>Ga0181536_10008078_pt1 | contig 10206 bp, 8 predicted proteins | sample PEATcosm2014_Bin_41_FD_121105 | JGI IMG/M metagenome (GOLD analysis project Ga0181536, IMG submission 121105) | Peatland microbial communities from MTU Mesocosm Facility, Houghton, MI, USA - PEATcosm2014_Bin17_60_metaG | ecosystem: Environmental > Terrestrial > Soil > Wetlands > Peat | place...
ATGCGTTTTATCAATCGTTGACTCCGTCTTTTCGATCGCGCCATGCGTCTTTTGAAGAGACCGAGGAATTATTGCTGGTACGCGGGATGACACCGGAACTGTATTACGGGGGTTACGATCACGACGCAGCGGGACATCTGATTCCGCGTGCTGGCCTGAGGGATTGCGTATCCGTTTTTGGCTCCAAGGGCGGCTTCGACGTAAACACCGCTCAGCCCGCGGTTCTTGTGGCGATCGGGTTTTCGCCCCAAGCAGCGGAGGCGATCGTCGCTCGCCGCCGTGTGCAGCCGTTTCAGAATCCGGGGGAAGTAGCCGAGTTCTTGGGCGGCAGCCCGGGACTGGCACGACTGCGAGTAGGGGGCAATGCGATCTTCACTCTTCGCTCGACGGCCCGGATCCAGTTGCCCAACGGCCAGCTTTCGGATCTGCGGCGCACTGTAGCCGCCACTGTAATATTCCGGCCCGACGAGGACATCAAGCTGCAAACTCTCCGCTGGTATGACAATGCCTGGACCCCATAGCGCCCCAGACTTCAAGAAATTCATCGCTTTCGGTTCGGGCGTAGGCATCGAGGTCGGAGCGAAGGACCTGGAGGTCACCGCCGTGCGCGTGCGCCCCAACGGCGTCAGCGTGCTGGGGACGGCGACCATTCACGATTTCAGCGCGCGGCCGGCGGCAGAATGGGGCGCGGAATACACGCAGTTTCTGCGTCAGGCCGGTGTGGCACATCTGGCGGCGACGGTATTGCTGCGGCGGCGGGAGACTATCGTGCGGCAGATCGCTCTGCCAGGCGTTGCGGCGCGCGACCTTTCCGCGGCTCTTGCGCTGCAAATCGACACACTCCATCCCTACGGCGATGAGGAAGTGGTTTCCGGCTGGTCGGAAGTGGCGGCCGGGGGCGTTTTGATCGGTATTTTGCGCCGCACTGCGCTCGATCGCTACTCGTCATTGTTCGCCGAGGCCGGCATCGCGGTGGCGTGCTTCACTTTCTCGGCGGCGGCCATTTACGCCGCGCATCGCGTTCCCGTGGCAATCACACAAGCTCCCGGCACCGGGTTCGTGGCTCTCGCCGGGGGTGTGGATGGCGCCTGGGAGGTCTATGGGGAAAGCCCGGCGAAGGCGGTCTTCTCGGCGGAATTCGAGCTGCCGCCGGAACGCGCGGCGGCGCTGGCGATTTCCGAACTGCGGCTGGAACCCGGCCAGGAGCCCGTTCCGCTGGACCGCGTGTTGCCTGCGCCCCGGGTGAATCCGGTCAGCAACGATCTGGCGCGGCGCTCGTTGCCTTACGCCACGGCGCTGGCCGGCGCGTGTCCGTGGCTGACTCCGGTAGCGAATCTGCTTCCGCTCGCCGAGCGGCGCTCCAATTCGCGGGCAATGTACATTCCCACGATTGCGCTGGCCGTGCTGCTGCTGCTGGCTTGCGTTGCGCTAGTGGTGCAGTCCTGGTGGGAAGAGCGCCGGTACGTGGCAGAATTGGAGGCGGAAATAGCCAAGGTCGAGCCTCGAGCCCAGCGCGCCGTTGCCCTCGACCGGCAATTGATCCGTTCGCAAAACCAGATCCGCCTGTTGGACGAATTCCGAGCCCGAACCAAAGGAGACTTGGAAACGCTGAATGGATTGACCATGCTTCTATCACCGCCGGTGTGGACCGGCACGGTGGATTTGACGCCGGATGCCGCCACGATTACTGGAGAAGCGGACCAGGCTGCGCCGTTACTGAAGCAGTTGGATGCTTCACCGTACTTCCAAAGCTCCACGTTCGTGGGGGCACTTGCTAAAGCGGGAGGCAACGAGCAATTTCAGATCCGCACGGTCCGGAGGCCGCGGCCATGACGCTCAATTCGAGGGATCGCCGGGCTCTGATCCTGTTTGGCGCCGGTTTGCTGACCCTTGTCGTGCTCCGGTTCGCCGTGTATCGCGACAGCCAGACGGCGGTGGTGGAAGCCAAGGATTCGGTCCTGCTGGCGGAAAGCCGGTTGACGCGCCTGCGGCAAGCTCAAGCCGCGGTCCCCGTCAGGGAGGCTTTATTCAAACGTCTCTCCGCGGACGTCGCGCTGCGCGAGAAGGGGATTATCCATGCGCCGACCGCGCAACAGGCGCAGGCGCACTTGCTGGAGACGATTCGCCGTGTGGGCAAGAATGAAGGCATTGATGTCCGGGGAGGAGAGTTCCCCGAACTGCGTGTGCTCGGCGAGGAGTACGGCGAAGCGGCGGTCTCAGTGAATTTTGAGTGCCGGATTGAGCAGTTCGTGAACTTCCTGGCCGCGCTGACCAAGGAGCCGGAGCTGCTGGCCAGCAATGAAATCCGGGTTTCCTCAGCCAATCCGAAGGAGAAGACGGTCAGCGTGCGGCTGACTCTCGCCGGCGTGGTTCCAAAAAATCTAGTCCCGGTGAAGAAAGGACTGTCGGTATTTTGACGCGCAGACTCTGGGTCTTGAACTTCGTGCTGTTGTTAGCTGTCGGGGCCGCGACATGGCGGCTGCGTGAGGATTGGATAGCAGCGCGCCTCCGGGAACGGGCGCTGTTACATCAAACCGTGAAGCCGCTACTGCCTCCTCCGGTGCTTTTCACCAAGCCGGCGGAACCAGTTGCGGCTATCAGCTACGCCGACATCGTGCAGAAGATGCTTTTCTCGAAAGACCGCAATCCGACGGTTGTAATTCCGGTCGCACCGCCGCCGGCTCCGAAACCCATGCCCCCATTGCCGCTGCTGTACGGCGTGATGAATCTTGTGGATGGAACTACGGTGATCATGAGTGAGAAGACTGGCGCGAAGCACCGGGGCATACGGCTGGGCGAAAAAGTGGGCGAATTTACGCTCGTGGCGGTAACGCGGGACGACATCACCCTGGACTGGGAAGGCAAAGAAATAACCAAAAGGCTCGAGGAAATAATCGATCGGGGCGGGCCGGCGTCTGGACCGGCGCCGTCTGGACCATCAGATGCGTCGCGCCCCACCTCTGCCGCTGCACCAAACCCGGTGCAGCCGCAGCCCCCGCCCCCGCCGAAAGGAGAAGCGGCGCCGGGTAGCGATATTGGGAACGGGAAGCGCGCCTGCAATGCGGGGGATACATCTCCCGCGGGAACCGAGTCGGGTGGTTATCGCAAGAAGCTCTATCCCACACCGTTCGGAGATGCGTGCCAATGGGAGCAGGAGAAATGATGAAAACGACGTTTTTGATTGTATTGTTGCTGGGCGGCGCGTCACTCGTTGCCGCGGACGATAAAAGTTCGGACAAGATAGCATCACCCTCTCCGGCCAAAACGCAGGTGGCCGGCATACCGGCGGACGCGGTTCAGATCGCGCCATATACGTACCGATTCAGTGACGCCAAGGGTACAGTCTGGATCTACCGCCAGACGCCATTTGGGGTTTCGCGCAGAGAAGACGTGCCTGTCTCGCCGGAAGAAGCAAAGAAAAACCAGGAAGCAAGGGATCGATTAATCGAAGCCACCCGCGCTGTGGAAGAGGGCGAGTCCATCCACTTTACGCGCGACTCCCCATTTGGGCCCATGCAATGGACGCGGAACAAGGCGGACTTGAATGAAATCGAGCAGGCAGTTTGGAGCCGCGAATTGGCGAAGCGGGCTATTACGGACACCGGTTCGAAGGACTGACGAATGGCCAAACTGGGTTCCCTCAGCACGGCAGTAGTTTTGACGGTTGCCACTGTGCTCGTATGGGCGCAGAATCCACCAGTTGCTATTGCCCCACCCGGATCGCCGGGAGCGCCGACGGCCGGCCAGCCCGGCCCTCAGGCGTCACCGCAGCCGGCCGCGCCCCAGTCAGCCGCGCAGCCGCCGGCGGCAGCGCAGCCGGCCAAGCCCCTGAACTTGCCGCCGCCCGGTCAAACGCCGGCTGGCTTGAACCTTGAGAACGCATCGCTCGTCGAGGTCGTCGATATTCTTGCTCGCGCGCTCAAAATCAATTACATCCTCGATCCGAAGGTGAATGGCAAAGTCACGATCAACACATACGGTGAGATCAAGCCGGTAGACGTGCGTCCTCTGCTCGATACCATCCTTCGTGTCAGCGGCGCTGCCATGGTGCAGGTGGGCGACCTGTACCGCATCGTGCCGCTATCGGCCGTACCGCAGATGCCCATTTCAGCTACGGTGAATCAAAAGGACATTCCTGACGACGAGCGCACGGTCCTGGATCTCATTTTTCTCAAGTACGTGACTGTGAGTGAGATTTCGAAGCTACTCGAGCCGTTCTTGGGCGAGAGCGCGAAAATGGCCATTTACGAGCCGGCGAATCTGCTCTTGATTCTCGATAACGGCCGCAACATGCGGCGGACGACGCAGTTGATTTCGCTGTTCGACAGCGACACGCTTGCCGGCCAGCGCGTCCGGTTGTTTGACGTGACCAACGGAAAGCCGTCGGATATCGCCAAGGAACTCGAGAATGTGTTCAAGGCGTTTGCGCTCTCCGAGAAGAATAGCGCCGTCAAGTTCATGCCGATTGACCGGATTAACACGATCATCGCCGTAGCACCGAATCCGGGCATATTCACGGAAGTGGATAAGTGGTTGAAGAAACTCGATGTGCCGGTGAAAGTGACAGCCGGGTCCATCGATAACTACGTCTATCGAATCAAGTACCAGCGCGCGGAAATCGTCGGTGCGGCAATTATGCAGCTTTACGGGGGGGCCCCCGGAGGGTTCGGAGGCGGTTATGGAGGCGGCTATGGCGGATTCGGCAGCGGCCTCGGCGGACTTGGTGGTGGGTACCAAGGCGGGATGTACGGGTCCTCGGGCGGCTACGGCATGGGCGGCTATGGCATGGGCGGCTACGGCGCCGGATACGCGGGAGGATATGGCGCAGGAGGGTACCAGACGGGCGCATATGGCGCCGTTCCGGGAAACAGCCCGACCATGACCGGAATCAGTGGCTCGACACTGGCTGGCCAGACTTCGTCGATCGGCTCTCTGGGAACGTCAGTTTCGGGTGTCGGGACTACTGGTGACTTAACCGGCTCGTATCTCGGTGCGGGCATGATGGGGGGGTATGGTTATCCGATGCACCCGCGGATCATCCCCAATCCTTTAGACAACACGCTGCTCATTCAGGGCACGCCCCAGGAGTGGGAGCAGATCAAGAACCTCATCCAACAGATCGATCTTCCACCGCGCCAGGTGCTCATTGAGGCCAAGGTGTATGAAATCGATCTGACCGGGGACCTTTCCGCGGGTGTGGAGAGCTATCTCCAAAAGCGGGGCCCTTCCAGCGATCGTGCTTATACGGGCAGCAGCAACATGAGCTTCACACCGGGGTTGAACGTGAGCGCAGGTCTGCTGGTGGGACAAGCGCGCGAGCTGCTTTCGTTCCTACAGGCTACGGAGACTACCACCAAATCCAAAGTGATCTCCGCTCCCAGCGTGATCGCGACGGATAGCATTCAGGCCAGCATCAATGTTGGCGAGTCCGTTCCCGCGTTGAGCTCGCAGGCCGCGAGCAACGTGAGTGTGGGCGGCACTACAGCATTTGCCAACACCATTTCCAACGTCAACACCGGCGTCCAACTGAATATTCTCGCGCGCGTAAATCCCAGCGGCATTGTGACCATGCAAATCGATCAGAATGTAAGTGCTCCCACACCGCCACCGACGGGTGTGAATGTGGTTGCCAACTCGCCGTCGTTCTCTCAGCGGGAGGTGAAGACCCAGGTGACCGTGCAGGACGGTGACACCATCTCCATTGGCGGCATCATTCAGGAGACGGACTCCAGCACCTCAAGCGGGATCCCATTTCTGCATCGGCTCCCCGTCGTAGGAGTAGTATTCGGCAACAAATCGCGCAGTACCTCTCGCACTGAATTGATTGTGTTCCTGACGCCCCATGTGATTTACGACACGAACCAGATTGCCGAAGCCACCGAGGAGCTAAAATCCAGGCTCAAGCGGGTGGGAAAACTCATGAAGGACGAATGACGGCCGGCGCGGGCTAGCGGAGAATCACCTTCGCCAAGCCCGCGTTGTTAGCGCTGTCCACGGCGCGGAGCATCAGGACGTGTTCGCCGGGGGCGAGATGGTCCAGCCGCACGGCGAATTTTTCGCGGCGGGAATCGATCACGCCATCCTCGGCTTCGAGCGGGATCCAGATCCCGGCATCCACGGAGTACTCGCAGCGCCGCAAGGGGGAAGCCGCGTCTACCGCTTCGAACTCCACCTCGATGCCGGAAGCGGTTTTTCGCGGGGTCCCGGCCGTTACCACGGGCGGCGTGTTATCAATCAGGACCGGCGAGCTCACCATCTCCGCTTCCCGAGCTAAGCCCGGAGGATTCACTTCGCGGTCGGATGCCACCACCCGGAAGAAGTATTTGCCATCGGCCAATGCATCGCCATCCACGGCGTAAGAGTTCTCGTGCAGGTTGGTATGCAGCAGCTTCCATTCGTGCTCGCCTTCGCCGCGAAACCAGAGCGAGTACACGAGGCGGTCGCCGTCGGCGTCTTCCGCCACCCAGCTGATATTGATCTGTTGTGAAGCCGCGCGGGATGCGGTTTGCGTGGGAGTACCGGCGGATGGAGCGGGCACCGCGTCGCCGGTGTCGGTAACCGTGATGCTATAACCGGTAGCGGCAGACGGCTGCGCGGATTTCGCGGCCGCGGTGGCGGCGAACTGCGTGGTCACCGCGATACTCTTGAGGACCGGCGGTGTGTTCTGGGGAAGGTAGGCGACACTGACATTGTCGAGCGAGGGCGTTTTTCCCTGCGCGGCCGCAAATTCTGCCTTCCACTGAATGTATCGCGCATTGGGGCTGGAAATCTTAGATCCCACCGGATCGGCGAGGGGCGCGGACCAATCACTCCAGGTTTTGTCCGGGCGCAGCGAATTCCCGGTCCTGGTGCGGAATGAAATCGTTCCGGCGCCGGACTCCTCCATTTGCCATGCAATGCGGCCCCAGAGTGCAACGCCGCCGGAATCGTGCACCGGCGACTCATATGTGCCAGAAGGCTCGAGCGTGTCTTCCAGTTTGTAAATGCGTCCCATGTTCCCGGTCGCGGCCAGCACCGAGTCGCCCTGACGCACCAGCCGGGTGGCCTCAGCGTCGTTGGTTTGCGCGATCAGCGTCAGCTTGCGATCCGCAGAGAGACGGTAGACGCGCCCGTTGCCATCCGTCGCAAACAGAAGCTGCCCATTCCACGGCAATAGATCGTAGACATTCTCCTCTTTCGAGGTCCACAAGGTTTCGACGGTGTTGTCCGGATTGATTTTGTAGACCGCGGACTTGTCCACGCCCACGACATCCACCATCGGAGTAAAGGTGGCGGTGACAGCGGGCGGAGCCGCCACCTGCGGTTTGGCCTGCTCGGGTTGCGGCTTGATCTCCGGACCGGCTTGCGCACTCTCCGCGGTGACACTGATCGTGGTGCCCGCGGCGGTAGCTATCGGACCATTCGCCGCACCTGGCGCCGCCTGCGGAATACCCTGTGTGCGTTTGGCCAGCGATCCCCCCATCGCCACGGCGTAGATCGCCCCGTCCGCTGCCGCCGAAATCGCACGGATCTCGGGAAGCGCGGCATTGTAGAGGACGAAAGCTTTGTCCTTGCCGGAAATGCGGTAGAGAATGCCGTTCGGTTCGGTGCCGGCGAGGACACGGCCATCGGCATCCACCGCCAGACCCGTCACGTGGGCCTGATCGGTCGAGTAATAAACTTCTCCCTTACCCGCCGAAGCCACGCGAAAGACCTTCCCTTGATCTCCCGTCCCGGCATACAACGCGCCATCCGGCCCGATAGCGAGCGCCCAGATGTATTTGGCTTGGGGCGCGAAGTATTCCGTGGCCCTGCCGCCTTCAATGCGGTAAATCTTTCCGTCCGGCGACGTGGCTGCGTACACGGCTCCTTTTGGATCCACCGCTACGGCGAAGATCTCGGGCTGCTCGGCTGTCCAGACGAGCGTACTCTTGCCTGCCGGGTCGATGCGAAACAGCCGGCCGCGATGTCCCGTGCCGGCATAGAGCGAACCATCGGGCGCGGCCGCCACCGTCCAGACGACCGGCTGATCGGAAGAGAAGACCGCGTGCATTTTCGGCGCCAGCATCAATTGCCCGTAGCGGCTGAGCGAGATGCCCTGGAACCGCCCGCGAATGAAGTCCTGATAGGAGTTCATCTCCCAGGACGTCGTACTGGAGGCATGGAGGGAGGCCGCCAGGCCCAGGATCAGCCCTACCGTGAGGGCGCCGCGCCGCCTGGCGGTGTCTTCGCGTCGCATCATCATTCCTTCACTTCCACCTGTACCGTCTTGCCTCCGGTGATGACCGCGTCGCCGGCGGTAATCTCCAGCTCAGCGACCTTCGAATTGCGGGCTTGCGTGGCGGCTGTCTGTGACGCCCCTAAAATGAGGGCCAGCGAAGGCGGCGGATCGGGAAAGTCTTCGCCCTCGATTTGAAAATTCGGCTCCGGACGCCACACCCGCACGTACGCCTTGGTATTCGCCCGCAGCCTGTTCACGTTGGCCACTAGGCGCTCGGCGGAGCGCGGTGTGCCGCCGATAATCTGCGCTAATTCCGAAAGGTTGGCCAAGTTCCCATCGGACACCGTGAAGCACAGCGGTCCAGGCGCCGCCCCGACCGGCACCAGATAGTCCACCGTTCGGGTGACTTCTGCTCCGTTGTCACCCACCAGCACCGCCGTGACCCGCACGTTTCCACCGGGACGGACTTCGTGTGGCGCCGCCACTACCTGATCGATCTGAAGCTGCTTCTTCTCGTCGAACGAATCGATGGCCATCTCAACCTTTTTCACTTCGAGCGACGAAAACCCGCTCTGGAGCACGTATGCCAGCGGAATCGCCGCCGAGAGTGATACCTGCTGGGCCGTATTGGCGTCGCCCGAGTACATATTGTTCAGCTTGAGCGGCGGCGCGTTGCCCTGAAACTCGATTTCACCGCGGACGCTGTAAGTTGCCGCCCCCAAAGTGCGTTCGGTGGAATCGATGGCCGAGAACACCGCGATCTGCATCAGGAACGGAGCCAGAAAACGGTCGTTGACCATCTGCAATTCGTAGTGTTCGATTGTGTTCCCACCGTGGGCTAGCGAAATTGAAATGGGCGCCATGTGTGCCCTCCGTCCAAGTTCGCCAGCGATGGCCGTGTTGCGGTCCTGCGAAATCGTGCCCATCCACTCCTTGGGTGACGAAATCTTGAACGAACTGGCCACGTTCGGGAGTAGCGTCAGCACTTCGCTACGCGCGAAGGGCAATTCCGTCGGACCGACCGAGAGAAACCTGTGCCCGAAGGCATAGACTTTTCCACCGTCAATGTAGGTCAACGTGCCGTCCGCGCCGATGCTTAAATCGCCCGTCATCAACTGCACGCTGATCATCGAACCCGGCTGGAGCGCTGCCGGATTTCCCATGGCCGTTTCCATGTGGCCGCCGGACGAGACACCCTGCCGCGGCTCCAGTCCGAGAGCGCGCAATTGGGGAGCGAAGTGCTCGATGGTTGCGCGTGTAAACCCACCGAAGGAAACCGGCGTCGCGATATCCACCATCCGCATCTCCCCGCCTAGGGCCTCTTCGGGCTTCCCTAGTGCGGCTGTCAGATCAGCGTTTTCCAGCGACACTCTGGCCTGGCGCATCGGTTCCGAATTCGAGTTCGAAACCCGCAGCATGTCTTCGATGGGCCGTATGCCGGCAATAGGCTCTTTGGCAAACGGGAAGGCCATGGCCACCGCGCCGACGAGCTTTCCCCCAATGTATACGGGGCTTCCGCTCATCCCCTGCAACACGCCGGTTTCAGCCAGCGGGCCGCCAGAAAGCCTCGCGAGAATTAACGATTCTTTCGGGCCGATGTTCTCCAGCACTCCGAGGAACTCCACCTGAAATTCCTCGATGCGGGAGCCCGAGAAGACTGTCCTACCAGTGCCATGCATTCCCGGCTTGATGTCCTTCAACGGGAAAAAGGCAGTTTGGGCCGAAAGCGCCGCGGCCATCAAGAACGCCGCGGGTACAACAAGGCGATGCACAACCTCATTGTAGCGTTGAATTGGCTTCCGAGCCTCACACGCGCTCATTACGCTACGATGTGGGTGTTTGGCTGCCGGTTGTCCCCTGAACACTGATCTTGTCAGACGCCTTGCTCTCGAGTGTGGTTTCGAGCTGGCCGGAGTGACCACGGCGGCCCCGATTCCTGAGGCGGCCTACTTTCATCAATGGGTTGGGGCGGGCTACGCCGGTGAAATGAAGTACCTTGCCGACCG
>Ga0181536_10008081_pt1 | contig 10203 bp, 5 predicted proteins | sample PEATcosm2014_Bin_41_FD_121105 | JGI IMG/M metagenome (GOLD analysis project Ga0181536, IMG submission 121105) | Peatland microbial communities from MTU Mesocosm Facility, Houghton, MI, USA - PEATcosm2014_Bin17_60_metaG | ecosystem: Environmental > Terrestrial > Soil > Wetlands > Peat | place...
CAGAGCGCCCGGCTTCAGCACCAGCGGCGATTCCGATCCCCTTGTCTTCGACGGGGAAGGGATGGACGGGTTGGACGCTTCCGCCGCTTTGGTTTCGACCGATGCCCTATCCTCGATCTCCTTGGCCGCCAGACGATCGAGCATTTTGGCGGTCTGCCGATCCAGATCGCCGAACGCGTCCGCCTGGATGCGATAGGCCATCAGCCGAAAAAGCAGCGCGCGAGAAAGATGGGCCGGCGCGAGCTGGCCCCATCGATTGCGCCATTGCAAACGAAGTTCGTCGAGACCGAGTCTCTCCAGAGCCTCGAGTTCCGCGTCGATCTGCGCACGATCGATGACATAGCCGGGGATCAGCGCTGGCGCTGACAGTGGCGGCGCGATTTTCGAAACCGAGTGCACGTGCTCGTGCCTCACGTCGGCGAAGCCGCAGCGATGATGTAGCCTCGACGGCCTTCCGCGCGCCGATGCTTCTCGATCGCATAGCCGCGCTTGCGAAGGCCGGTCAGAGCCGCCCTGGAGGTGTGCGGCAGCCACCCCGTCGCGGCGATGACCTCATCCAGCGTCGCGCCGTTGTCGCGCTGGAGCAGCCCGACCACCCGCGATATTTTGGCTCCTTCACGAGGAGCTAGAGCGGCCGGCGTTGTGTCTGCGACTTCAGCGCCTTCTTTCGGAGTCGTTTCTACGGCCGTCGTACTCGCGGCCAGGGCTTCGTCGATCGCGCTTGCCTTCAGACCCGCGGCTGTCAGCTTCAGTGCGTAGGACTGCTCGGTCTCCGCATTGCGACGCCATGCCGGCGCTCTCGTCTTCGCCTTGGTCTCTTTCACAAGGCCCGCGGCGATCAACTTGGCCGCGGCTTTCTGCGCCGCCCCGCCTTTCAGTCTTGGCGGCATTGCCAGAATACGATCTTCGCGCTGTGCGGCGGCGCTCAACATGAGGAGCCGCGTATCGGTAAGCTTGGTGGTCATGATTTGAACCCTCTACGTCTGAAAGGGCCCAGCCAATCCAGGCCCGTCACTGACACGAGCCCCGGATCGGCGCGATCGCCGGGGCGGAGGGTTTGCTGGGCGGCTTCGTCGACGGCCCACGCCCACACACATGCTCCCTTTCGAACCGAACGCCAGTCCTTTCTCAGCGTTCGCGCGGCAAGGTTACCGAAGTGCGTTGCCGACTTGGGCCGGAGCGGACGTCGGCTTGGCGCCCATTACTGCCGGTCCAGGCCAATGCGGCGGTTCTCGAAAGCGGACGCGATGCCGGCGAGGCGCTTTCGGCGACCATGGGTGGCAGGCGGACGTTTCTGACCGGTTTGGCACCCGACCGCTGGTCTGTTCGCCGGATCGGCAGCGGCGGCGACCCTCTAATGTTGTAGATGCCGCCAGCTTTTTTCGAGGCGCTCAGGCCGCACTCAATATGGCAAGCCGAGGATACGGTGGCGTCCTGCGCTGAGAACGCGCGTCGTCCCGGTCGCTGGCCCGATTGCGCACGAGGTCAACACGCGGTCATCAACATGCCGCGGCGGGCGAGCAGGACCTTGATGGCGCCGCGCATCGGTAACCGATTCAGCTGAGGGCCGAACAACTGCCGTCGGGCCAAGGCGAGTGCGGCAACGCGCCGCGCCCCGCTTGGCTCGAACGGCGAAACGAATCGGTCACGCTGGAGTACGCTGAGACCTTAGCGTGGTCGAATCGGTGTGACGGTTAGGGGGATCCCCGGAACGGCTGCGGGGAAGAACAACGCGCAAGCAAAGCGTGTGGCCACGTTGAGGGGGCGGGTCGCATGAGAACATGTCTTGCGTCGTTTCGGCATAGACCTGGGTTTGTCGCCGCTTGCTTCCTGTGTTCTCTGTTCGCCGCGCCGCTCGTGACCGTCGGCGCGGCCAGAGCGCAAGAGCGCATTTCCGACTGGGCGGCGGCTGGCGACGGGTCGTTCCCGTCGTCCGACCAAAATCCGGTCGACCCGACGCCGAGCGCGCCGCGATGGACGTTCTCGGCCGAGACGCTCGTCTTGGGCCGAACGGGCGGCGCAAATCAACCGCTCGTCGGACTCCTGCCGGGCGGCACGCAGTTTGCCGCTACGCAGAACGCCTCCGCCTCGGCCGCCGAAGCGTTCAACAGCAACCAGTTTTGGCAAGGCTTTTCCGCCGGACCGAAAATAAGCGTGATCTATCACGACGAATCCGGCTACGGCGCGGAGTTCTCGTATTTCAACATATTCACCCAGAGCGCGACAAAGACGGTCGGACCCACCGGCCCCGCCAATACGGCGGACTGGCTGGTCATGTATGCCCCCGGCGCGTTCTGGCAGACCCAAGATTTCGCATACCAGGGCATGGCCTGGAAAGACGCCACGAACCTTTATGGCGCCGAGGCCAACGGGCGGCTGGATCTTTCCCCCGGCGTGACCGTGCTGGGAGGATTGCGGTGGCTCCAGCTCAACGACACGCTTGTCGGCTGGCTGACTCCAGCAGACCGCATCGAGCCCAACTGGAAAGGGCCTTGTCTTGGACAAAGTCCGCCTCCCTGCGCTCTTTCTGACGTCAGCTCGGGCAATCCACCGTGGACTTACCCGGCTTTCCCGCCGTTCTGGACGGCGAAGACGCAAAACAATCTCTATGGCGCTCAAGTCGGCGTGGACGCCAAACTGCTGGAGGTTGGGCGGTTTTCGATCGATGGACTGATAAAGGCCGGCGTGTTCGACAACAACGCCACGCAGTCGGCCCTGGTCAGCATGGAGAAGAGGCTGTTCCCAACGCAAGCCGCCGTCAACCGCGCCGCCTTCGTCAGCGAAGCCGAATTGCAGGCGAAATACCAACTCGCCAAGGGGCTCGCGCTCAAGGTGGGCTACGAAGCGCTGTGGCTCGACGGCGTGGCTTTGGCACCGGGACAGATCCGGGAAACGTACTCGACCGCGCCTCCGACGGTGACCGCCCGCGCGCTCGGCGTCAACACCGGCTCAAACGTGCTCTTCCAGGGCGTCACGGTTGGACTCGAGTCTTCGTTCTAGCGTCGCCGTGTTGCAAACACCGGGGGGCGTTTCAATGCCAGCTCGAGCAAAATCGCTCGCCTTCGCGCGGGCAGCCGCTGGGCTCATCCGCTTGGACTTTGCGCCGCCGCTGCGCCGCCTCTCGTGGGCGATCCTGCTCGCCGCGCTGGCGCCGCCGGGCGCGGCGCTCGCCCAGACCGCGCAGTGCGCGCCGACAACGCAGCCGCCAACCCTGTGCTCCGACCAGGCGAATCTGCTGTCGCCGTTTGGCTCGCTCTTGAACTCGTCCGCTGGCCTCGCCGTGCTCGAGGCGAACATGCAAACGGAAGACGATATCTACGCCGGTGCGAGCGCGGCCCGCATGACGCTCGCCGCGGAAAACGCGCTCATCGACTATGCCCCGCAAAGCATTCTGATCGGCGCGTTCCCCAACAATCCCAATTTCTATTTCAGCGCGGCCGGAGTTCCGACGGCGCCGGCTCTCCCGACGTCGGTCGCCACCGCGGTGAGTTCCGTGACCAACAACATGGCTACCGGCGCCAACTCTGGCGACTTGAAGAGTTACTTCGGCCAGATCAACGTCTACGGCGACGCCTACGGCAACTCGTCGATCGGCCCCTACGGGGCCGACCCCTTGGGCGATCCACGGCCTTTTCAGACATCGAGCGCGATCGCCAACAATCCTTTCACGCCGGCCAACTCATCGCTTATCGCCTATGAGATTCAGCAGACGAACTTCGACAACGACCAGCAGAACTGGCAGAGCTATGTCCAGTCCCCCTCCTTTCCGAGCGGACATTCGACGATCGGCAATGTCAACGCGATTGTATTCGCCATCTTGGCGCCTGGATATTATCAGCAGCTGCTGCAGTCCGGGGTGGACTTCGGCTACAGCCGCAACGTCTTCGGCGCGCATTACCCGCTGGACGTGATCGGCGGACGGATCCTCGCCACTTATGTGACCGCGGAAACGCTGGCCGGCGACAATCCGCTGTACCAGACCACGGGCTTCAACCCGGGCTTCACTCAGGCCAATCTCCTTTCGCTCAGCGCGCAGATGCAGAACTATCTCACGCTGGCAGGTCTCGGCGGCGGCGGCGCGTCGCCCTATGCGGCGGCGTGCGCCAACCTCGCCGCGTGCCTCGGCAATGGAACGATCCCCACAGCGGCGACCTACACGCAGGCGGCGCAGAACTACGCTTATTATCTCACCTACAATCTGCCCGCGGTCGGCCCCACGAATCTGGCGCCGGTCGTGCCGGCCGACGCGTACGTGCTGATCGAGACGCGGTTTCCTTATTTCAACCCGGATCAGCCCTACGGCCTGGCTCAGCTCGACGCGATTCTCGCCACCACCGAATTGCCGTCGGGCGGAGCGCTCGACAACGGCTCCGGCTGGGCCCGCCTCAATCTCTACGCCGCCGCCGGCGGCTACGGCGCCTTCCCCAGCAACGTTACTGTCAACATGAACGCTGCGGCCGGCGGCTTCAACGCCTTCGACGTCTGGAGCAACGACATAAGCGGTCCCGGCGGCCTGACCCTGCAAGGCTCCGGAACCCTGGTGCTGGCGGGCGACGACACGTTCATCGGCGGCGTCAACGTGCAAGGGGGCGCGCTCGGCGTCACCGGCAGTCTGCTCGGCCCGCTGTCGGTCTCGCCCGGCGCCACCTTCGTGCTCGGCAGCACTGGCGCGTTCACCGGCGTCCTGACCAACGACGGCAACGTAGACAACGAGGGCGTCATGACCGGGACCTTCGCTGGTTCAGGCGCATTCGCCAATTCTGGTTTTCTCTCCGGCGTCGGCGGTTTCGGTTCGCTCGACCTGCTCCCCGGATCGACGATCGCGCTCGGAAATTCGATCGGCGCAATCCAGGTCGCGGGCGACCTGACCGTTGCGGCGGGCGCCACGTATCAGGCGAAGGTCGCCGGAAACAGCGCCGACCAGATCGAGGTCGGCGGCAACGCGACGCTGTCGGGGGGCGCGGTCGTCGCGAGCGTGCTCGGCGCCAGCGCGGAGCTCGGCCACGCCTACCCGATCCTTGTCGCGAGCGGCGGCGTCAACGGCGCATTCGCCGACGTCGGCGCCGACAATCTGCCTTTTATCCAACCCTCGCTGAGCTACGACGCCGACGACGTGTTCCTGACGCTGGCGCGCGACGGCGTTCCGTACGCCAGCGTGGCGACCACTCCCAATCAGGCGGCCGTGGCCGACGCCATCGGCGCCGGGCCGGCGGGAAGCGGCCTCGACCTGGCGTTGGACGTCCAATCCGCGGCCGGCGCTCAGCGCGCCTTCGACGCGCTGTCGGGCGAAGTCTACGCCAGCGCCGAGACGGCGATGCTCAGCGACAGTCTGTATCTGCGCGAGGCATTGTTGGCGCGGATGCGTCAGGCCTCATTCACCGGCGTCGACGGACCGACGGCGGCGCTCACGTCCGGCGGCCCGACGACGACGGCGTACGCAGACGACCTCGGGTCGTCGCCCGCGGCGTCCGCTCTGACCAATGCGGGAGGCGAAAGGCTGACAATATCGCCCGGGGTCCCGCCGGCCGCCGTTTCGGCGACGTATTCGTGGATCCAGGCGATCGATTCCTGGGGCCGGTTCGGCGGCGACGGCGACGCAGCCGGCGCTAGCCGTACGCTTGGCGGCTTCTTCGCCGGCGTCGACCGTCGCTTCGACTCCAACTGGCTGGCCGGCGTCGCGGGCGGCTATACCGACTCCTCCGTCAGCGTCAGCGACCGCGGCAGCGCGGCCGACATCGGCGCCGCGCACCTGGCCGGCTATGTGTCGGCCAGTTTCGGTTCCTGGAGCCTGCGCTCAGCTGCTTCGGCGAGCTTCAGCGCCCTCGACGCCCGGCGCTCGCTCGCGTTTCCCGGCTTCGCCGAGACGGCGTCCGCCCACTACAACGCGGTCACGACGCAAGTCTTCAGCGAGGCGAGCTATAGCATGACGCTCGGCAAAATTGCCGCCGAACCGTTCGGAGGGCTCGCCTTCGCGCATCTCAACGTCGACGGCTTCGCCGAGAACGGCGGCGACGTGGCCGCACTCAGCGGATCAGCGAACCATCTCGACATCGGCTATTCCACGCTGGGCGCCAGGGCCGCCGTCGACTATCTCCTGGCCAACGGCATGGCGCTGACGCCGCGCGTCTCGGTCGCTTGGCAGCACGCTTTCGGCTCGCTCAACCCCACGGAAACACTCACGTTCCAGAGCACGGGCGAGACATTCGCGGTCGCAGGCCTGCCGATCGCGCGCGACACGGCCCTTTTCGAGGGCGGGCTCGATTTGCGCCTCAGCCCGCGGGCCGATGTCGGACTGTCCTATTCCGGCCAATACGGCGACCGCGTCATGAGCAACTCGGTCAAGGGAAACTTGACCCTGCTGTTCTGACGCGGACGGGCTTGAGCCCCGCGGCGACAAAAGCGTCCCCTTTGGGGAATAGGGCGGCAGACGACCGCGGTTCTCACTTCAATTCGTAGGGATAGATGACCTTCCAGTCGTTCTTCATGTCGACGACCGTCCACCCCTTCACCTGCGCCGCGTCGAGCGCCTTGTCCAGCCGGCCGATCGGCGATCGCCGGTCGTAGGCCCATTCGCGGGCGGAATCGGTGTGATGCACCAGGAGGGCGAAACGCGCGCCCCGCCCGGCCGTTGTCCACTGGAGCATCTGCAGATCGCCGTCGGAGTTGCCGAACGCAGCGATGGGGCGGCGGCCGATATGCGAGCTGATGGCCACGGGTTTGCCGGCGGCATCGCTGACGAAGTCGATCTGAGGCAGGCGCGTCAGCACGGGCTCGTCTCCGTGCAATTCGAACTTGGTCTTGACGCTGCTCCCGACCACCTGTTCCGGCGGAACGCCGTAGATCTGCTCGGACCAGGCGCGAATGAATTCGATCTCGCCGCCGGAGACTATGAAGGTCTTGAAACCGTTCGCCCTGAGGTAGGCGAGCAGCTCCAACATCGGCTGATAGACCATCTCGGTGTAGAGTCGTCCAGTCTTCGGATGCCGGGCGCGGGCGATCCAGTCACGAACGATCCGGTCGAACTCCTCGGGGGTCATCCCGGCATGGGTGACGGCAAGGATTCGCGCAACGGCGGGTTCGCCACCGGACAGCGCGCCTTTCAGATCGCCATGGAGCGCCGCCGCAAACGGCTGCTCGGTCTTCCATTCGGGGTGCTGTGGGGCGAGCGCCCGCAAGCGGTCGAGCGCGAAGATGTACTCGAAATACAGCGGCTGCTCGGACCATAACGTACCGTCGTTGTCGAAGGTGGCGATGCGCTCGGCGACGGGGACGAAGTCCGGCGATCCTTCCTTCGTCACCTTCTCGACGAATGCTTCGATGGCTTTCTTGGCGCCGGTGTCGTTCCAGGACGGCAGCGGATCGGCGGCGAAGGCCGCATTCGCCAGCAACAGCAGAGCGACGAGACTTTTGAAGAACAGCGTTCTCACGGCCGGAATCCTTCTTGAATAGACACCGCCGACGGTAACCGTTGGACATTTCTGGATTGACAACGAATTGAAGGGGGGACGCGCGGAGGGACCTGGAACATGCCCCGGTGCGGCGATAAGCCGCGCCTGAATCTCTTCAACGCTCATCGCCAATTCTCTGGCCGAGGGCGTTTTTCCCGCGCGCGTTATCGGTTCGAAAAACCTTCATGGCTATGGTTGGCGGCGCAACGGTCGACGGGCTGGCCGCTCCGCTGACAGCCAGCTGACCACAAGAGGACGAGTCATGACGACAATCTCACGGCGCCGTTTCGGCGCGGGCGCGGGCGCCCTGGCGATTTCTGCTCTTGCAGTCGGCCGAGCTGGCGCCGCAGCGTCTTCTCAGCCTAGCGCTCTATCGCCAATCCCCAACGTCATGACGACGCGCCAGAGGACGGTGCTGCCGAATGCGAAACCTTCGGTGAAGGTCCGTCCGGACGAGGTCGAGAAGTACGCCCCGAATGGCTACGGCGCCTGGCGCTACGGCCCGGGCCTCGACTACGAGAAGCGGCTCGATCTGGCGCCGGCTTCCTACACCGGGGCCTCGGTCAAGAGGACGGCGCGCCTGCTGCGATTCTTTACCATCAGCGACATCCATATCTGCGACAAGGAATCGCCCTCGTCGGCCATCTACCTCGGGCTCAAGGACGGCGTGACGCCGGGATATTCGCCGGTCATGCTGGGGACGACGCAGGTGCTCGACGCCGCCGTGCGAACGATCAACGCCATCCATGAACAGCGCCCGATTGACTTCGGCGTCTCTCTCGGCGACGCCTGCAACAACACGCAGTACAATGAATTGAGATGGTACATTGACGTGCTCGATGGCAAGATCATCACCCCAAGCTCCGGCGCTCACGCCGGCGCCGCGACCATCGACTATCAGAAGCCCTACAAAGCGGCGGGGCTCGACAAGTCGATCAAGTGGTACCAGGCCATCGGCAACCACGATCAGTTCTGGATGGGGACGAACCCAGTCAACGATTACCTGCGGCCGACTTATGTCCGCGAGGAGATCCTCAAGCTTGGCGACCTCTTCACCGACCCCGACGGAATCAACCACCGCGACTATTACATGGGCGCGCTCGATGGCGCGACGCCGTACGGCGCGATTATCGGCGCGGGACCGGTCGGCAATTTCGCGAGCCCGCCGAAAGTCGTCGCCGACGCGAGCCGCCGTTCGCTCAGGCGGAAGGAATGGATGAACGAATTCTTCAACACGATGTCGCAGCCGGTCGGCCACGGGTTCTCCCAGGCCAATGTCGACAGCGAATTTGCCTGCTACAGTTTTGCGCCGAAGGCCAACCTGCCGCTCAAGGTCATCGTGCTCGACGACACCCAGAAGGATGAGGACCCCAACCCGGCCTTTTCCGAGACCAGCTCTCCCGGTTACGGGCACGGCTCGCTCGACAAGGCCCGCTATGACTGGCTGGTCAAGGAGCTCGACGACGGACAGGCGAATGGTCAGCTCATGATCGTCGCCGCGCACGTGCCGATCGGCGTCGAGCCGGCTAGGTCCTACGTCGGCTGGAGCTCCGCCGCCTACGTTTCCGAGTCGAAACTGTTCGCCAAGCTGCACGAATATCCAAACCTTGTCCTATGGATCGCTGGGCATCGCCACTTGAACTGCGTAACCGCGTTCAAATCGCCCGATCCTGCCCGTCCCGAGCTGGGATTCTGGCAGGTCGAGACCTCTTCGTTGCGCGACTTTCCCCAGCAGTTCCGCATGTTCGAAATCGTCCGCAACAGCGACCACACGATTTCCATCTTCACGACCGATGTCGATCCGGCGGTGAAGGGCGGATCGCCTGCGGCGCAGTCGCGTTCCTACGCCGCCGCGATCGAACAGATCTACGCACCCGACAAACTGAGCTCGCATCAATTGCCGCTGCGACCGACCGGCTCGTACAACGCCGAGCTGGTCAAGCCTTTGAGCCTCGCCATGCAGGCGAAACTGCGAACCTATGACGCGCGCTCGGCGATCCACCTATGAAGCCGCCGTCGGTCCGGGTGGGTCAGTTTGCGCAATGAGTCCACATCGGGAACGAAGGTCTCAGGTGAGACGTCGAAAACGCGGTACATCTCGTCGGACCATCGCATCAAGCCCGCCGGGGTCGACGACCAAGAGCCGATCCGAGCAATTCGTTCCAACTCGGACGGGATAATTGGCTCGTGCGACGGATGATCCATTTCGGTTCGGCCACCCTGATGATTCCTGCGCAAAGCGCGACTGCCTGCGGCCTCGTCACGGCTTGAAGGTTCCCAACCGTCGACGGTCGATCGTGCTTTGGACTCGCCGTCGCTGTAAGCAGAATCGAAGTTAGCGGGGGCCACGCGCCGCTTCGCGCCCTGACTGCGTCCTTCGCCTCGGCCCGCCACGCGCCGTCGCGACGCCAGGAGGCTCGCGACCGTCGCGGCGAGCGACAAATCGAGATAAGTTCTTCGACGCTGCGCGCGCCGGGCCGAGCGTTGAGCGATCGTCGTTTCAGCGCGCGCCGAGCCAAGACGCTCTGAGGCGTTTCCGGCGCGCGACCCCACTTGACCGGTGCGCGTTGAGAGGCGTGGGCCGGACTGCCGGGTCAAGTCGGACTCGCACGGCGGGGCGCTCGCGCGATTGATCGTTCAGCGTTCCTCTCATTGACCGGGTCGAGTCCCGTCCTCCGCGCGATCATGAACGAATGGCTGGTTTCGCCATCGACGCGCTCTAGACCAGTCATTCCGCTATCGTTCAGCGTTCCTC
>Ga0181536_10008082_pt1 | contig 10203 bp, 9 predicted proteins | sample PEATcosm2014_Bin_41_FD_121105 | JGI IMG/M metagenome (GOLD analysis project Ga0181536, IMG submission 121105) | Peatland microbial communities from MTU Mesocosm Facility, Houghton, MI, USA - PEATcosm2014_Bin17_60_metaG | ecosystem: Environmental > Terrestrial > Soil > Wetlands > Peat | place...
CAAGCGAGCACTCCGGCTGATATAGGCGAAGCCGACCGGCGATGCCAGAGTCCTTGCCCTCGCCTGCGCCTCAGCGCAGCGCGTCCGGCGCGAGGAGAGCGGCGAAGCGAACAACCGGGCCGACAACGACGATGGCCGGCGGCTCGATCGCGGCGGCTGCGGCGCCGGCGCGGCCAAGTGCGGTCACGAGCACACGCTGAGCCGGCGTCGTCGCCTTGCTGATGATCGCCACCGGCTCGGCGGCGTCGCGGCCCGCCGCCATGAGCCGCGCCGCGATGCGGTCGAGATGCTTCAATGCCATGTAAATCACCAGCACCGGCGCGCCCTTGGCGAGCGCCGTCCAATCGATGCCGTCGGGCAAATCGCCGTCGCTGGCATGGCCGGTGACGAAGGCGACCGCCGAATTGGTGTCGCGGTGCGTGACGGGAATTCCGGCATAGGCGAGACCGCCCACCCCGGCGGTGATGCCCGGCACGATGCGGAAGGGAATCTTCGCCGCGGCAAGCGCCAGCGCCTCTTCGCCGCCGCGGCCGAAGACGAAGGGATCGCCGCCCTTGAGGCGCAGCACGCGCTTGCCCTCGCTGGCATAACGGATGAGTTTCAGCGTGATGTCCGGCTGTTGCGGCGAGGGCTTGCCGCCGCGCTTGCCGGCATGGTCGAGCATGGCCCCCATACGCGCCAGGCGCAGGATGCGCCGATCCACCAGCGCGTCATAGACTACGACATCGGCGGCGCCGAGCGCATGGAGGGCGAGCAGCGACAAGAGGCCGGGATCGCCTGGTCCGGCGCCCACCAGCCAGACCGAGCCCGGCGCGAAGGGCGGCAGGTCGAGATCGAGGTCGAGTTTCATGGCGAAGCCGAGCCTACACTGTCGCGGCCGTGATCGCTTAGAATTCCCACCATGACCGCCAACCCCGACACCCGTTTGCGGCGCGGCTGGACGACCGGGGCTTGCGCCACGGCGGCGGCGCGGGCGGCCTATGCGGCGCTCGTCACCGGCGGCTTTCCCGATCCGGTCACCATTCGGCTGCCGGGCGGCGAGACCCCGTCCTTTCCGCTCGCGCTTAAGGAGTGGAACGGCGATTGCGCGCGCGCCGGGGTGGTCAAGGATGCCGGCGACGATCCCGATGTGACCAATGGCGCATTGGTCATCGCCGAGCTGCGCGCGGCTTCTGCCGGCGCCGGCCTGCGATTCTTCGCCGGGCCGGGAGTCGGTACGGTGAGCCTGCCGGGCCTGCCGCTTCCTGTCGGCGAGCCCGCGATCAACCCCGGTCCGCGCGCCATGATCGCGGCGGCGCTTGCTGCGGTTCGCGCTTCGCCCGATGCCGAGGTCACCTTGTCGATCCCGGGCGGCGAGGCGCTCGCTGCGCAGACCATGAACGGCCGGCTTGGCATCCGCGGCGGGCTGTCGATATTGGGCACCAGCGGTATTGTTATTCCCTATTCCTGCGCTGCTTGGATCGCGTCGATCCATCGCGGCGTCGATGTCGCGCGCGCCCTCGGCCTCGGCCATATTGCCGGCGCCACGGGGCGGGGCTCAGAGGCGGCGGTGCAGCGGCTCTTTTCCCTGCCGGAGACGGCGCTCATCGACATGGGCGATTTCGCGGGCGGGCTCCTCAAATACCTGCGCCGCCATCCGGTGCCGCGGCTGACCATTGCCGGCGGATTCGGCAAGATGGCGAAGTTGGCCGAGGGGCATCTCGACCTCCATTCCTCGCAAAGCCGGATCGAGGGCGCGGCGCTGGCGCGCCGGCTCGAGCGCCTCGCCGCCCCTGCCGCCGCAATCGAGGCCGTGCGCGCTTCGGCCAGCGCCGGCCAGGCCTTGGCGCTCCTCGCGGAATCCTGGCCGGCGCTCGCCCCAGCGCTGGCCGAGAGTGTCGCGGCCGGCGCGCGCGAAGTGGCGTTGGCGACCTTGGCCGGCGGCGTTGGCGTCGATGTCGCAATCTTCGGCCGGCAGGGCGAGCTTCTGGGCCATGCCGGCGCGTGAACCGTTGAGGCGTTTGACACCGCATCTCCTCATCCTTGGCGGCACCGCCGAGGCCGCGGCCCTGGCGCAGGAATGCGGGCGCTTCGGCGACCGACTCTTGGTCACCACCTCGCTCGCCGGCCGCACGGCCCATCCGGCGCCGCTGCCGGGGGCGGTGCGGCTCGGCGGCTTCGGCGGCGCCGACGGCCTCGCAGATTTTCTCGAAGAGGAGCGCGTCGATCTCCTGGTCGATGCGACGCATCCTTTTGCCGTGCGTATCTCGCGCCATGCCAGGCTCGCGGCCGAGCGCGCGCGTGTGCCGCGTCTTCTTTTGCAACGCCCGCCTTGGCCGCGCGATGCGCGCGACCGCTGGATCGAGGTTGGGGACATTGCAGCGGCGGCGGCCGCAGTGCCGCGCTTGGGCAAGCGTGCGTTCCTGACAGTCGGATCGCGCGCGCTTGCATCCTTCGCCGCAATCGATTCCGTGCATTTCGTCGTCCGGCTCATCGATCCGCCGACCGGGCCGTTGCCGCTTGCCTCATATACGGTGGTGCTGGGCCGCGGGCCTTTTGGGCTCGACGCCGAGCGCCAATTGCTGCAACGTCATGCGATCGAGGTCTTGGTCGCCAAGGCGAGCGGCGGCGCTGGCACTGTGGCGAAGCTCGCGGCGGCGCGCGCGGCAGGCATCCCCGTCGTCATGGTGGCGCGCCCGGAGCCCGAGCCTGGTGCCTCGGTCATGAGCGTCGCCGAGGCGGTGGCATGGATCGCGGCCCGCTTGACGGCGATCGAAGAGGCGATGCGATGAAGCAATGTTGGAAAGAAGCGGCTTGGGGGCTTGCCGTGTCGCTCGGCGTGGCGGCCCACCCGACCGTGGCGCTTGCCATCGGCGATTACAGCAGCTGGTACACGGTGGTGAGCGCGGCGCAGCAGAACAAGACGGGCGACGTTCAGGCGCTGTTGACGGACCATCGCGATCCCGACGACACCGACGAGCACGGCCGTCCGGCGCTCATCTGGGCGGTCAATTTCGACAATCTCGCGATGGCGAGAATGCTGCTCGATCACGGCGCGCATGTCGATTTGCGCGACGGCTTCGGCAATACCGCGCTCCATTGGGCGGCGCAGCGCGGCAATATCGCGATGATGAAGCTGCTGATCGCCGACAAGGCGACCATCGACCTCCAGAACCGCCAGGGCGAGACGCCGCTCATCCAGGCGGTGAGCAACAACAAGATCGAAGCGGCGCGCGTCCTCTTGGCCAATGGCGCCGATCCCAAGCGGCAGGACTATACGGGCCGCGACGCCGTGGGCTGGGCGGCGGGCAAGCCCGCGCTGTTGCAACTCCTCGGTGGAAAGCCGCAGGGTTAGCGCCGCGGCCGCAGCACATGGTGGTGGCCGGGCGCGTAGAGCCGGCTGTCGCTGAACGAAGTCTGGCCGAGGACGCGGCCCACCAGGATGAGCGCGGTGCGCGTGATCCCCGCTGCCTTCACCTGCTCGCGCAGGGTTGCGAGCGTGCCGCGCAGGATCTTCTCGTCGGGCCAGCTCACGCGATGCACCACGGCGGCCGGGCAGTCCGCGCCGTAATGCGGCACCAATTGCCGCAGGATCGGCGCCAGATTGTTGATCGAGAGGTGGATGACCAAAGTGGCGCCGCTCTGCGCGAGGAGCGACAAATCCTCGCGCTCCGGCATGGGTGAGGCCCTGACCGCCGTGCGTGTCAGGATCACGGTCTGCGCCACATCGGGCAAGGTCAGTTCGCAGCCGAGCGCCGCCGCCGCGGCGGCAAAGCTCGGCACGCCCGGCGTCAGGTCATAGGGAATGCCGAGCGCGTCGAGCCGCCGCATCTGCTCCGCCACCGCGCCGTAGAGCGAGATGTCGCCGGAATGCACGCGCGCGACATCCTGGCCCGCCGCATGGGCGCGCGCCATCTCCGCGATGATCTCGTCGAGCGTGAGCGGGGCCGTGTCGATGAGCCGCGCGCCTTCCGGCGCCGCCGCGACCACCTCCAGCGGCACCAGCGAGCCCGCATAGAGACAAACCGGCGAGGTCTCGATGAGGCGCAGGCCGCGCAATGTGATGAGGTCCGGGGCGCCCGGTCCCGCGCCGATGAAATGGACGGTCACCGCCGCTCCTCTGCGCCGAGCCGATAGCCGCGCGGCGTATAAAGACGCGGCCGAGCGCCCGGAATGAGGCGCGTAGCACTACTGCCGACCAGCACGAGCGTTAGCATGTCGACATCATCGGCGGCGATGGCGCCGAGCGTCGTCACGGCGATGCGCTCGCCCGCCCGTCCGAGATTGCGGGCGAGCGCCGCCGGCGTCTCGGGCGGCCGCGCCGACAAGAGAATATCGCGCGCCGCCGCCAGGTGCTCGGTGCGGCGGGTCGAGCGCGGATTGTAGAGCGCGACGACGAAATCGCCTGCGGCCGCCGCTTTGAGCCGCCGCTCGATCACCGGCCACGGCGTCAACAGATCGGAGAGCGAGATGGCACAGAAATCATGGCCCAAGGGCGCGCCCAGCCGCGCCGCCGCCGCTTGCAGCGCCGAGATCCCCGGCACCACCTCGACCGCGATGCGCTGCCATGACGGCTTTGCCTCGCGGTCGAGAAGCTCGAAGACCAGCGCGGCGAGGCCGTAGATCCCGGCGTCGCCCGAGGAGATCAGCGCGACATCGCGCCCCGAAGCGGCAAGATCGAGCGCGCGGCGCGCTCGCGCCTCTTCTTCGCCGAGATCGCTCGCGTGCCGCGCCTTGCCGACGATGGCGTCGCCGAGGAGATCGAGATAAAGCCGCAGGCCCACGATATCGCTCGCGCGATCGAGCGCCGCGCGCGCCTCTTCGGTGCGCCACGCAGGATCGCCCGGCCCGATGCCGATGATGGCGAGGCTGCCGCGTTTGCAGCCGATGGCGGAGGCGACCAGATCGCGCCGCGCGCGCGTGATGGCGCAGGTCGCATGCGACGAGACGCGCTTTGCCACGACAAGCGTGCCGTCGGACCCCGCCGCCGCGAGCGCCGCGCCCTCGGCGACGCCATAGCAGCCGACGGCGCGAAAGACTTCGTCCGACGGGTTGGCGAGGCGCGGCGTTTCTGCGAGCAATTCCTCGGCCGAAAAGAATCGCGCGGGAACGCCGAGCGCCGCTGCGAGTTCTTGGATCGCCGCCTCGTCCATCTTGAGGTCGAGCGAAGCGACGAGGGCCACGGCGCCCGGCGCGAGATCGGCCTCGGCCAAGGTCGCTAAGACCAGGGCGCGGAGCTCCGCGGGCGGGCAGTCGCGCGCGCAGCCGACGCCGACCGCCAGCACCGGCGGACGATAAATCAGCGCCGCTTCCTCCGGCGCCGCGGCCCGATCGGTGACAAGGATGCGCGCAGGCGCTTCTTCGGCGAAGGCGATGCCGGATCGCGTGAGCCATGTCGCGTCGCCGGCCTCAACCGCGAGCGCCACTGCGTCGCCGGCGATGAGACGCGCCATGACATCCTTGGCGCGCGACGGATTGGCGAGATGCCAGCCCGGCGGCGGCGCGTCGAGCGCCAAGCCCAGAAGCAGCTCGCCTGCCGTGGTAATCGCAGCATTGCCGCCGGTGAGCGCGGCGATCGCTTCCGCCACCGCATTGGCGCCGCGATGCCCGCCCAAGAGCGGCACCACCGCCGAGCCGTCCTCGGCCACCGCCACGACCGGCGGCTCCGCGCCCTTGTCGGAAAGGAGCGGCGCCACCGCGCGGATCAGAATCCCGGCGGCGCACAGCCCAACGATCGGCGTGCCTTGGGCGAAGAGCGCGCGAAGGTGCGGCAGCGCCTCGGCGAAGCTCACATCGGCGTGAATGTCGCGCGCCGCCGGGGCATGGAGGCGCGCACCCGGCAGCAGCGCGCAAATCCGCCGCGCCAGCGTCTCGGCGCTCGGACCGAGCACGACGATGGCCGCGCCTTCGGGCAGCGACGTAGCACTCATCGCCAGGCCTCGCCGCGGCGGTGCAGCAGGATGAGCGAGAAATAGGGCGCGCTTTCCGCTCGCGCCTCGGCGAGCGGCAGCACGCGCTCCGTGCCAAGCGTCGCGCGCTCGACATAGCAAGCTCGCTCGATCAGTCCGAGGCGGTCGAGGAGCCGGCGGACCCGCGGCAAATGGCGGCCGAGCTTGATGATCGCGGCGGCGTCGGTCTCGGCCAAGCGGCGCTCGAGCGCCGCATCATCGAGCATCGCCGGCAGCACGGTCAGAACGTCGGCACGCGCCGCCAACGGCCAATGGGCCGCCGCCGCCGCCGCGCCGAGCGAAGAGACGCCGGGCACGACTTCGACAGAATGCCGCTCCGCCAGCCGACCGAAGAGATACATGAAAGAGCCATAGAAGAACGGATCGCCCTGGCACAGCACTGCGACATCGCGCCCGGCAACGAGATGCGCGGCAATCTCCGCGGCGGCGCGGTCATAGACCGCCTGCGCCGGAAAGCGCGCGCTGTCCATCGGCATGCGGATGGCGATCTCGATCTGCGCCGGCGACAGCCAGCTTGCGACGATGGAGCGGGCGAAGCTCGCCCCTTCCTCCGGCGCCGGATAGGCCACGACAGGCGCCGCGTGCAGGAGCTTGAGCGCGCGCAGCGTGATGAGCTCGGGATCGCCCGGACCAAGGCCGAGGCCGAAGACGTGGCCGTTCATGACGACACGCCCGAATAAAGCGTCAGTACCATCCGCTTGCCGTTGGAATAGTCGAGTCCGGCGACCTGCCCCAAGGCGCGCGCCGTCCAGCCGCGCGCGGCGAGAGCCCGGCGAAAGGCCGCATCCTCGCGGCTCTCGACCAAGGCCATCGCGCTCGCGCTTGACGTTAGCGTTTGCGCCGCGGCCTCGGGCGAAAGCAGACTTGTCGCGGTGCCCAGGAGAAAAACCAGACTCGGCTCGGAATAGCCGACGGCGAGGGTCGCGCCTTCCGGGTGGTGCTGCGCCACCAGCTTGGACGCCGCGCGGCTGAGCCAGAGCCGGTCGAGCGTCGGCAGCTCGAGCCCGAGCGCCGGCGCCAGCACCAAAAGCGCCAGCAGCACCGCGCGCGCCGCAAGGCCGGGCGCAACGCCGCGCCACGCCGCGATCGCCATGCGCCCACCCAAAAACAGGATCACCGCGCCCGCGACGATCCCCGCCGCGTCGATGCCGCGCCCCAATTCCACAGGCACGATCATCAGCGCCGTCGCAAGGAAGAGGCTCGCGATCGCCCAGACAATGATCGTCGCACGCTCGATGGCGCGCACTATCCCCCTCTCCCCGTTGGGGAGAAGGAACGCGAGCGCGCTTCCGGCCAAGAGCGCGAGCGCGGGACAGGCGGGCAGGAGATAATGCGGCAGCTTCGTCGGAATGAGTTCGAGCACGAACCAGAACGGCACCGCCCAAGCAATAAGGAAGCGCACTCTTGGCTCGATGCGCGCGCGCCAAGCAAATGCCGCGGCGCTGCCCAAGAACAGCGAGCCCGGCCAGAAGGTGATGGCGAGCAGCACAAGGTAATAAAGCGGCGGCGCGCCGTGGCTCTCCTCAGCGCCGACGAGCTTGGCAAAAAAGTCGTGGCCCAGCGACTGGCCGAGAAAGGCGCCGCCCGTGGCGGCGCTGATGGCGATGAGCCAGGGCACGAAGATCGCAGCGAAGAGCGGCAGCCCCCACAGCCAGCGCAAGCCGCCGAGCCAGCGGACATCGCGGTCGGCCAGCGAAAGCGCCGCCGCGGTCAGTAGTGCGAGCAACGGCGCGATCGGTCCCTTGACCAGAACGGCGGCACCCTGCGCCGCCCAGAAGAGCAGCGCCCAGCGCCAATCCGCGCGCACGCCGCCGCGCCGCCAAGCGCAGTAGATTTCGCCCAGCGCCGCCTGCGCCGCGACCGCGAGCGCCAACAGCACGGCGTCGGTCGTGGCGAGATGCGCCTCGACGGTGAGCGCGATCGACGAGCCCAAAAGCGCCGCGCCGATGAGCGCCGGCGCGCGGCCGACGAGCCGCGCGCCCAAGCCGAAGGTCAAGAGCACCGCAGCGCCCGCGCCCAAGAGCGACGGCACGCGATAAGGCCAGATCGCCGCGCTCGCCGCGTCGCTGAAGAGCCCGACCGACGCCGCCTGCAGCCAATAGATGCCGGCGGGCTTGCGGTTGCGCGCCTCGTCCTGGAAGCGGATGTGGAGGAAATCGCCGCTCTCGAGCATCTGCCGCGTCGCTTGCGCGAAGCGCGCTTCGTCGCGGTCGAAGACCGGCAGCGCCGCCATCCCCGGCACGTAGAGCGCAAGACAGAGCAGCGCCAGAAGCGCATAGGGCCGCCAGCCCTGCGCCGCGCCCTCGATCACGGCGCGTCCGCGGATTTGGCGAGCGCGAGCTGGGTCACGCTCAGCGCCGGCTTGAAGCCGCGCCGCCGGCCCATCGGCTCGGCGCGGGCGACAGAAATGCGCGTGAGCTCACCGCCGTGGCTCGCATGCCAGCGCGCAAGCTGCGCCTCGCCGTCGAGCGTCACCGCATTGGCGACCAGCCGGCCGCCCGGCCGCAATTCTTGCCACGAAGCGGCGAGAAGAGCGACATCGCTCGCGCCGCCGCCGACGAAGACCGCATCGGGCCGAGGCTGGCCCGCAAGCGAGGCGGGCGCCTCGCCCGGCACGATCGCCACCTCGGGCACGCCCAAACCCGCCGCATTCGCGGCAATGAGGGCGCAGCGCGCGGGATCGCGCTCGAAGCAGATGGCGCGCATCGAGCGGCCGCTGCGCAGCCATTCGATCGCAATGGAGCCGCAACCCGAGCCCACATCCCAGAGAAGCTCGCCGGGCAAGGGCGCCAAAGCGGCGAGCGTCGCCGCGCGCACCGCACGCTTGGTGAGCTGTCCGTCATGCGCGAACGCATCATCGGGCAGGCCGGCGCGGCGTGAAAAGGCGCGTGCACCGGGCTCGGGCCGGCATTCGATGGCGAGCAGATTGAGATCGGCGGTGCGCTCATAGGGCCACTCGGCGGCGGTGCCGTCGAGCCGCCGCTCGCGCGCCCCGCCCAAATGCTCGAGCACAGTGAGCGCTGAAGGTCCCCAGCCTGCATCGGTCAGCAACGCAGCCGCGGCGGCGGGCGTGCCGCCATCCGTGCTCAGCGCCAGGATGCGCGCGCCGGGGGTCAGATGCAGGCGCAGCCGGTCGAGCGGGCGGCCGTGCAGGCTCAAGCTCACGCATTCCGCGAGCGGCCACAGCAGGCGCGACGCGGCCAAGGAGAAGGCGCTCGGCTGCGGCAGGACGATCATCTCCTCGGCAGCGAAGCGGCGGGCGAGCGTCACGCCGACGCCGTAGCACAGGGGATCGCCGCTCGCCAGCACGACGACGCGCCGGCCGCTGAGCGCCGCGAGCTCCTCGAGCGTCGCGGCGAGCCGGCTCTGCCAGAGAATGCGCCTAGCTTTCCCCTCCGGCACCAGCGCCAGATGGCGCGCGCCGCCGACTAGCACTTCCGCGCCCTCAACGAGCGCGCGCGCGGCGGGATTGAGGCCGGCGAGCCCATCTTCGCCCAGGCCGACGACTGCGAGCCAGGCGCTCACGCTTCGTCCTCCGCGGGCCGCGCCAGAGCATTGACCGCCGCAGCGGCAAGCGCGGTGCCGCCGCGGCGGCCGGGAAGCGTGATGAAGGAAAGCCCGAACGCGTTTTCGGCAAGCGCCGCCTTGGCCTCGGTCGCGCCGACGAAGCCCACCGGGAACCCCAACACCAATGCCGGCCTTGCGGCGCCCACGTCGATGATCTCGAGCAAATGGAAAAGCGCCGTCGGCGCGTTGCCGATGGCAATAACGGCGCCGGCGAGATGGGGCCGCCATAGCTCGATGGCGGCAGCCGAGCGCGTCGTGCCCAGGCGCCGGGCCAAAGCCGGCACGCGCTTGTCGTCGATGAAGCAGAGCACGCGATTCTTATTGGGCAGAAGGCTGGCATTGATGCCGGCGGCGACCATCCTGGCATCGACCAGAATGGCCGCGCCGGCACGCAATGCTGCCGCGCCGCGCTCGGCGGCCTCGGGCGACCACAGGAGTTGCGTCGCCAAAGCCGGATCGCCCGCGGCGTGGACGAGACGGAGCGCCAGCCCACGCAGCGCCGGCGGCAGGCGCGACAAATCGACCTCGCGCCGAATGCGCGCGAAGGATTCGCGATAGATCGCCTGGGGGTCGCGGAGATAGGTCATTCCCGCACGTGGCGACGCAGCGTGTTGCGCCTCCCCCGCCACCCCCACCTTTCCCTCCCCCGCAAGCGGGGGAGGGTTAAGGAGGGGGCGCTGCCCCGCCA
>Ga0181536_10008083_pt1 | contig 10202 bp, 5 predicted proteins | sample PEATcosm2014_Bin_41_FD_121105 | JGI IMG/M metagenome (GOLD analysis project Ga0181536, IMG submission 121105) | Peatland microbial communities from MTU Mesocosm Facility, Houghton, MI, USA - PEATcosm2014_Bin17_60_metaG | ecosystem: Environmental > Terrestrial > Soil > Wetlands > Peat | place...
CCGTCGGCGAGGGCGTTACGAACGTCGCGCCCGGCGACCGCGTCGTGCCGTTCTCGGCCTATACGTGCGGCACCTGTCGCCAGTGCTTACGCGGCCGTGACAATCTCTGCGAAAATGTCCTCGGCATCCGCGGTTTCCACGTCGACGGCTGGGCTCAGGACATCACCAACCACCAGGCGCGGCTGGTGGTGAAAATACCCGGCGGTGTGGCGATGCAAGATGCCGCCTGCGTCGGTGTCGCGTATTCGACGGTCGAGCACATGCTGTTCGACAACGCCCAACTCGAGCCGGGTGAAACGGTCCTGGTCCATGCCGGCGGTTCCGGTATTGGCACGATCGCGGTGAAGGTCGCCAAATCCATCGGCTGCACCGTCATCACGACCGTCGGCAGCGCGGAAAAAGCGGCGAAAGTGAAGGCGCTCGGCGCCGACAACGTCATCAATTACCGCGCGGACCGGTTCGAGGGCGTGACCCGCAAACTCACCGGCCGCAAGGGTGTCGACGTGGTGTTCGAACATGTCGGCGCCGATACGTGGCAGGGATCGTTACTGTGTTTGAAACGAGGCGGTCGGCTGGTCACCTGCGGCGCCACCTCGGGCGCCTCGGCGACAATCAATCTGATGCAGTTGTTCCAGCAGCAATACCGGATCATCGGCTCGTTCGGCTCGCCGATCTCCGCGCTCAGCCGCGCGCTGGACCGCATCGCGGGCGGGGTGCTTCCGGTGATCGACACGATCTATCCGCTCGACGATTTCCGCGCCGGCGTGGAGCGGCTGGCCCATCGTGACGTGTTCGGAAAAATCCTCGTGGAACTTTGATTCCGCGGATGAAACGTCTGTTGCTTCCCCTCGGCGACGGGATCGTCGGCGGCATCGTGCTCGCGCTGTTCGCGCTGATGCGCCGTCTCGGCCCGGAGCGCGCGCCCGCCGTGTGCGCCGCCGTCGCCCGCGCGGTTGGCCCGCTGCTGCCGGTGCATCGCGTCGGCCTCGCCAACATCCGCGCCGCTTTCCCCGAGAAGGACAAAGCCTGGCATCAGGCCACGCTGAAACAGGAGTGGGACAATCTGGGCCGCGTCGCGGGCGAGTATGTGCATCTCGACAAACTCTGGGACTTCGATCCCGCCCATCCGCACCAGGGCCGCATCCAGTCCGACTCGGTACCGCTGTTCATCGACCTGCTGACCGACGGCAAGCCGGCGTTATGCTTTTCGGCGCATCTCGCGAACTGGGAGCTCGCGGCGCTGGCGCCTCCCGCGTATCTCATGGATTCGGCCGTGGTTTACCGGATGCCGAACAACCCGATCGTGGCGCGGGAGATTCAACGGATTCGCGCCGCGTCGATGGGCCAGTTGATCCGCACCCGCAACCAGGCGCCGATCGAGATGGCCGGCGCGCTGACCGCGGGCAAGCATGTCGGGATGTTGACCGATCAACACTTTTCTCGCGGCGTCGACATCACGTTTTTCGGCCGGCGCTGCAAGGCCAATCCGGCGATCGCGCGCCTCGCCCGGCATTTCGACTGCCCGGTGGTCGGTGTCCGCGTGATCCGCCGCCCGGACGGCGGGTTCACCATCGATGGCGTCGGTCCGCTGACGCTGCCGCGCGACGCGGCGGGGCGTGTGGACGTGGTGGCGTCGACCCAGATGATCAACGATATCGTCGAGGACTGGGTGCGCGAATATCCCGGACAGTGGCTCTGGTTCCACCGGCGCTGGCGCTGAGGATTTCGCGGTCAGGGTAAGGCGACCGCGATCCTGGGCTTGCGTGGTCCTGTCCGGGCGTGCCGAAGTCATCCGACCTGGCCATGACGAAGTCATGCTGTCCGGTCATGACGAAGTCATCCTGTCGGGTCATGCCGAAGTCGGGGGCGGTTGGCGCGATGGGCCTCGCTGCTTACATAACGTCGCGACCCGATTTGCCGGCGCCCGACTCATCCGTGATCGACACCGGCATGCCAGGACCCTGGTTCGTTCACGCCGGTGACCCGCCGATCCCACCGTGAGATGCGGTGAGCGGCGGGCACGCTCTGGGAAGCCGCTTATGCGCACGTTGTTCTTGTCCGTGATGATGATTGGTACGCTTCTCGCCAGACTGGCCGTCGCGCAAACCGCGCCACCAGTATCGGACGCCGCGACGCCTTCCGTGCTCGCGCCGATCATGCGCGAGTCGTTGCCAGCGCCAACGCCGGTTGCCCCGGAAGCCGCCGGACAGCCGGCGGTGCCGCCCGCCCCGATCGCCGCGCCATCTGAGCCGGCTCCGGAGCGGGGCACGATCACCGCCGTACCGCTGCCGCCGCCTAGTGCCGCCCCGGTTCCCGCGCCGATGCCACCTCCCGTTCCAACCGCGGTCCCAGGCGCGATTCCACCCGCGAGCCCAACGGATCCGGCGATCGCGACCTCGCCAGGCGCGGCGCCCGCCGCCGCCGCGCCGGTTTCGCTGACACCGATCCCGTTGGCGCTGCCGCGCGTGACCTCGCCATCGCCGGCATCATCGCCACCCGCGGCGAAATCCCCGGCGGCGCCGCTGGTTTCCGCCCGACTGCCGACGCCGCCGCTGTCGTCGGAGGCTTCACCCGCCGATTTCCTCCGTGCCGCGCGGGGCGCGCTGGCCGCCGGCCGCAATGGCGAGGCGCGTTCCGCGCTGGAGATGGCGCAGACCCGCCTGCTCGACCGCTCGGTGGACGCGGGCAAGGAGAGTGTGCCGAGTCACGATCTCGCGGTGAAACAGATTTCCGAAGCCATCGACGCGCTGGCCGCCGACGACCGAATGGCGTGCCTGCGCTATATCGAGTTCGCGAGCCAGACCATCGGCAGCCCGCTGGACTGACTGAATCGCCGTTTCATTCCGAGCCGTGGGTCAGGTTGGGCGGGGTGATACAGTCCGTGCGATTTCCGACTCAATCGGGACACAATCCTGTTATAAGTTCCGCGTCTCAGGAGGTTCCCATGTTCCTCATGCGTTACCCAGGGCTTCGGACATCGCTGATCCGCGGTTCGCTCGCGGTTCTGGCGCTGTGCGGCGTGATGGCCGGGGAGGCACGGGCGCGGATTTTCATCGGTGTCGGCGTGCCGCTGTTCTATCCGCCGGTGGTGGTCGCGCCGCCGCTGTACTATCCGCACTATCCGCCGTACTACGGGCCGCCGGCGGTGTACGCACCCCCGGGCAATACCTTCAACTACACGCCGCCCTCCGCGCAACCGCAGAGCCTGGCACCACCGCAGAGCTACAATCCGTCGGGCGGCTATACCCCGTCGGGCGGCTACACCCCGTCCGGGGGCTACACCCCGTCGATGGGCGGCGCACCCGTGGGCGGCGCGCAATCCTGCCAGGCGGGTGCCTATGTTTGCCCGTTGGTGGAGGACACCCCTCCGGGTGGCGCCTGCTCCTGCCCAGGGCATAATGGACAGCGGATCAGAGGCCAGGCGGACTGAAGCCGGGGGCGTTTGACCAAAGCGAGCGTGGCCAACGGAACCATGGCCAACGGAACCATGGCCAACGGAACCATGGCCCGGATCGAAGATCACGCGCTGATCGGCGACTGCCACTCGGCGGCACTGGTCGGCCGGGATGGCACCATCGACTGGCTGTGCCTGCCGCGCTTTGACAGCCCGGCCTGCTTCGCCGCCCTTCTGGGCACTCGAGACAACGGGCTGTGGCGCATCGCCCCGGCCGGCGCTGTCTCCCGCACCACGCGCCGGTATCGCGGCGATACCATGGTGCTGGAGACGCTGTTCGAGACCTCGGATGGGGCGGTCGCGCTGATCGACTTCATGACCGTCGAGCCGTCAACCGTGGTCCGCATCGTCGAAGGGCGGCGGGGTGCCGTGCCCTGCCGGTTCGATCTCGTGCTTCGGTTCGATTACGGCATCACCATCCCCTGGGTGACCCGGCTCAAGACCGGCCACGGAATCCGTGCGATCTCAGGACCGGAGCAGGTGGTGGTGCGCGCCGGCGTGCCGCTCCATGCCAAGGGCCTGTCCACTGCCGCCGAATTCATCGTGCAGCAAGGGCAACGCGTCCACTTCAGCCTGAGCCACGCGCCGTCCCATCTGGCGTTGCCTGGCGCCCAGGACCCCGACGTTGCCCTGACCGAGGCCGAGGCGCGCTGGAGCACCTGGTCCGATCGCTGCACGTATCAGGGCCGTTGGCGCGCGCCCGTGCGCCGTTCGCTGCTGACGCTGAAAGCGCTCAGCCATCGCCCGACGGGTGGCATGGTCGCCGCCCCCACGACCTCGTTGCCGGAGCGGATCGGCGGCACACGCAACTGGGATTACCGATTCTGCTGGCCGCGCGACGCGAGCTTCGCCCTGCTCGCTTTGACCAATAACGGCCACCACGCCGAAGCAAGCGAGTGGACAAATTGGCTGCGCCGGGCGGTGGCCGGTGCACCCTCGCAACTCCAGGCGCTCTATGGCCTGGCCGGTGAGCGCTGGATCGCCGAGCGCGAAGTTCCTTGGCTCGCCGGTTATGAAGCCTCGCGACCGGTTCGGGTTGGCAACGCCGCGATGGCGCAACGCCAACTCGATGTCTTCGGCGAAATCGAGCTGACCCTGCATCGCGAAGTCGAACTGGGCTTTGCGACGCCGGACGCGCATTGGGGCCTGCGGCGGACGCTGATCGAACACCTGGAAACCATCTGGCGTGAGCCGGACGAGGGGATCTGGGAAGTCCGCGGCGGCGTCCGCCAGTTCACCCTTTCCAAAGCCATGGCCTGGGTCGCGCTGGATCGCGCGATCCGTTCCGCCGAGGCGTACGCGTTACCCGCGCCACTGGAGCGCTGGCGCCAGGCGCGCGCGGAAATCTTCGCCGTTGTCTGTGCGCGCGGCTACAACGGATCGATTGGTGCGTTCACCCAGACGCTGGATGGCACGACGCTGGACGCGAGCTTGCTGTTGCTACCGTTGATCGGATTCCTGCCGCCCGATGACGATCGCATCAAGGGCACCGTCGCGGCGATCGGCCGGGAGTTGATGGCGGACGGCCTGATCAAACGGTACCACACGCACGAGACCGCGGACGGGCTGCCTCCCGGGGAAGCTGTGTTCCTGGCCTGCGGCTTTTGGTACGCGTCCAACCTGGCGTTGCAGGGGCGGCGGGAAGAAGCGGCCGCGCTGTTCGAACGGTTGCTCGGTTTGTGTAACGATGTCGGATTGCTGGCCGAGGAGTACGATCCGGTGGCTGGCCGGCAACTCGGGAATTTCCCGCAGGCGTTTTCGCATTTGGCGTTGATTGGGACAGCGTTGGTGCTGGATGGCGTGGTGAATTCGCTGTAACCGTCATGGCCTCGCGACATCGTCGTGGCCCGGTCAGCCTGGGTGATAACGGTACGGGATCACTCCGCCGGCGCGATACCGACGATCGCCTTCCGGTGCCCGACCAACCGCTCCAACGCCAGCCACACCACGGGCGTCGTGTAGAGCGTCAGCACCTGCGACACCAGCAATCCACCAATGATCGAAATCCCCAGGGGCTGCCGCAACTCGGCGCCGGTGCCGAAGGCAAACGCCAGCGGACAGGCGCCAAACAGCGCCGCCAGCGTCGTCATCATGATCGGACGGAAGCGCACGAGACAGGCTTCCTGAATCGCCTCGAGCGGCGTCAGCGCACGCTGGCGCTCCGCCTCCAGCGCGAAATCGATCATCATGATGGCGTTCTTTTTCACGATCCCCATCAGCAGGATGATGCCGATGATCCCCATGATCGACAGATCCGTCCCGGTGATCAGCAGCGCGAGCAGCGCGCCGACCCCCGCCGACGGCAGCGTCGACATGATCGTCAGCGGGTGCAGCCAACTTTCGTACAGCACGCCCAGAACGATGTAGATCGAGATCAAGCCGGCGCCGATCAGCAGCGGCTGGGTGGCCAGGGATTTCTGCAGCCATTGCGCGTTGCCGGCGAACTCGGTCCGGACCTCGTCGGGCAGCCGTAGATCGACCGTGGCCTTTTGCACCGCCGCCTGCGCGTCGCCCAAAGCGAAACCGGGCTTCAGATTGAAACTGATCGTCGCGGCCGGATATTGACCCTGATGCCGCACCGCCAGCGTCGACGTGCCGCGCTCGAACCGCGCGACCTGCGACAATGGCACCTGCGTGCCGGCGCTGGACCCGACGTAAATTCGGTCCAGCAGCGACGGATCGACCTGCAACGCGGGATCGATCTCCAGCACCACCTTGTATTGGTTCCGCTGCGTGTAGATCGTCGACAACTGCCGTTGCGCATAGGCATTGTTCAACGCGTTGTCGATCGCCACGGTGCTGACCCCCAGCCGCGCCGCCGCCTCGCGATCGATCACGACATTGACCTGCGGCCCCGCCCGGTCCTGGTCGGAGGTCACGTCGGCAAGCCCAGGAATGTCCTTCATGCGGTCTTCCAGCTTCAGGGCCCATTCGCGCAATTCACTCACGTCCGGAGCCATCATCGCATATTGATATTGCGAGCCGCCCTGCCGGCCGCCGCCACGCAGATCCTGTGCCGCGAACAGAAACGTCTGAATCCCGCCAACGTTTTTCAACGCCTCGCGCAGCCGGTCGATGACCTGTTCGGACGACAATTTCCGTTCCGCCAGCGGTTTCAGGCTGACATCGAACCAGCCGCGGTTCATCGAGTTCCACCCCGCCGAGACGCCGATCCAGGAGCCCACGCTTTCCACCGCCGGATCGGCCAGCACCAAAGCAACCGCGGCGCGCTGCCGGTCGCTCATGGCGGCGAACGAAATGCCCGGATCAGCCACCGTCGAGCCAACCAGAACCCCCGTGTCCTGTTCCGGCATGAAGCCTTTCGGCACGATCATATAAAGTTTCACGGTCAGCACGATGGTCAGCACGGTGACCATCAGCGGCAGCCACTGATGCCGCAATGCCCAACCCAGGCTGCTGGCGTAGAATCGCGTGGTGCCGTTGATGACCGCGTCGATCGCGCGCCAGGTCCGGCCGTGCGGCGCGCCCACGACGCCGACGCGCAGGAACCGCCCGCAAATCATCGGTGTCAGCGACAACGAAACGACCGCCGAAATCAGGATCGCCAGCGTCAGCGTCATGGCGAATTCGTGGAACAGCCGGCCCAGAATGCCGCCCATGAAGATCAGCGGGACGAAGACGGCGACCAGGGACAGCGTGATGGACATCACGGTGAAGCCGATTTGCCGCGTCCCGATCACCGCCGCGCGCAAGGGGGGCTCGCCCCGGTCCATCAGGCGAACGATATTCTCGATCATCACGATCGCGTCATCGACCACGAACCCAACCGAAATCGTCAGCGCCATCAACGAAAAATTGTCGATGGCGAAACCGAAGAACCACATGCCGACCAGGGTGCCGCAAATCGATAGCGGCACCGTGACGGCGGCCGCCGCGGTGGCGGCCAGCCGGCGCATGAAGATCAGCACTACCAACAGCACCAGGGCGATACTGATCAGCAAGGTGATCCGCACGTCACGCACGCTGGCACGGATCGTCGTGGTGCGGTCGGAGATGACGGTGACCTGGATATCCGGCGGCAGCCACGCCATCAGTCGCGGCATCAGCGCCTTGATGCCGTCGACCGTATCGATGACATTGGCGCCCGCCTCCTTCTTGATCGTCAACAGCACCGCGGATTGCGTGCCGTTCCACGCGGCGACCCGCGAATCCGCGCTGGCGTTGATGACCCTGGCGACGTCGGACAGCCGCACGGTGCCGGTGGCGCTGGTGCGCACGATCAGCGGCGCCAGTTCCGCGGCCTGCGAAATCTGCCCGTTCAGGCCAATCGTCTCGGCGGTCTCCGGGGTCTGAAAACCGCCGAGTGGCGCGAGCACATTGGTGTTGCGGATGGCGTTGAACACGTCCTGCCCGGAGAGGCCGGCGGCGGCGAGCCGCACCGGATCGAGCCGCACCCGGATCGCCGGCTTGTCCGCGCCGTTGATGAGCACCTGCGCGACCCCGTCGGCGCGCGACAGGCGCTGCGCCAGGATCGTGTCGGCGGCATCGTAAATCTTCGCCGTGGACAAAGTGGCCGAGGACAGCGCGATCGTCATGACCGGCGCCTCGGCCGGATTGAATTTTCGATAATACGGCCGGATCGGCAGATCGGCGGGCAGATCGGCGTTGGCGGCGTTGATCGCCGCCATGACATCGCTCCCGGCCGAGTGGATGTCGCGCCCGAGATCGAACTGAATGATAATCGTCGTATACCCGATCGAGGAAATCGACGTGATCTCGGTCACGCCGCCGATCTCGCCCAGGCGGCGTTCCAGCGGAGCGGCGACGGAGTTGGCGATCGTTTCGGGATCGGCGCCCGGCCGGGCGGCGAACACGACGATGGTCGGAATGTCGACCGAGGGCAGCGCGGCGACCGGCAGGAACTGATAAGCGAGCACACCCGACAGGAACAATCCGATCGCGAGCAGGATCGTGGCGACCGGACGGGCGATGAAAAACCCGGAGAACCCCATCAGGCCTCCGCTTCCACCGCGGGCGCGCCGAACCAGGCCACGCGCAGACGCTCAAACGCGAGGTAGATCGCGGGCGTGGTGTACAACGTCAGGAACTGCGACAGCAGCAGTCCGCCGACGATGGTCACGCCCAGAGGGTAGCGCAGTTCGGATCCGGCGCCACGCTCCAGCGCCAGCGGCAGCGCGCCAAGCAACGCCGCCATCGTCGTCATCATGATCGGCCGGAACCGCAGCAGGCACGCCTCACGGATCGCGTCGTACGGGGAAGCGCCCTGGTGGCGTTGCGCGTCGCGGGCGAAGTCCACCATCATGATGGCGTTCTTCTTCACGATGCCCATCAGCAGCACGATCCCGACCAGGGCCACCAGCGACAGGTCGATGCCGCAGATCATCAATGCGGCCAGCGCGCCGATGCCGGCCGAGGGCAATGTCGAAATGATCGTCACCGGATGGATCCAGCTTTCGTACAGCACCCCAAGGACGATGTAGATCACCACCACCGCCGCCAGGATCAGCCACGGCTCGGAGGCCAGCGAACGGCGAAACTCCGCCGCGTCGCCGGACCAGTTGCCGCTGATCGTCTCCGGCATCCCGATGTCGTGTTCCGCCTGGGCCACGGCGTCAACCGCGCGGCCCAGAGAATAGCCTGGGGCAACGTTGAAGCTGAGCGTGACGGCGGGGAATTGCTCCTGATGCGTGATGACGAGCGGGGCGACGGTCTTTTGCACCCGGGCGATAACCGACAGCGGCACCTGCGTATTGGTGGTGCCGTTGGTGGCGGGAACGCGCAGCAGACTCAGGAAGTCGGGGTTCTGTTGCCAGGCCGGATCGGCCTCCAGGATCACGCGATACTGGTTGGCCTGGCCGAAGATCGTCGAAACCTGCCGTTGCCCAAACGAATCGTACAGCGTGTCCTCGACCGCCTGCATCGGCACGCCAAGCCGCATCGCGGCGTCACGGTCGACCACGATATTAGTGCGGTAGCCCTCATCCTGCTGGTCCGACGCGACATCGCGCATTTCCGGCAAACTCGCCAGCTTCGCCCGCAGCCTGGGCGCCCACAGCGCGAGCACATCCGCGTCCGTGTCCATCAAGGTGTACTGAAATTGCGTGCGACTGAGCCGCGAGCCGATCTGAATGTCCTGCACCGGCTGAATGAACGCCATCAGGCCCGGAATGCCATCCACCGCGCGCCGCAACCGGGCGATGACGACGTCGGCTTTATCCCGCTGATCCGGCGGCTTCAGCGCGATCGTCAGCCGGCCGGTGTTGGGCGTCGCATTGATCGTGCCGGCGCCGACAAACGACACCACCCCGGTCACCGCCGGATCCTGGCGTATGATCCGCGCCATTTCCGTCTGCAACGTATTGAGCTTCGGGATCGAGATACTCTGCGCCGCCTCGGTCACCGCGACCAGCACGCCGGTATCCTGCCGCGGCAAGAACCCTTTCGGCACGATGATGTACATCCACGCCGTGCCAACCAGCGTCGCCGCGCCGACCAGCAGCACGAAGCGCTGATGCCGGAACGACCAGTCGAGCGAATGCCGATATCCGGTCACGAGCCGCTGAAACCCGCGCTCGGTCCAACGGGCGAACCAGGTCGGACGTTCCTCCGCCGCGGGCCGCAGCAACCGGCCGCACATCATCGGCGTCAGGGTCAGCGAGACCACGGCGGACACAACCACCGAGACCGCGAGCGTGACCGCGAACTCGCTGAACAACCGCCCCACGACGCCGGTCATGAACAGCAGCGGAATGAACACCGCGATCAG
>Ga0181536_10008084_pt1 | contig 10202 bp, 5 predicted proteins | sample PEATcosm2014_Bin_41_FD_121105 | JGI IMG/M metagenome (GOLD analysis project Ga0181536, IMG submission 121105) | Peatland microbial communities from MTU Mesocosm Facility, Houghton, MI, USA - PEATcosm2014_Bin17_60_metaG | ecosystem: Environmental > Terrestrial > Soil > Wetlands > Peat | place...
CCCGAAGCCGTCTCACCCAGCGCGCACAGCCAACAGGATCGCCCTCAATGACTCCTGGAAGCCGGCCGCACGACCTCACCAGGACGAAAGCGCGCGAACCTTTGTGGTCACGGCACTAGCGAGGCGTCTCCGTCCCCGGTTGCCGCGAAAACATCGGATCTTTCACGATCGTGGGTCATAGTAACCGAGCGTACCGGAACAACCGTTTTGGGTAGGTCGGAGGACGTCTTCAACCGAGCTGGAATTGACCCGGTCTCGTGGACGGGTGCCCCAGAATGTGCGGCGCAGGTCTTGAGGGCGGTGCGCCCTTATCGACGGATGGGTGGGCACTGATCCCCATCTCGTCGCTACTGTGCGCGCTCTCGCGAGCACCTCACCCCGCCCAGATCCAAAGCGCCACAAAGATGCGTGCGCGCAACAGCCCAATAGGGCACAATTGCGCGGCAGTCTCGCCGACAAGCGGTCCAGCGCAATCAGGCGCCGTCGGCGCGAAAGAAAAGGGGAGCACGGGATGAGGAAAAGAGTCCTGGTCTGCGCGTTGCTGTGTGCCGCCGTCGGCATCGGCGGCACGGCCGCCACGGCGCTGGCCGGCGCCTCGTCGACATCCAAGGGCGGTGCCATCAAGGTATGGGTGACGCCGAGCAAGACAGGCACAACAACCTCGAAGCACCCGGGGAAAGTCATGTTTACCGGGGCCATCGGAGACTACGGCACTTCGTTCAACGTGACATCCACAGGCAAGCCTGCCAAAAAGAAGAGCCCCTACAAGCTGCTGAAGCTCAAGAAGGGGACGATGACGGTCACAGCTAGCGCTCTCGGCAAGGCCCTGAAAAGCGCCAAGCCGACACTGAACACAACAAACTGCTCGGTCACGGTGGCGGCCACCGCCCCGATCACGATCGTGAAGGGGACCGGCGCCTACGCCAACATCAGCGGGACGGTGACATTCAGCGCCTCCTACGCCGTGATCCTGCCGAAAACCTCGAGCGGCAAGTGCACAACAAAGACATCCACCAAGGCGCTTGCGACATACGCATCGTTCATCGGGACCGGCACGGTGAGCTTCTCGTAGGCGGCGTGGCGGGCCGTCCGGCCCTGGTGGACGACTCGAGCCGGTCATAGCCTCGGGCCATGGGAGTGGTGATCGCCGTGCCGGTGGGCGCCGTCCTGGTCGCCGTGCTGGTCGTCCAGACGGTGGTCATGCTGCGGCGCAGCTACTCGGTCGGGGGCCGCACCGTGGTCCGCTGCCGCCGCGGCCACCTCTTCACAACGCTGTGGGTTCCGGGGGCGTCCTTGAAGGCCGTCCGGCTGGACTGGGCGCGCTACCAGTACTGCCCAGCCGGACGGCACTGGACCCTGGTGGTGCCGAGGAGGGACGAGGACCTCACCGCCGCCGAGCGCGAGGAGGCGGCCGCCCACCGGGACGCCTCGATCCCCTGAGCGCCGGGGCCGCTAGGCGCGGCCTTGCCCGAGGCGGTGCGCAGCGTCAGCCGGGGACACGCCTTTATCGAGGTGTAACCAGGCTCCTATCAAGTCACTCCGGCCTGACCCGTCGCGTGCCCAGCGGGTGGCACAACGAGGAACAACCACGACCGAAGCCGGGCACCGAAGAAACGAGCCAACCCGCTAGGCACTGCAAAAAGCGTTACATAAACGCGAAGAAGGCTGAGGCCTCCTTCAAGATTTCATTCGCCCGGCGCAGCTCGGAGTTCTCCTTCTCCAGGCTCTTCAGCTTCTCGAGCTCGTCGGACGTGAGTCCCGGGCGCTGCCCGGAGTCGGTCTCGGCCCGACGGACCCACAGCCGCAAGGTCTCGTGGTGGATCGACAGCTTCTCGGCCACCGAATCGATCGCCTTCCACTGCGAGGGGTAGTCGGACTGGTGGTCGAGGACCATCCTGACCGCCCGCTCCCGGATCTCGGCCGGGTAGGGACCCCGGCCTCTCTTGGATGTCTCTGGCATCGCTCCATCCTCTCAAAGGAAGGAGCAGTCACCGATCCCGGGGCGGTTCAGCGCGCAGGACTCGAGGGTCTGGGACTTCACCCGGGACGAAGACGGCGCGGTGCGGCACTTCTACACCGGCGCCCCCCGGATGGCCGACGACGTCGACCAGCGGGGGATCGACCTTCTCTGTGCGACCTGGACCTGCTCGACCTCACCCCCGAGGGGCGGGGCGACTGGTACTCCTCGCTCGACTACGGGTGACGGGCGACGGCGTCGCGCCGTCGAGGCCGGCACTGCCGTCCCGCCGGTATGCGCCGAGGCGCGACGCCGAGTGGCCGACGACGGTCCCTGCGTCGAAGAGGCGAAGCCACTATCCTCGCCCGGCAGTCGCGGCCGGCGAGCGCCGTGTCGATCCTGGTGGAGGGGGGACCATGCGACGTCCATTCCGGCGGCTGCGGCAGACTGTTCGTACCCGGGTGGCCGGCGCGGCCCTGGCCGGCCTCGTGGTCGCATTCGGCGTCGCGCCGACCCTGGCCGCGGCCTCGAGCACGACGGCGCCCGGCGGCACCCTGCCGGGCGGCAACGGGGCGCACAAGGGCACCACGGCCGTCTCCCCGCCCAAGAGCGGGTACATCGTCTACTGGGACCAGGACGAGGAGGAGGACTACTACGCCTCGGCCAACCACAGCCTCGGCCAGCTCGAGACGCCGTGGGACCCCAACGGCCAGATGTGCATCGTCCCGCACACCAGCGGCGAGTACGTCGTCGGGTACGACCCGACCAACCTGAGCCAGCACAACCCGGGCGGGCCGCCGGGACACCCCTTCAAGAACCCGCCAATCGGCGAGGAGCTGCAGAACCGCTACGGGGTATGGACCGGCCAGAACCTCTACGTCCCGGGCCCCTTCTCGTTCAAGAAGGGGCTGACGGGGGACGACTCGCCGGAGGTGAACGGGGTGTTCAACGGCCAGTCGACGTTCACCGGCTGCGCCGCCGACGCCAAGGGCGACGTCTTCGCCGCCGACATCGGCACGGCCCAGGGGTCGTTCCCGGTGCCCTCCGACGGGCGCCTGGTCGAGTGGTTCGCCCCTAAGTACACGTCGTACTGCATCGTGGACGGGCCGACCACAGGGGGCGTCGGCCCCCACCATGTCGACGGCACGGGGGGGCTGTCCCAGCCGGGGATGATGGCCGTGGCCGACAACGGCGACCTCCTGCTGCCGGACGCCGGGGCGCCGCCCGGGCAGACCCTCGGGGGCCAGGTGCTGCGGTTCGCCCACACATCGCTGCCGACCAGTGCCAGCCAGTGCCCTGGTGGCATCTACCCCCGGGACAAGCTCAAGGTCTCGGTCTTCATGCAGGGCACCACAACCTTCATGCCGTTCCCAATGGCCATCGCCAAGGATCCGACCTGTGACTGCTTCGCCGTCGACACCGCCTTCGGGTCGCCCGCCATCGCCTTCTACTCCCAGACAGGCAAGCTCCTCCCCACACGCCCGACCGTCCCAGGGGAGACGTTGGCCACATTGGGGAAGAAGTCGACAGCCTTCAACCCGTTCGGCATGGCCTTCGCGCCGGACGGCACCTTGTACTTCATCGACATCCACCTGGTCTGTCCGGGCGGTCAGCTCACAAAGTGCGGACCGGGGACATATGACGGCCGCGTGCTGCAGCTGACGTTCGGCAAGGGGGACCAGCCGCAGCTGCCACCCAAGGTCATCGACTCGGACTTCGCCTTCCCCACCTCGGTCACCATCTGCGTCGTCGGGCACGGGGTCTGCCCGTTCCCTGCGTACAAGACGCCCAAGCCCTCGCCCGAAGACAAGGCGGAGGGGAGCGGTTGAGCCGACGCTGGGCACTGGCGGGCTCCGTGGCCCTGCTCCTCTCGGTCGGCGGGGGTCTCTCGGCGGGGGCCGTGGCCGGCGCGTCCGGAGGTCACGTGGGCACCGTCCCTACGAAGTGGGACTGGCCGGCCTATGGCCACGACGCCCAGCAGACCTTCTCGGCGGCCACCACCCTCACCGAGAAGTCCGCCCGGACCCTCGAGCAGCGGTGGTTCTTCCCGACCGAGACAGCGGTGACCGTCACCCCCGTAGTGGTCGACGGCACCGTCTACGCCGGCAGCTGGGACCAGTACTTCTACGCCGTGAACCTCTACACGGGGAAGGAGGAGTGGCGTTTCCACACCTTCCCGCAGCCGGCGGTGACGCCGTACCCGGGGCAGAAGCCGCGCACAGGATCGTCGGACGGCGGGATGATCACCTCCTCGGCCTGGTTCGAGCCGGGCAGCGGGACGCGGCCCGATCTCGTGATCTTCGGCGGGGGCTACACGCTCTATGCCCTGAATGCCCACACCGGCGCCCTCTACTGGTCCCACGCCTACACCGGGAACCCGACACTGCCGCCCGACCCTGCTCACGACGACGCCCGGATCTTCTCCTCACCTGTCGTCTTCGACAACAAGGTGCTCATCGGGCTGTCGGTTGACGGGCAGCGTGACGAGCGGGGCTACGTGGTGGCCGCCACACTCGACACCGGCGATCCCGACTGGGAGTACCAGACCGACCGCGCGGCGACAGGGAAGATCGCCGACAACGGGTGCGGCAACGTGTGGTCGTCGGGGTCGATCCTGCCCAAGCAGGGATGGGTCGTGTTCGACGAGGCCGACTGCAACTTCGCCGACCCCCCGCCCACCGCCGAGTCGGTGTTCGCCCTCCGAATCTCAAACGGCGCCCTCGTCTGGCGCTACCGCCCGTACCACCCGCCGACCCTCCAGTGCGACTGGGACTTCGGGGCATCGGTCAATATCGGGCTGGGTAAGGGGACACGGGCCACCTTCCTCGGCGTCGGGTCCAAGGACGGCACCTACTACTCGCTGGACCCGACAAACGGGCACCTGCGGTGGAAGACCAACGTCGTCTTCGGCGGGTTCTCCGGCGGCTTCATCCCCACCACGGCCTACGACGGCTCGCACGTCTTCGGGGCGACCGCCCTGGGGGACTTCGGGCGGTTCGAGTCCAACGGCTCGCAACTCTGCGACCCCAGCACACCCCACGACGTCGGCGTCCAGCAGCCGAGCCTGCACGCCTTCAACGCCCGGACCGGGGCGGTCCTCTGGCAGGCGAACGGCGCCAACTCCTTCGGCCCCACCACGGTGGCCGGGGGCATGATCTTCAATTCGAAGGGGCTGTCGGCCGCCGTGACCGTGCGCGACGACCGCACCGGGGCGGTCCTGGACACCATGCACCCGAGAACGGACTGTTGGTCGGGGATCTCGGTGGTCGGCGACGCCGTGCTCTTCGGCACCGGGACCTCCGCCCAAGCTACACACGCCGGGATCGAGCTCTACACCCCGCGTGGGAGTGTTCCGAAGGTCCCGGGAGAGGCACCTGCTTTAGGCGGTCGGCACCCGCCGCACGAGTAGGAGGAGGAAGGGCCCGGGTGGCGGCCATCTCGCCGACGCGGTTCGGTCCCGACGGCGCGTCTCTTGCACGGATGGGGCTCGACGAGGCAGTCGCGCCCGCTCAATCTGAACGCCCGATGCGGTGCCACCACGTCCAGTGTGACCCAGGCCCGATGCACTGAATCCGAGGGCCCTCGGTGGCGTGCCTCACATGGCGCACCCCCGCACGCGGCCAAAGGCGGGGACCAGCGAAGTCGCGCGCCACACTTGCGCGCGTTGGTGCGTCGGTACGCTCGACGAACCCGGAGCGTGGCGCCATCGCTCGCGGCGAATTCGGGTCGGGATGCCCGATGCGATCGCGCGTCGACACCCGAGCTAGGGCCTCGCTGTCGTCGGCTCTAGCCGTGTTTGCTGCAACTGACGGCTGGCATGCCATTGGCGGCGAGCCGCCACCCCCGGTGGCGCGTCAAGTGATGGCGACTCGCGTTGCGATGACGCGCAAGCCGCCCGGGTCAACACTGGACGCATCGTGGGTGAGTGGAGGTTGCGCGCGCGGTTGACACAACTCTCTTGTCCACGCGCGTTCGTTCGTTGTGGTCGATCCGCTGTGGCGGCGCTCATGGTCGGAGGGACAGTTCTGGTGGGCCAGAGGTGGCCCCGGTGGACGCCTCCTGCACCCGGAAGAAGTCGGCGTCGCTGCGGCACACCAGAAGACGCGTCGCCGCCGCCTCAGCCCACCGATCCGCCGGTTGTGCCTGGCAACACCAGGTTCCGCCGCACTGTTGATTCCGTGTTGATGTTTCGATGATGCGACGTTGATCGGTGCTGACCAGGATAGAGAGAGAGGGATGGACCCGACGCCGGCCATTGGGCATGGTCGAGGCGCCGAGGGACGTAAATGATGAGGGAGTGTCGGGTGACCGAGAAGATTTCGGGTGCGGGGAAGGTGGCTGCGGTGCGGTGTCGGGGTGCACACGACGCGCCTCGCGCGCTGCGAGCTCACAACAAGAAGAGAGACGTCGGTCACCGCGGTCGTCGTCTTGCAGCAGCGAAGTTCGCGATTGGTGAGGTGGGCAGATGAGCAAGATCGGCAGATGGCTAACTGCAGCGACGTCGAGTTCCGCGAAGCGGAACCCAGCGGCCCAGGCCGCGCATCGACGGACTTCTCACAATTCCAGCCACTCAACGGACGGACGAGAGATGACGGTTTTCCTGCGACGCTCGAATGTGCCAGTACGTAGGTCCACGCGGTTCATGGAACGAAGCTGGCGTGTGCTCAGCGCGGTGGCGATCCTCGCGTCGGTAACCACGGCGGGGGCGTTGATCGCCACGAGTACGTCCGGCGCCAACGCCGCGACACCCACGAGCATCACAGGCACGTTGCACCGCCTCGCCACAGGCAAGGTCAAAGTCACACTGAGCGGTGGCTGGGCGTGGCCCGGGCAGACATGCGCGGGACGTTACGGGGAAGCGGTCACGGTCGACTGGTGGGGGATCAGCGGTACAAAGACGCCGACCAACAACTTCCAATTGACGACAGCCACCCTTTGGAGCCCGACGACGCACTTGGAGACGACCACGGGCAACATCAGTGCGTCCAGCACATCCAACCTCAAGATCGGCTCCACCTTCTCGCTGCAAATCAAGGGAGTCACGCCCACCGAGTACTTCCACACGGGTGCTTGGTACGACGACGTGGTTATTAACTCGAAGAGCACGTGCACTACATACACCACAGCTGGAAAGGCCTCGAGCAAGGGGACCTACGTGACGACGGCGACGTACCCGTCCGCCGCTGACATTCCTCCGGCGATCTGCGTGAACGTGTACGACTTGCACTCCAAGGAGACAACAGCCGCACACGCGACATGGACACCGGCGAAAGACGGCGACAGCTCGGTCACAACGAACGCGTTCAAACCGACATCGATCCCGGGATACTGCTTCAACGCCTCCCCCACCGTGACGACGACCGCCTCGGCGACCGTCACGCTCGGGGGCAAGATCCACGACACAATCAAGGTCACCGGCAACACCAAGGGCGGCGCCCCCACAGGGACCGTCGCCGTTCACGTGTGCGGCCCACTCAGCGCCGTCGGCACGTGCGCCAGCTCCACGACCGGGTACACCGCCGTGACGACTGCCACACCTACTAGTGGCACCAAGACAGCCACCAATGTTTGGACCACGTACCGGTCAGCCACATTCACCCCGACGAGTGCGGGGCTGTGGTGCTTCTCCTCCGTCTACGAGCCCAGCATGACAACAGACCGCTACATCTCGACGTCGGACAACACAGGCGCCACAGGCAAGACAAACAAGACCGGCCAGGTGAGCACGCCCGAGTGCGTGAAGGTGACAAAGGCCGGAACCAAGACGACAACGACGATCTCGGCCAGCGTCACCTTGGGCCCGAACGGCAAGATCCACGACGCCGCCGCCGTGAACGGAGTGCCCGGTGCGGCTCCGACAGGCACCGTCGCCTTTGACGTCTGCGGCGCGCTGAGCGCCAACGGCTACTGCACCAGCTCGACGACCGGGTACACCTCCGTGGCGACCGCCGCACCAACCGCGGGCACCAAGACAGCTGCGGTCGGCACGACCACGTATGAGTCAGCCACATTCACCCCCACCAACGTGGGGACCTGGTGCTTCTCCGCCGTGTACAGCCCCGGGACGAACACAAAGAACTACAACTCCTCGTCCGACAATTCGGGCTCGACAGGCAAGACCGGCACAGTGCACGTGAGCGAGTGTGTGCTCGTCACCCCGGCGACGTCCGGAGTGACGACCACGGTGAATCTGCCGACCACAACGGGCGTGGGCAGTAAGTGGAGCGACAAAGCTACAGTCACCGGCAACTCGGTGGGTGGTTCCCCCACGGGCTCTGTCACCTACTACGTCTGCAAGGTGTCGACGGCCCTTGGCCAGACCGGCACCTGCGCGGTAACACCAGCCAACAAGGTGCCGGCCACCACCACTCCGCCGGTCACGAACCCGGTCACCCTCACCACTGGCTCGACAAACAAGAGCCACGCCACATCTCCGGCCTACATCCCGACCACCGCCGGTAGCTGGTGCTTCTCGGCCGTCTACGGCGGCTCGACAAAGTACTCGAGCTCACACGACAACACGACAGGGACACCCCAGGCCAGTGAGTGCTTCACGGTCAACCCGAAGACTCCGGGGTTCACCACCACGCTGAAGAGCCCGACGAGCACGGCAGTGGGCAACACCTGGGGCGACTCGGCCACTGTGGCCGGCACATCTGGCGCCGGCGTGCCCGGGGGCTCGGTCACTTTCACCTTCTGCACCGAGACTTCCGGCCCATGTGCCGGCGGGACGACGGTGGCGACGGTGCCAGCGCCGACCTCCACCTCAGGCGACAGCGCCAAGTACACACTGCCGACAGTCGACGCCCAGACGCCCGCCACCGTCGGCAGCTACTGCTTCAACGCCTCTTACGCGGGAGGTGGCAACTACAACCCGGTGGCGGCACAGTCTGACAGCGAATGCTTCACCGTCACCCCGGCCGGCTCCACAACGACTACCCAGCAGTCCGCCTCGAAGACGGGTCAGGGGACCATCACCATCGGAATGACAGGCAAGGTCACCGACGCCGTCACGGTCACCGGCGCCAAGGGGGCCGGCTCGCCGAAGGGAACCGTCCAGTTCTCGATCTGCGGGCCGAACGCCTCGACAACGCCGTTCCTCTGCACACCCTCGAAGGGCAAGGCCGTCGGTGGCGCGACGACGCTGAAGGCGGTGACACCGGCGACGGTGCCGCCGAGTTCGCAGGCAGCGTCGAGCACATTCACCCCGACATCCGTGGGGACCTACTGCTTCGCCGCCGTCTACACCGCGGCCAGCGGCGGGAACTACACGGGTTCCTCTGACAACGTGAGTGGCACCGCTCAGGGCACCGAGTGCTTCACCGTCACCCCGGCCACAACCGTCACCACCACCCAACAGTCGGCCTCGTCGACGGGGCAGGGGACCATCAACATCACCTCGGGGGGTTCGGTAACCGACACCGTCACCGTTACCGGGGTCACAAACGCAGGTGCCCCGAAGGGGACAGTCCAGTTCTCGGTCTGCGGTCCGTTGACCTCCTCCACACCGTCCACCTGCACACCGTCCAAGGGAACTTCTGTCGGCGGTCTCACCGCCCTCAAGGCGGTCACACCGCTGACCGCGCCCCCCACCTCTAAGACCACCTCGACCGCATTCGATCCATCGACCTCGGGCACCTACTGCTTCGCCGCCGTCTACCACGCAGCTACCGGCGGGAACTACAAGGGATCCTCGGACAACGTCACAGGGACTCCCCAGGCTGACGAGTGCTTCACGGCAACCGAAGCGGACTTCACCGTGCTCAAGACCGACACACCGGGCACAGGCAAGCCGGTGACGCCGGGGGCGACGATCCCCTACACCGTCACGGTCACGAACGTGGGCTCGGGGGGCGGCTCGGCCACCATCACCGACAAGCTCCCGTCCAACCTCACGCTGGCCTCGACGCCGATCTGCGGGACCCTGACCGGCACCGACAAGTGCTCGGTCGCGGTCACCGGGTCCACCCTGACCATCAAGGTCACCCTGGCCGCCGGTGACTCGGTGGCGGTCACCTTCACAGCCACCGTGTCGAAGACCGACACCGCCAACGTGAAGAACACGGCCACCATCACGACAGGCCGTTGCACGACAAAGGCGAAGTGCACATCGACGGTCACAAACCCGGTGCCCGACTTCACCGTGCTCAAGACCGACACACCGGGCACAGGCAAGCCGGTGACGCCGGGGGCGACGATCCCCTACACCGTCAAGGTCACGAACGTGGGTTCGGGGGGCGGCTCG
>Ga0181536_10008086_pt1 | contig 10202 bp, 10 predicted proteins | sample PEATcosm2014_Bin_41_FD_121105 | JGI IMG/M metagenome (GOLD analysis project Ga0181536, IMG submission 121105) | Peatland microbial communities from MTU Mesocosm Facility, Houghton, MI, USA - PEATcosm2014_Bin17_60_metaG | ecosystem: Environmental > Terrestrial > Soil > Wetlands > Peat | place...
AAAAAGACCGAAAAAACAAAGTAGAAGAGAATGTCTCTTGAATCGATCAAGCCTTTGGACAGTCCCTCGAAATGTTTTGAAACCGACACATATTCCAGGATGTTTCCCAGCATCGGGCTCACCGTTGTCTTTGCTTCACCTATGAACCAGAGTACGAGCAGGACACCGAATGTAATAATGGCCGAGATGATCTGGTTGCGAGCAAGGGTCGAGGCGAATGTGCCCAGAGAGAGAAAAGCGCATCCGAGCAAAAACAGCCCCGTGTATCCGCAGAAAATCAGCTTCCAGGCAGGTTCTGCGACCAACGCTACTGCGATAACGCCCGGAAGGGTTGCTGCGATCAAGATGGCAAATATGGTCAAACAGGCGGCAAATTTGCCGACGAGGGCCGCTGCATCGGTCACAGGATAGGTGAACAGCAGTTCGATTGTGCCGCTTTTGCGTTCTTCCGCGTACAGCCTCATTGTTAAAAGAGGGGCGATAAAGAGTGTAACAATGCTGAGGTTCCACAAGAAAGAGCGCAGGAACAACTCCATCATGCTCATCTCTTTGCCGAGCTCAGGGTGTTGGGCCACCTGAAAGCTGACCAGAAGGACCTGTGTCAAAATGAAGTTGAAAAAAACACCCGAAATAAGGAGGAAAATGAAGCCCACAGCGTAAAAAATGGGGGACATGAACATCTGGTAAAGCTCTTTTCTAAAAACGGGCCAAAAACCTTTCATGATTCGGCTCCCTCCCCGGAAGGCTCTTCAGTCACAAGCTGCATGAATATGTCCTCAAGGCTGAGTTGGATCGTTCTCAACTCAAGCAGGCCGCACCCCTTCTGCACGGCCATGGCCGCAATCTCCGGACGCATGTCTGTGGACGGGTCGGTCTCTATCACAAACCTGCTGGTTCCATTGCTCACCAGCGAGACTTTCTCCACGCCGGTCATATTTTCAATTGCCTGCGCAAACTCATGGATCGGGCCGCTCACTTCCAGCACGATTTTTATTGTTTTCTGAAGCTGGCTGGTAAGGTTGGCCGGACTGTCGGTAGCCACAATCTCGCCTTTGTTTATTATGATGACCCGCTGGCAAAGCTGGGCAACCTCAGGCAGAATGTGGCTGCTCAAAAGGATGGTTCGGTCCCCGCGCAAATCTTGAATAAGGCGCCTTATTTCGATTATGTGCGCCGGATCGAGGCCGATTGTGGGCTCGTCGAGAATGAGCACCGACGGGTTGTTTAAAAGCGCCTGAGCCAGTCCGACCCGCTGCCGAAAACCCTTCGAGAGATTGCCGATGATCCTGTCGGCATTTTTTTCGAGTCCGCACGCTGAGATGACACGGCTGAGTTCAGCGTTTATTCTTTTTGCCTCAACTCCCTTGGAACTCGCCGCAAACCTAAGAAATCGCCTCACCGTGAGGTCTTTATAAAGAGGAACGCTTTCAGGCAGGTAGCCGATTTTTTGTCTGATCTGCAGGGAGTTCTCGATAACATCGAGTCCCTCTACCCTGGCCATCCCCGATGATGGAGGCATATAGCATGTCAGAATGCGAAGGGTGGTCGATTTCCCGGCCCCATTTGGCCCAAGGAAGCCGACCACTTCGCCTTTGTCGATTTGAAACGAAACATTCCTTATTGCCCCAATAGGGCCATAAAATTTTGTCAGTCCCCGGGCTTCGATCATATCGGCTCCTCATCGCTATGCACTTCAATCCATGTTCTTAAATTCGCGCCTGTCGTGTCTACCTGTGGTTCTGTGATACGAGGACTCACGGGATGATGATCCGTTGCTGTCGAGCGTCCCGGACCGTTCTGGTTCCTAGGGAGGTTGTGCATACCTGGCATAAATACTCATGCAACTCGCCGTCCGGGAGAACGAGTAAAAGCCGGCTGTGAACCGGCATAGCTCTCCTGCACCTCGGACAATAAAGGGCTGATGCCCTGAATTCTTCAAACTGTTTTGGAGCGGCGGCAGGCGTCACGTTCGACCTCCTCAACCTCTCCCGCCCGACACCGCGTCTTTATCGGGCTCTTTGCGCCGGTTCCAGGGCCACTTCTTGCCCTTGTTCCGGTCTTTCTCTTTCTCCAGCTCCATGAACTCCTTCAGCAATTCTTCCTGGCGGGGCGTAAGATGTTTTGGGATTCTCACCTCCACCTCTACAAAAAGGTCTCCTCGGCCGTATCCCCTCAATTTTGGGACCCCTTCGCCAGTGAAACGAACTACGGCCCCGGGCTGGGTCCCGGGGGCAATTTGCAGGGGTTTTGCCCCGTCCAGGGTGGGTATCTCGACCATGTCTCCGAGGATGGCCTGCAAAAAGGAGATAGAGATTTTGCAGTAAAGATTGTCGCCATCGCGCTCGATTTGGGGATGCGGGGTAACTTCGATCCTTACATAAAGGTCGCCTCCAGCGCCGCCGCGATAGCCTCCTTCACCCTCTCCCCTCAGCCTCAGCCGTGTGCCCGAATCAACTCCCGCCGGGACTTTTACCTGGACGTGTTTCCTTTGCCTGATTCGTCCCTGGCCCTGGCATTGCCTGCAGGGAGAGACCAGCACATGTCCGGTGCCCTGGCACCGGGCGCAACTCGTACTGATCCGGAAAAACCCCTGTGACTGGACCACCTGTCCAGAACCCTGGCAAGCTGGGCAGGTTGTTTCCCTGGTCCCAGGTTCAGCCCCTCTGCCGCTGCAACGGGAGCACCCGGCGAAGGTGTCTATTTCGACTTCTTTTTCTGTTCCGGAGACAGCCTCTTCGAAACTAAGATTAAGGGTAACGAGCAGATCATCACCCGGCCTGGCTGCTGTTCGCTGGCGGGTCTGACCGCCGAAACCGCCAAATGAGAAGAAATCCTGGAAAATGTCTCCAAACGAGCTGAAAATATCCTCAAAACCTCTAAACCCACTGAAGCCCGTCCCCTGCAAGCCTTCATGACCGTATGTATCATAGAGGCGCCTCTTTTGAGGATCGTGCAAAACCTCGTAAGCCTCGGCCGCTTCCTTGAATTTTTCCTCGGCCCGCTTATCGCCCGGGTTCCGGTCAGGATGGTATTTGAGCGCAAGCTGCCGGTAAGATTTCTTGATCTCTTCTTCGCCCGCTTGCCGCGGCACTCCCAGAATCTCGTAGTAATCTATTTTCCCCATCTAGACAGGTTTCCTGCTGGAGTCCTAACGGCACTATCCTTTCAGATCGGCGCTACTCTGCCTGAGGACCCTCCGGCGGCTGATCTTCCTCTACATACCGATCCGAAGTTCCATATTCGATAGAAGCGCCGTAGGAACTGACTTCATCAAGGATCTCCTGGAGGTCCGCTCTCGCCACGTCCGCCTCCTGCGGCGTCGGCTCGGCGAGAAGGGGCCCGGATTCTTCAATCGTACGGATGTTGTCCGAATTTATTGTACCTGCCGCAATCTCCCGCAACGCCATAACAACTTCCTTGTTAGCCTTGACGTTTTCCAGCGTGGACGGCGCGCCGCGGCGCAACTGCAAAACACGCCGGACTGCAAGGTGCACCAAAGTAAAGCGGCTGTCCACATTAGCGAGACAATCCTCTACGGTTACCCGAGCCATCAGCAATCTCTCCTCTCTTACATAGCTTTGGAGAACAGTAACAAAACAGAGGCTATCCGGGTCGATAGAATTGACCGTTTGGAAACGACCATTGTCAACCTGCCGAACAGCCTGAGCTTTCAAATATCCGATCGTTAGCGTCGCTTATATAAACCCGGCGCAAAGAGTTGGCAACCCAAAAGACTCCGCTCGGAAATCATTCCCTTAAGACCATTCCCGCTAAAAGGATAAAGGTCCGCTCTTCCGGCTGATTGGAGTTGGCGGGACTCTATCCCTCACTCATTTTTCAAGACTATGGGTCCGAGCTCCTCTTCTTCCGCCTCGCTGAGTTCCATCCCCTCATTCCTGGCAAAAGCGGGTGGCAGCCTATCGGTGTATATGTCGCCGCCGCCCCCTAGAATATCTGCGTAATCATCAATGCCGAGGTCGCTCATCCATAAAGGCCGTTTCTGCTTCCTGAGCTCCGTTATATTAAGTTCGTGAATATTGGGATTATCCATTGTCAATCTCCGTCGTTTGACGTGATATTAAGTTGTCATAATTTAGACGAATGGTCGGCAGCTACAAGCCATTCGTTGTATAAAGATAAGCACGCGCAACCCGAGGTGTCAAACTGGGATGGTGGATGCGAGATCAGAGGCGGCAAAGGAAAAACCGGTCCCTCCCAGAGCGGGAGGATTCAGCATGCGACTTCCGATATCCGTCCTCCTATCTCCGGTATGCGACTCCCGACGTTCTACCGTCCGACGATGATTTGCCCGTGCATTCCGAGAGTGGAATGAAAAGTCTTATGGCAGTAAAATGTGTAGACTCCCGGCTCAGGCAATTCCACATTAAAGATGACGCTTCCGCCGGGATGAGGATCAACGCTTTTGAGGACTTTCCCGCGAAGGTCCTTCAAGGTGAAGTTTTGTTCCGTGCCGGAGACGTTCTTAACTTCGATAGCCAACAGGCCCGGTTTTTCGACCCGGATTTCCTGGGGCGAGAACTTATAATTGCCGGCTTCAATTGTTATCATGCTCCCGCCGCTGCTCATCGGCGCGGCGGTCTGAACATTACCCCTGCCCGCGCATCCCAGGAGTGCCGCGGTCACCACAAGAATGACAAATACCGATCTTTTCGAATCTGGACGCATACAGCGGCTCCATGTTGGTAAGGTTTCACGCAGCCCTGTTTTTGGGCCATCATAAATTAGTGACTGTTTAGGTCTGGCGCCATGCTGCCGCGCGTCGTTTTAATTATTGACAGGACTTGGCCGGCTGCTAATTTTAAGCATTTCCGGACTGAAACCGGCTAAACCGCCGGTGCGTGGATGCATGGCACGACGAAAGTCATTATAATTGGAGCGAAACTGCTGGAATATTCAAACCGTTGCGCACAAAATATCACTTCAGGATCCGAAGATGGAAAAAGGTGTACGCATTGCCGACCTGTTTAGGAATGAACATGGTTACGTGGGCAAAAGGGCTCTCGTACAAGGCTGGGTCAGGACGAAGCGCGACTCGAAGGCCGGTATCAGTTTCATAGAGCTCAATGACGGTTCCTGCCTGAAAAGCCTCCAGGTGATAGCCGAACCTGACTGCCGGGATTACAGCGAGCTACTTAATAAAATCACCACCGGGAGCGCCATTCTGGCCGAAGGGACCGTGTCGGCGTCTCCGGGGAAAGGTCAGAGCATCGAGTTGCGGGCCGAACGGATCCATCTGTATGGCTGGGCCGACCCGGCACTTTATCCTCTGCAGAAAAAGAGGCACTCCTTCGAGTATCTGCGGCAGATCGCGCACCTTCGGCCCAGGACCAACACGATAGGAGCGGCAGCAAGAGTTCGAAGCAGGCTGAGTTACGCAATCCACCAATTCTTCCAGGATCTCGGTTTTCACTATATCCATACGCCGATAATTACCGCAAGCAACTGTGAAGGGGCCGGAGAAATCTTCCGCGTCACTACGCTCGATCCGACTCACCCCGGCGTTGCGGAGAGCGAGGACGCATACCGGAACGACTTTTTCGCAAGGCCTGCCTTTCTCACCGTGAGCGGTCAGCTTCAGGCCGAGATTTATGCTCTGGCCCTCGGGAAAGTATATACCTTCGGTCCCACTTTCAGGGCGGAGAATTCCAATACCAGCCGGCATCTTGCCGAGTTCTGGATGGTGGAACCTGAAATGGCTTTCTGCGACCTTGAGGACGACATCGATATGGCGCAGGCTTTCATCAAGAAATTGGTCGGAGTGGTCCTCAACGACTGCCGGGACGAACTGGAGTTTTTTGCTCGTTTCATCGAGCCCGAATTGATGGGCCGTCTTCAAACCGTTGCCGAATCCGCTTTCGAGGTAATCACCTATACCGAAGCGGTCGATATCCTCAAGAAATCTGCAGAGCAATTCACCTTTCCCGTTGAGTGGGGACATGACCTTCAGGCGGAGCACGAACGCCATCTAACGGAGAGGGTCTTTAAAAAGCCGGTTGTGATCGTCAACTTTCCCAGATCGCTCAAGCCTTTTTACATGCGCGTCAACGGCGACGAAAGAACCGTGGCCGCCATGGACATTCTGGTTCCCGGAACGGGCGAGATAATTGGCGGGTCCCAGAGGGAAGAAAGGCTCGAAATGCTGCTCGAACAGATGCGACTCAAAGGGATTTCGATCGACGACTACCGGTGGTACATCGAACTCAGGGAATTCGGGTCGGTTCCTCACTCAGGGTTCGGCCTGGGACTTGAACGCCTGGTGCAATTCGTTACCGGTATCCCGAACATCCGCGAGGTTATTCCCTTCCCCAGAACACCTGGGCACGCGGAGTTCTAAAGCTCATGAATCGATCGTTATCCCGGCCGCGCAACACGAGCGCCGATCCGGCGCCAGAAAAGGTTACATGTTTTGACGACCTGTCTGCTTTCATGAGCAGTTTTAGAGGTGAAATCCTAACAAAACTGTGACAAAGTGGCATTGCTCTTTTTTGTCATCGTTGTCCTGCAATCAACCCCCAACATTTCAAGGAGTGGAACATGACTTCAAAGCAGCCAAGAAAAGCAGAGGACTGGGTGGAGAGGGCCAAAGCGTTTTACACCGCCACAGGCAAAGAAATTGCTCTGGCCGAGTTTACAAACCCGCGGGGACAGTTTGTTCAGAATCAGCAGTATATTTTTGTTCTGGACCTTGATGGAAATATGCTTGCGCATGGTATGAACCAATTGTTCGTCGGCAAGAATTTCATGGAAGTCAAAGACACAACGGGCAGGAAGTTCGTAAGGGAGATCGTCAACACGGCCAGGGAAAAAGGTGCGGGGTGGACAGACTATGACTGGTCCGATCCGGTCACCAAGAAGTCTAAGCCCAAGACTCTCTATTTCGAAAAAGTCGACAACGTGATCATCTGTTGCGGCACGTACAGGGAAATGCCCGATCCATCGGAACTCGAACTGCTCTGATTACTCAGTCAACCGGCACGTCCGGCGGTTAACCGTTTCTCAGCATTCTTTTGCCTAGGCCCGGAGTCTTCCAGCAGTTCCGGGCCTTGTTCATTTCAATCTATGATATCAGCCAAGTCCTGCGGGATGAGGGACATCGAAGAAGGCAGAGAGGCCATAGCTGAAGGCCGTACGGACTCCTGGGAGCAAGTCAAAAAGGAACTCGGTCTATCCGCTCAAAAAAAGGACGCAACCGCGCCTTATTTGTACGGGAATGATGATACTTTTAAGCCATCTTTAAGGACTTAAAGGATTCCACCTGACTCCTGATTGCCCGTTCAGTCGGCAACCGTTCAATAGACGAAGCCCCGAAAAAGCCTTGAATTCCCGGCATCCTGGCCAATGCCGCGCCAACGCTGTCGGGTTCATCAAAAGGTCCGCCGTGGCAAATCACCAAGATATCTTTCCGCACTTTGCGCCCGGCATCAGCGATGGACATTACACCAGCAATGGCATCATCCAGGGTTAAGGCCACAGCGGCGCCGATACTGCCGGCCGTGGTCAGTCCCACGTGGGCGACCAGTTGGTCGGCCCCGGCTTGGGCCATTGCCTTTGCGTCATCTTCATTAAAAACGTATGGCGAAGTGAAGAGGTCGATTTCATGGGCCAGCCGTATCATTTCTACCTCTTTATCGTAGCCCATGCCTGTGGCTTCCAGATTGGCCCGAAAATTTCCATCGATCAATCCAACGGTGGGGAAGTTCTGCACCCCTGAGAACCCTATCTCCTTAAGCTGTTTAAGAAAAACGGGCATCAGCCGAAACGGGTCGGTGCCACAAACACCCGCCAGCACAGGGGTGTTTTTTACGACGGGCAACACTTCAGAAGCCATCTCGACAACAATCCCGTTAGCGTCCCCATACGGCATGAGCCCTGCCAGCGAACCTCGACCTGCCATTCGATAGCGCCCGGAGTTGTAAATTATGATGATATCTGCTCCACCCGCTTCGGCAAACTTGGCTGAAATGCCTGTTCCCGCACCGCAGCCGACAATGGGCTTACCGGATTCCGCCTGGGCGCGGAGCCGTTTCAATATTTCCTGACGTGAGATAGCCATAGCAATTGCCTCCTCTCGGTAAGATGTACAAAGCCCCGGTCATTTCTTCAACATGTCCAGAAGAGTCATGGCCACTTTCTCAGAAAATGCCGGATCATTGATGTTGTTCTCCATCTCTATCACCCTTATGCCGGGCTTCAAGTTTTTCTTGATGGTGTCGAAGCAGGCCCGGTCGGCTTCGGGGTCCCAGAACCGATTGCCTGCACTGTCGAGCATCGAAACGCCCTTGAGGGGCAAAATGACAGCCACCGGAGCAGTGGCTGCATTTGCAGCCGCTGCAATCATTTCACCCATGCGGATATTCTCGTCGACATTGGTGCGCAGCAACGTGACGTTCGGATTCCATTCGTAGAGATTGCGTCCCGCATACTTTTCAGGGATCGTGTCAATGCCCCCGAAATTGGCCATGTCCACGCAGCCCGGGACTAACACGGCAGGGATGCCCGCTCTCGAGGCCGCCATACAGCGTTCGGGGCCCGCGCTCAACACTCCGCCGCATACATTGGTCGGCCAACTCGGTGGTAGTGATGTCCATTGAGGCAGCTATATGCCCATCACTGATCAGGCTCTCCATGGTCTTGCCGCCGGTGCCGGTAGCGTGGAAGACCAATACCTCGTAACCCTTTTTTTCCAGGATGCCGCGAGCGTGGTCAACACAAGTCGTGGTGTTGCCGAACATGGATGCTGCTACCAGGGGCTTTTCGGAAACATCCTCGGGGAGATCCCTTTTGACCATCCCTGAAATGGCGCCTGCCGCGTTGGAAAAAATCTGCCGGCTGATTCGGTTGATGCCCGCTACATCTACAATCGAAGGGATGAAGGTGATGTCTTTGGTCCCCGCGTAAGCGCTGACATCACCTCCGCCAACGGTCGAGACCATCACTTTGGGGACACCGACCGGCAGGGTGCGCATTGCGGCAGTGGCGATGGATGTGCCGCCGGTCCCCCCCATGCCGATGATTCCGTGCAGTTTGCCTTCGTCATAGAGTCTGCGGACAACTGCGACAAGTCCGGCCGTCATGGTCTTCATGGCCTGGTCTTTGTGCTCGCCTGAAGCAAAGTGGGCGAGGTTGCCGCCTCCTGCTCCGGCGACTTCATCACGTGGAATATCCGCTTTGAAGGTCGGATCACCGATTACGCCGAAGTCGACAACCAAGGTTTTGAGCCCCTCTTTCTCAATGAGTTCTTTAATAAAGGCAAATTCCGTACCCTTGGTGTCAAGCGTCCCTATGATAACTACTGTTTTCGCCATAGCGCCCTCCTAAGACCACCTTCTCAGATTGCGTCCAGTGTTTCAACTCTCAGTTGTTGATTGTTTGTGTAAAACAGGAGCCGAAGTGCTGTGCCGTTCTATCGTCCGGTGCAAAAACAGCCCGATCGCAAGACCTGAAAATTCAGATTAAATAACTAAATAAAAGGATGGAGAGCCTAAAATGAAATCCCCTCATCGGTCTCAGGGCGACATGCAACAGAACCAATTCGTATTTTTCACAGCAGGATCATTTTGAGTTGAAAGACCGCCCTACTCCCTTCTGGGTGGCATGAAGTTATGATATGACATCAAGAGTCCTTGCGCAATCCATGTCCTGCTCCAGCACCGACAAAAACCCCAGGCCGCTCATGCGGGAGATTGACTCGACATGGATGCCAAATACATGAAACTCTGCTGAAAAACGGCCCTTACCTTAAGCTTTCAGGGAGTCGGCATGTGGCAGGGATTCGGGCTCTAAATGCTGACAAGAAACCGTTACAGGTAAAGGGAAAATTCAAGCCCCTTACGCCTTCCCATCACTTCCAGTAATCACGGATATTGATATTTTTCCCTCACCTCCAGGGGAATGGACCGGTCAAAACCGGTCACCGCGCTTCCTCAACCAGGCGGGACTTTCCTTATTGCCAAAACCCCCGTTCCTCTATTCCTGATCTTGAAAGCATGAAGGTAGTCGTCTCCTTCCTTTACTACTCCGAAATCGAACGTCGTCTCTGAAACTTCCACCGCCGGCGTTCGATTTGCTTGCGCAACGGTAACCTCCTGTGCCGGCATTCCATTTGTTTGTGCCGTAGCAATCTCCAGATGTCTAGGCGTGCTGTCGGGACTATCGGGAGTGTGTGAACAACCGAGGGGAAC
>Ga0181536_10008087_pt1 | contig 10199 bp, 8 predicted proteins | sample PEATcosm2014_Bin_41_FD_121105 | JGI IMG/M metagenome (GOLD analysis project Ga0181536, IMG submission 121105) | Peatland microbial communities from MTU Mesocosm Facility, Houghton, MI, USA - PEATcosm2014_Bin17_60_metaG | ecosystem: Environmental > Terrestrial > Soil > Wetlands > Peat | place...
CTATCGTCAAGTTCGGGAAATACCGGCCGATAACTGCTTCTTTTTGTGCACCAGTTCGCACCGTCGAATAGATGTGATATCCCACGGGCGAGAAATTTTCCCCGCGGGCGCGGGAATCGGCGGCCGATTTTTCCTTTACGGCATGGAGACGGTGCAGATCGTCCGTCTCGAGTCGCCGATCACGCCGGCGTGGGCACTGTCGATTGTAGGCGGGCGACTGTTGCGAAGCGCACACGCCGCATCCTGCACGATGTTCCTTCGCGCCCCTGCACTCAGGATGATGTCGCTACGAGCGTCGTCGGACCCACGAGCGGTCGCCGCCAGCGATACCGTGTGGCCGTTGCTGCCGATTGCCACCGATGGCGCGCCCCGACCCGGGTCAGCGCTTCTGTCCAAGGCCAAGGAAAGAACTTTCGGAATGATGATTCTGAAATCTACGTGCGCGGTGGCGGCCGCGGTGTGGCGCGCCGCTGCGGTTTGCATCTGCGAGTCGGCTTCTGCCAACATCGGTGCCGCCAATATTGCCGCCGCCAGCATCGCGACGCCTGTCAACCTGAACGACGCGGGGCATCTCATGATCGGGTTCCTTCAAATGCATCGCACGGTGGATCGAGGCTCGCGTGGCCCCGGCGGGCGCACAACGGAAGATATCGGCCGGAACAGCGCTGATTAAATACCAGATTTGCGATCTGCGTCACAGTGCCGATCAGATCGCGCGGCCAGCCCGAGGAGCGCCGGCAAGGATGCCTGATGAGGCGTCGGGTTTAGACGAAGTTCTCCGTATCGATTTCGGCTTGCGTGGCAGCGTTGTAGCGGTCGCCGACGATGCTGCGCCGGTTGATGAGCGCATCGAGGCGAGCGGCGGCCTCGGGCGACAATTCAATCTGCGCCGCTGCCAAGTTCTCCTCGAGGTGCGCGAGGCTGGTGGTGCCCGGAATCGCGAGCACATGGGGGCCGCGCGTCAACACCCAAGCGAGAGCCAACTGCGCCATCGACACGCCCGCCTCGCCCGCGAGCGCGGCGTAATCCTTCAACAATCTGAGATTGGCGGCATTATTGCCGGATGCGAAGCGCGGCATGGAACGGCGGATGTCTTTCGCATCGAGCATTTCCACGTCCGGCAAGGCACCGGTCAAGAAGCCGCGCGCCAACGGACTGAAGGCGACGAATGCGGCGCCGATTTCGCGGCATATGTCGAGCACGGCAATCTCAGGATTGCGCGTGCAGAGGGAATATTCGCTCTGTACCGCCGCAATCGGGTGCACTGCGTGCGCGCGCTTCAAGGTGTCGCCGGACACTTCCGACAAGCCGATCGCGCGTATCTTCCCTTGGCGTTTGAGCTCCGCCAGCGCGCCCACGCTGTCCTCGATGGGCACCGTCTTGTCCCACCGATGCAGATAGTAGAGATCGATGACCTCCGTCCGCAGCCGGCGCAACGAGTCCTCACACGTCTGCTGCAAGGTTGCGGGCCGGCCGTCGATGACGCGTCGCATCCCGGTATCAAATTTGACCCCTTGAATGCCGCACTTGCTTGCCAGCGTGAATTGCGTACGAAACGGCCCCAGCGTACGTCCGACCAATTCCTCATTGGCGCCAAAGCCATAGAGGGCCGCCGTATCGAAGTGGGTGACGCCCAGATCCAGCGCGCGCAACAGAATCTGAGTTGCCACGTCGGCCGAGGGCGGCACGCCGTAAGCGTGACTCAAGTTCATGCAGCCGAGTCCGATCGCGGAAACCGCAAAAGAACCCAAAGGGCGCTGCGCGAGCGACGCTGCCCCGATACCGAGTACATTCTTTGGCATGAAGCTTGAGCCTCGTCACGATCCGTGGGTTGTCTATACTAGGTCCAAATTCCCACTTCCAGGGACGAACCGTTCACGGGTCGATGGCTGTTCGGTCGCAATTGGACGAGCTGTTTCGAGTTATCATCCCTTATGGAAATGAGCCCGCGACTGCCACGAGAGAGAAGCCTGACATGAGTAGCAAGCCCCCCCGGCGTGTGATTCCGCTGATCGTGGAGCGAGTATCGAGCTTAAGCGCGGCGGAGCAGTCGGCGGTAGTGGAGGTGTGCGGGCGGTTGGCGGGGGTAGGCGGGGCGCTGCTGCCGATTTTGCACGGCGTGCAGCGTGCGCTCGGCTACGTGCCGCCGGCGGCGGTAGCGGTGATTGCGCGGCAGCTGAACCTGTCGGTGGCGGAGGTGCACGGGGTGGTGAGTTTTTACCATTATTTTCGCACCACGCGCGGCGGCCGGCATGTGGTGCATGTATGCCGAGCGGAGGCCTGTCAGGCGGTCGGCGGGCGGGGGCTCGAGGCGCATGCGAAGCGTGCGCTGGGGATTGAGTTTCACGGCACCACGGCGGACGGAGCGATCCGCTTGGAGCCGGTGTACTGTTTGGGCAACTGCGCGCTGGGGCCCTCGCTGATGATCGATGAGCAGTTGCAGGGGCGCGTCTCGGCGCAGCGGTTCGATGAACTGATGCAAGGCTGCCGGGCGGCGGCGGGGCCGGAGGCCTGGTGAGCGCGGCGGCGCCGGTCAAGGTGTACGTGCCGCGCGATGCGGCGGCGCTGTCGGTGGGGGCGCAGGCCACGGCGCAGGCGATCGTGGCCGAAGCGCAGCGGCGCGGCGTGCCGCTCGAGCTGATCCGCAACGGTTCGCGCGGCTTATTGTCCTTCGAACCGTTGGTCGAAGTGGCCACGCCGGCGGGTCGAGTGGCCTATGGGCCGGTGGCGGCGGGCGCGGTGGCGGGGTTGTTTGAGGCGGGTTTTCTGCACGGCCGGCCGCATCCGCTGGCGCATGGGCGCACCGAGGAGATGGGGTACCTGAAGAACCAGGAGCGCCTCACCTTTGCGCGGGTGGGGATTACCGATCCGCGGAGTCTGGCCGATTATCTGGCGCACGGCGGCTATCGGGGCTTGCGCGCGGCGCTCGGGATGGCGCCGGCGGCGATCGTGGCGGCGGTGACGGCCTCGGGGCTGCGCGGTCGCGGCGGCGCGGCGTTCCCGGCGGGCATCAAGTGGCGGACGGTGTTGGGCGCGCCGGGCGCGCAGAAGTACATCGTGTGCAATGCCGATGAGGGCGATTCGGGCACGTTCTCGGATCGCATGCTGATGGAAGGCGATCCGTTCGTGCTCATCGAGGGGATGACCATTGCGGGGCTCGCGTGCGGCGCGACGCGCGGCTACATTTATCTGCGCTGGGAGTATCCGCACGCGCAGGTGGCGCTGGCGGCGGCCATCGCCGCGGCGCGCGCGGCGCACTATCTGGGGGAGGACATTCAGGGCAGCGGGACGCGGTTTGAGCTCGAGGTGCGCGTCGGGGCCGGGGCGTACATCTGCGGCGAGGAGACCGCGCTGTTGGAGTCCTTGGAAGGCAAGCGCGGGCAGGTGCGCTTCAAGCCGCCGCTGCCGGCGCTCCAGGGGTTGTTCGGCCAGCCGACGGTCATCAACAACGTCATTACTTTCGCCTCGGTGCCGATCATTCTGGACCAGGGCGCCGAGTCCTATCAGCACTTCGGCATGGGCCGCTCGCGCGGCACGCTGCCGCTGCAGCTGGCCGGCAACATCAAGCGCGGCGGGCTGGTGGAGAAGGCCTTCGGGGTGACCTTACGCGAGTTGCTGTACGACTACGGCGGCGGCTCCTTGAGCGGCCGGCCGATTCGCGCCGTGCAGGTGGGCGGCCCGTTGGGTGCGTATCTGCCCGAGTCGCAGTTCGATACGCCGGTCGACTACGAGGCGTTTGCCGCGATCGGCGGGATGCTCGGGCACGGCGGTCTGGTGGTATTCGATGACTCGGTCGACATGGCCGAGCAAGCGCGCTATGCGCTGGAGTTCTGTGCCATCGAGTCGTGCGGCAAGTGCACGCCGTGCCGCATCGGCTCGACCCGCGGGGTGGAGGTGATCGAGCGGCTGCTGCGGGGCGAGAATGCGCCGCAGCAAGCGACGCTGCTGCGCGATTTGTGCGAGACTTTGACCTACGGCTCGTTATGCGCGCTCGGCGGCTTGACGCCCTACCCGGTGCTCTCGGCCTTGAACCATTTTCCCGAGGATTTTGTCAAACCGGAACGCACCAGCGCGTCCGCCTAAGCCGTTATAATTGGCGGCGCGGAGCGGCGCGTGGAGAGGATGTCTCATGCAATCGATCGTCGACCAAGATTTGGGCACCCCGGCGCGGGTCGGTACGCCGCTCATCACGCTCACCATCGACGGGCAGCCGGTCACGGTGCCTGAGGGCACCTCGGTGCTGCGCGCGGCGGCGCTGTTGGGGCAGAAGATCCCGAAGCTGTGCGCCACCGAGCAGTTGGAGGCGTTCGGCTCGTGCCGCCTGTGCCTGGTGCAGATCGAGGGCATGAAGGGCCTGCCCGCCTCGTGCACCACGCCGGTGGCCGAGGGCATGCAGGTCACCACCCAGACCGCGAAGCTCGCCGAAGTGCGCCGCGGCGTGATGGAGCTGTACATCTCCGATCACCCGCTCGACTGTCTGACCTGTCCGGCGAACGGCCACTGCGAACTGCAGGACATGGCCGGCGTGGTGGGCCTGCGCGAAGTGCGCTACGGCTACGCGGGGGCCAATCACTTGAGTGCCGCGAAGGACACCAGTAATCCGTACTTTACCTTCGATCCGGCCAAGTGCATCGTCTGTTCGCGCTGCGTGCGCGCCTGCGATGAGCAGCAGGGCACGTTCGCCCTGACCATTCAGGGCCGCGGCTTCGACTCGACGGTGGCGGCCAGCCAGGACGTGCCGTTCATGGACTCCGAGTGCGTCTCCTGCGGCGCCTGCGTGCAGGCGTGCCCCACCGCCACGCTCTCGGAGAACACGCTGATCGAGCGCGGCCAGGCCGAGCACAGTGTGGTGACGACCTGCGCGTACTGCGGCGTGGGCTGCTCGTTTCGCGCCGAGATGCAGGGCGAGGCCGTGGTGCGCATGGTGCCGAACAAGGACGGGCACGCCAATCACGGCCACAGTTGCGTCAAGGGGCGCTTTGCGATCGGCTATGCGACGCACCCGGATCGGATCTTCCAGCCCATGATCCGCGCCCGCATCAGCGATCCGTGGCGCGAGGTGTCCTGGGAGGAGGCGATCGGCTATGCGGCCCGTGAGCTCAAGCGCATTCAAGCCCAGTACGGCCGCAACTCGATCGGCGGCATCACCTCCTCGCGCTGCACCAACGAGGAGACCTATCTGGTGCAGAAGCTGGTGCGCGCCGGCTTCGGCAACAACAACGTCGACACCTGCGCGCGGGTCTGTCATTCGCCCACCGGCTACGGTCTGAAGCAGACCTTGGGCGAGTCGGCCGGCACCCAGAACTTCGACTCGGTGATGCAGGCCGATGTGATCTTCGTGATCGGCGCCAACCCCACCGACGGGCATCCGGTGTTCGCCTCGCAGATGAAGCGGCGCCTGCGGCAAGGGGCCAAGCTGATCGTCGCCGATCCGCGCACCATCGACCTGGTGCGCACGCCGCACATCGCCGCCGAGCAGCACCTGAAGCTGCGCCCCGGCACCAATGTGGCGCTCATCAACAGTTTGGCCCACGTCATCGTCAGCGAGGGGCTGGTCAACGAGGAGTTCGTCAAGCAGCGCTGCGACTTGGAGTCCTTCGCCCAGTGGCGCGCGTTCGTCGCCCAGCCGCACAACTCCCCCGACGCGATGCAGCCGATCACCGGCGTGCCGGCGGCGAGCGTGCGCGCCGCGGCGCGCCTCTACGCCACCGGCGGCAACGGCGCCATCTACTACGGCTTGGGCGTCACCGAACACAGCCAGGGCTCGACCATGGTCATGGGCATCGCGAACTTGGCCATGGCCACCGGCAACTTGGGCCGCGAGGGGGTGGGCGTGAACCCGCTGCGCGGCCAGAACAACGTGCAGGGCTCCTGCGACATGGGCTCCTTCCCGCACGAGTTCCCCGGCTACCGGCACGTCTCCAATGTCCAGGTCCGAGAACTCTTCGAGGGCGCCTGGGGCGTGCCCCTGCAGAGCGAGCCGGGCTTGCGCATTCCGAACATGTTCGAGGCCGCGCTCGATGGCGAGTTCAAGGGCCTGTACATCGAGGGCGAGGACATCGCGCAGTCGGATCCGAACACCCAGCATGTCACCGCCGCGCTCGAGTCGATGGAGTGCATCATCGTGCAGGATCTGTTCTTGAACGAGTCGGCGAAGTTCGCCCACGTGTTCCTGCCCGGCTCCTCGTTCTTGGAAAAGGACGGCACCTTCACCAATGCCGAGCGGCGCATCTCGCGCGTGCGCCAGGTCATGCAGCCCAAAGCCGGCTACGCCGATTGGCAGATCACGCAGCTGCTGGCCAATGCCTTAGGCTATCCCATGCACTATGCGCATCCGGCCCAGATCATGGATGAGATCGCCCGCTTGACCCCCACCTTCAGCGGCGTGAGCTTCGCGCGCCTCGATGAACTCGGCAGCATCCAGTGGCCCTGCAACGCGCAGCACCCGCAAGGCACCCCGACCATGCACGTCGCGGAGTTCGTGCGCGGCAAGGGCCGCTTCCTGGTCACCGAGTACGTGCCCACCAGCGAGCGCGTCAATAGCCGCTATCCGCTGCTGCTGACCACCGGGCGCATCCTCTCCCAGTACAACGTCGGCGCCCAGACGCGGCGCACCGAGAACAACCGCTGGCACGCCGAGGATCGCCTCGAAATCCATCCGCACGATGCCGAAGAGCGCGGCATCGCCGAGGGCGACTGGGTCGGCATCGCCAGCCGCGCCGGCGACACCGTGCTGCGCGCCCGCGTCACCGAGCGCGTCCAGCCCGGCGTCCTCTACACCACCTTCCACTTCCCCGAATCGGGCGCCAACGTCATCACCACCGATAACTCCGACTGGGCCACCAACTGCCCCGAGTACAAGGTCACCGCCGTCCAGGCCACCCGCGTCAGCCAGCCCTCCGAATGGCAAAAACGCTTCCGCGAGTTCTCCGACGTCCAGGAAGATCTCCTCAAGCACGCCGCCCCGGCCCCGAAGTAACAAAAGGCGCGACCATGAGCAGCGACGCACACCACCTGGCGCAGATGGCCAACGATATCGGTAACTTTTTTCGCGCACAGTCCAAGCGCGAAGATGCCGTTGCCGGCATCGTCAATCACATTTCCAGCTTTTGGACGCGCCGCATGCGCGACAAGCTGATCGCGGAGATACAGAAGGGCGACGTTGGTCTCGATGAACTGCCGCTCGAGGCGCTACACCGGCTCGCGGCGCAGTCCGCCCCCGTACCCGATCACTCCTCCGGAGGCGACGCGGGTTAGATCGATCGCCACGGGCGTCCCCCATGCCAACCATAACTAGACGATTTTTTTTGCTCTCGACTGCCGCGCTGCCGATCGGATGCACCATCAGCCGACGCCAGCCTGAGCTGACCGCGCCCTCCCCCACGGTCCGTCAACCGGTAGTGGGTCAATCTTGGCGGTATGCAAAGCATGATCTCTTTACCGGCGCGCTGGTAGACATTCAGGACGAGCAAATTGCATCCGTGGATCGCGCCGTAGAAATCAATTCTCGCACCGAGAGCGAGAAGGACGAACATGCCGCGCGCCCCGGAAGCTTGAACTGGATACGTAAATACTTCGACCACCCCCGAACCGGCGGCCCGTTACCCAGCGAAGTACAGGACCCTTGGGGCATGGTGTTGGTGGACCCGCACTGGAGCCAGGTGCAAGTGTACGAGACGCCCATCCCCCTGTGGCCGACACAGCTTCAACCGGGTTGGCAAACGCACATCAAATCGAAATACAAAACCTCCGACGAGGCCGGGCTGCCATGGGCGCAAACCATGAAAGCCGAGGCCTGGGAATCCATCACGGTGCCGGCCGGCCAATTCAAGGCGCTGCGATACATCAACGACATTAATTTCACGAGCAGCGATCTTTCCCGCGCCAACTCCGTGCGACGCGAAACCATCTGGTTCGCTCCCGAAATCGGGCGCTGGGTCGCAAGAGAAAGTCGCGGCACCTACTACTTCGACGAGTCCGTTGCGGACGACCAATACAACGAAAGCAGTTACCGCTGGGAATTGCTGGGATTCACCTAGCCGCCGGCAAGGGAAAGGCGCGTCGGCCGGCGTTCACGACATGAATAGGAATGCACTATGACAACCGCCTATATCACGCATCCTGATTGCCTCAGGCACGACATGGGCGCGGGCCATCCCGAGTGCCCGGACCGCCTGACCTCCGTCAATGACGCCATGCGCGCTGCCGGCCTGCTGGCTGAACTGCGCTGTCTCGAAGCGCCGTTGGCCGAGGTCGCGGATCTCGAGCGCGTGCACGATGCATCCTACGTCGATTTGATTTTTGAACATGCGCCGGTTGAAGGACGCGTACAGCTCGATCCGGACACGGCGATGAACTCGCATAGCCTCGACGCGGCGCGCCGTGCTGCCGGTGCGGGTATTCTCGCGGTAGATGACGTGTTGTCCGGCCGCTCGTCCAATGCGTTTTGCGCCGTGCGGCCCTGCGGCCACCACGCGACGCGTGTTCGCTCGATGGGATTTTGCATTTTCAACAACGTCGCCGTGGCCGCCGCCTATGCGCTGGACGTGAAGGATCTGGAACGGGTCGCCGTCATCGACTTCGATGTTCACCACGGCAACGGCACGGAAGACATGTTCAGCACGCCTCAGTGGCAGGACCGCGTACTGATGGCGAGCTTTTTCCAGCACCCCTTTTATCCCTACAGCGGTACCGAGCGCCCGGCGCCCAACATGATCAATGTGCCCCTGGCGGCTCGCAGCGGCGGCGCCGCGGTGAAAGCGGCGGTCGAGGAAGCCTGGTTACCGGCGCTCGAGAAATTCAAGCCGCAGATGATTTTTATCTCCGCGGGTTTCGACGCACATCGAGAAGATCTACTGGGAGGTATGTCGCTGGTCGAGGCGGACTATGCGTGGATGACCCAGAAGTTGATGGATGTTGCCGACCGTCATTCGCAAAAGCGAATCGTGTCGATGCTCGAAGGTGGCTATAACTTATCGGCTCTTGGCCGAAGCGCCGTTGCACACGTCAAAGCCTTGGCGGAAAAATGAGAGTGTCTAACGTGGTACCCAGAGAAATGAAAGTGATCGAGATCGCGGCGCCGGGCGGGCCCGAGCAGCTGAAAATTGCCCTGCGCACGGTTCCGCAGCCGGGCGTTCGAGAAGTGTTGGTTCAGGTTGCCGCTGCCGGGGTCAACCGACCCGACGTCATGCAGCGGCAAGGCCGCTATCCACCGCCTGCGGGAGCATCGGATATTCCGGGGATGGAAGTTGCCGGCGAGATCGTCGCGCTCGGCTCCAACGTGGCTGGGTTATCGATCGGCGATCAGATCACCGCATTGCTGCCCGGGGGCGGCTACGCCGAATATGCGGTCGCCGCCGCGCCTTTGTGCCTGCCGGTGCCTCGAGGCCTGACCATGGTGGAAGCAGCCGCGTTGCCGGAAACTTATTTCACCGTGTGGACCAACGTTTTCGAACGTGGTCGATGCAAGGCCGGAGACAACGTGCTGATCCATGGAGGCACGAGCGGCATCGGGACGACGGCGATTCAACTCGCTACTGCGCTGGGGGCGCGCGTCTATGCGACCGCCGGATCCGACGACAAAGCGCGTGCCTGCGAGCGACTCGGCGCAGTGCGGGGAATCAACTATCGCACCGAGGACTTTGTGGAAGTCATTCGTCAGGACACGGCCGGCAAGGGAGTCGATGTCATCCTCGATATGGTGGGCGGAGACTATTTTGATCGGAATTTGCAGGTAGCGGCGGTCGAGGGCAGGCTCGTCATCATCGCCATGCTGGGCGGCTCGCGCGCTGAACTCAAACTGAACACGCTGCTCACGAAGCGGCTCACCGTGACCGGATCGACTCTTCGGTCACGAACCGTGGAGGAGAAAGCAGCCATCGCCGATGCCGTCCGCAGCAACGTCTGGCCGCTTCTCGAATCGGGACGCGTTCACCCGGTGATCCATGCAACATTCCCGCTTGCCGAGGCGGCGGCCGCTCATGCGCTCATGGAGTCGTCGAATCATATCGGCAAGATCGTTTTGACCGTTTGAGCAGTCCTACGACATTTCTACGAAACATCCGAGAGAGGAGATCCGTTCATGTTCGATGCGTTGATGACGATTGGCGGTTTTGACCGCGAACTGGCCGAGGCGATGGCGGGCGAGCGCACCCGCCAAGAGGACCACATTGAACTGATTGCGTCGGAGAATTATGCCA
>Ga0181536_10008088_pt1 | contig 10197 bp, 8 predicted proteins | sample PEATcosm2014_Bin_41_FD_121105 | JGI IMG/M metagenome (GOLD analysis project Ga0181536, IMG submission 121105) | Peatland microbial communities from MTU Mesocosm Facility, Houghton, MI, USA - PEATcosm2014_Bin17_60_metaG | ecosystem: Environmental > Terrestrial > Soil > Wetlands > Peat | place...
ACGCAGCCGCACTGGAACATCGCGACCAGCCGCAGCCCTTCCGTGCCGTCGACGATCACCTCGAGGCGTGTGTGTCCCGCGCCGATGCGGCGTGCATAGTGCGCGATCGTGCGCATGTCGGCGCGGCGGCGCGGGTGGTCGCGACGGTCGCGGCGTTCGCGGCGTTCGTCGGCCAGCGCCGCGCCCAGATTGATTGCCGGGGAGTGTGAAATGCCGCGCCGTTCAGACGTACGGCGGTCGCTCGAATGCATGGGAAGCCGGGTATTCGCCCGGGGAACGTCTTGTCCTAGCGGGTAAGAAGCGCGACATGTGCTGGCGCTGGGTGTTCTTCGCCGTCATCGTCGCGCTCGCGGGCGTGCCCGCGGAAGCCTCGACGTTCACGCTGGAAACGTCGGCCTTCCTCAACGAGGGACAGATCCCGCGCACCGACGCGGCGGCCGCTTCGTGCGGCGGGCGCAACCTCTCGCCGCCGCTGCACTTCGCGGGCTTCCCGGCCGCCACGCGCAGTTTCGCCATCGTCGCGTTGGACACCGACGCCGGCCACGGGCGCGGATTCACCCACTGGGTGGCGTACGGCATTCCCGCCGCGCAGTCCACGCTGCTGCCGGGGTTCGGCTCGACGGCGTCCCCGGCGTTCGTCGGCGGCCAGAACGACGCCGGGACGCGGTTGTATTTCGGCCCCTGTCCGCCGCCGGGCGATCCGCCGCATCATTACGTCTTCACGGTGTACGCGCTCGATCTCGCACCCGGCCGGTTGCAGCCCGGACTCAGCCGGACCGCGTTCCTGCGGGCGATCGCCGGGCACGCGCTCGCGCAAGCGGAGATCACCGGCACCTACTCGCGCCCGGTACCATAGGAAAGGATCGTCGTGGACCTCGGAATTCGCGGACGGCTGGCACTCGTCACCGGTGCCAGCTCGGGCCTCGGGCGCGCGTGCGCGCTGGCGCTGGCCGCCGAGGGCGTGCGCCTCGCGGTCGGGGCGCGCCGCATGGACCTGCTCGAAGCGGTGGCGGCCGAAGCCCGCGCGGCCGGCAGCCCGGACGCCCAAGCCTACGCGCTGGATTTGTCCGATCCCGCGGCGATCGACGCGATGCTCGCCGCGGTGCGCGCGCGTCAGGGCGATGCCGAGATTCTGGTCGCGAACAGCGGGCCGCCCAAACCCGGCATGGTGACGAACCTGACGCTCGCCGACTGGGATGCCGCCTACGGTCCGACGATGCGCAGCTTGCTGCAAGTGACCTACGGTGTGCTGCCCGCCATGCGCCGGCGCCGCTGGGGCCGCATCGTAAACCTGTCGTCGTCGGCGGTGAAAACCCCGATCCCGAACCTGGCCTTGTCCAACGCGTTTCGCGCCGGCCTGCTGGGCGCGCTGAAGACGCTCTCGCGTGAGGTCGCCGCCGACGGCGTTACGATCAACGTCATCGCGACCGGCAAGATCGAAACCGACCGCGCGCGTTCGTTCTACTCCGCACCCGGTGCGTGGGAGAAGCAGCAAACCGATATTCCGTTCGGACGGTTCGGGAAGCCCGAGGAGTTCGCTCCGCTCGTCGCCTTCCTGTGCGGCGACGGCGCGCGCTACATCAGCGGCACGACGATCGCCATCGACGGCGGTCTGTCGCCCACGCTGACCTGAGGGCACGGGTCAGCTCGCGGTTTTCTCCGGTTCCGGCAGCGGACTGTTTTTGCCGCGGAAGGTCGGCGTGGCCGGGCCCTCGGCCGAGTGATCGCGACCGTTGAGACCTACGATCGCCCCGGCGACCGCGCCGGCCAGCGTCAGTGCGGTGAACACCGGATCGCGCAGCGGTTTGCGCAAGCCCAGCGCCGCATCAAGCGACAGCGCGCCGTAATCGCCGGCCGCCAGGGCCAACGCCGCCGCGCTGTACACGAGCGGCAGCTCGATGCCCCCCTTTTGGGCGAAGAAGCCCTTCTCCCAATGGACGCTGGCCTGGGCGACGATCATGCCCGAGATCAGCATCGCCGGCCCGACCGGGCCGCCCAAACCCCAGGCGATCAGCTTGCCGGCCACGATTTCGTTCCACGCCGCCAGCGTGGCATAGGTCTCACCGGGCCGAAAACCGAGCCCGTGCATCATTTTGGCGGCCTGCTCGGGACCCGGGCCTTCGAACCAGCCGAACGCCTTCTGGGTGCCGTGTGCGGCCATGCCCCCACCGACGGCCAATCGAGCGCCCAGTAGGGCCAAATCGCGTATCATGTGTGCTCAAATCTACCCACGCAGGGCTTGACTTGCAACTTCCCAGCGACTTTTGTGTTATGATCTTCGCTACCAGGCATGGCCCGAGCGTCGGCCTGTCCTGGGGTCAAGTTGTCCGCGTGGTCTTGTTGTGTAAGACAGTTCCAGGAACGGCGAGTTGAGTTGAATGGCGCTCTATCGTAAATCGGATCCTGGAGTCCAAGACCATGTACACTGACGAAACCCTCAACTGCGTTGATTGCAACGCACCCTTTACCTTTAGTGCGGGCGAACAAGAGTTCTTCGCAGCGAAGGGCTTCACGAACAAACCGAACCGCTGCCCGGATTGCCGTGCGGCGCGCAAAGCTCAGCGCGCAGGCGCCGGCGGCGGCAGCTACTCCGGTGGCGGCGGCTACGGCGGCGGCGGCGCTCGTCCGCAGCGCGAGATGTACGAAGTAACGTGCAGCAACTGCGGCGGGAAGGCCACCGTGCCGTTCCAACCGCGCGGCGACAAGCCGGTCTACTGCCGCGACTGCTTCCAGTCGCGCAGCGGCTCCTACCGCTAAGCTTTCCGCGTAACCGCGCGGACCATAACGAACGGCCCGATTCACTCCGGTGAGCGGGCTGTTTTTGTTATGTGGCCGCGCCAGACGTGCCGCAGGGCCGAGGCGAACAGCGCCAGCGCGACGGCGAATGTGAGCGACCACGTTGCGTGCGCGAGGCCGAGCGCGAGCGGCAACGGCAACGGCATCGCCGGATGCGCGCACGCGGCGTCGAGAAACATCGGCCTTTCCGTTCGCCGGGCCGGAGGGATCGCATTGTCGAATGGTCGGGGCGATGACGGTCGAGGCGGGCGCGGTAGCGGATGCGCTCAAGCGCTATTTCGGGTTTGACGCCTTCCGGCCGCTGCAAGAAGCCATCGTCGCCGACGTGTTGGCCGGGCGTGACGTGTTCGCGCTGTTGCCCACCGGCGGCGGCAAGTCGCTCTGCTACCAGTTGCCGGCGTTGTTGACGCCGGGCATCACGGTCGTCATCTCGCCGTTGATCGCGTTGATGAAGGACCAAGTCGACGCGCTGAAGACGGCCGGCATCCCGGCCACCTACCTGAACTCATCGCTCGACTACGACGAGGTGCGCGAACGCATCGACGGCTTGCGCCGCGGCGCCTACCGCCTGCTCTACGTCGCGCCGGAACGGCTGACGATGCCGTCGTTTGCCGCCGAGCTCGCGACGTTGAACGTCACGCGCTTCGCCGTCGACGAAGCGCACTGCATCAGCGAATGGGGCCACGACTTCCGGCCCGATTACCGCCGCATCGCCGAGCTGCGCGCGCGTTTCAACGGCGTGCCGTTTCTGGCGTTCACCGCGACCGCGACCGATCGCGTGCGGGCCGACATCCTCGAGCGCTTGGCGCTGCGCGAGCCGGCCGTCCACGTCGGCAGCTTCAACCGCCCGAACCTGACCTATCGCGTCACCCGCAAGAAGCGCAGTCCCGACGCCCTGATCGCTTGGCTGCGCGCCCGGCCCGACGATGCCGGCATCGTGTACGTGGGCAGCCGCGCCGGGGCCGACGATCTCGCCCGCCGGTTGAAGCATGCGGGCATCGCCGCGCTGCCGTACCATGCGGGGCTCGACGCGGCCAAACGCTCGCGCCACCAGGAGCAGTTCATCCGCGACAAGGTACGGGTGATCTGCGCGACCGTCGCCTTCGGCATGGGCATCGACAAGAGCAACGTGCGTTTCGTCGTGCACTATGATTTGCCCAAGAGCATCGAGGGCTACTACCAGGAGACCGGCCGCGCCGGCCGCGACGGCGTGCCGGCCGAGTGTCTGCTGTTCTTCAACCACGGCGACGTAGCGAAGTTCACCAGCTTTATCGAGGAGAAGGAGAGCGAAACCGAACGGGCCGTCGCGCGCGAGCAGCTCGAGCGCATGACCCGCTACGCGTACTCCAACGACTGCCGCCGACGCGATCTGCTGGCCTATTTCGGCGAGACGTACACCGAGCTGAATTGCGGCGGCTGCGACAATTGCCTCGAGCCGCGGCCCGCGGTCGACGCGACAGAAGACGGGCAGAAGCTGCTCTCGTGCATCGAACGGATCCGCCGCGCGAACGGCTTCGGCGTCGGCATCGCGCACGTGATCGATGTCTTGATCGGCGCCGAGAACGACAAGATCTGGCGCTGGAACCACGAGCGCCTCTCGACCTACGGCATCGGCAAGCACCGTACGAAGGTCGCGTGGCGGGCGCTGGCCGACGAGCTGGTACGGCTGGGACTGATCGCCGTCGACGCGGCGCACTTCAACACCGTGGCCGTGACGGCGAACGGCCGCGAAGCGCTGACGCAACGCACGCCGATCGTCGTGCGCGAAGCGCCGCCGGCTGCCGAGCGCGGGCGCAAGCGTGCGGCGAGTGCGGCTGCCGACGGACCCTACAATGCCGAGGTTTTCCGCGCGCTGCGCGACCTGCGCCGGGAACTCGCCGACGAGCGCGACGTCCCGGCCTACGTCGTGTTCAGCGACGCCGTGCTGCGGGCGATGGCCCGCGAGCTGCCGCGCACGCCGGTGCAGTTGCGCGCGATCAGCGGGGTGGGAGAGAAGAAGCTGGCCGATTTCGGCTCCAGCTTCCTCGAAGCCATCGCTTCTGCACTGTCATCCTGAGCGTAGCGAGCGAAGTCGAGCGGAGACGAAGGACGCACGCTCCCTGATCCGAGGGGATTCCAAGCCTTACATGGCACCATGCCGCTCAATGATGACGCGCGCGCGCCGTATTTTCGCTGCTTGTCTTGCCGCGGTTCTGATTGCGGCCGGCCTGCGCGCGGTCGCGTCCGCCCAATCGAGCGAGAACACCGGGATCATCCAAATCACGGTGAAGTCCGCCGACTCCTCGTCGCCGCTGTCGAACGCGCGCGTGTTCTTATTGGGTCCGAGCGTCGCGAGCGCCCTCACTACCCGCAGCGGCATCGTCAAGTATACCGACGTGGCGAGCGGCATCTACCGGGTCCGCGTGAACAAACCCGGCTACCGCAACAGCACCTCGGCCGCCTTCGAGCTGCTCGGCAACAAGGAAGTCGACGTCGACGTGATGCTCGGTTCGGTGCAGACCGCGCAGAGCGGCAGCGCGGCTTCGGGCGCCGACAACGGCATGACGATCATCGGCAAAGTCTCGGCGCGCGTCACCGTTTCGACGCATGACGTCGATGAGGACAGCCCGATCCGCCGCATCTCCGATTCGCTGATCGACGCGCTCAACACCGTGGCCGGCGTCGACGTCACGCAGTCCTCGAACGATCCCGATTCGCCGCAGACCATCTCGCTCCACGGGCACGACGAATCGCAGACCGCGGTGACGCTCGACGGCATCCCGCTCTCCGCGCCCGGCAGTGCGGCGAACCTGCGCGGCATCAACACCGATCTCTTCACCGGCGCGAGTGCGAGCTTCGGCGCACGGGCCGGCGCGCTCGGTGGCGGCGTCAACTTCACCACGCTTCAGCCGACGCAGACCTGGCAGTACCGGCTCAACGCGGCCGACGGATCGTTCGACAAGTACAACTGGTCGGCCGGCGTGACCGGTTCGATCGGCAAGCTCGGCATCGCGGCCATGACCACCAAGCGGGGCGGCAACAACCCGCTGACGTTCCAAGACTATCTCGATCAAAGCGGGCTCGTGTACCCGCACGGCGGCGAGAGCACCAACGCCGGCGACATGCTGAAGCTGCGTTACGGCCTGACCGACAACACGACGCTGATCCTGACCGCGCTCGAGAACAATCAGGCGATCGCGTCGCTGTGCACGCAGGACACCGGAATCTTGCCGTGCGGCATCGGTCCGAACAACACCTCAACCTCCAAATATCAGTTCGTGTACGGGACCGTGCAGTCGCTGGTTGGCCAGGTGGCAGTCCAGGCGACGGGCTACGTGTCCTCGCAAAACGGCCTCTCGAACGAGATCAACCGCTTCATCGACGAGTGCGTCGGCGCACCGGTGCCGTGTCCGATGGCCGAACCGTTCGCGACCGACACCGACTCGCTCACGCGCGGCGTCGCGAGCCAAGCGACGATCAGCAAAGATAACCACACGATCACCCTCAACGCCACGACCTTCGCGTCGCAGACGCAGTTCTCGCCGCTGGTCGAAAGCGGCACCAGCGATCTCGTCACGTCTTCGATCAACGGCGTGTCGGCATCGACGTACGCACTGCAAGATTCGATCAAGGTCAGCAATCGCGTGACGGTCGGACCGACGCTCTCGCTGGCATCGACGACCGGGGCGGGTACCTCGATCCTGGCCGGGTTCAGCGGCGACTGGCGCCCGAACGACAACGACGACGTGACGCTCTCGGCCTCACTCGGCAGTTCGCAGCCGGCACCGCAGGTCGTGCGCAGCTTCAGCGATCCGCAATCGGCCCGCGTGAACTGCCCCGGCGGCACGGCGCAGATCAGCGGTCCGGGCGATCAAGCGACCGCGCAGTCGGCGATCGACTACGAGCTCGGTTGGACCCATCAGTGGAAGTACGGCTATCTCACCACCGACCTCTACCGGCAGTCGCAAGCCGGACAGCTGGTCACCGCGTCGATTCCGGCGACCGCGGGCGGCGTTCCCCCGCTGATCCAGACCGCGGTGCAGCAGTACTACACCGCGGTGTGCCCGGGTGCCGTCGGTCCGAGCATCTACGTCAGCGAACCGGTCAACGGCACCGATCGCCTCTACCAAGGCTACGACATCAGCGCGCGTCTGGCGCTCGGCAAAGACGTCACCGCGGTCCCGTCGTACTCGACCAACGAATCCGAGTACACGACCGCCGATCCGCTCTTTACCGGCCTCGGCAGCACGCTGGTGCTCAACTCCCAGATCTACGGGCGCCCGATACACAAGGGCAACTTCACGATCGACGCGTTCAACCCGCCGAGCAACTTGGAGTTCATCGCCAACGCGCAATACGTGGGCGTGAACAACTCGCAACATCTTGCGCCGTACGTCAACATCAGTTTCGGCATCACGCATCCGCTCGGTATCGGCATGCTGACGGTGTTCGAGAGCAACGCCTTCAACACCGAAACCGGGTTGTTCTCGACGATCGCCGGCGCCCAGCCGCAACCGCTGGTCGGCGGCAGCTTCCTGGTCGTCGCCGCCAACCCGCTGCCGCCGCGGACGTTCCAGGTTTCGTACTCGATCAACACCGGCGCGCGGAACGGCGCGGGCTACGCGCGCGGCGTGCGGGGCGGCGGTTCGCTGCGTCAAGCCGCGCAGACCGCGCAAGCTGCGGCGAGCCCGGCGCCGAACGGCCCGCGCGGCGCGTTCGCCTTCGGCGAGTTGCACTTCAAAGCGCCGCCGGACGGCACGTCGCCGCTGGCCGTCGACACGACCCGCACCGAGTGCACCGCCGATCTGCAGCCGCTGGCGGCGACCGCGCTGGCGCAGCTCGGCGCCGCCGCGGCGGCGTACGTGGCCGGCACCTCGCCGCTGCCGGCCGTGACCGGCGTCAACGTGACTACGCACGGCGATCCGAAGGGCGCCTGGTACTTTGGGCTCGGTCCCGAGATCCCGCGCGATCTGTTCGGGCGCCCGGGGGGCGCCCCCGGTGCCGGCGCCGGCGGCGGCCCACGTCCGCCGCGCCCGCCGGGCGGCCCCGGTGGTCCCGGCGGCGCCCCGCCGGTCTTCCAATCGCAGATCACCGTTGCGCCCAACGCCAACACGGCGCCGCGTCCGCAGTTCACGCCGAGCCCGGCCCTGATCGCCGCGCTGCAGCCGTTCCGCGCGCTGATCTCGTGCTCGTACGCCACCGTTCTCACGCCCGACGGGGCCAAGACGCGCGGATTCGACATCCCGCCGCCCGGCCAGCCGGGGGTCCGTCCGTCGCCCGCGCCGAGCCCCTCGCCCGGCGCGAGCCCCGCCCCGCGCGGTCCGCGCGGCCCCGGCGCGGGTTTCGTCCAGTACGCGCCGTCGCCCGGATTGTTCGTCGTGCGCGCGCCGGACTTAGGAACTGGCGGCGGAAGCGTGAAACAACCATGATGACGACCTCGCAGACGCCGCCGCCCAAAGTGGCGGTCATCGACGACGAACGGCACCTGCGCGAACTGCTCGAGCTGGGGCTCGGCGAGGACGGCTTCGAGGTGCGCAGCGCCGGCGACGGTCAAAGCGGCCTGACGCTGGTGCGCGAGTGGCGGCCCGATGCGATCATCCTCGACGTGATGCTGCCCTACGTGAACGGGCTCGAGCTGCTGCCGATGATGCGCCGCGTCACCGAGGCGCCGATCCTGATGCTCAGCGCGAAAGCGGATACCGACGACCGCGTCACCGGGCTCTTGCGCGGTGCGGACGACTACATCCCGAAACCCTTCGAGATGTCGGAGCTCGTCGCGCGCCTGCATTCGGCGCTGCGCCGCCCGCGGCTCGAGCAGCCGAGTATCGTCTCGTACGCCGATCTCACGATCGACCTCGACCGCCGCGACGTCAAGCGCGGCGATTACCTGATCGAGCTCTCGGCGCGCGAATACGCCTTGCTGCTGACGTTCGTGCGCAACCCGGAGCGCGTGTTCACGCGCGATCAACTCTTGGACCTGGTGTGGGGCAGCGATCGCGACGTCGGTCCGGGGGCGGTCGAAACGTACGTTTCGTATCTGCGCGCGAAGATCGACGCGAATTTCGAACCCAAGCTGATCCGCACCATCCGGGGGGCCGGCTACGCACTCCGTTCCCATTGACACGTTCTCCGCGCTCGCGCGGAGACTGACCGGCTGGTACGTCTTCGTCGCGGTGTCGTCGGTGGCGGTGCTGTTGACGGCGACCGGAGTCTTGGGCTTGGCGCTCTACGGGCACGAGGTCAACGCCTCGATCGAGATGGCGCAGATCAACGCGCGCGCGTTCAGCGAACGTGCGGTGCAGCGCAATGCATCGTTTAATGAAGCGGCCGCGGAATTCGAGAATCGCTACGCGCACGAGGGCATGCACGCGTTCGCGACCATCCCGCGCGCACCGCGGTTGCGGGTCGTTCCGGCCGGGCCGCCGGCGCCGGCCGGCGGACCGCCGTCCGTCGCGCGGCGATCGGAACCGCCGCCGGTCGAAACCGCCGTCATCGACGGCGTCGTGCGAACCGGGCCGGGCATCGGACGCCTGCGTTTCGAGGGCAGCCGCATGGGCTACGCGATCGCAACGCTGTTCGGCGTTCGCGGTTCGCTGCCGACGCCGTTCCTCAACGGCGTCGTCTCGTTCGGGCCCGATCCCAATTTGTTCCAGAACATCGCGCTGGCGATTCTCGGCGCGGTACTCTTGGTATCGATCATCGTCGGCGGGCTCGCCTACTCGATCGGGCGGTACATCACCGAGCAAGCGATTCAGCCGCTGGTCGACGTCACCCAAGCCTTGCAGCGCTTTGCGGCCCGCGATTTTCGCCCGCAATCGATCACGACCGCGCGCAAGAGCGACTTCGACGTTCTGGCCCATGCGTATAATGCGGCGGCGGAGCAGGTGTCCGCGGCGTTTGCCGAGCGCGATGCGGCCGAGGCGCAGATGCGGCAGTTCGTGGCCGATGCCGGGCACGAGCTGCGAACCCCGTTGACGATCGTGCTGGGCTACATCGACTTGCTGCGCCGCCGCGCCAGTTCGGGCGACGATCGCTCGAAGTTCATCTTCTCGTCGATCGCCTCGGAAGGCCGGCGCATGCGTACGCTGGTCGACAACCTGGTGCTGCTGGCGAAGCTCGAAGGCGAGGACACGCGCCTCTTCGAGCCGTTCGACGTCGGCGAGCTGGTGGCCGAGATCGTCGGCGTCCGGCAGGGGCTCGCGCCCGGCGTGCGCTTCGAGGTCGACGATCGCGCGACGGCTACGGCGATCGCCGATCGCGGCGAGGTCTACGAAGCGCTGGCGAACATCATCGACAACGCGATCAAGTATGCGCCCGGCTCACCGATCCGCATCGAGACGACGGCGCCGCAAACCGGCACGGTCGAAATCGCCGTCGCCGACGAGGGCCCGGGCATTCCGGTTGCGGACCGCGAGGCGATCT
>Ga0181536_10008091_pt1 | contig 10195 bp, 7 predicted proteins | sample PEATcosm2014_Bin_41_FD_121105 | JGI IMG/M metagenome (GOLD analysis project Ga0181536, IMG submission 121105) | Peatland microbial communities from MTU Mesocosm Facility, Houghton, MI, USA - PEATcosm2014_Bin17_60_metaG | ecosystem: Environmental > Terrestrial > Soil > Wetlands > Peat | place...
AGTCGCTCGCCCGGCGGCGATGCCGGAAGGGTACAGCAACGCAATCTCATTGTTGAGTTGGCGACGGTGTTGCCCGACGGAAGTCCGCTCAAGAGGTACGCCCTCCCGAAGGGCTTCCCCTTCCTGATCGACGACGACACGCATGAAATCGTTGAACCGGCGTTGTTGTTTCTGGTCGACGGTTATCTGACCAAGACAGGTTTCTGGAACCGCAACACCGCCAAGAGAGCCGCGTATGACCTTTTGGACTGGTGTCGGTTCTTGGAACTACACGGCCGCCCTTGGGACCTAGCGGACGGCGCAGATCTGGACGCTTACCGCGACTCCATGATTGGTCAAATCAGCCCAAGAACCTACGAGGCGTACAAAACGGAGACGATCCGGGCCCGCAGAACCTTGGTAAGACGCTTTTACGCATGGGCGCAGAAAAGAGGTTGGTACAAGGGCACACTCGAAGAGGCGCCGGAGGTTCGCGAGGTCTATCTATCCGCTGACAGGGATCCGTTGGCTCATCTTCATTCGGGTCCACGCCGAATCGAAGTTGATCCGGGGACGCCGGCGAGCAGGGCAAGACCAGGCGAAGAGGTCCGCGCCCTGATCGGAGGTGATCCCGGGAACCCAAGTTTCCCACGCATTGCTAAACACCTCGGTCCACTCCCTTCCGAACGCGGCGCGGACGATCCTACTCCGTCTCGCGACCGCCTGGCGGCGGAACTCTCCGTCTCGACAGGGCTTCGCGTGGACGAGGTTGCCAAGCTCACCCTCTTTCAAATTCTGGACCTTCCGGTCGGCGGTGACCCTGAGAGATTCACGACCGTGCGCGTCACGAAGACCAAGCGACTGGTGGCGCGCGACATCAACGTACCGAATTATCTTATTCCGGACCTGTACGCCTATATCGACGGGGAACGGAGCGAGTGCATTGCCGTTGCCCGACGCCACTGGCTTAAGAAGAAGAGCGATGAGCCCAAGGTGCTTTTCGTGAACGGTGTGGATGCGCACCAAAATGCGGGTAAACCCGTAAGGGCGGACACGCTCTCCGGCGCATTTCGCCGAGCCGTCATGAAAGCGGGGCTGACCGAATGGGTCACCAAGACGCACCCTGATACCGGCGAGGTTGGCCAAGTCCTGGTTCCCCGACACCGCTACCATGACTTGCGCCACACCTATGCGCTTTGGACCTACCACGCGCTGGTCGAGCAGGGCACGTCGGAACCCTGGAAGATCATTCAATCGCTGCTCGGTCATGCGCATCTCTCCACGACACTGGACACGTACCTTCGAGTTGTGAATGTGGAGAAAGCTCGTACGGCTGACGGAGTCTACGAGGTCATGAGGAGCGTCATCCGTGGCAACTAGGGTACTGCGTCCAACCCGCTTCTCTCATGACTCGAAATCGGTGGTCGTCGATATCGATCAGGGGCGTATCGAAACCAGCCGCCGAATCGAAAAGGGAACGGAGCACGGCAAGCCTTTTCTGAGAGCGGTGCTTCCCACTCCTGGCGAGCCAGAACCTGAGCAGGTCATCGACTTGTCCTTCCTTTATGCTGTCCCAAACCTGGCCCACGCCCTGGCTGACGCTTTTTGGGATTGGACAGCGACCACGCAAAGGACCTCGACTCGCGGGGGAGAAGCGCAGCGCCTTCGGGTAGGCTTTGTGGCTTTCTTGATCGAAACCGGGCGTGCTGAGATCACGCCGGAATGCCTGACGACTGAGTCAGCGAATGCCTTCATCGGCTGGTTAAACGAGAAACGGAGCAGCAGAAATGAGCCCCTGCAGGAGAATTCACGTGCCAAGCTGTTTGGAACGTTTCGACGGCTCATGAAACATCTGCGGCAATCGCCCAAGTGGTCGAAGCGAATACCAGCTAGTCTCCACGTGAAAGACTCTCCGTGGCCCATGCGCCACTTAAAAGCCAAGCCAACGGAAGTCATCGCCGCGGATGAACTTCGGGTTCTGCTCTCGGCTTGCACCAAAGAAGTGATCACCACGATGCAGCGAATCGAGGCTGGCTGGCGGCTTCGCGACGAGGCACGCAAGGCTGTCCCCGACCACCCCAAGTCTTACAAAGACTACGCCGATTTAGGGGTCTGTCTCGCCGGTCTGGAAAGGCAATTCGCGGGCAAGGTTCTACGTCAGGATTTTATCGAGGCCGCGAACCCGAGCCTGTGGCAGGCGGCGGGCAAGATCCACGGCGGGCTGGGCAAGATGTACGCATACTTCTTTCCAACCCCACGCTTACTTGTGCCATTTGTGATCCTTTTGTCGTTCTACACGGGGGTGAATACGGGAAGCCTGCTGGAAAGTCACAGGAATGATTTCTGGGTAGCAAGCATGCTCGGTCGGCGCCGCTTTTACTGGAGGGTCTGGAAGGAGCGAGCCAAGAGCTGGCAAACAGGAAACATTGCTTGGGACGAGGATATGACTCATCCGGCAAAACTGGTGCAATTCCTTGACCGTTGGACCGAACATCTGCGCGCGCTTGTGCACCCCTCGCTTTCGCAATGGCTTTTCCTATTCGTAGCGACGAGGGGCCGGCGGGAGCCGGCATCGTTTCACAGCAAATGGGGAGCATCGGTGGACTTTGCGTGGGCCTATAACTACATTCTCTTTTTCGATCAGCACGGCCTCAACCACTTTGACACCCGCCAGTTCCGCCTCACCGGACTGGAAATAGTCCATCAGATCACGGGCGGCGATCTGCGGGCCATGCAGGCATGGGCCAACCACAAGCGGGTCGGCACTACCGAGAGGAATTACGTGAGCGATGGGGCAAAGCAGCGAGATGAAGAACGGCTGGCCGAGATCATGCAGGTTCGTGGACGCTGGCGGAGGACGCGGGGAAAGATCGAAACCCGCGGCCGACCGGAGCACACAGATATCGGCGCCGCCACACCCGGCTGGACGTGTCTGGATCCGTATTCTGGTCTCTACGGGCCCGAGGATACGTTGTGTTCGGCCTACGCCCAGTGCCCCGTTTGCCCGCTGGGTAGCATCGACTTGCAATCGCCCTACGCCTGTGCCCAGGCTCATAATCTTTTAGAAGCGGTACGGCGCGCAGCGGAGACCATGGCCCCGCAAGCCTGGCTCATGCGGATGGCTCCTGTACAGGAAAGGCTCCTGAACAGCTGGTTGCCCCAATTCTCCGACCGGGTTCGCAAGGCAGCGGAGAAGTTGTCGTTGCCTTCGCTTCCGGTGCCCGAGTAACTGCCGTGCTCAGACCAATACAGCACATGACCACCACGGAGGTTGCGGCTAGCGACCGCGGGCGAGATATTTTCAAACAAACGGAAATGGGTGATTTCTGGGTATCGAGCCAGAGCCAGTGGAGAGATCAGTTCTGGCAGCTTGACAACGAGACAGCGGGTGTCAGATGGGATGCATCCCGGATCATCTGGGATGTAGCTCTGCCCGATGGCAGTCGCCTCACAGATCCACGATGGGCTCCACAGCTTGAGGCCTTCAGGCGATTCGCATGGTCGCTGTTCGCTGAGGAAAGCGGCTATTACAGCAGGCCCCTCAAGCCCGGAAGCGCCGGGGAATTAGGCACAGGGATTCGTTACCTCGCCCGCTGGATGAACCAGCGCGACTTCCTCTCATTTAGTGAACTGGACAACGCCGCATCAGAAGTTTTTCTGGATGATGTGGCGGACGAAACCGCGCTGGCGGACTTGCGGCCGAGTAAGACCGAGGAAACCATTCCCCCCAACGAGGACGATTCGACCCCAGTCGCCGATGGCGAGGGCATGAGTGTTTCACAAGTTTTTCGACGCGTTCATATATGGCTGCAACTCTGGCGTCAAGCGGGCGCGTTGCGGGAGGCCGGCGTCCCGGCCTTGCCCGAGCCGCCCTTCAACGGCAGGAGCGCTAAAGAAGTCTCGCGCGATATCGCTACGCGTGCCGCTTCCCTTATTCCGCCGTTGCCGGATGAGGTCGCGCTTCCCATCATGAATGCCGCGCACCGCATGATCGGACTGCCCGCGGAGGAAGTCATACGACTTCACGTCATGTACGCCGATGGGGTGAGGGCAGCGGTGAACGACGGACAGAAACGGCGCAACTCGCAAAACGACAGAGGCCTTCGCGCAGTGAAGGGCTTTCAGTTCTCGGTTCTTCCCGGCGAGCAAGAACCCTGGCACGCGCCCTTCGACCAAGCTGAGGTCGACGACTTCTGGCCAGCCTATAGCAGGGGGCGGCAAGGACCCAGCACGGTTTCCGGATCGCAACTTCTGCGATCGCTGGTCGGTTCGATCCGTGATGCTTGCTCGATTGTGATCCAATCGGAAACCGGGTTGAGAGTCTCGGAACTGTGTGGGCTTGAGCCGGGTATTCACCCGGAATCGGGCCTGCCGAGCTGTGTGCGAATCCGGCGATCCTATAGCGGACTGAACGAGCTGTTCTTCGTGGAAGGTCGTCTATTCAAGACGGTCGCCGGCCCTCGGAGGGTAGAGTGGCTTGTGGGATCGCGGCCCGTGGGTTCGAAAGAAATTCCGCCCCCCGTGCGTGCGCTGGAAGTGTTGACCCGGCTCCTTGACCCCTGGCGCGCCATGGCCAGCGATCCGAGAATCGCCAAAGCCTTATTCGCACAGCCCGTCACTTGCAGGGGAATGCCCGGCAAAAGCGGTATCGGCATTGCGTTCGAGGACATGATTCTGCGAGGACAGAGGAGGTTCGTTTTTCGTTTTGTTGATCTCAGCAAGCTCCCGGATAGGAACCGGCGCGGCGAAGACCTGGCTGTCTATCGCGAGAGTCGGGGTATCTGCCTGCGCACGCACCAGTGGCGCAAGACCTTCGCGCGGTACATCTGTGGCACCGACAGCCGCATGCTGCCCGCCGTGAGCCGGCACTTCAAGCATTTAACCCTGGCGATGACGGAAGAAGCCTACTTGGGGAAGAATCCGGCACTTCAGGATGCTTATGAGAGCAACATCAACCAGAGCACGGCTCGAATCCTCTACGAGAATGCGCGTGGCAAACCTGCCCAGGCTGGCAGGATGGCGAAGCTCATCGATGAGCACCGCGCCGAACTCCAGGCGCTGATTGCCAACAAAGACGAGCGGGACGGTCGGCGGGCCATCCAAAAGTGGGTTGAGCAAAACCGGTTGCAGATATTCTTTGCTCCGCACGGGAAGTGCTTCATTCGGCTTGATCCCGTCGGCGCGCGCTGCCATGAGGTGGGCCAGACGGTTCATTGGCTTAATGAGGAGCCCAACTACGCGACTCGCCATCCTTCCCTGTGCGTGGGTTGCTCCTGCTTCCTGGTGGACAAGGAGAACGAGGAGTTTTGGCTTGAGCGGTACATCGACAATTACAGGTCTTTCCTCGAAGGAGCCTCTCAAGGGAAGGCGAGCGACTATCGCATTGCGAGGGAACGTGCTGACCAAGCCGCGGCCATTCTGCAGGCACTGAAGGTTCCGCTGCCAGAGGTGTGACGCATGGGACGCCGAGCGCTTCTGCCGCCGCCGGGCGGCTGGGATAAAGCCATCGGGGAGGCTATCCAGCGCATCAAGGAAGAGAAGCCCCTCAATCCGCAGCTTCTCAGACTGGCGAAGCTGGGGAGGCTTCGCCTTGGCCCTACCACAGTAGCCCGCGAAGCCGGGTGTCCGCGCGATTACATCAGTCACGAAGGCTGCCGTTTCCCAGACCTATACCAAGCGATTAAGGCTCTCCAGGAGCCGGCGGTCGAGCCGCGCTCACTCGCCGCGGTCAACTTGAAGCTCCGGCAGCGCAATCGAGAACTGTTGGAATCCATCAAGACGGCTCGCACTCAAGTTGCGGCGGCGCTGCTCCGGATGGATCAGATGGCAAAGGACTACGACCGGAAGCTGAGCGAGCTCGAACGCATTCAGAATCGGCGAGGCGGCGATCCGACCCGAGTCGCTGGCAGAAGCCGTGACCGTGGAACAGTGCTGGAAATGCCCGCGCCCGGTTTAGAAGGATAAGGACAAATGCCGGCACGCTCGATAATCCCGGAGATTCTTGCGAAGCTCGAACCTTACCTGGAGCTGCTGGATCGGCAGTGGGAATCACAAGGCGAGGGGTGCCGAACTCCCACTCTGCCCCATGATAAGGGCCAAGTGAACGTTCGTGCGATCACTAAGGCGCTGGGATTGCGGCAGTCCCAGGAACAACACTTTTTCAAGAAGCGTGAACTAGCACTGGCGATCAACGAGCTGGCTAAGGTCCAAGGACTGCGAGGAATCAATAGCCGGCAGTTACAGGACGTTGAGGATAGGGTTCACACCGAGCGGATTCACAAGGTCGTCCAACACAACACCGATCTTTCCCGCTCACTGGCCGAGCGCGAGGCTGTCATCGAGCGGCAGCGTCGCGAAATCGAAGCGCTGCGGGCCCAACTCGCTCTACTCGAAGAAACGGGAATGGCCATTCGCACCTCCAAGGTTCGCTGATGCTAGCTTGTGTCGAAAAAGTGATTGCCGAGCGCGATTGGGGGGTGATCCTCTCGGTCCGCGATGTCGATAAACCCGGCGAGAAACTTCAGGTCAAAGCACTGACCAAAATCTTGCTGGGACGGCCATCGGTCGGGGAGACGTGGTGTTTTGAAGGCGAGTATCGTCAATCGTCACAGTACGGCCGGCAACTCTTGGCATGGTCCGGCTACCGCAAGACACCCACAGGAAAGCTCATTCTCCGTTACCTTGCCGAGCACGCACCGGGCGTCGGGTGGGAGCGGGCCACGCGGCTCTGGAACAGATGGGGCGTCGATCTTGCCAGCATCATATCCGACGAGACCAACATCCCTGAAATCGCCACGGTCCTGGCGCCGGAACGGCCCAACTTAGCGGTACGACTTGCGGCAGTAGTTGTGCGGGTCTGGAAAGATTCAGCGGCTGAGTCGAGCTTGGTGGACTGGCTCATGAAACGGGGCGTGGAAGACTTGAAGCTCTCGCGCCGCGTGGCGCGCATTCTCGGCGATTCTGCCATCGATGCTCTGTCTTCAAATCCTTACATACTGGTTCCGCTGCTGTCATCTTGGAAAAAGCTGGATGAATTGGCACGCCGCGTGATGCAGGAGGCCGGAACTAAGGCCCCCAGGACTGATGTGCGAAGGCTCGTGGGCGCCGTCGACGCCGTGGTGAAGGACGCCCTGGCAGACGGACATACGGTGCTGACTCGAGACTGCCTCCGAAGAGCCCTGGCAAAACTTCTGGAGTCCTCTGAAGATTCTAATGCCATAGACACTGCCATCGCCGTCGGCGAAAGAAATGGTGCGATTCTGCCCGTCTTTTACGGATGGCGAGCACCAGGAGCGGCGCTGCTCGAAGACAACGTGACGGCGAAGCTGCGGCGGATGCTCGAGCCAAGTTATTCCCACCCGGTGCCAATTCCGCCTTCTGAGCAGCTCACACGGCTATTAGCCCAGACTATCGAATCCTCCCGCCCTCTCCATGAGGAACAACGATTAGCGGTGCTGAAGGTCATGGAGCACCCCGTTGCGTGCTTGCAAGGCGGCGCTGGCGTGGGCAAGACATACGCCTTGAAGATCGTTTGTGACCTTTTTGAGAACCTCGGTGGCCGGGTTCTGCTAGGTGCTCTCGCCGGCAAGGCCGCCCTACATCTGGCACGCTCAACCGGCCGGCATGCCTTTACCCTGGCAAGGATCACCATGCAACTCGCTGAGCGCGAACGAATCGAGACCGCCTTATCTGATCCTGGCCCGGATGTACCTACCGCCGCGAAATTCTCGGAGCGCTTGAAGTCACTGGTAAAGATCGAAGACAGGACGCTGGTCCTGCTGGATGAAGCCAGCATGATCGATCTGCCAACGCTCCATGCGCTTCTGCGGTACATGCCGGAAGGTGCAAGGCTTCTGCTAACGGGCGACGCAGCGCAGCTTCCACCCATCGGCTTCGGCCTGGTCTACCACGCCCTGGTGCGCGATCCGCATATCACGGCGAATCTCACGGTGATTCACAGGCAATCAGCGGAAAGCGGGATTCCGGAGGTCAGCGCCGCAATCCGGGAGCGCCGAATACCAGTATTTAGCGAGTACAAGGGTGTTGCGGATGGCGTCTCTTTCGTACCGTGCGAATTAGGGCTGATCGGCGATGCGGTGGAGCGCATCGTGCTGGACCTCGGCGGCTACTCGAATGGCGTGCTGGTTGTTTCACCGACGAAAAAAAGTCCAGGCGGAGTTGATGCCCTGAATGCGCGCCTCCACGAGCGGCTTCGCCCTCACGGTGCCCCGGCGGGCGACATCAAGGGATTCAACGCGCAATACTACACCGTTGGAGATCCCGTGATGTGGCTGCGGAACGACTACTCACGTGGGTTGTTCAACGGGCTGATTGGCCGGGTCAAGTCGATACCAGACAACTCCGAGGAGCGGTGGCTGGACGTTCTCTTCGACGGCGAATCGTCGCCTCGCAGGCTTCAACTGGATGACCTGATGGACCTGACCCTCGCTCATGCGATCACCTGTCACAAGCTGCAGGGCAGTCAAGCGGCGCGCGTGGTGGTACCGATCTACGAATCCCGCGTGCTGGACCCCTCCTGGATCTATACGGCTATAACGCGAGCCGAACGCCAGGCCATTCTTGTGGGTGACCTGACGGTGCTGCACTCCGCTCTCAAGAGGCCCTGGACTTCCGAGAAGCGGCGGGTAGGATTCGCATGGCCTCTTTGTGCATAGCATTAGACACCAACGCATTGTGAACGTAAGCTGGTGGAAAGACCGGCGGCAACGTCAACGCCGCCAGCGGGAGATCTAGATGTCCAAGATCAGGGCCAGATCGGGCAAGCCGGCGGCCTGCGCTAACTGTGGGGGGAACAATCAGCGGAGGCGGATCACCACATATCCGGTCCGGCTTACCGAGCCGGCCAGGCTGGCGGGAAAGGAAATTTTCGTGGGGAGCGTGGCCGTTTATGAATGCCAGTCCTGCGGCCATCTTATGCCCACGCCGAGCGGACAAGCCAAGGTTGATCGTTCTCTCGCCCAACGGATCCGTACTTGCGAACGCCCCGGCTGCTACGAACTATTCATAAGCAACTCGATATCGCCGCGGCAGAAGTTCTGCTCTGAGGAGTGCCGGCGCGCGATGAACCGCGTTTCGGAGCGGGAGCGACGATGGCGAGAACCGAGTGCAGGAGTACGGCGGTAGGAACAACGGCGAAAGCTCACAGAGCCGCTTACTGCGTCGTCGGTGTTGCCGGGTGCCACTGGCGGAGCCACGAGCATGGGACTAAACTAATACTGCCGGGTGAAACAGAAGCCGGCTCTGCGGGGACGCAACCGTGCTGAGGGATAACCCGGTGGGCTCATCGAGCCGATGAGGTGGGGAGTGCGTAGCCACGTGCTCTGCGCTCCCTTCCGAAACTCAAAGCTTCGTGGCTGGCTTCATCGACTTCATCGGACGATAGACCCCGATGCCTTGAAAATCCCCGACGCGAAGCGGCGGAACGTAGAAGATCGACGCGCGTCCGCTTCGTGCTGAACCAACGCGTCGCAGTCCTCTTCATTCCCCTGCCATAAAAACTGAAAACAATAACAATTAAGGAGAACCATGAACGTCGAAAAATTGGTGCGCGAATTCAGCTACAACGGAATTCGTCTGCCCGATCCTAACGTGAATCTCAGTGTCGAGGAAGTGCGCAACCTGTACGCTGGCACCTATCCGGAAATCGCGACCGCAGCCATCGAAGGCCCAGAGGCGGTGGGCAACAAACTGATCTATCGCTTCACTCGCAGTATTGGGACGAAAGGTTAGTGTCCGCAACCTTAATCTTGGCAACTTACCAGCCACAACCCTTTGGTTGTAGACCTGGTGGATGAACAGCTCGGGCCGTCGTCGTACGTCGCCGCGCCCTAACACACGAAACCAAACCTCAAACTCGAATGACTGTTTTTCAATACTAGTGCCCGGCAGAAGCGGCAGTGGGGCACACGTGGAAAAATAAAAAGCAGCATCTCGACTCTTCGACCATGTCTGTACGTTCAAGTCTTTTTCACGAAATGAGATACTTCGCATGCTACATACACACACCGCAGATGCGCCACGGATATCCATCGGGGTAAAGGGTTAGCCCGATGAGCCGAAATCCAACAAGCAAGGAGGTGACGAAGCGTGCGGTCCTGGCGGAACTTGAAAGACTTCGCCAGGGCCGCCACGCCCGTTTGTCACTTAAGGCATGAGTTGGCCACAATTAAAACATCAATTGGCCGACATGTTGGCC
>Ga0181536_10008094_pt1 | contig 10194 bp, 9 predicted proteins | sample PEATcosm2014_Bin_41_FD_121105 | JGI IMG/M metagenome (GOLD analysis project Ga0181536, IMG submission 121105) | Peatland microbial communities from MTU Mesocosm Facility, Houghton, MI, USA - PEATcosm2014_Bin17_60_metaG | ecosystem: Environmental > Terrestrial > Soil > Wetlands > Peat | place...
ACAGAGGAAAAGTCAAGCCCGGCGAAGATTTGCAAAAATGCCGCCAAACCGAACTTGGAATAGAAACCCCGGTAAACAAACGAACTGGAGCCGCCGCCGTCCCTACCTTACGGAATCACTGGCGTCCTGATGCTCGAAAATGCCGTAGGCGGGCATGCGCAGGCCGAAGCCGTTCTTGGCCACGAGATCGACATCTTCCACATCGGCTATGCCTTCTTCCACGATGTACGCGGCCTCCCGCACCAGAGCCATTTGCAGACGGTTGCCGAGCTGCCCCGGCCGGTCGCGCTTGACGATGACGGGGACTTTGCCGCACGCAGCCAACAACTCGCGTACGCTCTGCGCGATCTCCGGCGAGGTCTTTTCGCCCTGCACGATTTCCACTAGCGGCATCAGGTGAGGCGGATTCCAGAAGTGCGTGGTCAGAACACGCTCAGGATGGCGGCAGTGCAAGGCGATTGCCGTGATGCTCAGGCCGCTGGTGTTGCTCGCGAGCACAGCGGCGGGGTCTGCGAGCGAGTCCATGCGCGCGAACAGTTTCTGTTTCAGGTCCATGTTTTCGGGAGCCGATTCGATCACCAGATCGGCGCTCGCAACCGTGCGGTCGAATGCCGAGGAAGCACTGAGCCGGCCGCAGGCGTCGAGCACGTCGGCGCTCTCAGCCAATCCGTTGTCCGCAAGAATGCGGAGTTGCGCACGGGCGGCATCGAGACCCTGGGCGGCGGTTTCTTCGGTGCGGCTTAGGATGGTTGTGGGCACGCCGCCCAAGGCCAGGCATCCCGCGATGCCCGGCCCCATCATCCCGGTACCGATCACGGCAGCGGTGCGAAAGTGCGTTTTCAGCATGCAGTGATTGTAGCGGAACTGCGCCACTGGGCCGCTAATTCACACCTCAAGGGCGGGCGAGGCTAGTCCGGTAACCCCGGCGTCTAGTCACGCGTCTCACGTCAGTGCTATCCTTCTGTTTCGTGCCAAAATTTCAGTTTTTCCACCCATTTTGGATACGTCGGACGTGTGGGCCCACGCGCGGCGCGAACCTTAGCAAGCTGGTCGCGATGCTCGCGGTGCCGGCCGGTCTGACGTTCGCCGGCGCAGTAGCCGTTCCCTTGCATCCGGTGGCTTTTGAACCCAACGTTGGGCAGACCGATGCACACGCCAAATACCTGGCTCGTACCGGGCGCGCGACGCTCTGGTTGACGCCGCGGGGCGCAGTGATGAGCATTGCCGCGGGTCCGGAACGGAAATCCGGTACGGCGGTTCTAGAGCTGCGCTTCCAGGGCGGCAATCACGCACCGCGGATGGATGCAGAAGATCTGCGCCCCGGCGTCAGCAACTACTTCGTGGGGCGTGACAGCAGCAAATGGTACGCCGGCGTGCCGCAGTTCGGGAAAGTTCGCTATCGCAATGTGTATCCTGGCATCGATGTCGTGTTCTATGGAAACCCGCAGGATCTGGAATACGACTTCATCGTGCGGCCTGGCGCGGATCCGTCCAAGATCCGGTTGATGTTCGATGGCGCCGATAGTATCGCGGCGGACGCTAGCGGGGATCTGACACTGAAGATCGGGAGCGTCGAGATTCGGAACCGCAAGCCGCGAATCTATCAGCGGACGGCGGGCGGCGACAAGCTGGTGGGCGGCGGTTATGTGGTTCTTGGAAAACAGCGGGCTGGTCTTGCGATCGATCGCTATGATCCGAAAGAAACATTGGTGGTCGATCCCGTTTTGAACTACGCAACCTTCTTCGGCGGCAGCGCCTCCGACGCCGCGAGCTCGATGGCCATGGACGCGGAAGGGAACCTCTGGGTGACTGGCAGCACGAACTCCAGCAATTTCCCTTTGCGAAACAGAGGCTTCTTCCCCAACACCAACACCACCGACCTTGCGTTCGTATCAAAGTTCAATCCGGCGGTGTCGGGTTATTATTCGCTCCTCTATTCGACATTTCTCGGCGGCAGCACCAGTGATGAGGCCTTCGGGATCGCGCTCGACAAGAGCGGCAACGCGTATGTCACGGGCCGCACACTCTCGCTCGATTTTCCGATGAAGCACGCCTTCCAGAACACTTTCAACACAACGCAAAACTGCACGGACTCGAGTGGCAACGCCTCGATTTGCCACCACACGTTTATTTCGGAAATCACGGCGAACGGGCAGGCTCTGGTGTACTCTTCCTACCTTGGTGGCTCCTACCAGGACGAGGCCTTTGGCATCGCGGTCGATAGCAACGGCACTGCTTACGTCGCGGGACAGACGAACTCCACCGATTTTCCCACGGCGGGATCGCCATACCAGAGCGCCCTGCAAGGATCGTTCGACTGTTTTCTGAGCGAGATCGCGGCGAATGGAACCAGTCTCGTCTATTCCACCTATTACGGCGGCAAAGCCGCAGATACTGCCAACGCAATCGCCGTGAAGGCTCCCGGCGTAGTGGTCATCGCAGGCACCACACTCTCGACGGACCTGCCGATGAGCTCCAACGCCTACCAAAGCACTGCTTCCTACGCGAAAAATACGAGCGGGACAAACCCGAGTGACGCATTCGTCGCGGAATTCACCGTAACGCAAGGCGGTACCGGGGGGTTGACCTACGCCACCTATCTGGGAGGAGCGGATGGATCAACCATCGGAGCGGCCATAGCGGTCGATTCGGCGGGCATCATCTACGTTACCGGCTCTACGAATGCCGATGACTACCCTGTTACATCGAGTGCGTTTCACACGAAGTACGCCGGCTCCACGTCGGAAAACGGTTACGCCGGACCAGGAGACGCGTTCATCACCAAGCTCAATCCCTCCGGCTCAGGCTCCGGGCAGCTAGTGTACTCCACTTACATGGGCGGAGCTTTAGACGATCAGGGCTTCGGCATCGCGGTGGATCCAGCCGGGATCATTACGGTCGTCGGGGGAACCAACTCGTATGGCTTCCCGGTTACGGCTGACGCGTTTCAAAGGTACGATAGCGGGCCATCTCCCACCGAGCAAGGATTCGTCTCGCGGTTCGATCCTTCCAAATCCGGAATGGCTTCCCTGCTTTACTCGACCTACCTGGGAGGGAGCTCTGGCGACTCGCTGGATGCGGTGGCGGTTGACCCGACTGGAACGTGGGTGGCGGTGGCGGGGGCTGTGTCCTCAACCAACATTTCGGTGACACCGGGCGGGTATCAGCAAACGTACGGCGGTGGTAACAGCGACGCCTACGTTGCGGAGTTTAACCTTTCCGAGACCGAGCCTACCCTGGCATCGATCGCGAACGCGGCGAGCCTGACGGACACCGCACTGTCGCCAGGGTTGATCTTTACCCTGAAGGGCTCAGGTATCGGGCCGTTGGTTGGTCAAACCGGGGAAATCTCCAATGGAAAGATGCCCACCAAGCTGGCCGGCGTCGAAGTGTTTGTAAACGGCTTCGCCGCGCCGCTGCTTTATGTGCAGGCGTTCCAGATCAACGCGGTCGTGCCGTACGAGCTTTACAACAGCCTCGGCGACAACGTCAACGTCCAGGTTTATTACAACGGCGTCGCGAGTAGCCTGATCGGTGACATGGTTTTGATGTCGGCGCCCGCGATTTTCTCGCTAGGCAATGGGCAGGGCGCAATCTTGAACGAAGATGGCAGTGTCAACGGCCCCAGCAATCCGGCCGCGAAGGGCTCGACCATCCAAATCTACGCCACCGGGGAAGGACCTTTGAGCCCGAATGGCGTCGATGGGGAAATTGTCGGTGCTTCAAACCTGCCACAACCCATCACCTCGGTTTCGGTGACGATTGGAGGGGCCAAGGCCACGTTGGTCTCCGCCACTACGGCGCCCAATTCCATTGAGGGCTTCTTCCGCGTCCAGGTGAAGGTTCCGGGAAGCGTGGCTGCAGGCGCCAATCCCGTGGTGCTGACGGTGGGTAGCCGGTCGAGCACGCCCGTGAATGTGGTGGTCCAGTAGCCCGTTCGCGCTATCACTTCAGCTCAATCACCAGCGTGCGGTAGGGTTGCGATCCCAGGTTGATGAGCTGCGGGGCGTCTTCGCCCTTGTCGTGCCAGATCACATCGCCCGGCTTGCGCTCGCGCACCGTTTTCTCACCGGTGAATGAGTCTAGGCGCTGGTAACGGCAGTCGTCCAGAAAAACGATCACTTGGTTCGCGGGACGGGTGAACCGCTCGCGGGGCACGCCCGGCGCGTAGGTCACTTCGGTAACTCGCACGTGCGTATTCTCCAGCACCACTTTCGAGGGCAGCGGCGCCCAACCGAAGCTCCAGACCGCCAAAAGTGTCAGGGCCGATGAAGTGGCGGCGCTCCACAGAATCGTCTTTCGCATCCCACATCCTCGCTTTCCGGATCAAGATAACACGGCGCAGGAGCCATGCCAGGCAAATCATGCTTGCGGCTGCCTCGATTCTGCTGACACAATATCCTGCAATATGCACTTGCGTGTGCTCGGTCTCGTCCTGGCCGGAGGAAAAGGCACCCGGCTCTACCCACTCACCAAGGAACGCGCCAAACCGGCGGTTCCGTTCGGAGGCAAGTATCGCATCATCGACTTCGTACTGAGCAACTTCATCAACTCCGGAATCTATTCGATCTATGTGCTGACCCAGTTCCGCAGCCAGTCCCTGCTGCAGCACCTGAACGAGGCTTGGCAGTTTGGCGGACTGCTTAAAAACCAGTTCATCATTCCGGTGCCCGCGCAGATGCGTTCGGCCGACGAAACCTGGTACCAGGGAACCGCCGACGCCATCTTCCAGAACATCAATCTGATCGAACAGGCCAGCCCCGATGTCGTGGCCATTTTTGGCGCCGATCATATTTACCGCATGAACATCGCGACCATGGTGGAGTACCACCAGCACAAGGGCGCGGCGGTGACGGTGGCGGCGATTCCGGTGGAGAAGCAGCTGGCGGCCGATTTCGGGGTCATCGAATGCCGGCCGGATGGCCGTATCGTGCGCTTTCACGAAAAGAAGCCGGACGCGCCCACGATTCCCGGAGACCCCGAGCGCGTTTATGCCTCCATGGGAAATTATGTTTTCTCCACGCGCACCCTGCTGCGCGAGTTGCAGGACGACGCCTCCAACGAACACAGCTCGCACGATTTCGGCCGTGACATTCTGCCGTCATTAGTGGCGCGATCGGAGGTGTACGCCTACAACTTTCAGGCCAACCGCATTGCCGGCGAACCGGAGGACATTGGCGCGTACTGGCGCGACGTCGGCACTATCGACGCCTACTATGAAGCCAACATGGACCTGCGCAGCGTGTGGCCCGCGCTCAATCTCTACAATCGCGAGTGGCCGCTACGCACCTCTAGCTTTCCCGATCCGCCGGCGAAATTTACATTCGATGAAGAGAACCGGCGCGGCCAGGCCATCGATTCGGTCATTGCGGGCGGCTCCATTCTCTCTGGCGGCGTCGTGCGCAATTCCGTGTTGGGCCGCTGGGTGCGCGTGCACGCCGGCGCGCTGGTGGAGGACTCGATCATTATGGATAACTGCGATATCGGGCGCCGCGCCAAAGTCCGTCGTGCGATTCTGGACAAGAACGTGCGCGTACCAGAGGACGCAACCATCGGTTACGACCTCGAATACGATCGCCGCTTCCACCACGTCACCGATAGCGGCATCGTGGTCGTGGAAGGCAACCGCTCCGCGGTGGAACTGGCGGCGGTGGTGGTGTAGGAGCCCAGGGAGCGCCCCGCTATTAACCTTTGAAGACTGTTACCGGGCGTGTGACTACTCGTAGAATCGGAGGGAATGCGTCGCTTTTCCGCTGCTGCCGCGTTGATGTGTGCGCTCCTGGCGCCGGCGTGGGGCGAGACGCCGCAAGCTCCCCGCGACACATTGGTCGTCACCCTGCCTGCTCCGCCGGCGACGGACGGCCGCGAACCAGCCTGGCAGCCTACTCTGGATGCGGCGGGCGCTGGCGCGCGAAATGGCCTTCTGTGGAAAGCTTCGTCGGCCAGGCACACCGTGTATCTGCTTGGTTCCATCCATATAGCTTCCCGCGACATGTATCCTTTGCCCGATCACATCGAGCAGGCCTTTCAGAACTCCACGACGCTCGTGGTCGAGGTCGATCTGAACAAGTTGGACCAGGGCAAATTTCAATCGTTGCTCGTGGCGAATGGCATGTATCCGCCCGAAGACTCGCTCTGGAACCACATCAGCGCGGATACGAAAAATCTCCTGATCCGCTTTTGCGGGACGAACGGCTTGAATCCGGAAATATTTGCCAGATTCAAACCGTGGTACGCGGCGGTGACCGCGGCCTTAGTCTCCGTGCAGATGTCAAAACAAGAGTTCGCCGCGGGCCTCGACAAGTACTTTCTCGACCAGGCCGCACAGGGAATGCGCGTGGAGCAGATCGAATCGCCCGAGTATCAATTCCGGGTGTTGGCAAGCATGCCCGAGGCCGAGCAGGAACGGAACCTCCGTTCCGCATTGAAGAACGCGGGCCAGAGCAGTGAAGATTTTAGGCAGTTACAGAGCTTCTGGCTGGACGGCGACGCGCAGAAGCTGGATGCATTCCAGTCTTCGCTGTTCCAGGATGATCCCGAATACGCGAAGCGCGTGTACACCGATCGCAATCCAAGCATGGCTGCCCGCGCCGAACAGTGCCTGAAGACCGGCGAGCGATGTTTCATCGTCGTGGGCGCCGGCCACATGGTGGGCAAGGACGGCGTAGTCCACTTGCTGCAACAACGCGGCTACAAGGTCGAGCAGGTTTTCGCCCGGCAGTAATTAACTAAGCCGGCCGCGCAACACGGTCCGCCGGCCACAAAGATGAAATCACCACGCCGGTGACAATCACCACCACGCAGCCGATCACGTTGTACCAGAGAAACGAAATCCCCGTGAACCAATAGGCCGCGAAGATGGCCGCCTCACCCACCAGCATGCCGATGAACGCGCCGGTGCCGCTCACCCGCCGGAACCAGAACGCCAGCACGAACACGCCCAGAAGCGATCCGTAGAACAGCGATCCCAGCAGGTTCACGGCCTCGATCAGGGACCCCAGTTTCTTGGCGTATTGCGCGAAAAAGACCGCGTATGATGCCCAGAACGCCGTCGCCAGCCGCGACACCCACAGGTAATGGCGGTCCGTCGCTGCGGGACGAATGTGCCGCTTGTAGACGTCGATCACCGTCACCGTGGCCAGCGAGTTCACTTCCCCCGAACTGGACGACATCGCCGCTGCAAAAATCACCGCGATCAGCAATCCCACTATGCCGGCCGGCAAATAGCGCGTCACGAAGGAAAGGAAAATGTAGTTGGTGTCGTTGAAAGCTTTCTCGCCGCCCGCGCTCACATAAAGCTTGACGCCCTGTGCGCGAGCCGCATTGATCTCCTGTTGCGCTGCGCGGTATTGGCCGATCAAGGCGGCACGCTTGCCGTCAGCATGCACTCGCCGCGCTTCTGCCAGAGCGATTACGGCCTGCTTGCGGCGTTCGAACGCCTGGCTGAACTCTGCGCCAATCGGCGCATACCGCGCTTGGAGGCCGGGCGACTCGAGTTCGTGCATGGCCACACTCTGAAACAGCAGCGGCGGCCGCTCGAACAGAAAAAACACGAACACCATGGCGCCGACGAACAGGATCAGAAATTGCATCGGGATCTTGGCCATCGCCGTGAACAACAGGCTCAGCTTGCTCTGTGCGATGGATTTGCCGGTGAGGTAGCGCTGCACCTGCGATTGATCGCAGCCGAAATACGAGAGCGCCAGAAAACAGCCGCCAATCAGCCCGCTCCAGAGGTTGTACCGGTTGTTGAGATCGAACTTCAAATCCACCGCATTCAGCTTGCCAGTCGCGCCCGCCAGATAGAGAGCATCACTGAATGAAACGTCGCGCGGCAGCATGTGGACAATCATGATGAACGCCACCACCAGCCCGCACAGAATGATGATCATCTGCTGCACGTCAGTCCAGGTCACGGCCTTGATGCCGCCCGTCACCGTGTAGATCGTGATCAGGGCACCCATCACCAGCGTGGTGATGCGGTCGGGCCAGCCGAAAATCACCGCCAGTACGATCGCCGGCGCGTAGAGCGAGAGCCCCACGGCCAGGCCGCGCTGGATCAGAAACACCACGCTCGCGAGCGCACGCGTCTTGGCATCAAAGCGCTTCTCCAGAAATTCGTATGCCGTGTAGACGTTGGCGCGATGGAATAGCGGCACCGCCGTGGCGCAAAGAATCACCATGGCGATGGGCATGCCGAAATAGAACTGCACGAACCGCATGCCGTCGACGTAGGCTTGTCCCGTGGTTGAGATGAACGTGATAGCACTCGCCTGCGTGGCCATGATGGAGAGCGCCATGGCGTACCAAGGCATGGTTCTGCCCGCCAGCAGGTACTTGTTCATCGTGTCGCTGCCGCGGCCCTTATAGAGCCCGTAGCTGACAATGGCCGCCAACGTGCCGCTCAGCACCAGCCAGTCGAGCGGTCTCATGAAAAGATTCGTGTGAAAACGTAGAATACGACGATCAGGCAGGCGAGATAAATCAGAACCCCCGTGTAAACGCGCCGCCAGGTGCCTAGAAACGGAGGCGGCTCATCGGCTATGTGGGCGCGGTCCGTCGCCATTAACGAGGAGTGTAGCAGAACAGGTGTTAGGTTTCAGGTGTTAGGTGTTAGGGAAGAGCAGCAATGAGCGCGTTAACGCCGGCCCGCGCGATCGCTTCGTCGATTTCCGAGGCCACGCCACTCGCCGCGATGCCGCCAATCGTCTGACCGTCCACCTGAATCGGCAGGCCGCCTTGATTGGGGAAGGCCTCGGGGAAAATGAGAACCTGCAGGTTGCCTGCGCTGAGCTGGTCGGCAGCGTCCCCCGACGGTCGCCCGTACAGCGCCGCGTGCCGTGCCTTCTTCTGGGCGAATTGAATCGTGATCACTCCCGCCCCGTCCGCTTTTTGCAGAAACAGCAGGTTGCCCGTCTCGTCCACGATGCAGAGCGTAACCTGCACTCCACGCCTCTGCGCTTCGGCTTCGGCGCCCGCCACCATGATCTTGATGGCCGCTAGATTCAGTGTTTTCTTCGTAGGAAGATCAGCCGCGGATGTCATAGAAGATAGGTTTAGGTGCCAGGGAAGCAGCAGGTGCTTCCCCCCGGACACCTGAAACCTAGAACCTGAAACCTGCTTTACTGGCTGTGGCCCAGATTGTAGCCGATCCAGATCGTGCCCGCCGGCACCAGATTGCTGCCGAACTGGGCGGTGAGACCCGGCACGTAGTGCAGGTCGAACTGTGGGCGGATAAAAATGTGCTCCGTCACGTAGATCTGGACGCCAGCGCCGAAATGCACCTGAAAGTGGCTGGCATTCCCTACCGGTTCGGTCGCACTGGAGCAAACTACCGAGCCCACGCACTCGCTTTCATTCACCGCAAAACTCGTCCGTGCGAAGCCAATTCCGCCTTGCAACTGCAAGCTGAAACGCTTCTGGCTGACGGGCTCATAAACGCCATTAAAGTCGACGAGTGTCTCGCGGGAAAGCAGCGGCCCGTAGTTGCTCCGGGAGGGTTGAACGTTGGCTTCCATCCCGAACCCAAACTTCTGCTTGAACATGATGTCGCCGCTAAATCCCAGCAGGAAACTGCTCAGCGCCGGCAATGATTGGCAATACGTGTCACCAGAGCCTGGTGTGCAGGCGTCATAGGCGGTTGGCGACGAGGCGTTATCGATGCCGCCCGAGTTTGCCTTGTCATGGGCGTAGCCGAAGCCGATGGCGATATCGACCCCGGCTTGCCCGCGGGCAAACGGGACAATCACGAGCATGGACAGCAGCGGAAGGTAACAGCAGATTCGTCTCACGTCAAAAATCTCCTCTAATTTGCAGAATGCGTTCACGACCGCATGAAATGGCGCAGGTCGCTGTTTCCATCGTGGTATCTTGAGTCACTCCGGATATACCTCGACATCCTCTTCCATGACAACATCATACGACGTTGCCCCTAGTGCCCAGGTTTCAGCTTATCAGCGGATCAGGTTTGAAATGTTGTTGAAATCGTGAGACATGCGGATTGTTGGTCCAGCGCCTGTGCCCGAACTCACCGATTCCGGCCATTCCAAAGCTGGTCGTAGGATTTCAGCTTTCGGCCCAGCGTTCGCAAGGAGATACCCAGGATGTCGGCTGTCTTCTGCTGCCGTCCCCCGTTTTCTTCCAGAACCCTGAGGATCGCCTCCCGCTCCACGTCTTCAAGCGTCACCGCTCTCG
>Ga0181536_10008095_pt1 | contig 10193 bp, 8 predicted proteins | sample PEATcosm2014_Bin_41_FD_121105 | JGI IMG/M metagenome (GOLD analysis project Ga0181536, IMG submission 121105) | Peatland microbial communities from MTU Mesocosm Facility, Houghton, MI, USA - PEATcosm2014_Bin17_60_metaG | ecosystem: Environmental > Terrestrial > Soil > Wetlands > Peat | place...
ATCAGAAAACAGGTGCCGATGATGACGTGGAACCCGTGGAACCCCGTCGCGAGGAAAAACACCGAGGGGTAGATGCCGCCGGTGAAGGCGAACGGCGCGTGGTAGTATTCGATGGCCTGGCACGTGGTGAAGGCCATTCCCAGCAGAATGGTCAATCCCAGGCAGTTCACCAGGACTCTCTTGTTGCCCTCAAGCAGCGCGTGGTGCGCGAAGGTGACCGTGCAGCCGGACAGCAGCAGGATCATGGTGTTGAGCAGCGGCAGATGGAACGGATCGAAGGTGTGGATCGTCGACGGCGGCCACACGGTTTGACCGTTGCCCTGGGTCTCCGGGAAAATCAGGAAATTGAAATAAGCCCAGAAGAAGCCGACGAAGAACATGACCTCGCTGGAGATGAACAGCGCCATGCCGTAGCGCAGCCCAAGCCGGACAATCGGCGAGTGCGCGCCAGGCGTCCGGGCCTCGCGGACGACGTCGCGCCACCAGAAAAACATCGTGGTCAGCACCACGATACCACCGGCGGCGAGGATCACGTAGTTGCCGAAATGCGCCGCGATGATGATGCCGAAGACGGTGAGAAAGCCGCCGACGGCGCCGAGGATCGGCCACGGACTCGGGTCCGGCAGGTGGTATGGGTGCTTCAGTCCTGGAACCTGTGGCACCGCGGCGCCGTGTGCATCACTGCTCATACCAAACCCACACTTTTGCGACCGGGGAAACCGCCCCGGCACGGTCAGCACATCATCGCCAATTCGCCCGTAAGTTCAAGTGGGGCTCGCGCGAATCGTTTCGTCATGGCTCGGCTCGACCGCCCCCCGTCATGGCCCGGCTCGACCGCCCCCCGTCATGGCTCGGCTCGACCGCCCTCCCGTCATGGCCCGGCTCGACCGCTCCCCGTCATGGCCCGGCTCGCCCCCCCCGTCATGGCCCGGCTCGTCCGGGCCATCTGAAGCAGCGCCGTGCCGCGCCAGGTGGCCCGGACGAGCCGGGCCATGACGGGTGGGGGGGCGGTACATCATTCCTTCCGCTGGCCGCGATCAATTCGCCTTCGTCGCCGGTCCGACATGCGGGCCGGCCTTGGCCAGCGCCCCGGTTTTTTCGGCATCGTCCAGCGATCGGAAAAACGTATACGACAGCGTGACCACCTGAACGTCGCTGGTATTGGGGTCCGTGCCGATCGCCGGGTCGACCCAGAAGCTCAACGGGAAATCCATCGTCTGCCCGCCGTCCAGGGTTTGCTGGTTGAAGCAGAAGCAGGCCGTCTTATGGAAATACTTCGCCGCCTTCTCCGGAGTGACGTTGTACAGCGCGACTCCGGTAATGGCCGACCGCGCCTTGTTGCGCGCGGTATACGAGGCGAGGTGGTCCTCTCCCAGGGGAACCGTGATCTCAATCTGATCGGGTTCGAACGTCCAGGGCAGGCCGGGATAGATGTCGGCATTGAACCGCACACGGATCGTTCGGCCGTCACCGCCAGGTGCCGCGGCCCTACCGATTTTTGGTGTGCCGCCATAGCCGGTCGCCTGACAGAACGCGCGATACAGTGGAATCGCCGCGAACGAGAGCCCCACCATCCCGATGGCGACGGCGATGAAGATACCGGCGATGATCAAATTGCCGCGGCGCTTGTCCATTCAGAACTTTGTCATCTTCACGATGGTGATGGCGAAAAACAAGGCGCTGAGGCCAATCAGCACCAGTAGCATCGCGATGTTACGCCCCTTTTGACGGCGACGGAACGCCGCGGCCTCGGCCTCGGTCATTCGGGGCGGATCAGCCATGTCAGACGATGCGACCGACGCAATGGTCGATCGCGAGGGCGGCGAACAGGACGAACAAATAGGCGATCGAGAATTTGAATGCCGCTCGCGCCGGCGCGTCATTGGTCAGGCTCACGCCGGTCGCATCCTGCCGGTCGGTCGCGACTCGCCAGACGCTGACCAGGAAGCCGGCGCCCAGCACGGATGCCGCGACGGCATAGACCGGGCCGGAGAACCCCAGCAGCCACGGTGCCAACGATAAGGGCACCAGCAGCAGCGTGTAGATCACGATCTGGCGCCGTGTCTCTTTGCCCCCCGCCACCACGGGCAACATCGGCACCTTCGCGCGCCGGTAATCGTCGTTGGCGAACAGTGCCAGCGACCAGAAGTGCGGTGGCGTCCACATGAAGATGATCGCGAACAGCACCAGCGGGATCAGATCGACCGACCCGGTCACCGCGGCCCACCCGATGACCGGCGGGAACGCGCCCGCCGCGCCGCCGATGACGATGTTCTGCGGCGTGCGGCGTTTCAACCACATTGTGTAGACGAAAACATAAAACGCGATCGACAGCGCCAGCATGCCGGCCGCGACATGGTTGACCGCGAGGCCCATGACGATGACGGAACCCACCGCCAGCGTAATGCCATAACCCAGCGCGGCACCCGGCTCGATGCGTCCGGCGGGAATCGGCCGGCCGCGGGTACGGCGCATCAACGCGTCGATGTCCCGGTCGTACCACATGTTGATCGCGCCGCACGCGCCCGCCGCGATGGCGATGCACAGGACCGCGGTAAACGCCAGCACCGGATTCAGATGGCCCGGTGCCACCAGCAAGCCGATCAGCCCGGAAAACACCACGAGACTCATGACCCGCGGCTTCAGCAGCGCGATCCAGTCCCGCACGTCCGAGTCATGGCAGGCGACCATACGCATTGGCGGGGAAGCCGTCTCCTCCCCGCCAACACCGGTCAAAGATGGGCTGATGTCGCTCACTTGATTCGCGGCAGTTCCAGCCAGGAATGGAAGGCCGGCGGCGACGTCTGGGTCCATTCCAGCGTCGTCGCGCCCTCACCCCAGTAATTGTCGGCGACATGCTCCTTCGAGGTGAAGGTCTTGAAGCAGACATACAGGAACACCAGGAACGCCGCGCCGCTGAGATAGGCGCCCACCGACGACACGTAGTTCCAGCCCGCGAAGGCATCCGGATAGTCCGGGTAGCGCCGCGGCATACCGGCGAGGCCCAGGAAGTGCTGCGGGAAGAAGGTCAGGTTGACGCCGACGAAGGTCATCCAGAAATGGACGCGGCCCCAGAACTCGGGATATTGGCGGCCCGACATCTTGCCGATCCAATAATAGAAGCCGCAGAAGATCGAGAACACCGCGCTGACCGACAGCACATAGTGGAAGTGCGCGACGACGTAGTAGGTGTTGTGGATGATCTCGTCGATGCCGGCATTGGCGCAGACCACGCCGGTCACGCCGCCGATGGTGAACACAAACAGGAAGCCAATGGCCCACAGCATGGGCGTATCGAAGCGGATCGAGCCGCCCCACATCGTGGCGATCCACGAGAAGATCTTCACCCCGGTCGGCACCGCGATCACCAGCGTCGCACCCATGAAATAGGCGCGGGTATCGACATCGATGCCGGACATATACATGTGATGCGCCCACACGACGAAGCCGACCACACCGATCGCCACCATCGCGTAGACCATGCCCAGGTAACCGAAGATCGGCTTCTTGCTGAACGTGGAGATCACGTGGCTGATGATCCCGAAGCCGGGCAGGATCATGATGTAGACTTCGGGATGGCCGAAGAACCAGAACAAATGCTGGAACAGCACCGGATCGCCACCGCCGGCCGGATCGAAGAACGCGGTGCCGAAATTGCGGTCGCAGATCAGCATGGTGATCGCCCCGGCCAGCACCGGGATCGACAGCACCAGCAGGAACGCCGTCACCAGCTCGGACCAAACGAACAGCGGCATCTTGTGCATCGTCATGCCAGGCGCGCGCATGTTGAAGATGGTGGTGATGAAATTCATCGCTCCCAGGAGCGAACTCGCACCGGCGAGGTGGAGCGCGAACAGGGTGCAATCCATCCCCATCCCCGGCTCAAACGTCGCGTTCGACAGTGGCGGATACAGCGTCCAGCCGGAGCCGGACTCGCCCATGAGCAGGCCGATGCAGATCAGGATGAAAGCCGGCGGCAACAGCCAGAAGCTGATGTTGTTCAGCCGCGGGAACGCCATGTCCGGCGCGCCGATCATCAGCGGAATGAACCAATTGCCGAACCCGCCGATCAACGCCGGCATGACCGAGAAGAAGATCATCAGCAGCCCATGACTGGTGATGATCGTGTTCCACTCCTGTCCCGAGGTGACGACGTGGTTGTTCGGGAACTGCAGCTGTGCCCGCATGATTTCGGACAAGGCGCCGCCCACGACCCCGCCGATCACGGCCATGATCAGGTACAGCGTGCCGATGTCTTTGTGGTTCGTGCTGAACAGCCAGCGTTGCACGAAAGCGGGCTTATGGTCGTGCGCGTGCGCATCGTGACCATACCCGCCGTGCGCGTCATGCCCCGATCTCGCATGACCGTGATCGTCACCGTGAGTCGCTTCAGCCATCGTCAGTCTCCTTCACGCCACCCTCGCGGGTCAGCGCTGAATATCCTTGGATCCGGTCAGCTCGGCGGCGGCCAGCAGGTTAGGTTGCCCTGGCGGGTGCTCTGGGCTGGCACTGGCGGCTTTCTTCGCCTGTTCGACCCAGGTCTTGAACTCCGCTTCCGTCACCGCGTGAACGGAGATCGGCATCTTGCTGTGATCCTGGCCGCAGATCTGATTGCACTCGCCATAATACACGCCGGGCTTGTCCGCCTCCAGCCACAACTCGATCGTCCGGCCGGGTATCGCATAACGCTGTGCGCCCAGGGACGGGATGAAGAAGCTGTGGATGACATCGGCGCTGCTGGTCAGGACGCGAATTTTCTTGCCGGCCGGAATGACCAGCTGATTGTCGACATCGAGCAGACGGAGCTGGCCCGGCTTCAGATCCTCATCGTGGATGTAACGGCTTTCGACATCGACGTTGCCGTTATCCGGATAGGTGTATTCCCAGTACCACTGATGCCCGGTGACCTTGATCGTCATGTCCGGGTTCGGTGTCCGGTCGAGATAGTAGATCAGCCGGAACGACGGGATCGCGATGATCACCAGAATCAGCACGGGGATGACGGTCCAGGCGATTTCCAACCCGGTGTGATGGCTGGTCTGGCTCGGGACCGGGTTCCGCTTCTCGTTGTAGCGGATGCAAACCCAAACCAGCAGCGCGCCCACGAACAGCGTGATGATGGTGATCAGCACCAGCACCAGATTGTGCAGATCGATGATCCCCTGCTTCATCGGGCTGAACGCCGGCTGCATGCCCATTTCCCACGGGCGTGGGGCCTGCGCGAACGCGGGGTGCGGCGCCAGCCCCATCAGGGTTGAGATCGCGGTGAAAAACCACACGGCGAAGCGCCGCTTCGGAAGCTGCATGGATCGAGTACCCCGTTGCGTGCCCGGTGGCCGCGAACTGTCGCCACCTCCGGGATTTCATCGATATGGCCTACCGGAGCCTCGCCGGGAGATCAAGGGCAGGAGACGGCCAAAGGACGGAATGTAATGGACGAATATGCCAGATCGTCCAGCGCGAGGAATGGCCCGCCGCGCCGCGCTCCACTCGTCGTGGCCCGCCGCCGACCGGCTCAGGAGATCGTCCGGGCCATGTCGGTTCGGCCACGTGACGGTGTGTCTGGAAGCCGCGCGGTCCCCGGCCGACCTACGCGTGGGCGCGCATCGCGGACTCCGGCGCCGTCTGCGGGTCGACCGCGAGGTAGCGTCGCGGGCGCTCCTCCGCCACCTGGAAAACGCTCAGCCGCGCCAGCAGGAGCTTGTCATCGTCGGATAACCGGGTGGCTTCCCGCAGATGGTCGGTCCAATTTTCCATCGACCAAACCTCCAGCCACCCCTCCGGATGCGCCACATCCTCGTAGACCTGCCAGAACAGCGCGCCGGCACGGCCCCGGACCTGCCGCGCCTCCCGCATCAACGCCAGGAATTCGGACCGCTGTTCGGGCGCGACCTGGTAATGCACGGTCTCCATCACCCGGCCCCGGGTGTCGCGCAGCAGCCCCACCAGCTCGGCCGCCGGCGCCTCCGGTCCCCGCACCGGTTCCGCCGGCGCGGGCAGCGGAACCGCAGTAATCGCCTCGATCCGCGCGTAACGGGCGAGGATCGTCAGGATGAGGCCGACCGCCGACGCCACGACGAACGTGCGCGGCAGGCCGATCGTCCCGCCAACCCAGCCCCAGCCGAACGAGCCAACCGTGAGCGCGCCATTCTGCGCCAGTTGGTAGATCGACAGCGACCGCGCCCGCACCCACGGCGGGCAGACCAACTGCGCCGCCGCCTGGATCGTCGCATAGGCGGAGGTCCAGCCAATCCCGAACAGCAACATCCCGAACGCCGCCAAAGCCCAGTGGCTGGCGAGGCCGACGATCGCCATGCCGGTGCAGGAGAACAAGCTGCAGGCCACCACCGTGCCACCCCGGCTCAGTTTGCCGCGCACGATCGGCAATAGCATGCCGGAGGTCACGCCGCCGACGCCCATCATCCCCAGGATGACCCCGTACATCCCGGGACCCAGGTCCAGGTCTCGCCGCACATACAGCGGCAACAAAGCCCAGGGGGCGGAGGCGGGAATGGAATAGGCGATGGTGCGGATCATGGCATGCTGGATCGCCGGCGTATTGCGCACGAACCGCATCCCCGCGCGCATCGCGGAAAACAGATGCTCGCGTGGCAATCCGGTGAATCGGCGCCCGCGGCGCCACATCACCAAGGCGCCGATCACCGCGAGGATCGAGGCCGCGTACAGCGAAAACGTCAGCCCGGAGCCGCCCAGAAGGATCAGGAACCCCGCCAGCGCCGGGCCGATCGCGCGGGTCAGGTTGAAGCCGATGCCGTTCAGGGTGATCGCGCCGACCAGGTCCTCGCGCGGCACCAGTTCGGGAATGATCGCGCTCCAGGCCGGGGCGGTCAGCGCGGCCCCAATCCCGATCGCGAAGGTCAGGATGAGCAGCCAGGCGGCGGTCATGCCGCCGGTCAGGGTCAGGATCGCGAGCAAACTCGCCGCCAGCACCGTCCAGATCTGGGTGCCGATCAGGAACACGCGGCGGTCGACGATGTCCGCCATGGCACCGCCGGGCAACGCCAGCAGGAATACCGGCATGATCGTCGCCGCCTGCACCATCGCCACGATCAGCGGCCTGGGCGCCAGCGTCGTCATCAGCCACCCGGCGCCGGTATTCTGCAACCAGGTGCCAAGCCACACCACGATGCTGGCGAGCCACAGCGTCCGAAACGTCCCATTACGCAGCGGCACCAGGGCCGGGGGCAGCCGCATGATCACGATCTCTCCGTTGAGGATTCCCGCGCTATAGACCATTCCGGCGGCGCCGTGACATTGTTCCGTGTTCCGTTCCGCTTTGCCGCGTTCCCGGCCCCGGTCAGGCACGCTGTCTCGACGAAAGTGTGACCGCCGCATGAAGGTCTTCTGGCACGACGCGCAACGCAAACACGCACCCCGGTTCTTTCTGGTGCGCGGCGAGACCCGCCCGAATTTCGAGGTGCCGGCCCGCGCCGAGGCGTTGCTGGCGGCCTGCCGGGCGATGCGACTGAGCATCGAAACGCCGGCCCCAGCCGATCGCGCGGCGCTGCTGACGGTGCATGACGCCGCCTACCTGGATTTCGTGCGCGACGCCCATGCCGCCTGGTCCGCGCTGCCGAATACCGGCGAGGAGGTCGTGGCGAACAGCCATCCCTCGCCGGAAATGCTGGCGAACGGCGCCCGCATGCCGGAGCATATCGTCGGCCAGGCCGGCTGGTTCACCGCCGACGCCGCCTGCCCGATCGGGCCGCATACCTGGGAATCGGCCTGCTGGGCCGCCGCCTGCGCGCTCGCCGCGGCGGAGGAGGCCGCCGCCGGACGCTCCGCCTACGCGCTCGCGCGTCCGCCCGGCCACCACACGTTCCGCGCCCGCGCCGGCGGCCACTGCTACATCAACAACGCCGCGCTGGCCGCCGAGCGCCTGCGTGGCCTGGGCGCCAACCGGGTCGCGGTCCTCGATATCGACAGCCATCACGGCAACGGCACGCAGAGCATCTTCTGGGACCGGCCGGACGTATTGTTCGTCTCGCTGCATGGCGATCCCCATCGCTATTACCCCTGGTTCACCGGTCACGCGGCGGAACGCGGCGGTGGCGCGGGACACGGGTTCAATCTAAATTTTCCGCTGCCCATTGGGTCCGGCGACGCTGTGTGGCTCGCGGCGTTGGCGAGCGGACTCGACGCCATCCGCGGCTTTCGCCCCGACGCCCTGGTCGTCAGCCTGGGCTTCGATGCCTCGGAGCACGAACCCCTCAATGCCCTGGCCGTGACCGAAGACGGTTTCACCCGCGCCGGAGAACGGATCGGCGGCCTGGGCATCCCCACGGCGATCATCCAGGAAGGCGGCTATAATGTCTCGCTGCTGGGCGCGCTGCTGGCTCGATTCCTCGACGGGTTCGGCCGCTGACCGGTTTGGTTCTTATGGGCCCGCCTGGTCTCACCGTGCTGTCTTGCCGTCATGAGTGATACCAATCGGCGGCATGATTGACTCTCAGTCGTCACGTCTCCCCTCGCCATCATCCTCGGGCTCGACCCGAGGATTTGCCGGCCCAGAGTCCGTATCAATGTTCATGGGCAAGTGCGTTGCGGCACGCGATGCTCGGGTCAGGCCCGAGCATGACGAAATTCAGGCCCGAGCATGACGAAATCGCGGTATTATGTAGCAAGCACACCAAGGATACACAAGACATTTCGCTTGCTATTATGGTATAGTGATCGGCACACGTAAGGCGATTTCCATGACCGATCTTGTCCTCGAAGGCCTCATGAAACGGCGCAAGGAACTGGTGGCCGAGGTCCGGCGGTGCGAGGCAAGGTTGCAAGGACTCTTCACTGACATCGACAATGTGGACGGGGTGATCTCCCAATTTGATCCAGCCTACAAAGCCATCTATCCGCAGATACGCGGTGTCGGGCTGTCCGGCCATCTCACGAAAACACTCCTCGGCATCCTGCGGAAGTCCCCCGAGCCGATGACCATTCGGACCATGACCATCGCCATGATGATGAATCTCGGGCTGGACCACCAGGACCGAAAGCGAGTTGCGCGAGCGATGGAGCAAACCCGGACCGCGATGGCGAGGCAGAAGAGAAACGGGACGGTGGTCTCGGAGATTGGGCCGAACCATGCGACGATGTGGTGGATCGCGTCCTAATATCCTCCTGCTAAGCCTCGCATTCGCCATTTCAACGGCATGTTACCGATATTTAATGTATTATTTTTTCGAGTCTAATCAATGACATACGTCAAGAGCCGACTACATATACGGTAAATTTCGCAATCTGCCACAAAATATGGATTTCGTGACTCGGAATCGGTCATTCTAGAACGCCTCTGGCAAGATAGGAAGCGACTCGGGCGATCAACCGAAAGACAGTAGGCAGCATTGACTCTAACACAATGCGTTGCCAACGAATCGTCCCCAAATAGGGGGCGTGGGTCGCCCAACAGTAATCGCAACACTTGCCAAGGAGGGCGAAGTGGTCATTTGTCGTGTCATGCGCGCCTTTTTGGGACTCGGTTCCTCCGCTCCAGGTGGGCTGCTGGCGCGCCTGGAAGGCGACAAGCAGTTTCTGCTTCGTCCAGGTCCTTAGGACCGGATCACCTTCCCGAACCGATCACACTGAGAGCAATTGATGTTAAACGAAATTGGCGCTGAGTTCCTCCCGGACGAGAAAAGCGCATCCCGCCTGGTCAGGGACCTTGTCGCTCGCCTGTCGCTGCCGAAATTGGCGGATGAGCTTCATATGAGCGAAGCCCAACTGGAATCCTTGGCAAAAGGAGGTCGCGCGCTCACTTGGGAAGACGCGTGGAAACTTGTCCGTTCGGCCAGCAGGTACGGCTTCTTTGATGTGTTGCCAGCAAACGGTATGCCGTCAGTTTCCTATGATTTGGCCAACCCGTTTCATCTGCTGGACGAACCGGTAGGGTTCCAGACACCCCCTCCAATAGTGCCTCTTATCAATCGTCCGACCATGATCGCTGGGCATACGGTGGACTTCCCTATCGGACTTCCGGCATCCGTGCTGGCTGCCAATTCCAAATGGATCGAGTTCTATGCTCGCCGAGGATTTGACATCCTGACTTATAAGGTAATTCCTCACCCCGGGTCGAGCAACGGTTCCACCGGTGATTTCGCGGACAGCACGAACTGGACGGCTCGAAGGACCGAAGCGCCGTTCGCCTTGGCGGTGCTGACGACGGAGCGGAACGC
>Ga0181536_10008098_pt1 | contig 10190 bp, 10 predicted proteins | sample PEATcosm2014_Bin_41_FD_121105 | JGI IMG/M metagenome (GOLD analysis project Ga0181536, IMG submission 121105) | Peatland microbial communities from MTU Mesocosm Facility, Houghton, MI, USA - PEATcosm2014_Bin17_60_metaG | ecosystem: Environmental > Terrestrial > Soil > Wetlands > Peat | place...
AATCGCTCAGTTCGGTGGCGACTATCGCGGATGGCGGCTTCAAAAACCTCAGCGGGCAGGTGTACCGGGCCATCGTGGTTCCGTCCTCGACGGTGATCACGCGGACCGGCCTCGAGCGTTTTCAGGCTTTTGTCAAAGCGGGCGGCAAGGTGATTTTCGTGGGGAAGACGCCCACCCTGGTGGTGGACAAGACGTTCCTGAATGCCAAGGGCCCGCCCGACCTGAGCTTCGCGACGCTGATCGAGCCCGCGGGCGACATCACGCCGCGCGTGCTGGCGGCGCTGCCCAAGCCGGATGTGAAGCTGGACACCGAGTTCCCGCGATTGACGTATATGCACCGGAGCTGGAGCGACGGGGAGATGTACTTCTTCTTCAATGAGAGCGAAAAGGCGGAATCGCGCATCGCCACTATCGCCGGCCGCGGCCAAGCGCAGGTGTGGGACTTGGGCACGGAACGGATTTATTCCATGTCCGGCGCGGCTGCGGAAGGCGATTCCGTGCGCTTTCCGCTGGTCCTCGAACCCTACGAAGCGAAAGTCGTGGTGGTCGGGCCGCTTCCGGCTGAAGCTCGCGAGTCGGAGCCGTCTTTGATCGGGGGCACCACTCTGGCGGAACTGAACGGAGACTGGACGGTGGATCTGGATGGCAAACACCTGACCACGCCGCTGAAATCGTGGCAGGACCTGGGCGCGCCATCCTTCGCCGGTCCGGCGACGTATCGCAAGCAGTTCACCGCTCCCACGGCGCCCGCCGGGAAAAAAGTGTTTCTGGAAATCGCCGATGTGCGCGACTACGCCCGGATCAGGGTGAACGGGGCGGTTTTCGAAGCCCACGCCTGGCAACCCTATCGCTGGGACATCACGAACTCATTGCAGGCCGGCTCGAACGATCTGGAGATCACGGTGTACGCGGCGCCGGCAGGCCGCGGGGGTTCCGCGGGCGCCGCGCCGGCCGCGGCGGGCGGGCGAGCGGGCCAGGTCGGACCCACGGGTTCGGCTACGGCTCTCAGGCTCCGGGGAGTTGTCTCGCCACCAGTTTCCGGCTTGCTAGGACCGGTGCGGTTGGTGGCACGCTGATGCGGTCGAGCGGCGCGATCCTGCTTCTGGCCTTGAGCGCGAGCCTGGCGCAGGCCGCGGTGCTGCCGCGATTGCGGGTCTCGGAAAACGGCAGGTTCTTCATTCAGGTGGGTGGCGCGCCGTTCCTTTACCTTGGGGACACCGAATGGACGCTGCTCCAGTGCACCCGGGACGATGTGGACACCTACCTGGCGGACCGGGCGGCCAAGAAGTTCACGGTGATCCAGATCAGTGTGGCGGGCTTCGATGCTTTGAAGAAGATGTCTGTCGATGGCGATCCCGCGCGGCCCAACGAGGAGTACTTCCGGTTCCTCGATTACGTGGTGCGGAAGGCCGAGTCGGTGGGGCTCTACGTGGCCCTGGCCCCCATGTGGTCGAACGGTTACGTGCGGCCGGAGCTCAACGTGCTGAATGACGCCACCGCCTTCAGCTACGGCAAGTATCTGGGCACGCGCTACCGGGACACATCGGTGATCTGGATTCTTGGGGGTGATTTCTTCGCAACGGGGTTCGAGGACATCTGGCGGCGGATGGCCGCGGGCCTCACCGAAGGTGGCGGCGGTGTTCACCTGAAAACTTACCACCCCAAGTCGCCGCGCAGCTCGGCGCAGTGGTTCCACGCCGAGAAGTGGCTGGATTTCAACATGCTGCAAACCGGGCACACCACTTTGAACCGCAATTACGACCTGGTGGCCGAAGACTGGGCCCGCGTTCCGGTGAAGCCCGTGGTGGATGGCGAGGGCGGCTACGAAGGGATCGCCGATGGCTTGGCGCCGGGGCTGACGATTGCGGCTCACGACGTGCGCCGCATCGCCTACAGCGCGATATTTGCAGGGGCGGCGGGATACACCTACGGCGGGCACGGCGTGTGGGGCTACCGCAGCAATCCGGCCACCGCAGCGCCACCACCGCAGCCGGCCGGTGCGCCGAACCGGCACGGTCCCGCGCCGCCCTGGAAGGAAGCGCTGCAACTGCCCGCTGGGCGCCAGATGCAGTATCTGCGCGCGCTGATGGAATCGCGGCCGATGCTGGTGCGCATCCCCGATCAATGGCTGATCGCCAACGACCCCCTGGGGACCACGGAGCGCATGGAGGCCTGCCGGGGATCGGACGGCAGTTATGCGTTCATCTACACGGCCACCGGCAGGAAGCTCAAAATTCGGCTGATCGACGGACCATACCCCAAGCTATCGGGCAAGACGATTCGCGGTTGGTGGTACGATCCGCGGCTGGGGACCTCCACCGCGATTGGGGAATTCGAGAAGACCGGCTTCAAGGATTTCACGCCGCCCTCGAGCGGCCCGGGCAACGACTGGGTGCTGGTGCTGGACGACGCCTCGAAGAACTTCCCGGCTCCGGGGAAGGGCGTGGCGGCGCGCTGAACGTGGCGCGGACTCTCAGTCTGCCGCGTCCCCACTCATGGGGACGCTCTTCGCACCCCGCAAAACGTCTCCGCACGAGTGCGGAGACGGCAGACTGAGAGTCCGCGCCACATCAGGTAACATTGATTACATGCGAACCCTCGCCGTCTTGGCGATTGCGCTGGGCGCATCCGCGCAACAGCCGCCCTTCACCCTCGATCAGGTTCTCAGCTCCGCCTTTCCCACGACATTGACCGCCGCGCCCGCCGGCGGCAAGGTGGCGTGGGTCTCCAATGCCAAAGGTGTCCGCAACATCATGCTGGCCGAGCCGCCGGGTTATCAGGCCCGCAAGATCACCGCGTACACCGCGGACGATGGCCAGGAACTGGGGGATCTCGCCTGGGCACCAGACGCATCCGCCATCGTTTACGTGCGTGGAGACAGCGCCAACCGCGCCGGCGAATATCCCAATCCGGCCCTCGACCCGAACGGCGTGGAGCAGGACCTGTGGATCGTCGCGCTGGACGGCTCCGCACCGCGTAAGATCGGCGAGGGTCACTCGCCGGCCGTCTCACCGCGCGGGGGGGTGCCCTCTGGGCCCGTCGCATTTGTCCGCCGAGGCCAGCTCTGGTGGGCGCCTGTCGATGGCAAAGGCGCGGAAGTGCGGATGTTCCAAGCACGCGGCCAGTGCTCGGGACCGGTCTGGTCGCCCGATGGCGCGCGCCTCGCGTTCGTGAGCGATCGCGGCGATCACAGCCTCATTGGCGTGTACGATCCGGCCGCGCAATCGTTGCGCTATCTCGACCCCGCGACCGATTCCGACATGCAGCCCGAATGGTCGCCCGATGGCCGCGCCATCGCCTTCATTCGACTCCCCAGCAGTGGACTGCGGGCCGTTCGCGAGCCGCACCGCTCCGGCGAGCCGTGGTCCATCCGCGTGGCCAACGTGGAGACCGGCGTGGGCCGCCAAATCTGGCGCGCGTCCGCCGGCCCCGGCAGCGTGTTCCGCGAAGTGACCGCCAGGAACCAGTTGCTGTGGGCCGACGGCGGCCGCATCGTCTTCCCCTGGGAGGGCGATGGCTGGACGCATCTCTATTCCATTCCCGCGGAAGGCGGAAAACCTACACGGCTCACCCCGGGCGCTTTCGAAGTGGAAGACGTCGACCTTCCCTCCGGCAAGCGCGAGGTCGTGTTCTCTTCCAACCAGGGCGACACGGACCGCCGCCACCTTTGGAAGGTTGCGGTCGCCGGCGGCGACCCCGTTGCGATCACCTCCGGACCAGGCATCGAGTGGTCCCCCGCCGGCAACGCGTTCCTCCGCTCGGATGCGCAGCGGCCCGCCCACGCCGTAATCCGCCTTAACACCGGCTTCCGCGATCTGGACCCCTCCGCGATTCCCTCCGATTTCCCGCTCCAGCACATGGTCACGCCACAGCAGGTGGTTTTCTCCAGCGCCGACGGCCTCCAGATTCACGGACAGCTTTTCCTGCCGCCCAACAAGCCCGCCAAGCCCGCGCCGGCCATGGTCTTCTTCCACGGCGGATCGCGCCGCCAGATGCTGCTGGGGTGGCATTACATGTACTACTATTCCAACGCCTACGCGCTCAACCAGTACCTTGCCAACAGCGGTTACGTGGTGCTTTCGGTCAATTATCGAAGCGGCACGGGGTACGGTCTGGATTTCCGCGAGGCGCTGAACTACGGAGCTTCGGGCGGCGCCGAGTACAACGACGTTCAAGGCGCCGGCGTCTATCTGCGGTCGCGCAGCGATGTCGACCCCGCCCGGATCGGCGCCTGGGGCGGCTCCTACGGCGGCTACCTCACCGCGATGGCCCTGGCTCGCGCGTCCGATCTCTTCCGCGCCGGAGTCGATTTCCACGGCGTGCACAATTGGGCCACCGAGTTAAACATACCGCCCACCGCGCCGGACTATCGAGTGGCGTTCGAAGCTTCGCCCATGGCCTATATCAAGAGCTGGCGCTCGCCGGTGCTGTTGATCCAGGGCGACGACGATCCCGACGTGCAATTCAACCAGACGGTGATGCTGGCCGACGCGCTGCGCCAGCAGAAAGTCGAGGTGGAGGAGCTGGTATTTCCCGACGAGGTCCACGACTTCCTCCTGCACAAGAGCTGGCTGGAAGCGTACCGCGCCGCCGTCCGCTTCCTCGAGCGGCACATGTAGTGGCGCGGGCACTCCTGCCTGCCGCGTCGACACTGGTGTGGACGCTCCGGTCTCCGGTGAGGAAGTTTGCCAACAGTTGGCAACCTATCCCGGAACGGTACGATTGTGGCGAGGCCAGCGCATGCCGTCCCATCCCACCATGAACGTGAACTTGAGCCGGCGGGACGAGGAGAATGTGTATGGCATCAGTTGGTCAGGAGCCGGCTCGGCTATTTTTTGCCGCTAAATCGCTCGGACGCGTCCGGGCGATGGGCCAGACCAAACCACGCTCCCAGCCGCTCCAGCATGCCCGCTACGGTTTTGTGATCTCTCACATTGCCGGCCCGCGCTTCCTAATCCAGCGGATACCCTTTTCGATCCACAACCGCTCCGAGGGCGACCCGCTTGCAGTCCGGCCGGTGATCTTTGGCGAGATCCCGCCAGTCCGGCAGGAACGCACGCTTGTGCGAGATGTGGTTTCAGGCGAGTTCAGATCAGCACACTGCGGCGTCCGATCCTGCCGTCAAACCCGAACTTCGTCACGTTTACCAGTCACTCGTTAGAAAATGCGGTTCGGAATAATGTTGGCGATTTCTCCCGCCGTTCGCGGAACAAATCGACGGTTGCCCTCCGATTCTCTACAAAGTTGCGATGATCGCGTCGCGCGGCACACCTTTGTGCTGGGCGACCTTGCGGAGGATTGAACCAAACGTGCCGAGCCGGAGGGGATGGTGGTCCGGGATCGAAATCCGCTGGTGAGTCGGGTCGGAGGTCTCCAGAATCATGTGACTGCCGACTTGGTGCACTTTCGTATACCGCCATCGCCGGCACAACACATCGGCGAGATACAGGCCCGAGACGTCGCGAGGGATCTTCATGCCACGGACAGAATCTCGTCGCGGACAAGGTGAAGGCGGATTCGCTCAGGCTGCGGCCGATCGAAAAAGAACGCGGCGGTTGCCTCAATCACGTTCTTGCGCAACTCCTCCCAGGTATCCCCCTCCGTGAAGATGTTTTCGGTAAGGCATTCGGCACAGTAGCCACCGTCGGATTCCTGGACAACCTCGAACAGCAATTCGGGCATACGTCTTATGATACTGCATGGGTTCGGGCGACGAGATCTTCAGCCCGAGATCCGCGGGATCGGCACGCGGAATTGCCCCCGGAAGATTTCTCCGAAGATCTCGAGGGCTTGCTCGTGCAGCGCGCCGTTATCCGCCAGCAGGTGCGCGGACGCGGTGACGCTGTGCGGCGCTCCGTTCATATCGGAGACGCGGCCCTGCGCCTCCTCAACCAGCAGCGTGCCGGCGGCCATGTCCCAGGGGCTCAGACCGAATTCCCAGAAGAAATCGAGGCGTCCGCAAGCCACGTAGGCCAGGTCGATGGCCGCCGATCCGGTGCGGCGGACGCCGTGCGTGGCCATGGCCAACTGGTAGTAGAAGTGGATATTCACGCTCTGGCTGCGTTTGCGGCTGGGGAAGCCGGTGCAGGGCAGGCTGTCCTCTAGCCGCTGAATATTGGAGACGCGAATGCGGCGGTTGTTCAGGTAGGCGCCCCCACCGCGCTCGGCGGCGAAGAGTTCCTGCCGGATGGGGTCGTAGATGACGCCGGCAATCATCTCGCCGGCGCGCGCCAGGCCCAGCGTGACGTTGAACATGGGGAAACCGTGGGCGAAGTTGGTGGTGCCGTCCAGCGGGTCCACAAACCAGCAATACTCGGAAGAGCTTTCGCGCCCGCCGCCTTCTTCGGCGACGATGGCGTGCGAGGGGAAGTGCGACCGCAAGCGCTCGACCACCAGTTTTTCCGACGCGCGGTCGGCTTCGGTCACTATGTCGAATTCACCCTTGAGCTCGACGGCCACGCGCCGCTCGAAGTAATTCGCCAGAAGCGCGCCGGCCTCGCGCGCGATGTCCACGGCCTTTTCCAAGTAGGGCAGTTTCAGCTCTCTTCCTGGAGGTACTTGATATCGTGCTTGAAAATGAAAAGGTTGGGCAAGCCCTTGCGGGTCAGGCGGATGAAGGACCGGTCGTAGTATTCGATGGTGCCCACCACTTCCTCTCCATCCTCCATCTTCACGCGGACGGGCGTGGCATTCTCAATCAGGCGTTTGAGATACCTGATTTCTTCAAACGTCTGCTCCGGCGCGCGGCCGGCTTTTCCACCGTGTTCTGGAGTACTCACTTTTTCTGCCGCTTTTTCTGCCCTTCGGGGTCTATGGAAGTACGGGCGCCGGGCGTGCCGGTTCCACCCTCAACCTCACCATAATAACCGTTGCGCGCGGAGACTCGCAATTCGGGCCGGCCGACCCGCACCTCCAGCCTGTGGAAAGGGTCCTTGGTGAGCGGGGCGTCATGCGGGTAGAAGGCCAGCAGATACTGGGTGCGCAGCTCGGTGACGATGTCGCTGAAGGCCTTGTCGAGCGCCGAGCCGACGCTGGGCAGGAAGGGCCGGCCGCCGGTGCCTTCGGCCATGAATTGCAGGGCGTGTTCGCCGCCGATATTCCGTCCCGCATCGTTGGTGATGGGCATGACCACCACGGGGTAGATGACGGCGTCGGCAAGCTGGGCAGCTTCGAGCGCGGCATGGACATCCTTGGAACTGGCGGTATCGCCGCCGTCGGTGATGATGACGAGGACCTTGCGGCCCTGGCGCGGCTCCAGATCGCGCGCCGCCAGAAAGATGGCGTCGTAGAGCGCCGTTCCGGCGTCGCCGTGGAGCGTCTTCAGCCGGGCTTCGAGAGATCTGTAATTATGCGTGAAGTCGTGTTGCATGGTGACTTCGTAATTGAAGCTATAGAGCGCGACGGCGTCCTCCGGATTGCCCTCCGAGAGCAAGGCGCGCAGGAACCGCGCGGCGGAATCGGTCTCGTACAGCAATTCCTTGTTGGTGGAGCCGCTGGTATCCACCAGCAGGGCGATGGAAAGCGGCAGCTCGGTGCGGCGCTCGAAGACCTTTATCTCTTGAGGCGCGCCGTTGTCGAACACGGTGAAATCGCCCTTCTGGAGGGCGCCCACAAGCTCACCGGCCTGGTTCCTGACGCTGGCGAGGACGCGCACCAGGTCGACGTCGGCGCGAAACACGGGGGCCTGCTGCGCGGAGAGGGCGGCGCAGAGGAGAGGCAAGAGGCAGTGTCTAGCCCGCCACCGGAACATCGCGGTCCCACTCCCCTTCCACCCAGACCTCGCCGTCCACAAAATGCTCTTTCTTCCAGATGGGCACGGTTTTCTTCAGGCGGTCGATGCCTTCCAGCGCCGCTTCGAACGCCGCGCGCCGGTGAGGGGCCGTCGCAATTACCGCTACGCTGGTCTCGCCGATCAACAGGCGGCCCAGGCGATGCACCAGGGCCACGCGGGTCACCTGGTGGGCGGCGGCGACCTCATGTCCGATTTTGGCCATCATGGCGAGCGCCATGGGCCGGTAACATTCATAGTCCAGGCAGAGCACCGGCCGGCCGTTGGTCTGGTTGCGCACGGTGCCTTCGAACGCGACCACCGCGCCTTCCGCGCCGGTCAGCAGACGCTCGATGATGGAACGCGTATCGATCGGGTGGTCCGTCAGCGCGAAATAGTGGCCCGGGTCCGCAGGGCTGCCGACGGTTCCGCCGCTCACGGGCGGCAGGAAGGCCACTTCATCGCCGTCCTCGATCTTCGTGGTCAGGTTCGCAAATTCCCGATTGCGAGCCAGCACAATGCTGCGCGCCATTTCCTTCAAGGGCGGGCAGCGCGCGGCCACGGTGTCGAAGACCATCCGCAGATCGGCCCCGCCGGGAAAGTCGGCCTCCTCGGACGGCCGTCCCACCAGATCCTTCAATACCCCAAAGAACAGGATTCTCACGCGCATACGAGGCTCCACCAAGGGCCAGTCTAACAGACGGTTGCGGGCGGCCCCGCGTTGCGCCGGGTTACAATGCATCTTCCCCATGAAGACCGCTATCGAAACGCGCTTGCGCGTGCGTTACGCCGAAACCGACCAGATGGGAGTGGTCTACTACGCCAACTACCTGGTTTGGATGGAGGTGGGCCGCGTGGAACTGTGCAAGGCCCTGGGCTTCAATTACGGCGATATGGAGCGCGAGGACGGCGTGCTTCTTGCCGTGGCCGAAGCCTGCTGCCGCTACCGATCGCCGGCCCGCTTCGACGACGAGGTGATTGTCAAAACCTGGATAGAAGAGGCTAACAGCCGCGTGGCGACCTTCGGCTACGAAATGCGGCTGGCCGAGGGTGACCGGGTGCTGGCTACCGGGCAGACCCGCCACATCTTCGTCAACCGCGAAATGCGGCGGGCGCGGCTGCCGCGGAAGTACCACGCGATGTTCGGGGTGTAGCGCCAGCGGTCTTGCCGCCGGTGGGGGTGAACGGGCCGGGAAGAACACCGGCGGCATAGACCGCCGGCGCTACGGGTAAAATCAGAGCATGCGCATCCTTCTGTTCAGCGGGAAAGGAGGGGTGGGGAAAACCAGCCTGGCGGCGGCTACCGGGCTGGACCTTTCCCGTCTCGGATACCGCACCCTGGTGATGAGCGTCGACCCCGCCCATAGCCTGGCGGACGCGTTCGACCTCGAAACCGAGCTGTTTCATGGCAAGACCGGGGATCCGTACCCCATCAACGAGCGGCTGGCCATCCACGAGGTCAACATCCAGAAGGAAATCAAGCGTCACTGGCGGGAGATCTCGGCCTATGTGGTGTCGGTGCTGCGCACCACCGGCATCAGCGACGTGGAGGCCGAGGAGCTGGCCATTCTGCCGGGAATGGAAGAGCTTAGCGCCCTGATGTACGTGAACCAGTTCCGGCGCGAGGGGCGCTACGACGCGATCGTTCTGGATTGCGCGCCCACGGCGGAATCCATGCGCTTCGTGAGCATGCCGACCACGCTCGAATGGTACATGAAGCACATCTTTGCGTTCCAGCGCGGGCTGTTGAAGGCCGTGCGCCCCATCGCCAACCGGGTGGCGCCGTTCGAGCTGCCCTCCGACAACTATTTCGATAACATCCAGAACCTGTTCGGGCGGCTGGCGGGCATCGACGAGCTGCTCGAAGACCCGCGAATCACCAGCGTCCGGCTGGTCACCAACCCGGAACGCATGGTGCTGCGCGAGACCCAGCGCGCGTTCGTCTATTTCACGCTGCATGGGCTGGCCGTGGACGGCATTCTGGTGAACCGGGTGCTGCCGCTCGCGGTGACCGACGCCTATTTTGAGGAGTGGCGCGCGTCGCAGAGCCGCATCCTGGAAGAGATCGACGCTTACTTCGCGCCCGTTCCGGCGAAGCGCATTCCGCTGTTCACGCACGAGGTGCTGGGGCGCGAGCGCCTGGAAGAACTGGCCCGCGCGCTCTACGCCACCGGGGAGGATCCCGCGGCCATCGGCCGCACCGAAGCGCCGTACACCTTCGCCAAGCGCGATGGCCACTACGAGGTGCGGTTGCAACTGCCATTCGCCGCGAAAGGCGAGGTGGGGCTGTTCAAGAAGGGCGACGAGCTGGTGGTTGAGATCGGCACGCTGCGCCGGCACATCGGACTGCCGACCTCGATGGCCGGCCTTTCCCCCAGCCGCGCGAAGTTGGAAAATAGAATTCTGACCGTGGAAATGAAGG
>Ga0181536_10008099_pt1 | contig 10190 bp, 5 predicted proteins | sample PEATcosm2014_Bin_41_FD_121105 | JGI IMG/M metagenome (GOLD analysis project Ga0181536, IMG submission 121105) | Peatland microbial communities from MTU Mesocosm Facility, Houghton, MI, USA - PEATcosm2014_Bin17_60_metaG | ecosystem: Environmental > Terrestrial > Soil > Wetlands > Peat | place...
GGATGCCGTATTCGATCAAGGTGATGCTCGAGAACGTGCTGCGGCGCGAAGACGGCGTGATCGTGACGACCGGGCAGATCGAGGCGCTGGCCAAATGGAACGGCAAGGGCGGAGAGCGGGAAATCTCGTTCATGCCGGCGCGCGTGCTGCTGCAGGATTTCACCGGCGTGCCGGTGGTGGCGGACCTGGCGGCGATGCGCGAGGCGATCAAAAAGCTCGGCGGCGATCCTGCCAAGATCAGCCCGCTGCAGCCGGTTGACCTGGTGATCGATCACTCGGTGCAGGTCGATTCTTTTGGCAGCGCCGATTCGTTCGCGGCCAACGCGCGGCTGGAATTCGAGCGCAACCGGGAGCGCTATCTTTTTCTGCGCTGGGGGCAGGGCGCATTCGACAACTTCCGCGTCGTTCCGCCCGACACCGGAATCGTTCACCAGGTGAATCTGGAATATCTCGCGCCGGTGGTTTTTTCCTCGAAGAACGGCGAAGCGTATCCGGACACGGTGATTGGCACGGATTCGCATACCACGATGATCAACGGTCTCGGCGTGGTGGGATGGGGTGTGGGCGGAATCGAAGCCGAAGCCGCGATGCTCGGGCGCTCGGTACCGATGCTGATTCCCGAAGTGATCGGGTTTCGGCTGGCGGGCAGCTTGCGTCCGGGCGCCACCGCTACCGACCTGGTGCTGACGGTCACGCAGATGCTGCGCAAGAAGGGCGTGGTCGGCAAGTTCGTTGAATACTTCGGGCCGGGGCTCAAGTCGCTGCCGGTCGCGGATCGCGCGACGCTGGGCAACATGTCGCCCGAGTATGGCGCGACGATGGGATTTTTCCCGGTTGACGATCAGACGCTCACTTATTTGCGGCTGACGGGACGCAGCGGCGCCCAAGTCAAACTGATCGAGACCTACTGCAAGGCGCAAGGCCTGTTTAATTCCGCCGATGCGCCCGAGCCGAAATTTTCCGACACCCTCGAACTCGATCTCGGGAGCGTCGTGCCGAGCATGGCGGGGCCGCGCCGTCCGCAGGATCGAGTTGCGCTGACGGCGGCGAAGAGCGGTTTCCGGGGCGAGCTTGCCAAGGAATTCGAGAAACATCCGGGCGTCGATGCCAAAGAGTTGGCGAAGTGGGTTGCCGAAGGCGGCAACGGTGCGTCGGCGAAGGAAGGGGCAGTCGTCGAATCGAAGCTCGGCCATATCGTCAACAAGGTCGAAGTGCATTCCGAGGGCGAGCGCTACGCGTTGACGCATGGCTCGATCGTGATCGCCGCGATCACGAGCTGCACGAACACGTCGAATCCGTCGGTGATGCTGGCGGCGGGAATTCTCGCGCAAAAGGCGGTCGCGCGCGGGCTGACGGTCAAGCCGTGGGTGAAGACCAGCCTGGCGCCCGGTTCCAAAGTCGTGACGCAGTATCTCAAGCGCGCGGGGCTGACCGAGTCGCTCGATAAGCTGCGCTTCAACCTGGTCGGTTACGGATGCACGACGTGTATCGGCAACAGCGGGCCGGTCGCGGAGGCGATAGCCGGGGCCGTGAAGCAGGGTGACCTGGTGGCATGCGCGATACTGAGCGGCAATCGCAATTTCGAGGGGCGCATCAATCCCGCGGTGCGGTTCAACTACCTGGCGTCGCCGCCGCTGGTGGTCGCATACGCGATTGCGGGTACGATGGATATCGACGTCGAGCACGAGGCACTGGGCACGGGTTCCGACGGGCGTCCTGTTCATCTGCGCGACATCTGGCCGTCGCAGGAGGAAGTGGCGGCGGCGCTGGCGGGTTCAGTTGACGCCGCGATGTTCAAGAGCGCGTACGGCCAGGTGTTTGACGGCGACGAGCGATGGAAGAGCCTGACCGTGCCGGAGGGCAACCTGTTCCGCTGGGAGAAGGATTCGTCGTATGTGAAGGCGCCGCCGTTTTTCGACGGCGTGACGGCCAAGGTGGGCGAGCTCTCCGATATCAGCGGAGCGCGGGCGCTGGCGGTGCTCGGCGACAGCGTGACGACGGATCACATATCGCCGGCCGGGTCGATCGCGGCCGACAGTCCGGCGGGCAAGTACCTGATCGCACATGGCGTGCAGCACGCCGATTTCAACTCATACGGAGCGCGGCGCGGAAATCATGAAGTGATGGTGCGCGGGACGTTGGCGAATATCCGGCTCAAGAACCTGATGGTGCCGGGGGTGGAAGGCGGCTTCACCGCGCATATTCCGGACGGCGAGCGGATGACTATCTTCGACGCGTCGGAGCGTTACCGGATAGAAGGGACTCCACTGATAGTGATCGCGGGCAAGGAATATGGCACGGGATCGTCGCGCGATTGGGCCGCCAAGGGCGTGCAACTGCTCGGTGTGCGCGCGGTAATCGCGGAGAGCTTCGAGCGAATCCATCGCAGCAACCTGATTGGGATGGGCGTGCTGGCGCTGGAGTTCAAGGGCGGCGACAGCCGCGAGAAGCTCGGACTGACAGGGGATGAAGTGTTCTCGATCACGGGATTGAAGGCGGGAATCAAGCCGCGTCAGGCGCTGAAGGTGCGCGCGCAATCCAGCGGCAAGACGATCGAGTTCGAGGCGACGCTGCGAGTCGATACGCCCGAGGAGGTCGAGTACATCCGGCACGGCGGAATCCTGCCGTTCGTGCTGCGCGAATTGATTCGGCAGGGGTGAAGGAAGAATCACCTGCGCGGTGGGCGGCAGGGGCTGCGGCCCCTGCACCCGCAGTGAGAAGACGCGAAAATCTGCGCAGCGCATCTTTTCGCGACTATGCGATGGCAGGGGTGACCCCTGCACCCAATGTTAAGGCCGCGCTCCGTTGTCGCGCGCGGCCCCTGCCGCGGACACGCGGTTTCTTAATACTGGCCTCCCGTGCCAACGGGTCTTAATACTGGCCAGCCGTGCCAACGGGCAGGGCTGAGCCCTGCACCCGGTATTAAGGCCGCCCGCCGTTGGCGGGCGCGGCCCCTGCCGATGGCTTAATACTGGCCTCCCGTGCCAACGGCCGGGCTTCGCCCTGTCAGAACGGGTTAGTGAGAGCGCCAGTAGCTTATTGCATGTGACTGGCGGCGGCGCCGGAGACAGTCGAAGTGCTTGGGGCGCCGGCCGCGGCTGGGGCGGAAGCCGTCAGCGCGGGGTCGTCGCTCGCGACGCATTTGTAGGAAGACGGCGTCTTCTTCAATTTCAATTGCGCCTTGCAGGCATCTTCGGATTCAAGCGTGTTGAGCTTGCGCCATTGGGACATCGGCGCCGCGCTGTTCGTTTTGTAATTTCCCGATGCGTCCTGCACCGGCGGGAAGGCCGGCGGCGGCAGCATCAGGAACCAGCTAATCAGCACCAACGCAGTTGCATAACACTTTCGCATGCACAAGGAGTTAGCGATTTTTTCAGGCGAATGCGAGAGGCGCGAGCGCGCGGTTCAGGCGGGCTGCGGGGCGGGCGCGTCGAGGCCGACTGCGGCGCCGCTCTTGCGGGTGGCGTAGCGGCTGAGCAGTCTGACGACCGCGGGCGTGACTTCGTGGATAGCCTCGCGGCGGAAGCCGACGACCTCAGGACCGTGCGCGCGCATCATCCCGAGCATCGAGAGCCGCAGCAGCGCGGCGACCGCCTGGCAGTAGCGGAAGCGCTCGAAGTCGATCGGCGCCATCGCATGATAGAGCGGCATGTACAACGCCGCGAAGCTCGCGCGAAGCCCGTTGCCGACGATGTTGTCGCGCATCCATCGCGGATTCTCCAGCGCGGACGAGGACAGAATCACGGCCGTCATCGCAGCGTCGAGATGGCGATCGCCGACATCGGCGTTCACCCAGTCGATGACGCCCGTCACGCGCATCCCATCCACCATCACGTTGAGCGGATGATAGTCCATGTGCAGGAGCGAATTGGGGCTGTGGCGAAACTTGGCCGCGCGTTCGGCAACCAGATTGAGCGCCTCGCGCAGACCGGGCAGCGGGCCGGTCTCGACGCGATTGGCGATGATCGCAAGCACGCGATCCAGCAGAGAGGAGTCGGCGTCAGCGCCGGCGATTGGCGCATATGCGCGCGGAATCTCGCCCAAGCCGGGGCCGGCGGGATCGAGCTTGTGGAGCCTCGACTGCGCGCGGACGAAAGAAAAAAATGCCATCGAGAAAGTCTTTAACGAACTCGGAAAGCTGCGGATCGTGAACAGCGGACCGCCCGCCAGCCGCTGCATGATGAGAAACGGCGCGCCCAGGGCGCGATGATCGGCCTCGAAGGCGTAGGGGCGCGGAACGCAATAGCCGGCGGCGAACAGGCGATCGATGGTGGTGTATTCGCGGGCGCCTTTGGAGTCGGCGGCGGAGCCTTGATAGACGCGCAAAACCATCGATTCGCCGGTCCGGATGGCCGCGAACGCCTTCGACGCCGCTTCGAGCGTGAACTCGAAGACGGTGGTTTCCCATCCGCTGGCAAGGACACTGAGGCGCGAGACCGGTGCGCCAAGATACGCGGACAGGCGTTGCTGGATGTCGTTAAGGTCGAGCATTGGATAAACGCAAACGCAGAATCCGTGCGAACCGCAGCGTAATACAAGCGGGGGAAAGTCGCAAACGAACTGACACGCGTGTCAGGTGGCAGGGGCAGGGGGTGACCCCTGCACCCAATGTTAAGGCCGCCCGCCGTTGGCGGGCGCGGCCCCTGCCAACGGCTTAATACTGCGCTGCCGTCGCCACGGCCTGTGGCCCCTGCACCCGCATTGAGAAGACGCGAAAATCTGCGCAGCGCATCTTTTCGCGACTGCGCGATGGCAGGGGCAGGGCTGAGCCCTGCACCCAGTATCAAGGCCGCGCTCCGTTGTCGCGCGCGGCCCCTGGCCGTTGGCACGGCTGGCCAGTATTAAGAGCGGGGGTGCCCCCCTGCGCCCAACGGTAAAACAAAGATGCGGGACTCCGTCCCTGTTAGAACAGGGTAAGGGAGAACAAAAAGAGCGCGGGACGCGGCAGTCTGACTTGGTCAGTGCGGCGGCAGGCGAGGCAGAAAATGTTGCTGGGTTGCGGTGTGCGGCGGCGGTTCAGCCGGCGTGCGGGGCCTCGGCGCCATCTTGAGCGTCTCGTTGGGGAGAGTCTGGCCGTCTTTCTGGAAACGCTGCTGCACGATCGACGAGAGCAAGGGTCCGCTGCGATCGCCGAGATCGATCGCAACTTCGACCGACAGTCCCAGCCGCAGCGGTTTGTCCTGAGGCTGGGGCCCGTCGATAACAATCTTGACCGGCACGCGCTGCACGACCTTGACCCAGTTGCCGGTCGCGTTCTCGGGCGGCAGCAGCGAGAAGGCCGCGCCGGTGCCCATGCTGATCGAATCGACGTGTCCATTGTAGGTGTAGTTGGGATAGATGTCGGCGACGATTTCCGCCTTTTGACCGACGCGCACGTCGGTGAGCTGGGTCTCCTTGAAGTTGGCCGTGAGGTAGAGCCCGCCAAGCGGGACGACCGCCAGCAGAGGCTCTCCGACCTGGACACGATTGCCAACGTGGGCGGTCTTATGAGTCACGATGCCCGCGAACGGCGCGGTCAGTTTGGTGTAGTCGAGGTCGAGCTTGGCGGCTTCCAGAGCGGCTTCGGCCTGCTTCACGAGCGGGCGTGCGTAGCGCGAATGGTCGTCGTTGGGCGATCCGAGGGCGGCCTGGGCCTGCGTCAATTGATGCTCCGCGAGCGCTTCATCGGCGATCGCGACGCGCAGTCCGGTGTTGGCCTGATCGTATTGCTGGATGGAGACGACGCCTTGTTCCTTCAACGCCTTGGCGCGCACGAAATCGATTTGCGCCTGCTTGAGCTGCGACACCGTGAGCGACACACCCGACCGCGCCGCATCGACCAGCGCGTAGAGCTCGTCGACGGATTGCCTGGCGCGCTCGAGCTGAGCCTGGGCCTGCTCGACACGGACGTCGAAGTCGCGCGGGTCCAGGGTCAACAACAACTGGCCTTCCTTAACCGTCCAGTTGTCCTCGACATAAACGTTGGTGACGGTGCCGGCAACACGCGAGGAAACCAGCGCGACGGTGCCGTCGACGTAGGCGTCGTCGGTGCTGACGTGGCTTTCGATGTAGCGATAGTAGTGAAAACCGGGAATCGCGGCGGCGGCGGCGACAATGATCGCCACTACCAACAGGACCCGGCGAACGAGCTGCGAATTCATAGAATGATTTCAGAGGCGGGAAGGTCTAGGTGCGTTTTCGAATGGCGCGCTCACTTGTTACAGAGGCTAACTATGACGAATGCGGGAGGCTGTCAAACGAACCGGGACGATCGAGCGCGGCTTCGACGCATCGGCAGCTATGCGCGCGAATTGCGCAGCTACCGCGGGCGCTGACTCACCATAGGGCGCGAGTCATGGCTGGCGAATCGTCTTGCTGTGAACGGAGGTTGCCACCACGACGCCGTTGAGCGTCATGTTGAGAACGAGAGTGCCGTAACCCTGATTTCCGAAAAAGGTGGCGTCCACCTTTCCGTCCGGGCTGTCGAACAGGATCAACGTCGGCGCGCGTGCGCCGATCACGAATCCAGTCGTGGTGTCCTCGACCAGCGCCGAGTAGCGCTCATCGAGGGGACCGGCGGCGAAAATCCGCAGGTCCGGAGACGCCCGCGATGCGATCGAGCTGAGGCTGCCTCCGGCCTGCACCGACACGGTGCCAAAAGGTGCGCTGGTGGACTGGAGTTCGGCCACGTAGTTGCCGATGACTATTTCGAGACTCAGCAGGTTGCTGTTGTTGGTGGTTTTGGTCGCGACGATCGCGGCTGGCAGGGTGTTGTTGCAGACTACGATGCTAAGCGGGACGTTACCCTGAAGCGTCCACGACGATCGCGAGTCCGATACCGTCGCGGTAAATGGCGTGCCGATGGTGCCGAGAATATCGTACGAAGCCAGCCGCGGGCCGTTGGGCGTATTACCGACGCTCCCGGAAAATCCAGTCTGGTTGTTGCAGGCCGCGACTGAAAAGGCCATCGCGGCGCCGAGCGCGCTCATCGACAAAGTTCGCACCAGATGCCGCATCGCCCGGTTTGCCGTCGCGATCACAGCGGCTGGATTACGTCGTTGCAGATGCCGGGACATGAGCCGTCGGGATTCTGGCAGGTGGTCGGGCACGCGTTCGTTGTGGTCGGAGACGCAGTCGGGGCGTTGAGCAACGGCGCGGGCGGAATCGTGACGGTCACGGCGCTGCCGTCAAGGAAGGGCGTAGGCATCGCGCTCGGTGTCGCGTTCGGATCGGGTGTCGGCAGTTGCAGCCTTTGTACCTGGTAAGTGTCGGCAGGAATGCAGAAGGAGTAACTATTGAGTGGATTGGAATTTGCCGACTGATTCTGCACGGGAGTATTCGTTATCTGCACGTTTCCTTTCGACAAGACCACCGAGGTGCCGAGGTCGGCGTTGGCGACGCCGTCTGGACCAGCAGTGATGCTGCCGTGACCGATGCAGGTGATCGTTTGGTCGAAAGTCGCCGTCGCGGTACTGCACGCTCCCGGCTTGGAGGGCTGCGCCGGACCCGTAACGTCTGACAGCACCGCGATGGTGTGGCCCTGATATGGATCGGTGGTACCGTGATAAAGATCGATCGTCGTCGCGAACAGATCGAACGTTCTGACGGTAGCCGGTGGAATCGGCTCAGTCGGAACATTAAGCGTAAAGCTGACCGTGCCGGGGTTCGAGCTCCTGACGATAATCGGCGCGGGGAGCGCGCTTTCAATATTGTTGGTTCCGGTGTCCTCGGCGAATACCTGGACCAGAGTGGTCTGCCCCGAAATTGGCGGTTCTATCGGGATAGTGCCGCTGATGTATCCCGTGTTCAGCGCGAGGCTACACGCGGTGAAAGTAGTGCCATCGGTGCTGCAAGCGCCACCTTTATTGTTCCGGCCCGGACTTGCGTAGACGAATAGATTGTCGTAACCCGGCGCCGAGACCTCCATCACATAGTGTTTTTGCTTATGGATCGGAACGTTGTTGAACTCAGCGGGGATCCTGACCGTACCGGGCAGCGGAAAGTAGCCTGTGTTGTCGGTGTTCGCCGTCGCGACGGCGACGCATTCGAGGAAGGATTCGGGGGAGGTCTCTGACGGGAAGCAGTTAGCCGTCGGGTTGCTATCGGGCGGAATCAGCAACTGCAGCGTCGCTCCGACAATGGGTCTTCCCCCGACACAATTGTCGTAGATAGTGCCCGTGATATTGCCCAGCTTCTGGCTCCCGGTGAGGCTATTTGAACCAGTGAAATCAGCGGTTATCGATTGTCCCGGGTATAGCGGCAGCAACCGTTGTGCGGCGTAGGTATCTAATCCGCCGGCCACCGCGAGGTCATAGAGCGTTCCAAACCCAGGCGCCGCCGGGCCGCCGGCCGCCGGAAGCTCCAGGGTAAACTTCCCGTTTTTGACCGGAGCGCTCGCGATAGGGGTATTGGTTCCGATCGCTTCGGCTGTCACCGCCAACCCGCGGACCTTTCCCGTCGGCGAAGAGCCCGAGCCCGAACCTTGTTTGACATTCACGAACCCTTTGACGACGCCCATCTCGACCGGATTCGTGGGCGGCGACGCCAACGTGACCGCTACCGTGTACGCACCGCCGGGTGTCGTAGGCGCCTGAACGATCGTCATCGACACTTGAAGGACCAGCTCCGTCAGTTTCCTGTTTCCCGGCTGGATCAGCCCGCCGGGACCGGTGTTAGTCACGCTTATGACGCTGGTGCCGGCAGCCAACTGGATGGGGTATTTGATGCATCCGTCGCTGGCGTTGCCGAGCGGCGGCGCTAGCGGACAGTTGGGGACCAACGTGCCGGGATTGTTCGGATCGAGGAGGAGCTCGGCACTGCGGTAGGTACCGGCCTGCACACCGGTAGTGTTGAAGAGCTGCGGTACGTTCTGCGAAGTGTTGAGATCGATCTGCAGATCCGCGCTCTGGCCGGCGCCTTCAATCCCCGGAGGCACCGGAATGTTGTTCCATCTGGGATTGCCGGGGCCCACGTTCGCATGGGGATTGATGCGAACCGACTGAACATTGAGAAGAACGTTCTGAAAGTTCGGCGGCGGGACGCCCACAATTCCTACCTCGACCAGCGCATTTTTGCCGGCCCGGGCTGACCCGACAGCGGCCAGCAGCATGCCAATCACGATGACGAAAGGCACTATCAGGCCGCGAGCACTGCGATGCACAAAAGAATCTTTCACACGGAATCCATTGAAGAAGAATTGAGTCAACGTTTGGGATAACCTAACCGGGGTGCAAAGGCAAGAATACAACCGCTTGCGTGAACGTCAAATGGATCACGGAGCTTGACTGATCGCCTTCCCGATCTGGAGAATCAATCCCAGCGATGAACTTGTCGAATCGAAACGCCTGCTGCCGTCTGTTCGCACTTTTCTTTCTGCTCTGCTTCGGGGTTCGAGTGACCGCGGCGGATGCGAGTTTGAAAATCACGACCGGAAATCCGGGCCTCGAGCATTTCGACACCGACGGCGGCGTGCAGCTCGACTTCGGTCTGACCGATCAGAACGGCAATCCGGTCGGCAACCTTCGTCCCGACAACGTGAAAGTATTTGAAGACGGCAAGGAAGCCAAAATCCTCGATTTTCGCGGAGTCGGTCAGGGCCGTCCCGTCGATATCGTGTTCGTGATGGACGTGACGGAGTCGATGCAACCCTACATCGACGCGGTCAAGCAGAACGTGATCGCGTTTGCGCAGGACTTGCAGTCCAACAGCCGCGACTACCGGCTCGGACTGGTGACGTTTGAGGACTACGTGGTCTCGGCGTACCCCGACTGCAACTGCGCCTATCGCAACTCGTTTACTTCGGACGTCAAGCAGTTCAGCGACTGGGTGGGCAGCCTGCACGCCGGCGGCGGCGGCGACATCCCCGAGGATCAGCTCGACGCGCTTGCCTATGCGGCGAAGTTTCCATTCCGCCCCGAGGCCGAAGGCATCATCATTATCGTCACCGACGCGCCGCCTCATCATGACGGCGACGGCTCGGCCGACACGTCGCACGATCAAGCCTTCTGGGACCATCATGCTCGCGGCGTGCAGGTGACGGATCTGACGGGCACCAAAGTCGCCGCCATGCTCAAGAAGAATGGGCTCACTCTGTATGGGGTGGTTCCGCCGCCGTTCATCGCGCCCGAGTACCAGGAAATCGTCGATGCGACGCACGGCCGTTCGTACAATATCATCACGGAAGAAAGCCGCTTCCCGTCGCTGGTGCGCGA
>Ga0181536_10008102_pt1 | contig 10187 bp, 13 predicted proteins | sample PEATcosm2014_Bin_41_FD_121105 | JGI IMG/M metagenome (GOLD analysis project Ga0181536, IMG submission 121105) | Peatland microbial communities from MTU Mesocosm Facility, Houghton, MI, USA - PEATcosm2014_Bin17_60_metaG | ecosystem: Environmental > Terrestrial > Soil > Wetlands > Peat | place...
ACCCCGCGCATCTCGTCCAGCGTCAGGCCCGCCAGGTCGACGCCTTTCTGCTCGGCCATTCCGACCAGGGTGCCGGTAATGTGATGCGCGCTCCGGAACGGCAGTTTCAGCACCCGCACCAGCCAGTCGGCGAGATCGGTCGCCGTGGCGAAGCCAGAACCGGAAAACTCCCGCAACCGCGCCGTGTCCGGTGTCATGTCGCGCACCATTCCCGTGGTGGCGGCGAGCGACAAAGCCCAGGCCTCGGCGGCGTCGAACACCGGTTCCTTGTCCTCCTGCATGTCCTTGGCATAGGCGAGGGGAAGACCTTTCATCACCGTCAGCAGCCCGACCAGCGCGCCGGTCACCCGGCCGGTCTTGGCGCGCACCAGTTCCGCCGCGTCGGGATTGCGCTTTTGCGGCATGATCGAGCTGCCGGTGGTGAACGCGTCGGACAGCCGGATGAACCGGTACGGCGCGCTGCACCAGATGACGATTTCTTCGGCGAAGCGCGACAGATGCATCGCGCCGATCGCCGCCGCCGCCAGGAACTCCAGCGCGAAATCCCGGTCCGACACGGCGTCCAGCGAGTTCGCCGCCGGGCGGTCGAAGCCGAGCGCGGCGGCGGTCATCGCGCGGTCGATCGGGAACGACGTGCCGGCCAGCGCCGCCGCGCCCAGCGGGGAGACGTTCATGCGCGCGCGCGCGTCGGCGAGGCGGCCGCGGTCGCGGTCCAGCATCTCCACGTAAGCCAGCAAATGATGGCCGAACGTCACCGGTTGCGCGGTTTGCAGATGGGTGAAGCCGGGCATCGGGTCGGCGGCATGGGCGGCGGCGCGCTCGGCGAGGGCGCGCATCAGGTCACTAATTTGCGCGATGATGCCGTCGGTCGCGTCGCGCACCCACAGCCGGAAATCGGTCGCCACCTGGTCGTTGCGGCTGCGCGCGGTGTGCAGGCGTTTGCCGGCCTCGCCGATGCGTTCGGTCAGCCGCGCCTCGATGTTCATGTGGATGTCTTCGAGCGCCGTCGTGAACGGAAATGCTCCGGCTTCGATTTCCGCCGCGATGCCGTTCAGACCGTCGCTGATCGCCGCCACATCGTCCGCGCTGATCACCCCGATCTTGCCAAGCATCGCCGCATGCGCGAGGGAACCCTTTATGTCCTGCCGCCACATCTTCCTGTCGAACCCGATGGAGACGTTGATCTCCTCCATGATCGCCCCTGGCCCGGAGGCGAATCGGCCGCCCCATTGTTGGTTGGCGGGCGCGTTGCGGCTGTCTGAGGTATCGTTCAACGGGAGGGTTCCGGAATGGCTTTGATCACGCGCCGGGCGGTTCTGGCGGCTGGCGGGACCCTGGCGGCGACACTCGCGCCGCGCGAACCGTTCGCGGCTGAACTGCCCGATCTGGCCGAGGTCCTGGTGCCGGTCGACCCACCCCGGGCGCCGCCCGATGGCGTCTTCCTCGACAGCGAGGGCGGTGAGCACACGATCGCTTCCTTTCTCGGCCACGGCATGGTGATCAACTTCTGGGCCACCTGGTGTCAACCCTGCATCGCCGAGATGCCATCGCTCTCCGCGCTGTCGCGGGCTTTGGCGCCGCATGACATCGCGGTGCTGCCGTTGTCCTCCGATCGCGGCGGCGCGAAGGTCGTCGCCGCCTGGTTCGAGCAACACGGCGTCACCGGGCTGCCGATCCTGCTCGACCCGCGGGGCGCTCTGGGCGACGCCTGGGGCGGGCATGGCATCCCAACCACGCACATCATCGCCCGCGACGGGAAGGAACAGGCGCGGCTGGAGGGCGCGGCCGACTGGTCCTCGCCGGCCACCATCGCGCTGATCCAGCGGCTGGTGGAGGGGTAGGGCGGTTATCCCGCCGGTCACGCGACCGCGGCGGCGACTCAGCCTGGCACCCACGATCGCCAAACCGCGAGTCACGGTCTCTGTACCGTCATGGCCGGGCCGGCCGTCCCATGGCGGATGGAACGGCGGACGAGCTTACCGCTCCGGGTCGTCGGTGTCCGTCTCGACCTCGATGTCGGTGCTGATCGCGTCGGCGTCGTCTTCCAGGTCGGTGGCGTCCTCCAGCACGTCCTCGTCCTCGACATCCTCCACGCCCTCGACCTCCACCTCCTCGATGCCCGGCTCCGGCACGGGTTTCTTGATGCGCTTCTCCTCGGCCACATTGCCGGGCATGCGCCGCGGCCGCGGCTGCTCCGGCGGCTGCTCGGTGCCGCATTTCGGGCACTGCGCGGGAACGCGGGCAAGGTCGTAGAAGCGGGTCTGGCAGGACACGCAGATCCGTTTGGAACCAAGTTCCGGCTTCGGCATCGAGGGAGGCCCTTCGTTCGCGGAATGATCAGAGTTTGGAGGCCGCGGCCATGCCACCGCGACGGGCGGCTGTCAAACGGGATTCCGACCTGTATAGGGGCGGTGGGGTCACGCACGCCGCGCGACCGCCGATCCGCCGGGGCGGACGATCCCGCTCCGGCGGATCGCGCATTGAGGAAATTCCGCGCATGGACGTTGAAATTCGCCGCCCCATGGTCAGCCATCGCGCCACCACGCCGCTGTCCGGCCGGATCGCCGCGCCAGGCGACAAATCGATCAGCCACCGCGCGCTGATGTTCGGTGCCCTCGCCGTCGGTGAGACCCGGATCACCGGCCTGCTCACCGGCGAGGACGTGCTCCGCACCGCCGCCGCCATGCGGGCCCTGGGCGCCGAGGTGACCCATGACGCGGACGGCACCTGGCGCGTGGCGGGCCGCGGCGTGGGCGGGCTGACCGAGCCGGCGGACGTGCTCGACATGGGCAATTCGGGCACGGCGGCGCGGCTGCTGTGTGGCATTCTCGCCAGCCATCCGATCTTTTCCGTGCTGACCGGCGACGCCAGCCTGCGCCGCCGTCCGATGCGGCGGGTGATCGACCCGTTGACCGCCACCGGCGCCCGCTTCGCCTCCCGCGCCGGCGGGCTGTTGCCGCTGGCCGTTGAGGGCGCGCGCGAGGCGTTGCCGCTGGAGTACCGCGTGCCGGTCCCCTCGGCGCAGGTGAAGTCCGCCGTGCTGCTGGCCGGCCTGAACGCCCGCGGCACGACGCGGGTAGAGGAGCCGGAGGCGACCCGCGATCACAGCGAAAACATGCTGCGCCACTTTGGCGCGGAGGTTCACGTCGAGACCGTTGGCAATGGCCGGGTCATCACTCTGCACGGCCAGCCGGAGTTGCGCGCGGCGGATGTCGTGGTGCCCGGCGACCCCTCCTCGGCGGCGTTTCCGCTGGTGGCGGCGCTGCTGGTGCCCGGCTCATCGGTCACCATTCCCTCCGTTGGTCTGAACCCGCTGCGCTGTGGCCTGTTTCTGACATTGGAGGAAATGGGTGCCGCGGTCACGGTAGCGAACCGCCGGGTCGAGGGTGGCGAGCCGGTGGGCGATCTGGTCATCGCCGGCGGCGGGTTGCGCGGCGTTGAAGTGCCCCCGGAACGAGCGCCGACCATGATCGACGAGTATCCCATCCTGGCCGTCGCCGCCGCCGGTGCCGTCGGAACCACGCGGATGCGCGGCCTGAAGGAATTGCGTGTCAAGGAGAGCGACCGCCTCGCCGCGACCGCCGCGCTGCTCGCCGTGAACGGGGTTCGCGTCGAGATCGAGGGCGACGATCTGATCGTGCATGGCACCGGCGGGGCGCCGCCGGGCGGCGGCCTGGTCGAGACCCACATGGACCACCGGATCGCCATGGCGGCCCTCGTACTGGGCCTGATCACCCAGCGGCCGGTGCGGGTTGACGACGCCAGCTTCATCGACACCAGTTTCCCGGGTTTTTCCGGGTTGATGGAGCAACTCGGCGCGACGATCGTGGACGTTTGAGCGGCATGGCGCGCTGGATCATCGCGATCGACGGGCCGGCGGCGGCGGGCAAAGGCACCCTGGCGCGCCGGCTCGCCACGTATCTGGGTCTGCCGTACCTGGACACCGGTCTGCTGTATCGCGCGGCCGGGCGGCGCGTGCTCGACCGTGGGCAAAGCCCGTCCGACGCCGCGGCGGCCGAGCGCGCGGCGCGCGATCTGCGTCCCGAGGATCTGGAACGGACCGATCTGCGCGGCCCCGAGGCGGATGCCGCCGCCGCCGCCGTTGCCTCGGTGCCTGGCGTGCGTTCGGCGTTGCTGGCGTTCCAGCGTGATTTCGGCGCGGCCCAGGGCGCGGTGCTGGATGGGCGCGATATCGGGACGGTGGTGTTCCCGAACGCCGATCTGAAGCTGTTCGTCACCGCCAGCACGGAGGCGCGCGCGCACCGCCGCTGGCTGGAACTGCGCGACCGGGGCGTGGCGGTCGACAAGACGGAGGTCGAGCGGGATATCCGGGCCAGGGATGCGCAGGACGCCGCGCGGGCGATCGCGCCGTTGCGAGCGGCGGACGACGCGGTGACGATCGATACCACGGCGCTCGACCGCGACGCGGCGTTCGCGGCGGTGCTGAGCGTGGCGGGGGAGCGGTTGCAGCCCTCCACCCGTCATGGCCCGGCTCGTCCGGGCCACCTGGCGCGGCACCATGTTGGTTCAGATGACCCGGACGAGCCGGGCCATGACGGGTGAGCCGGGCCATGACGGATGAGAAGTGCGGAAGGGTCTCGCGAAACCCGACCAGGTCAACGATCCTGACCAGGTTCGGCGTGCTGTTTTCCGGCGAAAAAATCGGGCGCCGTTAAGCCATGAGCAGTCTGCTCCCGCCATGTCTGAACTCGTGAACCGGTATGACGCCAAAGCCCAGCTGTCGCGTCTGATCGACCGTGCGACGGCGGGCGAGGACATCGTCATCGGCCGTGCCGGCAAGCCGCTCGTGCGTCTGGTGCGGGTCGATGCGCCGCGGCCTCGGGAACCGGGCTTGCTCAAGGGCCTTGTCGTGCCCGACGCGATGTTCGAGCCGTTGCCGGAGGATGAACAGGCCCTGTGGGAGTGAAGCTCCTGCTGGACACGCATGCCGCGGTCTGGTGGTGGCTCGACGATCCCCGGCTTCCGGCTGCGGCGCGCGGCGCGATCGCGGGCGCCGGCAACACGGTCTGCGTCAGCGCAGTCAGCGCGGGGGGAATCGCGACCAAAAACCGTCTGGGCAAGTGGCCGGACATGGCACGGATGGTGAACGAGTTCCCCTCGCTGCTCCGCCGGTCCCGCTTCGCGCCGCTGCCCATCTCGCTCGGGCACGCGGGCATGGCTGGCGCATTGGCCGGCGCCCACCGCGATCCCTTTGACCGCATGCTGATCGCCCAGTCGAAGTGTGAGAGCGCGGCTCTGGTCAGTCGCGACGCGATCTTCCGGGACTTCGGGGTGGACGTGATCTGGTCCTGAGGGCGGCGCGCGTCTTGACAATTCAAGCGTGACGCGCATATCTGCACGTCGCGCACCGGTCGCGCGTCCAGTCTGACCCTTCCACCCGGCCCGCGGACCCCCCGCGGGCAAGTCGTGTTTCCGGTCATGGAAACGCGCCAATCACGGCAACTTCCCGGGTCATACCCCGGTTAGCCGTAACGGAACAAACTTAACACATGGCACTATCCGCCGCCGTCCGGGCCGCCGAGCCCGTGCAAGACCATTTCATGGGCGAAGATTTCGCCTCCCTCCTCGACGAAACCCTCGGCCGCGATACCGGCTTCGACGGGTCCGTCGTCACCGGACGCATCGTCCGGCTCACCGATGAATTCGCCATCGTCGATGTCGGCCTCAAGTCGGAAGGCCGCGTCCTGTTGAAGGAATTCGCGCCCCCCGGCATGAAGCCCGAGATCAAGCCGGGCGACCACGTCGAACTCTACGTCGAGCGCTACGAGGACAAGGACGGCTCGATCGTCCTGTCCCGCGAAAAGGCCCGCCGCGAAGAGGCCTGGACCAATCTGGAAAAGGCGTTCGAGGGCCAGCAGCGCGTCAACGGCACCATCTATGGCCGGGTCAAGGGCGGCTTCACCGTCGACCTCGGCGGTGCCGTCGCGTTCCTGCCCGGCAGCCAGGTCGATATCCGCCCGGTGCGCGATGTCGCCCCGCTGATGGGCTCGCCGCAGCCGTTCCAGATCCTGAAAATGGACCGCGCCCGCGGCAACATCGTCGTCTCGCGCCGCGCCGTGCTGGAAGAGACCCGCGCCGAACAGCGCAGCGAACTGATCCAGGGCCTGAAGGAAGGCATGATCCTCGACGGCGTGGTGAAGAACATCACCGATTACGGTGCCTTCGTCGATCTGGGCGGCGTCGACGGTCTGTTGCACGTCACCGACATCGCCTGGCGCCGCATCAACCACCCGAGCGAAGCCCTGGTCATCGGCCAGCCCGTCAAGGTCCAGGTCATCCGCTTCAACGCCGACACCCAGCGCATTTCCCTGGGCATGAAGCAGCTGGAAGCCGACCCCTGAGAAGGCGTCGCCGCCAAATACCCGCCGGGCGCGCGCTATTCCGGCCGGGTCACCAACATCACCGACTACGGCGCCTTCGTGGAGCTGGAGCCGGGGGTCGAGGGTCTCGTCCACGTCTCGGAAATGTCCTGGACCAAGAAGAACGTCCATCCCGGCAAGATCGTCTCCACCAGCCAGGAAGTCGACGTCATGGTGCTGGACGTCGACAGCGGCAAACGCCGGATCTCGCTCGGCCTCAAGCAGGTGCAGCGCAATCCGTGGGAGCAGTTCGTCGACGAGCATCCGATCGGCTCCGAGGTCGAGGGCGAAATCCGCAACATCACCGAGTTCGGCCTGTTCATCGGTCTGTCGGCGGACATCGACGGCATGATCCACATGTCCGACCTGTCCTGGGACGAACCCGGCGAACTGGCGATGGCGAAGTACGAGAAGGGCCAGGTCGTCAAAGCCAAGGTGCTCGACGTCGACATCGAGAAAGAGCGCATCTCGCTGGGCATCAAGCAGTTGCGCGACGATCCGGCGGCGGCGGTGCTCGGCACCGTGCACAAGGGCGACGTGGTCACCTGCGTGGTCAGCGCGATCCAGAGCAACGGCATCGAGGTCAAGGTCAACGATGTCCTCACCGGCTTCATCCGCCGGGCGGAACTGGCGCGCGACAAGGGCGATCAGCGGCCCGACCGGTTCGCGGTGGGCGAGAAGGTCGATGCCAAGATCGTCTCGGTCGATCGCGCGGCGCGCAAGCTGACCCTGACCATCAAGGGCAAGGAAGTCGAGGAAGAGAAGCAGGCGATGGCCGAATTCGGCTCGTCCGATTCCGGCGCGTCGCTGGGCGACATCCTCGGCGCGGCGATCCGACGCCGCAACGCGCAGCAGGACGGCAATTGATCCAGGCCGCGCCGTTCACGGGCGTCCCCTTCGGGGCGTCCCTGAGCGGCGCGGGTCCAGGCTTAACGCGGCAATTATTCGGCGAGGCGCATGGCGCTTGATGTCGACCTTCTGTTGGATCGCCGGCGGCTCAAGCGGCGGCTGATCCTGTGGCGGACCCTGGCGGTGATCGCCTGCGTTATCGCGGTACTGGCCGGCCTGCGCGGAGCGGGTCTGGGCGGCGCCGGCGCGCACCTCGCGCGGCTGTCCGTCAGCGGCGTGATCATGGAGGACCGCAAGCTGCTCGACGCGGTGCGCGCCTCCGGGAAGGACCCCAGCGTCAAGGCGCTGATCGTCTCGATCAACAGCCCAGGGGGCAGCGTATCGGGGGGCGAGGCGCTGTATCGGGCGATCTCGGGCGTCGCCGAAAAAAAGCCGGTCGTGGCGGTGATGCACGGGTTGGCGGCCTCGGCCGGCTACATGATCGCGCTGCCGGCCAACCGGGTGTTCGCCAATGACAGCACGATCACCGGATCGATCGGCGTTTTGCTGGAAACCGGCGAGGTGTCCGGGTTGCTGCAAAAACTTGGCGTGACCGCCGAGGCGATCACCTCGGGTCCGCTGAAGGACCAGCCCAGTTTGACACGGCCGCTGACACCGGAGGGGCGCGGGGCACTGAAGGCCATCGTCCTCGACATGTATGACCAGTTCGTGGGGATGGTGGCGGCCGGCCGTCACATGGAACCCGACGCCGTGCGCGCGCTGGCGGATGGCCGTGCCTATACCGGCCGTCAGGCGCTGAAACTTGGCCTGATCGATGCCATCGGCGATGAACAGGACGCACGGACCTGGCTGGAGACGGCGAAAGGTGTCTCCGCCAAACTCCCCGTGGAAGACATTTCCACCACCGACTGGACCGGCCGCGTGCTCACGGGCGAGCTCTCCCTGATTGTTGACTCTATATGGAAAACCCTGATTTCCCAAAGTGTTATGCTTGACCTGCCGACGGCGCTCTGGCAACGTTAACGGATCAATTGGCCTGAGGCCTTCGCTGCCTCCTGACCGGAGTTCCAGGCGTGACCAAGTCAGAATTGATTGCCGGACTCGCGGCGGATAACCCGCATTTGCGTGGCGCGGACGTGGAAACCATCGTCAGCACGATCTTCGATGAAATCACGGCGGCGTTGGCGCGGGGGACGCGGGTCGAACTGCGCGGGTTCGGCGCCTTCACCGTGAAGCGCCGCGACGCCAGGACCGGCCGCAACCCAAGGACGGGTGAGGCGGTGCCGGTCGACGAAAAATCCGTCCCGTTCTTCAAGGCCGGGAAGGAATTGCGGGAGCGGGTCAACGCGGCGAAGCCCGACCGCCCGGCCGCCCTGGCGCGGCCCGAGCGGTGAAACTGCACGTGCTCTCGCGCCTGGTCGTTGGCATTCCGTTGCTGGTGCTGATGGTGGTGTTCGCGTTGTCGAACACCGAACCGGTGCGCCTGGGTCTGTTTCCGCTGGGACGGCTGCCGTTCGAGGTGCCCTTGTCCGTGGCGATTCTGGCCGCCCTGGGGCTGGGATTTTTCCTCGGGGGGTTGCGCTTGTGGTTTACCGCTTTGCACCACCGCCGCGCGGCGCGGCGGGCGGAGGAAGCGGTGCGCCTGCTGGAGGCGAAGCATCAGGAGTTGAAGGCGCGCGGGTCGGGTGCGGTTTCGCCGCACTCCGGCGTGCCGTCGCGCGGATGACGTCACCAACCGTAGCCGTCATGGCCCGGCCTGGCCGGGCCATCTGTGGCAACACGATGATCGTGTGGATGGAGTGCCTCACGCAGGCCATGATGGGCGAGAGCGGACACACGTCATTCGTTCGCACGGCTGGCACGACATGGTCCGGGTAAAGATCTGCGGGATCAACGATCCGGCGGCGATCGATGCCGCGGTCGAAGCCGGCGCCGACTGGACCGGTTTCGTGTTTTTCCCGCCATCCCCGCGTTACGTGACGGCCTCCCGGGCCAGGGAGCTGGCGGCGCGGCACAAGGACGGCCCGCCGCGGGTCGGGCTGTTCGTGAACCCGACGGAAGCGATGATCGCCGAGGTGGTGGCCGAGGTTCCTCTGGACATTCTGCAACTCTACGGCGCCGGGGAGGATCTGCCGCGGCTGCGGGCCCGGTTCGGGCGGCCGGTCTGGCGCGCGGTGGGGGTGGCGGCTGCGGCCGATCTGCCGCTGACCCTTGAGGGGGCCGATGCGCTGTTGCTGGAGGCGAAGCCGCCGCCGGACGCGACCCGTCCCGGCGGGAACGCGGTGCGGTTCGACTGGACCCTGACGAAGGGTTGGCACGCGCCCGGCCCCTGGCTGTTGGCCGGAGGGCTCGACCCCGGCAATGTCGCTGAGGCGATCCGGCTCTCGGGGGCGGAGGCGATCGATGTTTCGTCCGGGGTGGAGCGGGCCAAAGGCGTCAAGGACCCGGCGCTGATTCACGCCTTCATCCGCAACGCGCGGGCTGGATAGCGCGCGCGGTCAACGGCGAAGCGGCGGCGTGCGATCGCGCTCTTTGTCGGGTTGGCCCCCGCCGTGGAGCCGCGGCGGACCTTTTTCATCCTCGAATTTTCTCGCCCCTCGCGTTATTAAGCGCCACCGGGCCGCTGGAGCACACGATCATGAAACCACAGGACGGCATTATCGAGGGGACGGCACGGGAAGTCATGGCGAAGCTCGCGCATCTGCCGGCGGATGAGCATGTCCGTGTCATGGTCGGCCGTCCAAGCCTCAGCGTGATCGCGCGCCGGTTGCGGGCAACAGCCTTCGCGCACGGAATGACCGACGAAATACACGATGATTTATTGAGGTCTTTAAAGAACCTGATTACGCATGAACCTCAGCCAATTTGAGTAGCCGGTATGGCATGGGCGGGGTTCGGACGCTGGCCCATGTCAGGCGCGGGATCATGGCGGCGAGATCGTATCGCCGGTTGAACCGG
>Ga0181536_10008108_pt1 | contig 10182 bp, 13 predicted proteins | sample PEATcosm2014_Bin_41_FD_121105 | JGI IMG/M metagenome (GOLD analysis project Ga0181536, IMG submission 121105) | Peatland microbial communities from MTU Mesocosm Facility, Houghton, MI, USA - PEATcosm2014_Bin17_60_metaG | ecosystem: Environmental > Terrestrial > Soil > Wetlands > Peat | place...
ATTCGTCGAGGCGATCGAAAGCGGCCGGACCATCGACATCTACAACCACGGCAAAATGGAGCGCGACTTCACCTATATCGACGATCTCGTCGAGGCGATCCGGCGGCTGATCGATGTTCCGCCCGCGCTGGGGTCGGGCGATCCCGCGACATCGCCGGTGGCGCCGTACCGCATCGTCAATATCGGGCGTGGCGAACCCGTGAATCTGCTCGACTTCATCGAGACCGTAGAACAAAAACTCGGCAAGAAGGCGGTTCGCAACTATGTCGACATGCAAAAGGGCGACGCGCCCCGGACCCTGGCCGACAGCGACCTGCTGATGCGACTAACCGGCTATCGTCCGTCGACGAGCGTGGCCGACGGGGTGTCGGCGCTCGTCGACTGGTATCGCGACTATCACGCCAAGCGCTGAGCCGGAAACGCGAGCCTGAAGCCTCGCGGTCCCATAATGCGCCTCGGACCGCGAGCCTTCAGGCTCGCCCTATGGGCTACAGCGGAATATTGTCGTGTTTCTTCCAGGGATTTTCCAGCTTCTTGTGGCGAAGCAGCGCCAGCGCGCGGGCGATTCGCTTGCGCGTCGCGTGCGGCGTGATCACCTCGTCGATATAGCCGCGCTCGGCGGCCACGAAGGGTGACAGGAAGCGGTCCTCATATTCCTTGGTGCGCTGCGCGATCTTTTCGGGATCGCCGATGTCCGAGCGGAAGATGATCTCCACCGCGCCCTTGGCGCCCATGACGGCGATTTGCGCCGAGGGCCAGGCGTAGTTCACGTCGCCGCGCAGATGCTTCGACGCCATGACGTCATATGCCCCGCCAAAGGCCTTGCGGGTGATCAGCGTGACCTTCGGAACGGTCGCCTCGGCATAGGCGAACAGCAGCTTGGCGCCATGCTTGATGAGGCCGCCATATTCCTGCGCGGTGCCCGGCAGGAAGCCGGGAACGTCGACCAGCGTGACGATCGGGATGTTGAAGCAGTCGCAAAAGCGCACGAAGCGCGCCGCCTTCTTCGAGGCGTCGATGTCGAGCACACCGGCGAGCACCATCGGCTGGTTGGCGACGAAGCCGACCGTGCGGCCCTCGACGCGGCCAAAGCCAGTGACGATGTTCTTGGCGTGCGCGTCCTGGATTTCGAAGAAGTCGCTCTCGTCGACGATCTTGGAGATCAGCTCCTTGATGTCATAGGGCTTGTTGGGATTGTCGGGGATCAGCGTGTCGAGCGACAGATCGAGCCGGTCGGGATCGTCGAAGCTTGGCCAATCCGGCGCCTCGTTCGTGTTGGAGGAGGGCAGGAAGTCGATTAGCCGGCGCATTTGCAGCAGCGCCTCGACGTCATTGTCGTAGGCGCGGTCGGCGATCGAGCTTTTGGTGGTGTGGACCGAGGCGCCGCCAAGCTCCTCGGCGGTCACGGTCTCGTTGGTGACGGTCTTCACCACGTCCGGGCCGGTGACGAACATATAGCTGGTGTCGCGCACCATGAAGATGAAGTCGGTCATCGCCGGCGAATAGACGTCGCCGCCGGCGCAGGGGCCCATGATCACCGAAATCTGCGGAATGACGCCGGAGGCCAGCACATTGCGCTGGAACACCTCGCCATAGCCGCCGAGCGCCGCGACGCCCTCCTGGATGCGCGCGCCGCCGGCGTCGAAAATGCCAATGATCGGCGCCCGGTTCTTCAGCGCCATATCCTGCAGCTTGGTGATTTTTTGCGCATGGGTCTCGGACAGCGATCCGCCGAACACCGTGAAATCCTTGGCGAAGACGAACACGGGGCGGCCGTTGACCGTGCCCCAGCCGGTGACGACGCCGTCGCCGGGGATTTTTTCGCCCTGGTCCATGCCGAAATCCGTGCAGCGATGTTGCACGAACATATCGAACTCCTCGAAGGAGCCTTGGTCGAGCAGCAACTCGATGCGCTCGCGCGCCGTGAGCTTGCCGCGGCCGTGCTGCGCTTCGATGCGCTTGTGGCCGCCGCCGAGGCGCGCCGAATTGCGCCGCTGTTCGAGACCGTCGATGATATGCTTCATGGAACTCTCGCCTTGAGTTTCTTTTCGCGGGACCGCCGGCTTTTTATGGGGATATCGCCGCGGAATGCAAATCCAAAAATCGCCGCCCGTCCCAAGCGGGCCGCCGGTCGACCCCTCGCCCGCGACGAAATCGGCCGATCAAAGTTTGCTAGAACCGAGCCGCCAGCGCGCGATCTCGGCGGGCGTCAACACATGAATGACGTCGGGCGAGGTGTGCTCGGCGAGGGTGATGAGGCCGCTGCTGACGCCCATCGCCGTCGTGTAGCGCGCCAGCTTGTTCCGCATGTCGCCGTCGTCGAGGTAGCGCTCGCGCACGAAGCCGCCGTCCGCGAGGCTGAAATTGGTGGCGTAGTTGAACATGCGGTGCACGCCGACCTTGCTTTGCGGCGGGATGACCCGCTTGCGTCCGCCCATCAGCGCATAGACGCAGGCCGAATAGCATTTGCCGGAAAACAGGTCGCCGGTTAGCGAGCTTTCCGCGCCGGGGCGGGCGACGATCACCGCCATGCCGAGCTTGCGGATGGTCTGTCCCAGCTCCATCGCCGCCACGACATGGCCGCCGGGCGAATCGAGCAGCACGACGCCGTGCATCGCGCCGGAGCGGACATGATCATAAACGAAGCGCAGGAAATTATCCGCGCTGCCCTCGTCGATCTCGCCGGAGGCCGCGATGACCTGCGGGCAATTCGCGCGGCAATGGCCGACGCCGAGCGTCACCATCTGGAATGACATCGCCTCCGCCCGGACGGAGGCGGCGCCGAGAACAAGCAAGAACGCCAACGCCAGCAGGCGGAGAATCGCGGTTGCATGTCCCATAAGAATCTTGCTCCAGCTACGCCGCGATCCTAATGCGTCGGGCGCGCGCGGGGAAGGGGATTTAAGGCATGGGGCGGCCGCGCGGGGAGGGGCCTCTGGTGGGCGGTGACGGGCTCGAACCGCCGACCCTCTCGGTGTAAACGATTTGGTCAGTCTCTTTCCACCATTTACCACAGCTTCCCCCGATCTTCCCCGCATTGACATTCTATTGAATTGCTATGAGATTCACATTACCGCAATCGACAGGGGATAGAGCCATCCTCAACTCAGTTTCCTTTCCGCCGCTTCCCCCAGCGTTCCCCGAGGAAGCGCATCAAGCCATAACCCGCCCCTCGAACCCCTCGCCCCTCTCTCAAACTCTGTTTTCGGCCATAGACCCTTGCGGCAGTTGCGGCAGTTGCGGCAGTTCAGAGCAACCATTTGATTATGCGTGAGTTAGTGAGCGAATACGCCTTGCGGCACACTTGCGGCACTTTGCGGCAGTTGCGGCACTTCGGGAAAAACCAATGCCAAAGATCACCAAGCGATTTGTCGACACCCTTAAGCCGAGCCCCGAAACCAAGGGCGACATTTTCGCTTGGGATGATGACCTAAAGGGCTTCGGCGTCCGCATGAAGCCGAGCGGCTCCGCCTCCTTTCTCGTCCAGTATCGCACCGCGCAGGGCCGCACGCGGAGATTGGCCTTCGCCAAGTTGAACACGATCACGCCGGACGAAGCTCGGACAAAGGCCCGCCGCCTGCTGGCGGAGGCGCAGGACGGCGGCGACCCCTCGGGGCGGCGCAACGAGTCCCGACAAGCGATCACGGTTGCCGAGCTATGCGCCCAGTATCTCGAAGCCGCGCACGCGGGCTTGGTGCTGACGCGCTTTCGGAAATCAAAGAGCGCATCCACGATTTACAACGACGAGGGCCGCGTTTCCCGGCACATCGTCCCTCTGATTGGAAGCCGCATTGCCCGCGACCTCACTCGCGCGACCATCCAGCGCATGGCTGACTCGATCGCCGCCGGCAAGACGGCCGGAGAGATTGTGACGAAGGCGCGAGGCGTCGCCAGGGTTGAGGGCGGAGCCGCGACAGCCGCGCGCACGGTCGAATTGCTGGGCGGCATTTGGACGTGGGCAGATCGCCGGGGGCTCGTGAACGGGCCCAACCCGGCCCGGGGCGTCGAAAAACACCGGGGCGAGGCAAAGGACAGGACGCTCAACTCCGACGAGCTGGCGCGCCTCGGGGCCGCCGTGCGCGAGCAAGAGCCGCTGCACCCCATGGCGACAACCGCCGTTCGCCTGATCGCATTGACGGGCTTGCGCCGCGAAGAAGCGTGCGGGCTGCGCTGGCGCGAGATTGACTTCGCGACGAGCTGCCTACGCCTGGAGGCGACCAAAACGGGCCGCAGCCTCCGCCCGATCGGCAAGGCCGCGCTCAATTTGCTCGCGGTATTGCCACGCAATGAAAGCGAATTCGTTTTCCCGAGCACTTTCGGAACCTCGAGCGCCGACCTCAAGAAGCGCGTCGCTGGCTTGTTCGACGCGGCCGGATTAGCCGATGCGCGCGCCCACGATCTTCGCCGGACCTTCGCGAGCATCGCGGCCGACGAGGGCTATTCCGACGCGACCACTGGCGAACTTTTAGGACACGCCCGACGCGGCGTGACGAGTCGCCATTACATTCGCCGGCCTGACGCCGCCCTGGTCGCCGCCGCTGACATGGTGGCTGACAGGATCGCGAAGGCGATGGACGCAAACACAGGGGAGGTTGTCGCCTTTCCCTCGAAATCGGGGCGCGACACCGCTCCGTGACAAGCGGCCTGACCCCGCGCGCTTACGCCGCAGCGCCAAGCCTACCCCCCAACCTCCACGCACAAAGGGATATTTTATGACACCGGTTCAATAGGCGATCCTCTACGCGCTTTCCGAGCAGATCCGCGAGCTCGAAAATTCAGTTGCGGGCGCGACCCCCGCCGAAAGGCCAGGACTTCATGCCGAACTCGATGCGGTCGCTGCGCTCCATGCCAGATGCGAGAAGAGCTACACGCTGCCGACGCTTCACTGACACGAACGCGCGCGGATAGGTCGGAAGTAACTCGCTGGGCGAGTTACTATACGTAGCCGGCTAGGTATGAAGCCAATAAGTTCAAGATATTCAACGCGATGCGGCTGAAAAAATAGATATTCACACCCCTGGAAACCCCAGTAAAATCAAGGGAACCACACGGCGGCGGTGCGTTGAGGCTTATCCGCGTGGGGAATAATCAGTCAACTTAGCTGAAAGCAGAGAAGGGAGCGCCCGTTGACCAAGCCGAAACTTTACCGCCGCGCCGAAGCCGCCGCCTACATCCGCGAGGTTCATCATGTGCCTTGCGCGGCGTCCACGTTGGCGAAAATGAACACGCTCGGGGGCGGCCCAGAGGTGACATACGTCGGGCGCTGGCCGCTCTATTCCGAGTCTGCTCTCGACGCCTGGGTTGCGGCGAAGACGCGCGTCGCGCGCAACACGTCGGAGCGCCCGCGCCAGCTCATCGCAGCCGAATAAAGAAAAAGGGCCAGCCCCCCGACAGGGCCGACCCTTTAAATTGTATTTCTCAACCCAAGAAAGGCGCGGTGACACGCGACCAATCATCATGCTCAACCACCTAATTAAATTATACGCTCACCCGACGAATAGCAAGCAAAAAACCCCTCGCGCCGCGCTTTTCCGCGTTTTCGCCGACGTCGCGAAGCTCCCCTTCATCATTGAAATTGTCGCAGTCGCGCTTCTCGCGATGGAGGCGCGGTCATGAACATGCGCGCCGCCTCCATCTCCCGTGCCCTCAAGGGCCACAAGCACGCGACGGGCTTCCTGTGCCGCTGTCCTGTCCCATCGCACGGCAAGGGGCATGGCGACCGCAGCGCCAGCCTCTCAATTTGCGACGGCGACAATGACAAGCTGCTGGTCAATTGCTTCGCGGGCTGCGACGGCCGCGAGATTCTCGACGCGCTGCGAGCTCGCGGGCTGCTCGATGATGATGCGCCGCATCGCGAGCGAAGGACCGCGCCGCGTTGCGAACCCGCCGAAGAGCCGCCGGCGCAACCAAACCCAATTGCGATTGACCTATGGCGCGCCGCCGAGACGATCAAGGGAACGCTCGCACAAACCTATCTTCGCCATCGCGGCCTGCTCGCCGACGTCATGCCGACGCTGCGCTTCCTGCCGCGATCGGCTCACGCCTATATGGGGGGCGTTCCATTCGACGCGATGGTCGCCGCCGTCCAGGCGAGCGACCGGCAGATCATCGCCGCGCAACTGGCCTGGCTGGCCCCGGGCGGCACCGGGAAGGCTAAGGTCGCCACGCCGCGCGTAACCATTGGCGCGCTGCGAGATGGTGCTGTCCGACTTGGCGCGGCCGGCGCGGAGCTCGGGATAGCCGAAGGCGTCGAAACCGCGCTTGCAGCGATGCAACTTACTGGCGTCCCGTGCTGGGCCTGCCTTGGCGCGGCGCGCATGGCGAGCGTCGCAATTCCTAACAGCGTGCGCCGCCTTCATATCTTCGCTGACAACGACAAGCCGGGGGTCGTCGCCGCTGACACGACCGCTGACGCGTATTCCCACTTGGAAATCATCATTCACCGCCCGCAGGAGAATTTCGGAGACTTCGCCGATATTTCCGCCGACCGCGCTGGACCCGGAGCGGTAGCATGACGGACATGATTAACGGCGACCTGCCGCCCTCAGAGCCCCGCCCGTTCGAGCGATGCGAAATCCGCACGGCAAGGCCGGCCGCGTCCGGCGCAATCGTAATGCCGCGCCGGGAACCTCGCACGGAAGCCAACGACCCGCTGCCCTTATTCCCGCCGCTACCGAGCGCCGCTCCATATCCAGTCGACGCGCTCGGCTTTCTCTCGACAGCCGCGAAGGCTATCGTTCGGAAAGTTCAAGTCCCGCCAGAGATCGCCGCGCAATCCGTGCTCGCCGTCGCGGCGCTCGCGGCCCAGGCTCACGCCGACGTGCTGTTGCCTTTTGGCCAGAAACGCCCGCTTTCGCTCTATTTTGCGACCGTGATTGGCTCCGGCGATAGGAAATCATCCGCCGACAACGAGGCGAGTTGGCCCATCGTAAAGCGCGAAAAATCGCTTCGCGAAGCCAACACGCTCGATTTGAAGGAATGGAAAATCGCCTCGGCGGCGTGGAGCGCTGAAAAGCGGAAGATCGAAAACGACAAGAACATCGGCCTCGAGCAGCGCAGAGACAAGCTAAGACTGCTTGGCGAAGAACCCCAAAGACCGCTTGCGCCTTTCCTGACGACCGGCGACTTGACGCTGGAGGGGCTTGTGAAAAGCTGGGCCGTCACGCAGCCGGCGCTTGGCGTATTCACTGCCGAAGGCGGAACATTCACGGCCGGGCACGGCATGACAGACGAGAACCGCTTGCGCACAGCGGCGGCGCTGTGAGGAATTTGGGACGGCGCGCCGATCAAACGCATTCGCGCGCTCGACGCCGTGACGATCCTTGTGGGCCGGCGCTTGTCGCTTCATGTGATGATCCAACCGGACGCCGCCGCCGGCTTTCTCGCGAACCCGGTTTTGCGCGACCAAGGGCTTCTCTCTCGCGTGCTTGTCGCCGCGCCCGATAGCATCGCGGGGACGCGCCTATATCGCGATCCTCACCCACACGACGACGCGGCGATTAACGCCTATGGCGCGCGTATCCTCTCGATCCTTGAAGCACCCGCGCCGATGGCTGACGGGGAGATTAACGAGCTCGCGCCGCGTGAGCTCCCCATGTCGGAGGACGCGACGGCGACGTGGAAGCGGTTTTTCAATCAAGTCGAATTGCGCAGCGGCAACAGCGGCGACCTTGAGCCAATCCGCGACTTCGCATCGAAGGTCGCCGAACATGCGGCGCGCATCGCTGGCGTGCTCACCATCACCAACGACCTTCACGCCGAAGAAGTGGGCCTGGTCGCGATGGAGAACGCTGTTGCGCTCGCCGGTTGGTATCTCGGCGAAGCCAAGCGGCTGCAATCAGCAGCGCAGCTCGACCCGAAGCTATTGCGCGCGGAGGCCTTGCTTGAATGGCTAAAGGGGCGTGGCAGGGTGGATTGCACCATGCGCGAGATTATGAAAATTGGACCCAACCAAACGCGGACGTTGGCCGTCGCCAACGAGGCCCTTAGCGTCCTCATCGAGCACAACTCGATCGTCGAGACTACAAAGCGCCCTCGCGCGTTTCGCCTAGTCGAGAGCACCGCCCCCGCGAAGGACGAGCCCGCCGACGACGACGGCTTAGAGGGCATGATATGAGCGCCGCCGCCGTTTTGAGGGACGCAGCCGAGTGCGGCATTGTGCTTTCCCTGAATGGAGCCAACGTCGCCTTTAAGGCCGCCGTCAGGCCGCCCCCGGAGCTGCTCGCGCGGCTTCGCGAGCACAAGGCGGAAATCGTCGCGCTGCTCGCGGCCGAAGCGGCCCCACCGCCCAGCGCCACGGCCGGCGATGACGCCAGCGCATCCGTAGATCGCCTCATCGCTGACATGGCGGCCGAGAACGAGCGCCGTCGCGACTGGCACAAGCAGCCGCTCTCCGACTGGCGCGCGGGATACATCAAAATCCGCAGTGCGCTGACCGGCGAGACGACGATCATTCGATTTCACAAAAGGGGGAGAGCATGACCGACACCCGCGCCGTCGCGGCCGTCGTGCTGGCTGCGCTCATCGGGTCTTTCATCGCTGACACGCTGACACGGTCAGTTGCTGGCGTTCAGAAATACCCATGTCGGCCAAATATCCGCGTAAATGTGTGAGCGTAAACCGGAGGTTATGATATAATACTTAGATAGATAGGATAAGAAAATGAGCCTGCAAAACGCCGCCGCAATCCTCTCGGAAATCAATGCCGAAGCCGTGCGCGACGCCGCCTGGAGCCTCGCGGCCGAGCGCGGCGCAGACCGCGTCAGGGCTATGGAAGGCGGCCCCGGCCGCGCGCCATCGCCGCCGAAGCCGTTGGCCGGCCCCACGCCGCCGCCAGCACCACCCGCGCCCGCCGCCCAACAAGAGAAGCCCGTGGGCTGGGGCGGGCAGCGCTCAAATGGCTGGGACGCCCGCCGCTCCACGAGCATGAACGCGCTCGACGCCGCTCGACGCCAGCGCGAAGGGAAGGGCCGCACGCCATGAGCACAGACGACCATCAGCTCATCGACCAGCTTCTTGACGTGGTTCCAACAGAGGCGACGCCGGGGAACAGACTAAAGCGCCTCGACGCGAAATATAGAGCGCCGGAAAAGCTCTCCAAGCTACAGCCGCGCCATCTGCTTATGATTGACTACATGATAAACGGGCTCGGAAGCCCGACACGCGCCCGTCAACTACGCGTCGGCGTGGGCGTCCCCATGACTTTACTGGAGGCCGCCGACGCAGCCCGTGTTCGTCGTCGCGAGGCAAGGCGGATTGCGCTTGATCAGATGTGGCGAGGCGAGCTGAGCCGCCAATTGCGTGCGTGGCGGGAGCAGCTCGCCCCCGAGGCTACGCAGATCATCGCGGCGATTGCACGTGATCCGGGACAAGGGCTCGCCGCAGATCGCAAAGTGCAACTGTCCGCCGCCAGCGTGTTGACCGGCGACAGCGGGAACAGCGGCGGCGGGGGCGGCGGCACGAATGTGCAGATCAATCTGGGCGGCGCGGGCAAAATTACCGCCGGGATCGTGATCCGGATGCCGCCCACCGCGAAGCGCACCCCAGGCGAGCCCGAGCCCGAGCCCGAGACGCTGGAGCTGCAAGCCGTCACCGAGCCCGCCCACCACAACGAGTTTGCCCCCGCGCCAGACGGCCTGGAGCGCTTAAAGCGTCGCGTCACCGAGTCCGATTAACCCCCAGCCTCGAAAGGCCAAATCACATGAAAGCTAAAACACTCGCAAAAGGCGCGGCGAAGTCCGCCCCTACCAAGAAGCCCTCACCCAAAAAGGCAGCCAAGGCCGCCGCGAAGAAAGGCAAGTAAAATGGCACGCGCACCCACCCCGACCCCCGCGAAGAACACGGTCCGCGTCGGACCGAACGACCAGGGCGTCACCAGGCAGTTCAAGGCCGGGGACAATCCGTCCCGCGCGGATGTGAGCAAGGTCGAGACGCCGAGCGTGCTCGCGGAAGGCGACGCCAAGCGAGCTGCGCACCACCACGAGGATGCCCGCAGCCGCGCAGCGATGGCGGCCGAGCTGGCCCGCCAAGGCCGCGAGGAAGGCGCAAGCGGGCAGATCGGGAGAGACGCAGCGTCAGGTCATGGCGTGAGCGACTACTTGACGAGCGATTGATGTCCGCCGGCCAAACGCCCAGAAGCGGCCCGAGCGCGGATGTAGCGACGGGCCGTTTTTGCTTTTCATC
>Ga0181536_10008117_pt1 | contig 10173 bp, 6 predicted proteins | sample PEATcosm2014_Bin_41_FD_121105 | JGI IMG/M metagenome (GOLD analysis project Ga0181536, IMG submission 121105) | Peatland microbial communities from MTU Mesocosm Facility, Houghton, MI, USA - PEATcosm2014_Bin17_60_metaG | ecosystem: Environmental > Terrestrial > Soil > Wetlands > Peat | place...
GATACCGGCGCGCCGAACCTGGCCGCCAAGGCGGGTCAGTTCTCGGCTTTCTCGATGGTCGCCGCGCTGTGGCAGCACGGCAGGGGAATGCTCTCCCGCATGGTCGCGCAGAACAAGCAATGGCAAGTCCTCTCAGCCCAGGAGATGGCCGATATCATCGCTTACCTGAACACCAAGAAATAAGCGCCACGTTCGGAGCCGGCGGGCGGCCGGCGAGTGCCGGTGAGGCGGCCGCCGCGGATCAGCAAAGTCGGAGACCACTCCCGAGATCCCCGCGGCCAGGGCCGGCATTTCGGACGCCGGCTCCGGTTGCGGCTCCTGGGCGGCTTGGGCGGCGCGGGCCAACATGCGGCGGCAGGCTTCGGGATTGGGGGCGAGGGGCCGGTCGGATTGGATGGCTTGGCGGATGGCGCCGGCTATCCGCCCCGGATTGCCACCGGCCAGGATCACCACCACCGTATCCAGATCCGGCCACACGATCAGGCTCTGGCCGCCGCGCCCTTCGCCGCCGTGCAGGTAGAGATAGCCGATTTTGGCCGCGTCTTCGGGAAGGAGGTGGCTGTCACCCCAGCCGTGGGTGCGGCCCTGCGCGTCCGACGCCCAGACCACGGTGCGGATTCCCAAGGGTCCGAACGGGTTTCGGCGGGCAAAATCGAGTTCCGATTGACGGGAGGCGGCCACCAGCGAACCCAGCAGGTGATATCCGTGGCGAATCACCAGGAGGCTGTGAACTCCCAGCCGCTGCTCGATCACCTGGTCGATGGCGGCCGTGAGGAGCGGCGAATCCACCCCCTGCGATTCCGGCTCGGCCGTGCGCCAGTGGCTTGCCGGCCAATAGCCGGTCTGGGAGCTTGCACCCGCGCTGCCACCGGGAAAAATGAGGATGGCTCCGAGGAGCATGAGTTCCGCCACGTGAGGGAGTCGCACACCTATAGACTAAGGCCATTCGGGCGGAAAGGGCGTACAATTCGAATCAGCGGAGGTTGCTATGCCACTCTTGGAGAAACTGCGCAATTTCCTCGAGGCGAATCACGCCGCGTATACCCACACCGTTCATCCCACCGCCTTCACGGCCCGCGAGGTCGCATCGGCGGAGCACCTGCCCGCACGGGAGGTCGCTAAAACCGTCGTCGTATTCGGCGACGACGGGTATCGCATGATGGTGGTCCCAGCCACCAGGCTGATAGATTTTCAGGAAGTCCGGCTCACGCTGGGGCTCACCCACGCGCGGCTGGCCACGGAGGAGGAACTCGGCAAGCTCTTTCCGGATTGCGAACTGGGCGCGATGCCGCCCGTCGGAAGCCTGTACGACCTTCCCGTGTACCTCGACAGCAGCCTCGCCGGCGAGGAGACGATCGCTTTCAACGCGGGAACGCATCACGATGTCGTTCACATGCGCACCGCGGAATACCGGGCGCTGGTGCAACCGACGGTTGTGTCGCTGGCGCGCGTGGAGGCCGCGCGGCACGGCTGGTAAGCGGGCGGGGCGGGCAGGGCCGGGCGTGCCCGGCCCCTACTCACCTAACGCAGACATCAGCGCGGGGCGGAGCTGGTCGGAGACTATAAACAGGTTCGCGGGGTAGCGGCGGTAGGTCAGCATCTGGCTGTATATGGCTCCTTCCATGCTGTTGTTCAGAGCCAGGCCGGCCAAGTATTGCAGGCGCAGGTTGCCATCCCGGTTGATCTCGGCGTCCGCCAGCCAGGACTTCAGGTCCGGACCCTGGCCGGCATAGGTCGAGAGCAACGCGATCGCCGAGTTGAATCCCACCTCGCGCATCGAGGCGGCCACGCGTGCCTCATCCGGGCGTTCCAGTTTAGCCTGCAGTTGGTCCACGTCGATTTTGGTGGGCTCGGCCTGGCCCAGCAGCACGGTGTCATAGCCGCCCCCGGCGGTGTCGTTGCCCCAGACGGTTCCGCTCGGAAACACGTCGAAAAAAGTGGCCAGCTCGCTCTTCACCGTGCTGAGGTCGCTCTCGTACAAGGGCACCCACTGGGTGACAATGCCGCCCGGGTTCAAATGCTGTTTTACTAATTCAAAGTACTCTTTGGAATAAAGTGTGGCGCTGCCTTTGACCCACGGATGAATCGGGTCGGAGGTGATCACATCGAACTTTTCGCGTGTGGTCAGGACGAAGTGGCGCGCGTCGTCGTAGACCATTTCGACGCGCGGGTCGTGGAGAACGTAGTTGTTCTCCTTGCCGAAGAAGCGCGTCGCCACGGGCGGAATCATGCGCTCCATTTCGCAGATAACGATCCTCTTCACTTCGGGGTGCAACACAAACGAGCCGGCAGTGACGCCGGCGCCGAACCCCACCACCAGCACCGAACGAGGGTTCGGGTGCAGCAGCGCGGGCATGTGGCCGAGCATGCGCTGCAAGCGCATGTCGTAGGGTTCCGTGGAAGCCTCCACCTTGCCGCTGACGTGGAACTGGACCGCTCCGTCGTTCCACCGCGAGATGGCGATGGACGCGTTCATGCCTTCGCCCGCGTAGAGGATTTGCGAGCTGTTGGCGGAGATCGTGATGCGGCGGCCATAGGCGATCAGCATGGATGGGACCCCGGAGACGCTCATGGCCAAGAAAACGGCGGCCACCACGGCGGCGGCCAGCAAGAGCACGCCAGGCTTGGGCCGCAGAGGCGGCGCCAGGGCGAAGAGCGCGCTGAGGGCGGAGAGCAGGATCAGTGCGCGCTCGCAGCCTTGCGTGCCGACGGCGGGAATCAGAAACATGCTGAACGCGAGTGCGCCCACAATCGCGCCGGCGGTGTTGGCCGCGTAGATGCCGCCCACCATTCGTCCGGCATCGCGGCCGCGCGAGGCCACCGCCGCCAGGGCCAGCGGAAAACTGGCGCCCCACAGCAACGCGGCCGGCAGAATCGCCCAAATCGAACGCGCCAGGTCGATCTGGAACGTGTACCAGGGGCTGGTGGAAAGCAGCGGGTTGATGGGCCAATACGGAAGCGAGTTGGCCAGCATGTAGGCGGTCCATGCGACGGCTCCGGCAAGCAGCATTTGGCACCAACCGATGGCCACGCGCGGCCGGGCGACGCCGCGCACGAGCGCCGCCGCCACGCCGCTGCCGATCCCCAAGCCCGCCAGGAACACCGCCAGAATGATGGAGAAGGTGTAGACCGTAGCGCCCAGGAGCAAGCCTAACAGGCGCGTCCAAACCACCTCGGCGCCCAGCGCGCACGCTCCCGAAAGTGCGATGGTCACATAGACCGCCCCGGAACGCGGCGCAGCCTCCGCGGCCGGCGGCGTCGCAGGCGGCTCTTCGGCCCCCGCCTGGTGCGGCGTCCGCGAGGCCATGCCGAAACCGATCAAAGCGACCGCCCCGTTGATGGCCGCGGCCACCAGAGTCGCCGTCGCCATGTCATAGACGCGCAGCAGATAGAACCCCGCCAGCAGGCAACCGAACACGGCCCCAACGGTGTTGCCGCCATACAAGAGGCCCATCCAGGAAACGCCCTCCGGAGTGGCCCTAAGCCATCGAGAAGCAGCCGGCAACGATGCGCCCATCAGCACCGTGGGCGGCAGCAGACAGGCCGCCGCCACCACCGCGCGCAGCAACATGGCCGGGAAACCGTGCCCCACCGCCGCCACGTAAACCCGGTCGACCAGGGGCATTCCGAACAACACCAGGATTCCGCAAATCCCAATTCCCATTTCGACCAGCGCATAAACGCGCAAGGGATGCCGCCCGGCGAGGGAGCGGATACGCGGCAGAGCCATGCTGCCCAGGCACAACCCGCCCATGAAAGTGGCCAGCAGTACACCCAGTGAAATCACCGTGGAACCGATCACCAGTTGCAGCAACTGGTACCAGACGATTTCATAGATCAGCGCGGAACAACCGCTGCCGGCGAACAACAGCAGCAGCAGAGGAAGGAAGCGGCGCGACGCGCCCGAATCTGTGAGTTGGATTTGGTTGGGCATTTAGAAGGGGCCGGGCATCCGGCTACGCACGGACAAGTTGCCCGGCCCCTACCATCATGGCATGGGCACGAACTTGTCTTGGCAGGCGTCCGGGGTTATCACCGGCCCCTCGCCGAACTTCAGGTCCGCATGCCCGGCCACTACGGTTGTGCCGGCGAAGTGCACGTTGTCGAACGTCATCCCCAGGCGGTGCTTCTCATCGAAACCCTGCAATGTGACCTTGCCGCCCTCCACCCACACATCGTGCAGCTCGATTCCGGTGAACATCGGCAGCCGGTCGCCGCCCTTGCCGAAATGCTCGTAGTCGGAATCCATCAAGATAGGGTTCGCGGTGTTGCGAATGCACACGTCGCGGTAGACCACGTCCTGGACAAGGCCTCCCTTGCTGGAGTTCGACTTGATGCGGAGGCCGTTATCGGCGCCGTCAATCGAAAGGTCGGTGACGCGGATGGAATCGGCCCCGCCGCTGGTCTCGCTGCCGATCGACATGCCGTGCCCGGCGTAGAAATGGTTGTGGGCGATGGTCATGTGGGAGCAATGGGCGCCTGCTTTGATGGCCACGTTGTCATCGCCGGTGGAGATGAAGCAGTGGGTGATGGTCACATTGGTGGAGCCGCCGGGGTCGATGCCGTCGGTGTTCCGCGCGCCCTTCCCGGGCGTGTTAATGACTACGCCCCAGACCGTGAATCCGTTTCCGCCGCTGTAGGAGACATGGAAATTGCCGGAATTCTTCAGCGTGATGCGGTACAGCGTGAAGTTGTCGCAGCGCGAAAGCACGATCAGGCGCGGGCAATTCTGGCTTCCGCCGGCGCGAGCCTGCTCGGCGAGGTCCCACCAGGAGACGTTCTTCCCGATGAGCTTGGCCCACCCGCGGCCATCGATGACGCCATCGCCCATCACCGCCGCGCCGGCCACATCGCCGCCGTTGATCAACGCCCGGCAGCCGCCGCCCTTCTGGCTCACGACGCCGCAACTGCCGGGACTCACTTCGTATGCCCACGGGTCGCGCGATCCGAACAAGATGGTCTTTGCGTCCACCCGCAGCGTGACGCCAGCCCGCAAATCGAGCGGGCCGGAGAGAAAGGCGTCGTGTGCGGCATCGGCCTTCAACTCGACGGTGAAACCTTTGGGGCAGGCGTCGAGGGCCTTCTGAATGCGGTTGGTGTCGAGGTTGTCTTCGTCGGTGTCGGGCAGCGTCTTGCCGTTAACCGCGGAGAGTTTGGCGGTCAAGACGAAGCAGCTTGGCGGAATCACCGGCTCGGTGACGATGCGCGTGTCCTGCGCGTGCGCCGCCATTGCCACCAGGAAAAGCGCCCATCCCGCTCGCACGCTACTTCTCCAGGAAAAGCGGGCGGATGTGGCGCTCGAAAAGGTTCTGGGTGACGTTGCGGGATATCGACTCCTCACACTGGTCCAGCATGTGCAAATATCGAGCGCCCATCTTGGCGGCCACTTTGTAGCCCACGTGCAGCAACTGGCGCACGTCCGGATTGAATCCCGGGTTGGATCGATCGTGGCGCAGCGCCGAGGTGTATTGCTGCGCGGTCCAGCCCTGGACCTCGGCCGGCGAGGGCAAGCGGTCGTAGTGAATGTCGATGACGGCGGCGTACGGCTCGCACAACTCGTCGCGATGGGCGAAGGCCTCGGTGTAGACTTCCTTGGCCAGTTTGAGGCCGTCGCCGCCGGCTTCAGCCAGTCCGATCAGCTCCTCGAGCCACGTGGTTCCGGCGGTCTTGAGGTGCACGCCGGCGTCGAATTTGCGGAGCGCCCGGCGCATGGGCGCGTAGATGGAAAACTTGTCGCTGCCGGAATGGACGCTCAGCTTGAGGTTGCGCGGAAGCTGGTACTGGCCGGTGGCGTAGGCGATCACGGCGAGGTCGTCGTTGAATTCCTTGGCAAACTGCGCGAGGTCGCCAACGTAATCCACGCCTTTGTTGAAGCGGCCGGTGAACTTGGGCGCAATGGTCTGGATGGGAATTTTCTCATCGGCGATGGCCGCGAGAATGACGAGCAGCTCGGGAGGAGTTTGCGGCGAGTCGGTCTCGTCCATGGAAACTTCCGTCACGAAATGGCCGGCGCCTTTGCGCTCCGCGACGTGGCGATAGATGCGGCCGGCTTCCTGGACGGCGAAGAGGTACTTGGCGGCAACCGCCTCGACCGATTGCCGCGTGGTCGCAAATGGCGCGGCGATTCCGGGGACGCTCAAGCGCCCGATCAGCTCCGGATGCCGGCCCACGAACGCTGCTACGTCCGCCGCCGGGGCGGGCTGGCCGATGGCCGAGGCGACGTCCAGCGTATAGAAATCGCTGGCGTCGATGAAGCGGTCCACGGTGCCCAGGTTGATGTGATCGGCATCCACGTGGTAGGGATGTTTCCAGCCCAGTTCACGGACGGCCGCATCGGCGGCGACCCGCACGCTGGCCGGTTCGGAACCGACGATGAGGTGCTCGCGATTCGACTTGTTCCAAACGGGGATCACGGTGACGCCGGACTTCTCGGCCATGACGCAAGCTGTCAGTTGCGCCTTGGCCTGATGCGCGAAGCGGTCTCCCACTCCAATCGAGAACTTCTCTAGTGTAAGCATGAGTACCGGAAAACCTTATTGTAGCGCCGGCGTTCTTCGCCGCCGGTGCTATTCTTGTGATTCAGGAGGCTGGATAAAATATGGCGGCATCGATTCTAAACGAAGAGAGCTGTGTGGTCCGCGCGACAAACAAACAGAAGGGGCGCACATGCTGGCTGGCCCCGGAAAAGGCGGCGGTTACCAACCTGTATTACGGCAGAATTATTCTCGATTCCGGCGACGCCCCGCTCGAATTCTCGACGGGCACGCACGAAACCGGCTTGGTCTGCCTGAATGGCCGCGCCGCGGTGGAGGCGGCGGGGAAGAGCTTCGAACTGGGCCGCTACGACGCGCTGTACATTCCACGAGACTCGCAAGTCCGCGTGGCCCCGTTGGACGCGGGCTGCGACCTGGCGGAACTTTCGGCGCCGGTCACCGGCCAATACCCGCTGCAATTCGTCTCGTTCGCCGACGTGCTCCGCGACCCGACCCTGCATTTCAAGACCGGCGGCCCGAACGACCAGCGCGAACTCCACATCCTGATCGGCAAGAACGTGCAGGCCGGCAGAATCGTGACCGGCGTGACCTTCACCAAACCGGGAAACTGGGCCTCCTGGCCGCCGCACGAGCACGCCGCCATGCTCGAAGAGGCCTATCTGTACATCGATATGCCCGCGCCCTCCTGGGGCCTGCAGCTCGTTTACACCGATCCGCAGAGGCCGGAACTGGTGGTGGCGGTGCGCGAAGGCGATGTGGTGGCGATGCCCGTGGGCTACCATCCCAACGTGGCTGCGCCCGGCAGCGCCATCGGTTTCATGTGGATGATGACGGCCTACCGCGAAGTGGCGGACCGCCAGTTCGGCGTGGTCAATGTGCAGCCGGAATACGCCAAGGGCGGGTCCGGGTTGGAAGCCGCGCACGGCAAGAAGTAGGGGCCGGGCATGTCCGGCCCCTACCGCGACGGGGCGGCCAACACCCGATCCGTGGCCGCATCGATTCCGGACACCGCGCCGCACAGCTTGCGACTGGCCGCCCATAGTTCTTCCGCTAGCGAGAGATCGGCGTCGGCGGCATCGCCGAACGACCCGCGAGCCGGATGACGGGCCAGCGCCTGACGCGCCGTATCCGCCGAGGCCTTTGGAAGACACTGCTCCACCGTTGCCAGGACACTCCCGAGCAGCGCCGCGCTGCGCCGGTACCGCTCCGCCGGACCGAGCCCGCGAACGGCGGGATCCAATTCCAGAATCCGATCGCAGAGCGCCAGTTCCCGCTGGGATGTTTCATCGGAGGGGTTCCAGCGTAAGGCACCGCGGAAGGCCTCGCGCGCGGAGACGTACTGCTCCCCGGCAAATTCGGCCGCTCCCAGCCCGGAGTATGCTTCCGCGTCGCGATTGTTCTCGCGCAACAGGCCGCGGAATACGTCCGCCGATTGTCCCGGTGATCCGTAATCCAGCAATAGGCGCCCGACGCGCTTCTGGGCGGCCGTATCGTGTGGAACATAACCAATAATCGCCAGCAACTCCGCCGTTGCCTGAGTTCTCGATCCCGCCTTTTCCAGGAAGGCGGCCAGCTCAAAGCGAACCTGAACCTGGTTGGCTACCTGGTCGGCTGGCCAGGAGCCGTAAATGGCGCGGTGGTAACAGGTGACGGCGTCCGCCGTTCTCTCTTGCCGAGCCGCGATCCTGGCTAGCCCGAGATTGGCGCGGCCGTTGGTGGGGTCCCGCCGCAGCACCTCCTCCAGGTACACGGAGGCTTCCTCCAAGCGGCCGGTTTCCACCAGCGTCAGGCCCAGGGCAAGCCGGTAGTCGCGGTTGACTGGCGACACGGAAAGCGCGTTTCGAAACTGCTCGACGGCTTCCTGATTGCGATCGTGCAGCACCAGGTCGTTGCCCGCCTTAAAGTACCCATCGGCCCTGGCCGCGCGTTCGGAACGGTAGTAGTAATTCAGAAAACCCACCAGCAGCAGCGCCGCGAGCGTGGCGGCAATCAGGCTGGGCAGGAACGCACCCGAGCGGCGAGTCACCGAATGCGCCGGTTCGGGAACCGCTTCCTCCGTGCCGGTCACGCCATAGGCGCGCAGGATGCCGCTGAGAGAAACCACGCCCCGCAGGTTGCGGACGTTGGTCCGGCTCACCACCGGCAGCACGTTCAGCTTGGCTTGCGCCATGTGTCTCAAGGCCGCATCGAGCGGCTGATCCACGTGCAAGTGAGGAAAGTTTTGCACCGTGAGCGGCTCGCTGGAATCGTAGCCGGGCAGCGTCTGGGCCAGCGTCCAGTCGCCGTGCCCCTCCGCCACGTGCTTCTGCAATCGAGCCAGGGACACCATGCCGAGCAGGCCGTGTTCGCCCACGACCGGGGCGGCATTGCGCTCTTCGTCGAGAGACTGGGCCGCGTCCTCCACCGTGTCGCCGGCGGAAAAGACTTGTTCGGCCGGAGTCAAGGCGGCCCAGACGACCGGCATCCCCTGTCGGTCCCGGGCTCCCGCGGGCAGGTGGATGCCATCCTGGTGCTGAAGAGCTTCATAGATGGGTTCGCGCTGCAGGTGGTATGAGATGTAAAAGCTGATGAGGTTGGAAATCATGAGCGGCACGATGATGGAGTAATCGCGCGTCATCTCGAAGATCATGATCACGGAAGTGAGCGGCACGCGGACGATGCCCGCGAAGGCCACTCCCATTCCCACCAGCGCGTAGGCGCCGACGCTGCCGGTATAGTCCGGCAGCAGGTGGTGGGCCACGCTGCCCGCCGCGCCGCCCATCATAGCTCCGATGAACAGGCTGGGGCCGAAGATGCCGCCCGCATTGCCGGTGCCGTAGCAGGATGCGGTGGCGATGAGCTTGAGCGGCACCAGCAGGGCCATCAGCCCAAGGGCCATTTGGCCATTCAATGCCAGGCTGACATTGCCATAACCGACGCCCAGGACCTGCGGCACAAACCATCCCATCACGCCGACCAGCAAGCCGCCCGCCGCCGGCTGTATCCACTCGCTCCACTTGGGCAACTGCAGAAAGCGCTTCCGGATGAAGAGCAGCAGCTTGACGAAGCAAACGGAAACGATGCCGCCGACCACCCCCAGGGCGGCATAGAAGAGGAACTCGACGGGGTGGATGAGCTGATAGGCGGGGACGTGAAACAGCGGTTCGTCGCCGAGCAGCAGGTGGAGCACGATCCACGAGGTGGCGGAGCTCAGCACGACGGAACCCAGCACCGGCGCGTGGAGGTCGCCCATGACCTCCTCGAGCGTGAAAAGGACCGCCGCGACGGGGGTGTTGAAGGCCGCCGCCAGGGCCGCGGACGCTCCGATGGGCACCAGCGCGCGGATCCGTTCCGGTCCCAGCCCCAGCCGCCGGCCGAAGACCGAGGCCAGGCCGGATCCAACTTGTACCGACGGGCCTTCGCGGCCGAGCGCGATGCCGGATGCCAGCGAGACCGAACAGCAGAAGAATTTCCCGACCACCGTCCGAAAAGTGATGAGGCCGTCGCGGAGAAACAAGGCGGCCTTGGTCTGCGGGATTCCGCTGCCGCGAGCGTTGGGGAAATAGCGGGAGAGCAGATACCCGGTGAAGAGAGCGCCGGCGACCGGGATGGCCAGCCGCCGCCAGGCCGCGCCGCCCGCGGGGTACATCCGGGAACCGAGACTCTCGGTGACGTAGATGAAGGCCGCGACCACCAGGCC
>Ga0181536_10008120_pt1 | contig 10171 bp, 6 predicted proteins | sample PEATcosm2014_Bin_41_FD_121105 | JGI IMG/M metagenome (GOLD analysis project Ga0181536, IMG submission 121105) | Peatland microbial communities from MTU Mesocosm Facility, Houghton, MI, USA - PEATcosm2014_Bin17_60_metaG | ecosystem: Environmental > Terrestrial > Soil > Wetlands > Peat | place...
CCAACCCCGGCACGTCGGAGATGCACTTCGTCGCCGCGCTCGACCGGGTGCCCGGGATGCGCTGCGTCCTCGGCCTGTTCGAGGGCGTGGTGACTGGCGCCGCCGACGGTTATGCCCGCGTCACCGGCAGGCCCGCCGCGACGCTGCTGCATTGCGGCCCAGGCCTCGCCAACGGGCTGGCGAATTTGCACAACGCGCGCCGCGCCGCGACGCCGATCGTCAACATCGTGGGCGACCACGCGACCTATCACCGCCCGCTCGACGCGCCGCTCACGGCCGACACCGAGGGGTGGGCGCGCGGCGTCTCCGGCTGGGTGCGCACCGCGATGGACGTGAAGACCGTCGGCCGCGATGCCGCCGCCGCCGTGCAGGCGTCGCTGATCGCCCCCGGCCAGATCGCCACGCTGATCCTGCCCTCCGACGTGTCCTGGAACGACGGCGGCATCCCCGCCGAGGCGCTGCCGCGCGTGCCGACCCCCCTCGCCTCCCCCAACCAGATCGAGGAAGCCGCCAGCATTCTTCGTCGTGGTGCCAGTGGTGGCAACAATGGCATCGTCCTGCTGCTGGGAGGCGAAGCCCTGTCGGCCGAGGGCCTGGCGCTGGCCTACCGCATCGCCGCCGCCACCGGCTGCCGCCTGATGGCGCAAGGCTCCAACGCCAAAATCGCCCGCGGCCAGGGGCGCGCTTCGCTCGACCGCGTGCCGTACGTGGTCGAGGTCGCGGTCAAGGCCATGGCGGGAACGAAACAATTGCTGCTGTGCGGCGCGCGCAAGCCGGTGACGTTCTTCGCCTATCCCAACAAGCCGCAGACCTCGATCCCGGACGACGCGGAAATTCATATCCTCGCGCGCCCGGAACAGGATCTGATCGAGGCGCTGACCCGGCTGGCCGACGCGCTGCACGCGCCGAAAGTGGCGCCACCCGACAACGGCCCGCGGCATGAAGTCGGACGCGGGCCGCTGACGCCGGAATCGGTGGCTTCCACCGTCGGCGCGCTGATGCCCGAGGGCGCGATCATCGCCGACGAGTCGGTCACCTACGGCCGCGGCTTCTTCGCCAACACCAAAGCGGCGCCGCACCACGACTGGATGAACGTCACCGGCGGCGCCATCGGCGGCGGCATGCCGATGGCCACCGGTGCCGCGATCGGTGCCCCTGGGCGGCGGGTGATCAACCTGCAGGCGGACGGCTCGGCGATGTATACCGTGCAGTCGCTGTGGACCCAGGCGCGCGAGAAACTCGACGTCACCACGGTGTTGTTGTCGAACCGCAAGTATCAGATTCTGATTGGCGAGCTGGCCAATGTCGGCGCCAACCCGGGCCGCACGGCGATGGATATGCTCGATCTCGGCAATCCCGATCTGAACTGGCCGCAACTGGCGAATGGCATGGGCGTCGAGGCCGCGCGCACCGACTCCTGCGACGAGTTCGCCGATCTGCTGGCGGGTTCGTTGCGGCGGAAAGGTCCGTTCCTGATCGAACTGCTGATCTGAGGAAGTTCCGGTAACAGAACGGCGTTCGACCCGCCCCGGTCAGACACAAGCCCGATTGGGGCGCTGCGACGGCGCGATTGAAGCCCGCCGCTCATGTCATGGCCTGATCCGCGCCGGCGCATCCTGCCCCGTGCCGAACCGGGGCTGGCACGCGGCGGCCGGCGCGACATTCATTACAGCAGTCGATATGTCATATTAACATTTGGCCAGCGGGATCATTTTGGCTGGTTTCCCCGCGGATCATGCTTACCTTGGGGCAGCCCAACGTTCATCGACCCGCCGCGCGCGGGATCGCACAATTCGAGGTCAGTGTCATTGCCCAACAAAACGCCAACGAACCGGAAGACCCACGTCACCGCCGAACGCCCGCCGTTTGAGCGTATCGCCCTGCTTTTGCAAGGTGGCGGGGCGCTCGGCGCCTATCAGGGCGGCGTCTATCAGGCATTGGCCGAAGCGAAGCTGCATCCGGACTGGGTGGCGGGCATTTCCATCGGTGCCATCAACGCGGCCCTGATCGCCGGCAATCCGCCGGAGCGGCGCGTCGAACGGCTGCGCGAATTCTGGGAGAGCGTGAGCCAACCGCCACTGGGCTTTTCCGAACCCGGCACGTTGGCCACCAGGGGCGAGTTCGCGCATGGTCTCATCAACCAGATGCGTGCCGCGGGTGTGCTGCTGTTCGGCGCGCCCAACTTTTTCGCGCCGCGGTTTCCGCCGCCGATGAGCAACCCGCCCGGCAGCCCCGAGGCGACCAGCTACTACGATACCGCGCCGCTGAAGGCGACCCTCGAACGGCTCGTCGATTTCGATCGGATCAACGCCGGCACCATCCGGATGAGCGTCGGCGCGGTGAATATTCGCAGCGGCAACTTCGTCTATTTCGACACCGCGTCGCATCACATCACGCCGCTTCACGTGATGGCGAGCGGGTCCCTGCCACCGGGCTTCCCGGCCACCGAAATCGAGGGTGAAAGTTATTGGGACGGCGGCATCGTTTCCAATACGCCGCTGCAATGGGTACTCGACAGCACCCCGCGAAAAGACACGCTGGCGTTCCAGGTCGACCTTTGGAACGCCCGCGGCGAAATCCCGCGCGACATCGCTGAGGCCGCCGTGCGTGAGAAGGAGATCCGCTTCTCCAGCCGCACGCGCTCCGCCACCGATCAATTCCGTAACGCCCAGATGCTGCGCCGCGGCCTCGCGCATTTGCTGAAGGCGCTCCCGAAGGACGCGCGGCTCCCGCCGGAGATGGAACTTCTCGCGAGCGAGGCGGACGAGACAGTCTTCAACATCATCCAACTGATTTATCACGCGAAGAACTACGAGGGTGTCTCCAAGGACTACGAGTTCTCGCGCCGTACCATGGAGGAGCACTGGCGATCCGGCTACCACGACACCGTGCACACGCTACGCCATCCCGAGGTGCTGCGACGCCCCCCTGGGCTCGATGGCGTGTTCACCGTCGACCTCGCCGTCCAGGGACGCGAATGAGGCCATGGCCGCGCCGGTGCCGCGGAATTTCGCCCGGCGGAACTTCATGATCAGGATCATTCCGTGCGTGAACTGTACGCCGCGCTGTGTTTCTCGGGCGTCAGGAGCAACGCGTTCACCGGCCAGTTCATCGTGCGCGGCCACGGCTGGTTCATGCGGTCGCCGCTCCGGCAGTCCCTGGTTGACCGCCACGCCGCGCGCGACGCAATGATGCGAACGCGCCGGCCCCGCGGGTGGCCGTGATATGCGAGAGGGCCTGACCATGGACACACGGATCGACGAAATCTCGGCGGGCCTGTTCCGGTTTTCGACCTTCGTGCCGCATATCGCGCCGCCGGCCGGCTTTACCTTCAACCAGTTCCTCGTCATGGGCGAGGAACCGTTGCTGTTCCATCTCGGTCACCGCAAGACCTTTCCCGCGACCGCCGCCGCCGTCGCCCGCGTGCTGCCGCTGGAAAAACTCCGCTGGCTCTCCTTCGGCCATGTCGAGGCAGACGAGAGCGGCGCGATGAACGAATGGCTCGCCGCCGCGCCGAACGCCGACCTGGTGCATGGGATGATCGGCACGGCGGTTTCGATCAACGACCTGGCCGACAAACCCGCGCGCGCGTTGATGGATGACGAGGTGCTCGACATCGGCGGCCGGCGGTTGCGGTTCATCGACACGCCGCATGTCCCGCATGGCTGGGAGGCCGGTGTTTTCTTCGAAGAAATCACCGGCACGCTGTTGTGCGGCGACCTGTTCACCCATCCAGGCAATGGGCCGGCGGTGACGGACGCCGACGTCGTCGGTCCGGCGATGGCGGCCGAGGACCTGTTCGGGTTCAGCAGCCTCAACCCGGCGACCCCCGCGACGCTGCGAAAACTGGCGGCGCTGGCGCCGGCGACGCTCGCCTTGATGCACGGCTCATCGTTTTCGGGCGATGGCGGAACCGCGTTGCGGCAACTCGCCGATCGGTACGAAAGCCTGATCCGCGCCGCGCTGGGGTAGACCCCGCCGCGCGGGTGACGTCGTGGAAGGGTCTCGCCGGCTCCGGCGAGCATCCGCGCCGCGGTCAGGCCGGGATCCCCGTGCAGACGAAATGCGGGTTTTCCCACCCCGGCTTGCCATACAGCAGCGGCGCGCCATCCAGCGTGCGAACGGTGCCGCCCGCCGCCTCCAACACCGCCTGCGGAGCGGCGGTATCCCACTCCATGGTGCGGCCAAAGCGGGGATACACATCGGCGATCCCCTCCGCCAGCCGGCAGAATTTCAGGCTGGAGCCGAAATTCATGGTTTTCGCCACGACCCGGCCGGCGAGAAACGCCTCCAACCGTGCGATGTCGCCATGGTGCCGGCTGGCGAGCACAGTCAGCCCCTCGGCGGGCACCACGCGGGCGTGCACCGGGGTCTCGACCCCGCCCAATCTTTTCCAGGCGCCAACGCCGACGATGCCGCCGAACAACTCCCCCGTCGCGGGCACCCCGACGACGCCAAGCCGGATCCGGCCATCCCGAACCAAGCCGATGTTCACCGCGAAATCGTCGCCGCCCTCGGCGAACTCGCGTGTGCCATCCAACGGATCCACCAGCCAGAAGCTGGGCGACGCGGCGAAAACCGCACCGCCGGCGACCTCCTCCTCGGCGATCACGGGGATCTCCGGCGCCGCCGCGCGCAGGCCGGCCACGATGAGCGTTTCGGCGGCCTGGTCCGCCTCGGTGACCACGGAGCGGTCGGCTTTCCGCGACACCGCGAAGCCGCGCGCGCGAATGGTGAGGATCACCTCGGCCGCTCGCAGCGCGAGACCGGCGGCCAGTTCCAGCAATGCCGCGTCGGTCATTTCGGCTCCGCCGCCGGCATCCGTTGGACGCGCTTCCTGGACTGCTTCCCGGCCAGCGCGGCATCCGCCACTACGCGCGACGCCGGCGTCCTGGCCTGCTTCCCAGACCGCTTCCCGGGTGGCTGACTCCCGGACTGCTTCTCGGACCGCTTCCCTGGCGGCGGCTTCCCAGACTGCGTCCCCGTCAGGGCGGCCACCGCCGGCGTGCGCAACGCCGGTCTCTCCGGCTCGATCCGGTCGTTCACCGGCCGTGCCAGAAACATCCGCGCCGTTTGATGGACCAGCGCCGGATCCAGCAGCTCGACACAGGCAAGTCCGCGCGGGCAATGCTCGGTCTTCGCCAGGAAGCAGGGCGCGCAGCTCATGTCACGATAGAGCGCCACCGCCCGTTCCCCCATCGGCCCCCACTCCGCGGGATCCACCACGCCGGAGTGCATGCCGATCGTCGGCACACCAGAGGCCGCGGCGATATGCTTTGGCCCGCTGTCGCCCCCGATGAACAGCGTACAGGCGGCGAGCAACCGCGGCAGATCGCGAAGCGGCACCTGACTGACGGCCGAAGCGACCCGGTCTGGCCGCGCCACCTGGGCCAGGATATTGGCGGCCTTCGCCTCGTCGTCGCGTCCCCCAACCAACATCACGGCGACGTCGTCGCGTTCGAGCAGGAGTTGTATCAGCGGCGGAATATGCCTCTCCGGCCATTGCCGCATGACATTGCCGGACCCCGGATGAATCGCGACGACCGGGCGGACGAACAGGTGGCGCACCCCCTCCGGCAGTTCCTCGACCGCCATGGCCGTGGGCACCGGGTCGAACAACCGGCGATCCGCGTCGCACGACACGTCGATCGCCGCCACCAGCTTCACCAGATCGTCGACGGCGTGGCTCCGCTTGCGTTGCAACGCCTTGTCGCCCTCCCATTCCAGCACGACATCCAGCCAGGGATAGCTCTCCAGCGAATCATACCCCGCGAGCACCTTGGCGCCGGCGCAAAGCAGGAGGTTCCTGGTCGACGGGTTCTTGCGCAGGTCCACCGCGATATCGAAGCGATAGGGCGCGAGCCGCGCGGTCAGCCCCGCCAGTTCGGCTTCGGTCAGTTCCTTTTCGCCGAGTTCGGATCGCTCGAAGAAGAATTCAAATGGAATGCACTCGTCGATCGCGGGTTCGACCGCCGCGATCGCCGCCGACGCCGGGGCGACGAGCGCCGTCAGCCTGGCGTTCGGAAAGACCGTCTTCAACCGTCTGATCGCCGGCAGCGCGGTGATGAAGTCACCGATATGATCCACCTTGACGACGAGGATCGCCTTCACCGCGGCACGGTCGATCAGCGGATGTCCGCCATACAGCGCGCGGACGCCTTCGTCGTCGACCCGATAGTCGTCCGAGCAACGCGACAGGCGCGGATTGAAATAGGGATCCCCGGCCGCGAACAGCCCGCGCCATGCGCCGGTGAAGCGCCCCGCGTCGAAGTCTTCGGCCATGGTTTCGCGGCTGACGCGCTCGTGATGGATCAATGTCGCGTGCGGCGTATAGATCGTACGCAGCCCGGCGCGATGCGCGCGCAAACAGAAATCGAGATCGTTGTTGATGACGTCGTGCGCTTCGTCGAAGCGGCCGAGTTGCCCGAAGATGTCACGCCGGACCAGCAGGCAGGCTCCGGTCACGCCAATCACCTCGCGCCGCATCCGTGCGAGGCCGAAATATCCCGGGTCGGTCTCAGCGGCGTGGCGGAACGCGTGGCGGCCAATGCCGTCGCCGAGAAACATGCCGGCGTGCTGCACGGTGCGGTCCGGATACAACAATCGCGCACCGACGATCCCGACGCCGGGCCACGCCGCCGTTTCCAGCATCGCGTCGAGCCAGTCCGGCTGGACGATCTCGATATCGTCGTTGAGGAATAACAGGAATTCGCCATCCGCGGCGGCCGCGGCGGTATTGTTGAAGCGCGACCAGTTGAACGGCGCCGGCATCTCCACGACCTTGTCCGCGTGCTCGCGGACGAAGCGCTTCCAGGTCGTTTCGGTTTCCGGAATGTTATCGATGCAGACGATTTCATAATTCCGGTACGTGGTCACCGCGCGCAACGTCCGGAGACAGGTCTCGATATAGCCTTTCGCCGCGCAGGTCGGGATGATGATCGAGACTTTGCCGCCGGCCGGCGCCGTGCGCCGCACCTGGAATGTTTCGGGCACCGCTCCCGGCAGCACCTCGGCGTCGATCCCGCGCCGCGCCATGGCGTCGCGCAACGCGGCGGCGCCGTTGTCCGGGTTCACGGCCACGCCGCCATCGGTCCGGCTCAGCAGTTCGGTGACGTGATACGTGTGCGCCGCCGCCTCGGTGCACCGCAGCGCGAGGTCGTGAAATCCGTCACGCATCAACGACTCGGCGGTCGCGCCGATGGTGGCCAGCAGCGCGGGGCGGAGCACGAGCGGGCGGCCGATATAATTGGTCGACAGCAACAATGACGGCGAAAAATCCGGCTTGAAAAACGCCTCGGGCCGCGTGGCGCCGGGCGCCAGGCGAAACTCGTCCGCGTAAAAGCAATCCGCGCGCGGGTGAATCCCGCTGGCGACCGCGAACGCGCTCAACGCGTCGCGCCCCAGTTCGTCGCCGGCCGCGAGAAGCGCGATCAGCGACGGTTCGTTCCGAGGCACCCCGTTGACGGATGCCCCGCTGTCGGATGCCCCGCTCGAGGACGCCTGCCCCCCGGCGGCCGACTCGCTCTGGGACACGAACGGCGCGCGCCATGCCGCCGCGCCGGACGGATCGGCGACGGTGAACCGCGCGGTGTGTTCATGGGCGAGACGTCCGATCGCCGTCAGGGCCGCCTCGGCGTCAGGGCCGCCGGAGGCGACGACGGTCACCCGCCAATTTGGCCAGCATTGTTCCACGATCGAGCGCACCGTCAGCGCCCAGGCCTTGTCGTTGGCGGCGACGGTGGGGTCACCGGTGACGATCAGGTGGAACGCGGGCCGCCAGTTGAGCTGATCCAGCACACCGTTCGTGGTTTTCTGTTCGACCCATTTGACGCGGCGGCGAATCGAGGCCGCCTCTTCCGGATCGTCGGTCTTTTTGACCGTGATACGAAACGCATGGACATGGGACCCGCCGGTCTTCGACCGCGCGATCAGCTGAATGACGTGGTCACCATCCGGCAGGGCGCGGGACGGGCAATGGAACGTGTAGCCACTGCGCGCCGACCCGGCCCAGTCCGGAAACACCGCGCCGACATCGGGCCGTGCCATGCCATAGTGGGCGTGGCCGAGCAACGTGCCGTCCAACTCGACGTCGATCCCGGTCATGCCGTCACGCGCCAGCGCCCAACCCTCGATCACCAGACGGCCGGTCACGGGGTGGACCATGACGCCGTCACGGGTGACCGGTCCATCGAGTTCAAACCGGAATGCCGCGGCGGGCGGCGCCGCCGCGGTCACGGTCAGGACGCTTCTGTCGCCGTCGCGGCCGATCGCGATGACGCGGACCTCATGCGACCCGCCCGTGAAGCCCGGGATCGTTCCGGCGAAATCGAAGCCGGTGCCGACCGGTATCCCATTGTGTTCCATCGCGACGTCCGGGCGGTCGCGGCCATAATTCGCATTGCCGGCCGGGCGCCCGTCGACCTCGATGGCGACACGTTCGATCCCCTGCCGCGAGGCCGCCCACCCCTCGATGAGTAGACCGCCATCGGCGGTAACGATCGCGTGATCGCAATTCAGCAGAACGGAATTCTCCGGCTTCCCGGCGGCGGGTTCCGGCCTGGCCGGCTCCGGCCGCGTCGCGTCCAGGCTGTTTGCCGGCGGCGCTTGGGATGTCGGTGGCGTGGACTTCGATTCCGCGGCACCGGGTGGCTTCGTCTCCAGCACGGACACCGTAGCCGCCGGCGGTTCAGCGGCGTGCGACAGCGGGATCGTCGTCGCATGGCACGCGCCACTCAGGCACAACACCTGCGCGGTCACGTTGGCGGCGCCGCGCATCGCCTCGTCCATCACCCGCTCCAGAACGAAACCCGCCAGCCGCGCATTGGGCCAGTCCGGATAGGCATCCGCCACATCGCCGCGCTCACGGCCCTGCATCGCGGCGCCGACGCGCCTGCCATCGACGAAGATCTGCACCGCGACGACCGGCGACGTCGCGAGCGCCCAGCCGTGCACCAGAAGCCGGCGATCGGCGGTGATCTCGGCCGACTCCAGGTAGACCATCCCGCGCGGCGCGGCGATTTCCGTCCCTGGCATGTCGTGGGCCGGACCGGCCAGAATCGCCGCCTGATCCGCCATGCAACCCAGCCGCATGCCCTCTTCGAACACCGCGCCATCCCGGGCGCGCGCGCGAACCCACATATCGGAGATGCGGACCGCGTCACCACCCGGCATCGGCAGATACACCTGGAACCCGGCCCGGAACGCGGTATCCCCGCCGGACAGCAGCACGGTTACCTGGTCATCGCCGTGACCGAACTGGACCGCCACCAGTTCCAGCCCCGCCGGATCGTTGATCGTGAACGAGTCAACCGGCGCGGCCGAGGTGATCTGGCCGCGCAACACCACGTCGAAGCGGGAATGGGTTGGCCAGCCGTCGACCGCGGCACTGAGTTCAACCCTGATCCGGTTCGCCGCCACTTGCGTCACGGGTTGATCCGTCCGGGGGCCTGGCGGGACGGGTTGATCGGTCACCGCCATCGGCGGCGCGGGTTGATCCGTCGCCGGCCCCGGCGGGACGACCTGGTCCTTCCGCGCTGCTTCCTGGGCGGGCTTCGCGGGACGCCGGCCGGCCCGCGACGCGGTGGCGGCCTCACGGCACGAGGGGCGCCGCGTCATGGTGTCCTCATGGCGTCAGCCATTGCGGTGCTCGCGGCGGAACGATCGCCCGGCCTGATGATAACGCTCCCCTGACAATCACATTTCAAAGGGAAGCCGTCCCTCTTTATACCCATCCATATCGAAATGCTCCTGCGCCGAGGTCAGAATGCCCTTTCGAATCCCCTCGGCGACGTCGGGGTAACGGCGAAGATACCATGCTTCGTCGACCCGGATGGGAGCCGGCAAACGGCCTTCGAAATAACCGTCGCTAATGAAATGCTGCCGCGCCGACCGGATGCTTCCGGCCCTGATCGCCTGGCCGATATCGTCGTACGCGCGTGCGTACCATTCCTCGTCGACCTCGATGCCTCTGATCATCAGCTTCAACAGTTCAACGAAATCCTCATACGACATATTGACCTGCAGATCGCCCCGCACGGCCTGGATATCGACGGAGCGGCGGATGACCTCGAACGGCGGAAAATAGTTCACGGTACCTCCATGACGGCGGGGGGCATGACGGCGGGCGGGGCATGACAGCGTGGGGCATGACAGCGAGGGGCATGACGGCGGG
>Ga0181536_10008121_pt1 | contig 10171 bp, 8 predicted proteins | sample PEATcosm2014_Bin_41_FD_121105 | JGI IMG/M metagenome (GOLD analysis project Ga0181536, IMG submission 121105) | Peatland microbial communities from MTU Mesocosm Facility, Houghton, MI, USA - PEATcosm2014_Bin17_60_metaG | ecosystem: Environmental > Terrestrial > Soil > Wetlands > Peat | place...
CGCGGCCGTCGGCGCCGTGGTTGGTCGAGGAAGGCCGAATGGGTGATGGCACTCGGGTAGGAACAGGCTCCGAGAAAACAAGGGCCCCGTCGCGACCAAAATATCCCTCGATGCACCAGAACCCTTGCGGTGCAACAACTCGGAATCAGCCGTAATCTCAAGTGCTTACGCTGCGATAGCAATCGGATTCGAGTGACAAATCGGTGAAATGTTTGGCCACCAAATGGTGAAGTCGACACTTGCCGTCGGTGGCGGCCGTGAGGAAGTCTACCTGGTGACCCATGGCGACGAGCTCACGGGCCGTGGCCTGCGAGGCGTATGCCGCGCCGCCTCCGACCGGCGGGAACTCATAGTTCGCAAACAGCAATTGCATAAGATTCGCCGATTCCCGTCGTACCCAGCGGGACTATGCACAACGGTCATCAGCCAACGATGAGAAGTTGGTTCCGCAGGGGCGATGATTGCCAAAGATATTTTGAGCGCTACGCAAAGCGCTGGACATAATGTAACGTGTGGTCGAACGACCCCGCTTCTGCGCAGCGCCGCCCCAAGCTGCTACCGTATGGATTGATGGCTCGATCGATTGCGGCATTTCATGGCATATTCGACATGATTTGCAATTCCAATGGAATTAGCGGAAACCAGCAAATGCCCTCACAGGAACTTCCAGCATGTCATCGACGCTGACCCGGTGGATCGACTGGCTCGAGCGTCGCGCCAAGCCCAAGGCGAAAGCCACCTACCGCCGCCCGCTCATCGAGGCCGCTCGCGCGTGGCGCCACGCACTGCGCCGGACCCGAGTCATCGGCGTCACGGGCAGTGCCGGCAAAACCACAACTAAAGAGCTGATCCACGCGGCGCTGGCCGGGCACGGCCACTGTGTCAAGAGCAGCGACAGCAACAATCAGCTCTACGACGCTGCCCGCTTGTTGCTGTCTTCGGCGCCGTGGACACGGTTCTGTGTGCAGGAAATCGGGGCCACCACCCCCGGCAAGTTTGAACCGATGATCGCGTTGCTCAAGCCGCAAATCGCAGTCGTCACGAATGTGGGAACCGATCACCTGAAGGCGTTCCGCACGCAGGAGGCTGTGGCGGTCGAGAAAATGAAACTCGTTTCAAGCCTTCCAGCCGACGGCATTGCGGTACTCAATGCGGATGACCCCCTGGTTGCCGCAATGGCACTGCATTGTCGCGCGCGCATCGTCACGTATGGCCTGGGTAGCGGTGCGCAGTTCCGCGCCGAATTGGTGACGGATCGGTGGCCTGACCGGCTCGCGCTGCGGATTCACCATGGCGGGATGGCCGTGCTGGCGCAAACACGGCTTCTGGCAGGGTATCAGGCCAGCAATGTGCTCGCCGCGGTGGCGACGGCCTGCTCGTTGGGAGTGCCGCTGGATGAGGCCGTTCAGGCGGTTAGCCGGCATGAGCCCATGCTCGGGCGGATGAGCGTGTACCAATCGGCGCGCGGAGCCACGCTGATACGCGACGATTGGAAGGCGCCCGACTGGTCGATACTCAAGGCCGTGCAGTACATGGCCGATGCTCGTGCCGCACGCAAGGTCATCGTGATCGGCACGATCTCGGACAGCGGCGGCAGGCCCAATCTTTATCGCGATGCCGTGACCGCCGCGGTGGCGGCGGCCGATCGCGTGCTGCTCGTCGGACCCCGCGCAGCGGCAGCGCTTCGACGCCTCAGCGCAGTGGGCGGCGACAAGCTGCTTGCCTTTGATTTAGCGCGGGACGCGGCCCAATGGCTGGGAGGTTTCGTTCGGGCCGGGGATCTCGTGCTGCTGAAGGGCTCCAACAATGCCGATCATCTTGCGCGCCTTGCCCTTGCCTTGGACCAGGACGTTGGCTGCTGGCGATCCCAATGCCCGCGCGTGGTCATTTGCGATCGCTGTCGCCTGATCGGGGCGCCGGCGGCGCCGTGAGCGTTTCATTCGAGCACGTGCGTATTGCCGACGGCGTGGAGCAGCTTCCAAAATCCGAGTGGCAGCGTCTCGTCGCCGGGAGACCCGCACTGCGCCTGGAAGTGCTGCGGGCGATTGCGTCTGCCGCAACGCGGCCTTTGCCACTGAAGATCTTTCTGCTCGAGGACCAGTGGGGATTGGCGGCAGCGGCGATCTGCGAACCGGTCGCCGCGGACAGCGCATACAATCCGCTCGACGCGCTGCTTTATGGACGCGTGGCACGCGCGGCGCGTAGGCTGGGTCTGTCCACTCAGCCGGTGCTCATGTTCAACGTTCCGCTCGCGCGGCAGACGCCCGTCGTTTTTCGGCCGGCGGATACGACGGAGCAACGGCGATTCCTCGGCCGCTTGCTCGACCATATCGAGGCGTTCGCCAACACTCTGAAGTTCGGCATTGCGTTTGTCGGCGTCACTCCCGAGGACGAACCTCTATGGACCGCGCTGCGCAGCCGGCGGTATCTTGGGTCCGAATTCGAATCGACCGCCAGCCTCGAAATCCAATGGCCCGACTTTGAAGGTTACGTGGCGCATCTGCGCAAACGGAGCAAGAACGCAGCACAGACCGCGCGCGCAGAGCGCAACCGCAATCGTAAGGGCGGGGTGAGCATCAGGCAGGTGCAATGCAGCGATGCCGTTGCGGAGGCATATTATGTCATTACGCGTGATCACTACCGGCGCAAGAACGGCAGGGACCCGCTCTACGGGCCGCGGTTTATACCGCAACTGTCGGCAGCGATCGGCGATGATCTTCTGATCTTCGAGGCCGTGCGCGATGGCGAGCGGGTGGCGATGATGGCGGTTGTGCGCTCGGAAGCCGTGGGATGGGTGGGGTGGATCGGCGTCGTGCAGCGCGATCGGCGCAACGACTTCACGTACGCCAATATGGTTTTCTATCATCCTGCAGACTGGGCGCCAGCGCTGGGGCTGAAGACCTTGCTCTACGGCACCGCTGCGCAACAGGCCAAGCTGAGGCGCGGCTGCCGCTTGCTCGCTTGCCACCTGTTTTATCGCCCCCATCGAAGAATCGTCCGCCTGATTGCCAGACCCTACGTCGCGATCCACCAGGCCTGGCATCGCAGGAAAAGATAGTGATCGCGTTGACCGTTGGCGCAAGGTGGACCGGTCATGCCTAGACGCGCGTTGTTCCTGGGGCGAATGCTGCACAACGAATCGCTCGCGCCGGCAACGCTCGCCGCGCGTCAGACACGACAGCTGTGCGCGCTGGTGCGCCATGCGGCGCGGGTCCCGTTCTATCGCGACTTATACGCCGCGCACGGCATACGCGCCGCATCGTTCGAAGCGCCGCACGATCTGCAATCGCTGCCGATCGTGGACAAGCAAATGCTGCGCGCCGCCGGCGCCGCCGCCGTCTCGCTCGATGCACCCGCAAAGAGAGTCACGATCAGCACATCCGGCTCGACCGGCCAGCCGCTGCAATTCCAGATCGACCGCCGCTACGATCAGTGGCGCAAAGCGCAGTACTTGCGTCCGTATCTGAGCAACGGCCAGCGCCTGACGGACAAGATACTGCGGCTGACGGGCCGTCCGAACCCCAGAACCCCCTGGTTTTCACGGCTTGGGCTGCTGCGTGAATGGCGCATGGACTGCGCGTCCGACCCCACACGCATCGTGGAGGCCTGGCAGCGGATTTCCCCCGATGTTCTGCAGGGCTACCCCTCGGCCCTGCGCTCACTGGCACATCATTGTCTCGACAGCGGCGAGTCTCTGGCTCCCGCACCGCGCCTGGTATTCACGGATTCCGAACTGCTGCTTCCGGACACGCGCGCGTTGCTGGCGCGGGCGTTCGGCACGCCGGTCATCGACATCTTCGGCACGTTTGAGACCGACAATATTGCGTACCAATGCGCGGCTCGAAATGGCTACCATGTCGCGACCGACTGCGTCGTGTTGGAGATTGTCCGCGACGGCAAGCCCGTGCCGCCCGGCGAGGAAGGCGAGATCGTCGTCACCGTGCTCGCCAACAGGACGCAGCCGTTCATCCGGTACAATCTCAAGGATATCGGCCGGCTGTCAACGCAGGCATGCACCTGTCGCTCGCCGTTCCCGCTGCTCACGGTCATCGAGGGCCGTGTCAATGATCTCATCGTGCTGGCAGACGGCCGCCGATGCACTCCCCAAGGGATATTCGCGCGCATGAATCGCCTAGCCGATGCGATTCGGCATTACCAATTGCGGCAGACAGGGATCGGACGCTTTGAAATGCTCGTCGTCCCCACCATTCGATTTGAAAACGGAGGCCGGGGGGAGGTTCTGAACGCCATCGGTTCGACGCTCGGGGACTCCAAGATCGAACTGCGATTGGTTGACCGGATTCCCCCGGATGCATCCGGCAAACGGCGTATATTTGTCTCGCAACTTGAGTCGGGTATTCACACCCCGGATGCATAGGCCACCGCAGGCTTCTTGACGCATAGGAATCCGGCGAAATTGAACCACTGAAAAAATGTCTCCACGATCTCAAAGCCATTGCGGCGGAACAGGTCGACGTTCTCGTCGAGACGGTATGGAACCAGGACATTCTCCAATGCGGCGCGTTTGCGCACGATCTCCGTATCCGAATATCCCCGCTGCTTCTTGAATTCGTAGTACAGATCGATGAAGAAGCGGTTCATATGACCATTGTTCGTCAGTATCTTCTCGGTCACTATCAGTACGCCTTCGTCGACGAGCGCGTCATAGATCCAGCGGATCAAGTTATCCCGCCGAAGTGGCCGGATAAACTGAAGCGTCCAGCACATCGCAACCACACCGGCGTTCTCCAGAGGAAGATCGGATAACTGCCCATTGAAATCCCCGTGCCGCAGCTCAATGCGCTCCTCCAAATGGTTTTCCTCGACGTTCCGTTTTGCTCGCTCGAGCATCGGCGGGGAATTGTCGTAGCCGACGAGGCGCGCCGTGGGCGGCAGTACCGCGCCGAGGCCAATCAGCGTCGTTGCGGTGGAACATCCGAGGTCGTACAGCTTAGTATCCGGAATCCAGAGGTTCTTGCACAGGCTCCGGATCATCCCCTGCTGCTCCAGGTAGAGGGGGACACTGCGCTCGAGCATGTCGTCGAATACTTCGGCAACTTCCGCGTTGAACTCGAAATTGCCGGTCGGTTTGCCCGATTTAAGAAAGACTTCATCCCTCTTCACGTCCGTCCTCCCGAAATGCACTTGCGGCAAAACAAGAAACCGCGACAGTCTCCCTTCTCCGGAGCGCCTCGTATGATCGACTTGTCGTAGTAAACAAACTCCCTGACGAGATCCAATCCGCATTCCTCGACACAAGCGATCAATTCCTGCCGATTGATCCACCAGCACAGGAATTCGCCGTAGCCCATCTGCATTGCCTTGTGCATTGCCACAAAAGACGGTACTCGCATCACGGTCTGCAATCTCGAAACGTACAGGAATTCACGCGTAGCACCGGCGAGTTTGCGAACTTCCCCGCGCCAATCCTCGAAGTAGTGCAGCGAACTGCTCGTGACCACGAGGTCGTACGTTTGCCCGAGGAACTCGCTTTCGTCATCGCTTACGCGAATTGTGGGCAATAATTGGCGTGCAATGCGGCACAGATTGGCAACGTCGTAGCAATGGTAATCAATCCCTATTTCCGGAAGCAGAGACTTGCTGTAGAGGTAGTAGTGACCGGTTCCGCCGCCCCAATCCAAAATGCTGAGAGTGTCCTTTTTTCTTGCCGCCAGAGCCAGGACATATCCGTAGGACATCATGACGTTATGATCGGCCCGGTCTTCCCGCGTCGTGTGCCACGGGAAATGAGCTACGCCCAGCGGCCCGGGCCCTTGCAGATTCCGCACGAGGATTGGCCAGTGCTTTTCCTGGGCATCGGCGATGCCCGGATCGTTCCAACCCGTGGTGGCATGCCAGCCGCCGGGCACGTACTCCAATTCGGCGAAAATGTACTTGCCGGCGTTTTGCACACGGACGGAGAGGTAATGAGCGATTTTTTTTAAGCTCTTCCCCAGAAGAGTCGAACGAAATAATGTCATGCTCGCCGACCCTGACAGAAGGAAGCGACAGTATCACGCCGCTTGATCGAGTGGCAAAGGCCGCGCCAGCAGAGTGCGTTTTGCAGGCCGAGCTATTGCATTCGCGTCTGCTCAAAGACCTGGATCGGCTCGCGGAGCATGGCCAGCAGCCCGAACTCCCAATTCCGCTGTGAGCGGCAGTCTGATGGCGATATAAGATAATCGACCCGCAAAATCACGCTGCGGCGGATCGAAGGCGCGATTTGATGTGGTCCGCCAGTCGGATGGCAAGGGCGACGATCGTGAGCGTTGGATTGGCGTAACCTCCCGTCGGAAACACAGAGCTGCCCGCGACATACAGGTTTGCACATCCGTGGACGCGGCAATTCGAATCGACCACGCCTCTTCGTTCGTCGGAGTGCATGCGGGTTGTGCCCATGTGATGCCGGCCACCGGCCATGCTGTTGGGCCATCCAGTGTCGCCTTCCGAGTGATTCTCAATCAGCGAACCGAGCTTGAGACGCGTGAATTCGGCACGCATGGTCGCGATGAGGCGCCGAAGACCAAGCTTATCCCGCGCGTTCAGCCGCCAGTCGACCTGGACGCGAGGCATGCCAAAGCGGTCTTTGCGCTCACCGAGTGTCACGCGGCTGTCCGGATTCGGCGTGGCTTCAAGGACCGCTTGCAGCGCGAGCGCGGGACGCGGTCGTGCGACGTTGGCAAGTTGCCGGCCCAGTAAGCATCCGACATCTCTGAAGCCCGAGACGATATTCCGTGCATGACGGCGCAGGTGCCGGTCCGGTAGTTCATGATGACGCAGCACATCGATCAGATGAATGAACGACTTTCCGCCTGGTGAGAAGTATTCAGGCAGCGTCTTGTACAGCGGTCGACGCACGAAGAAGACGGCACAGGCGTTCAGCCGCTCGCGACGAAGCGTTTGTTCGTTCAAAGACATGGCGGCGTTGAACTTCTGCTCGCCGCCTACACGCGCGTAGTCTTCGATGACGTAGATGCTCCTGTCGTATTCAGGCCGAGCCGGCTGGTAGTGTCCGGATAGAAAGTACGGGTGGTCCATGAAAAACCGGCCCACCAGATCGTGCTGGTTGCCGATGCCCGTGCTTGCGACGCGGTTCGAGGCGAGAAGCAATCTTGCATTCTCGATTCCGCCGCATGCCAGTACATAAGTGGTCGCTGTAAATCGGATGTTTCGGTCATTGAACGTCGCTATGCGCAGGCCGGTTACGTGGCCCGCATGCTCGTCCACCTCGATATCGATTACATTCGCGTTCAGATAGACGTCGATATTGGAATCAGACCCAAGCTCCGCCCGGTAGAATTGACCGAAGTCGCGCGGAAAGCTGAACTGGTAAATTCTGGTCTCGAGGCAAGCATCGTCGAGCTGCAGCGCGCCAGCCTCGGCCGAGCGCCATGGGGACGGAGAATAATCGTACGGTCCGAGATTGCAGATACGCTGAGCGCGGCGGTAGTGCGGCTCGAGCTCATCGCGGGAAAATGGCCAGCCGCTATGGGCGATGCCCTCCCGTTCCTCGAAATCAATCGGATCCAGCGGCCGGCATTGTCCGCTCCATCGGGTTGTCGATCCGCCGAACATGCGTAATCGCGAGCGCGCAGTCGAGTAGTTCGCAAGCCCGATGTTCTCGCCGAGGTACAGCGCCTGCGCGCGATGACGAAACTCGAAGTCGCCGCTCTCGACCAGCGCAACACGGCTTCCGTGGCCGGCGATCTCGCGCGCCAGCGTGATGCCGGCGGCGCCCGCGCCGACGATGCAGACATCCGCGGCGATGGCGGCGGCGTTCAGTCTGCGTGCATCATGAAATGCCACGTCGTTGTTCCAAGGTTCGTAGCAGCGAATGCCCTTTGAGACCCGCGGGCAGCGGAAGATCGAGCAGTTCGAATACCGTCGGCACGAGATCGAGGATGTGTGCCCGCTCGATCGGAATGCCCTGTGCCATGCGTGCGCCGGACGCCAGCAGGAACCCATCGGGCCGATGGTTGCCGCTGCGGCCATCGGGGGCACGGCCGGGTGTTGGCCACGGGATGGCGCCATAACGGGGTGACACGATGCGGCGGTGAAGTGCAGCCGGCTTCGGGCACCAGCGAATCATCAGGTCCGGCAAGTGGTCAGACACGCGCCCGCCAGGGTAGAGGTCCTTGATGCGGGCAATTGCGTCGACGACAGGTATGCCGCTATCTGCATCGATGAAGGAGCCGAGGCCCTGGGCAATCTGAGTGCAGAGCGCTTCGTACTCGGCACCGGGCTCCACGATCCCGGCCGCCTCACGGCCTCGCAGATTGATGCGAACGTAGCCGTCCAGATCACAGAGCGCGACGAACGCCCGCGCGGAGGACCAGTCGATTCCGCGAGTGCGCCAGAACATGGTCAGCCAGTCTTGGATCGGAATGGGCAGGTGATTCTTGATCCAACTGCGCAATGGTGTGGGGAGTAACGCCCGCAGACGATCGGTGAGACGGGGGCGGGAGGCAGGCCCATCCGAAGCGCCGTGCCCGGCAAGCACGCGCGCGAGCATTTCACGCAGCAGCTCCGAGCGCGAAACGTTCGCGCCCATGCCGTGCAGCGAGAAGACGAGCGTCGTGGCTTCGCTGCCCGCTTGCCCGATCAGGCGGCCAATTGCGGTGTCGCATGCGACATAAATATCCTTCAGAGCCCCCCCTAGGGCCTTGGCTTGCGCAGCGCTGGCCTCACCGGCCATGTTCGTGAGGTCCCAGAGCTGGTGACCCCCACGGTGTGTTGCGGCGAAGCAGATCATGAAGAGATCCCAGGGCTCCTTCTGCATGAGCGCAACGCCCAAATCGCCGACACGCTCGGTCGTGCGCACACACCGATCACGGACTTCGAGCAGACTCGCGGCCGACAGCAGATGCGCTTCCTCGTTACCAAAGGGTGCGTTGCCAAAGGTCTTGTACACCCAGTCAATGAGTTCCGCGGGATGTGATGCGGGCGGATCGAGAGTTTCGAGCGTTGCCCAACCTGAAATCTCGGTGCCGTCGAATGTTTCCGGCGCGTACGCCAGCGGGACGTCCACGGCTACGACGCGCCGACTCGAAGCGATGGTGCGCCAGAAGGGGCGCAGGGGCATCCAGCGCGGCGACGGCCGCTCGTGCTTCATGCGCTCGGGGCGCCAGACGAGGTAGTGATAAAAGCCGTGCTCGGAGGGCGGCGTGCCGGTATAGAAACTCGGCCAGGGCGAACCGACCAGCCACGGCGCCGTTGAAGCCAAGGGTCCGAATGCGCCTTGATCCCGCATTGACCGCAGGTTTGGCAGCACGCCCTCGTCCATCCACCGTTGGATCAGGGAGACTTCAGCAGCGTCCATACCGATCATCAGGACCGCAGGGCGCTTGCTCATGCTGCAACTGCGCGTATCGGTATCATGAGGCGTCCCATGTGCAGCAGCCGCGATGAAATCCTGAACTCCACGCTGCCATTCCGAAGAGCAGAATCGGAAAATACAGCACCATTGCCGCGAGAGACATCGGTTGCCAGCGTGCAGCACGAACCGCCAGGTAACCGAGTCTCTTCAGGGCCACGGCGGGTGCAATGACGGCGAACCGACCCAGCCGTCTATACGCGGGCTTGAGTTCGAGTCCATACATCGCGCGCGCGAAGCCAAAGAGTTCCTGGTGTAACCAAAGTTGTCGGAGCGTGCTGCGCCCGAAATGACGCACGCGCATTCCCGGGCAGAAACGCAGCTGATCATCCCAGCGTTCCGCGGCCCGATTGCAAAACAACACGTCCTCACCAGCGGGAAGTTCGACTTCAGGAAAGCCCCCCAGCAGCGCGAAATCAATCCGTGCGATCGCGAGATTACAGCTCGGCAACAACCGCGCGGCGCCGCGTGCACGCCCTGCGGATAGGTCCGAGAATTGCATCAGGTTGTCAATCACGGCCACCGGATGCCACGGTTTGCCATGCAGAACCGCTCCACCGACCATTTTGGCGCCTGCTTTGAGTTCGAACAGCGCGGAGGCGAGCCAGCTGGCCATGGCGATACAGTCGGCATCGATGAATGCCAAGTAGGTACCCTGGGCGTTGCGCGCCCCCAGGTTGCGCGCCGGTCCGGGCAGAAGCGGATCGGTGCTACGCACAATCCGCGCCTGCCCATGTTGGCGGACGACGGCGGCAACGCGCTCGTCGGCCGCGGAATCGACGACGATCACTTCGAAGC
>Ga0181536_10008122_pt1 | contig 10171 bp, 8 predicted proteins | sample PEATcosm2014_Bin_41_FD_121105 | JGI IMG/M metagenome (GOLD analysis project Ga0181536, IMG submission 121105) | Peatland microbial communities from MTU Mesocosm Facility, Houghton, MI, USA - PEATcosm2014_Bin17_60_metaG | ecosystem: Environmental > Terrestrial > Soil > Wetlands > Peat | place...
AACATAGCCAGGCGATAGCCAAAAGCGTACATCCTTCCTCGCATCTTGCGCAGAAGCATGACCGTGGCACGGAACTTCATGCGCGTAGCCCACTGGTTGACGCTCTGTCGGCCGCTGCTGCGACCGCCATAATGAATCAGGGTTGCATCGCCGCAATAATAGTTCCGGAACCCGGACTTGGCGATCTTGTAGCAAAGATCTAAGTCCTCGGCATACATAAAATACTCTTCACTGAATCCGCCGACGCTTTGGAAGACACGCTTCGACACCAGCATGCAAGCGCCCGAGATGGTCTCGACCTCGACCGGTGCACTGAGCTGCCAAAAGAGCGGTTCAATACTCCAAAGGGGGCAACCAGGCCAGCGAAGGCGCAACGCCTCAGAGTCCAGCACCTGATTCAGGATGGTGGGCAACAACTGGATCGAAGTAGTTTGCACAGAGCCATCGGAGTTCAGCAGCCTGCATCCGAGCACACCGGCGTCAGGAAGCCTCGCAAGGTGGGCCATCATCGTATCGATGGCAGGCCCTGTCAGCTCAGTGTCCGGATTCAGAAGCAATAACGTCTCGCCACGCGCGTGACTGGCGCCAAGATTGTTTGCGCTTGCAAAACCCAGATTCTCCCTGAGTGAAAAGACCCGGACGTTTGGCCCCATGGCAGCAATCTTCTCGAGCCCTGCCTGCAACCCATCCTGCGTCGATGCATTGTCGACTACGATGATTTCGACCGCAGTGGACGAGGTATAACAAACGACCGACGCGACGGACTTTTCGAGATAGTCCAGCGAATTCCAGTTCACATAGATGATTGAAAGCTGCACTGGGGTGAGTGCAAGGTCCATCTCAACCGAATTCAGGGGAGCGATCACCCACTCATGCGGGTGACCATCTTTCTCAAGTGCCATGATCACTTTCGAGCGAGCCTGGACTTGATCCGCGTGAGCTGCGAATTGCGCAGGTAGTCCTGGACTTCTTTCGAAACGGCCGGCGGGTCGGCATTAAGCAAGGACGACATATATCCCGCAAACCGTGTGCAAGCTCCCACGCCAAAAGGCTTCGCTTGGATTCGCAGGGCACATTTGAGGAGTTCAAACAGCGGGTGACTTCCCACTGAATAGTCCATCTTACCCTGTCGATAACTATCGCGCAGGGGATGTGCAGAGGAGCCGGTTTGCCTTAAGTGATGGACTTCGAGCTCAGGGACCGCGATCGATTCCCAGCCGTACATGCGAACCTGGATCTCCGCCAGCCAGTCGTGCCCGCCATATCGCAGCTGAGCGATCCCGCCAATACGTTCAAAGGCCTCCCGCCGAAACATCTGGATCGCACCAGCAACCGACGACTGGCGATTATACTTTCGACTCTTGTAGCCCCCGTCCTGTTTCTCGTAAACGAAGCCGCCCGCCATGCCCAGTGCCGGATCTTTCAAGAAAAGGTCGAGAACCCTGCAGTAGTAATCGGGTGGAAGGACAATGTCAGCATCCAACATGCCGATGAAATCGAATGGGACATCCTTCAATGCCGCGTATCCGGTCATCTGCGCGCGAGCTTGCGCCCCAAAACTATGCGCATGCGCTTCCGCCTTGTCGAGCTTTTCAATAAATACTGCCTCGCGCGCAAACGAATCGATGATCTGCGCTGTCTTATCTGTCGACCCATCGTTCACGATAACCCACTTAACAGGGGGCTGCGACTGCGTCAGAACGCTAGCGATGGTCTGCTCGAGGTAACCTTCTTCGTTATGAGCTGCCGTTACGAGAGCATAGGAACTGCCGGACATCATGCCACTCCACCCGAGCCAAGATCGAGGATAATCTACAGGTCGCTCATCTACTGCTCCCACATCCAATGCCCCTGCGGACGCGAATCATGGGCAGGGACCGCCTGAGGTTCTGCCCAGGCCGATGCGACCTCGGCGAATTGCGGGAACTTTGTCTCTGCTGGAGCAGTTGCTGTTTGTGCAATCGCAGGATGGCTCAGCGGAATGGTTGCGGCGCCGATCATGGCCAGAAATGCAAACCACCAGATCTCACTCTGATCGAAATACGCCACGCCAAAATAAGCGAAGATGTGGGCGAGCATGACGGAACCGAGGCACCAGAACAGCCATTGCATGCGGGGTTCAACCCGTTTCATCATGATGCCAAGCCGGCGGAAGCCGAGGGAGATGATGGCAATAAAGCATACCAGCGTGAACAGGCCGCCGCTCTCGGCCTCGGCGACAAACTGGTCTGACAGATCCCACATATCGTATCCCCAGTTGCCATTCTGGTTGGTGCCGATCAGCCACCAGTCCTTGAAGTGGCGCACGCAGCTGTCGATCAGGAAGGCGCGGTCGTATCCTCCCGAACCGCCGATGACATTGATGTGAGAGATCACCCACCACACGGGCGATTTCATCACAATGGCCAAAGCGGCTAAACCGGCCACGATACCCCAGCGGATAAGCCGCATGTGGCGCCGGAGAGGCCAGAGAAAGAGTGCGAGGATGCCGCCGACGTAAGCCAGCACAGGCGTGCTTGAATTTGACGTTAGCACCATCAGCGTCGATCCGATGAAACCGACGAGGGCGAAAGCGCGTTCCTTTTTCTTCCACAACCAGAAGTAGAGTGGAACCAACGTGGCCCCGAAGCAGCCGGCAAGAATCGCATGACCAAAAGTCGCCTCTGCGCGGACGGTTCCGTTCCTCATTTCAGTACTGGTGGGCATACCACCGAAAAGGGCATCAAACGGATTGGTGTGAGAGATTTGCTCGTAGACCATGCAGACACCCAGGATGGCGGCAGTGATCGCCAGTGCCTTTGCGGCGCGCCTGATATCTTCCTCGCTCCGGATAAGGTAGCGGAGAAGAAAGTAGCCGCAGTAGGCCTGAAGGCAGATATAGATCTGCTCCAAGACGCCAACGGGCCAGTTTGTGACCGTTACCGCGAAGGCACGATACAAAACCCAAACCATGAATAGCTTGTCGATGCTGTTCAATCCGCCTGCAATCGCGAACCGGGCCCTGATCACCAGGATGAATCCGGCGAGAATGATGATGAGCCTGATATAGAAGTGCAAACCTGCCACAACAACCACCTCCCAGCGAGGGATCAGGAAGACGCTGAGAAACAGGGAGGCGATGGCAAATTTGCGCGGGCGCCACAGGATGAGCGCGATCGCTACCAACATGGCCACCAGTACGGCAGGGTGTAGGATAGTTGCCGCTGCACCGTGTCCCAGGTCGCGCTGATTGTATAGGTGTTGAATCTGAGTCTGCATGCGTTTTTCTACCGAGAGGCCTCCCGAGAGGAAGTTAGTGTTCAGGTTTCAATGAATCTGTGATGGCCACAGGTTTGAGGTTTTGGGACGATGCGATGGATTTGCGATATGCGTCGATCGCTCCCGCATCGAGCAGGCCTTTCACTTGCTGCCATCCGGCGTCGCAGATGCGGGCAGCGCCGAGCTCATGGGGAAAGCCGTACGGGATCCGCAAGGATTGGAGTGCGTGCGTCATGACCGGATGTTCAAAGTGTTTCGTATGCGGCCTTAGGCGGAAACGCCGTCCTTGGTGAAAATGGCGGTAATGGTTTCGCCGTCTCCTACCAAATATGCCGAGGCTGTGATCAAGGGCAGAAAGGTCAATCGGAATGCCTTAATAACCACCTTCCAGGGAAGGCTCGATGCCTTGGCACGAGCCATCGGAGGGCGCGAGATCCCGATCTTGCGCAGAAGTTCGTCGACAACATAATGCATGCTGCGTTCAACGTAGAGCTCTCGTTTTGCAATTACGAGGGTTTCCCGAAGGCCAACGGAGCGGGCGAGCATTTTGAGCGTTGCCGGTGAAAAGTGGAACAGGTGACGCGGCAGCTCCAGCGCGTACCAATATGACCGGAAGATGCGTGCACCCGCCGAATCGATGTTCGGCATCATTGTGTAGAACACACCGCCGGGCTTCAACCATTCCGCAACCTTGCACAGAACCTCTCTTGGCTCGTACATATGCTCGAACACGTTAAAGCATGTGATCGCGTCAAAGCTATTTGGCGGGAAAGGCGCGTCGAGAACATCGCCGATGTACACCTCTGCACCGCAACGCTGGCGAGCGAGCTTGGCTGCATTCTCTGACATTTCAACGCCGTAGAGCTTCCACGATGGGCTCTTGATTGCGCCAAGAAAACCGCCAGAACCGCAACCCAGATCGAGAAGGGACCCTCCCGATTTGAGGCGGAGAAGTTCATCACGGCAGGGGAGCCAATGGGTCGACGCTTTGGCCGCGTCGGCAATGGTGCGGTCGTAATCTGGACCGTAGTGATCGCCCATCTCGGACGGTGACGGAGGATTCTTGAGCCACACCAGCGAACACTTGGGGCAACGCACAAGTTCATACTGCTTTTGACGCCCATTGAAGCGGTCCGGGCCGGTCAGCCAGACCTCCGGAGTTGGATCACCACACAGAGAGCATCCGGACGCGGTAGACCTCGCAGGCAAATCTGGAATGCCAACTGGCAATTCTCTTGTGAGCATCAAACGATTATTCCTTAACAGGCGCTCTGAATCCGGTAGTGCTCACCATGGAAATCCTGTTCAAGAAGCGCTCGTCCCGGAGAGGATGCGCAACTGCAACAGCATTCTTCCGCAAAGCAAATAGGCAAACACAACACTCGCGATGCCAAGTAACAGCGTCATGGGCGGACGGGTGAGGATTGAAGAAGAGTGCGCCAACAAACAGGCACCGACAACAATTCCCACCGCCAGAACTGCGGTGACACCTTCACCTTGGGTAAGAACTGCGCGGAATCCGGTGATCTTGCGCAGCCGCAGTGCCTGCAGCAGAAAGCCTACAAACACCGCCGCGAGAGATGCCAACTGCGCGCCAACAACGCCAAACTCTTTGGCGAAGGGGTAGATGGTTAGGACCATTACTACGGCCATAGCGAAGACCGCGCGCCGGTGCAAGTTGGGAGTGCCGTGAGCATAAAATACCGTGGTAATCTGCGCATTCAAAACATTGATCAGAACCCCAACGGATGCCACTGTAAGAGTGGTTGCCATGGCAGCATAGTGGGGCCCATATGCAACGGCAAGAAGCGAGTGACCAAACAGTGCGATGAAAGCTATCGTTGGCAATCCCAGTATTCCAATTGACGCCAAAATCTGACCGAGAACGCGATTGGTGCGCCCGATGTTGTCCCGAATCTGCGAAAAGAAGGGAAGAAGAATCTGTCCGAGCACAGTGATGATGAAACTGGCCGGGTTCTGGATCAGATAAACAGCCATGGAATAGTAGCCGAGCGAAGACGCTGACAGTATCTTGGCAAGGACAAAGATGTCAGCGCGAGCGAAGACCAGATTGAGAAAAGAAAGGCCGAAAAGGCCTCTCGAAAAGTGCATGAGCTGGGAGCCCGCCTCCCGATTCCAGCGCAGCATGGGAAGATAAGGACAGAGCACAAAAGACAAAATACATTTCGCAGCACTCTCGGAACATACGCCTAAGACCAGTGCCCAGGTATTGTGAAGCAAGAACCCAAGAGTTATTGTGACGAACGTTCCGCAAAGTCCACCAAGACCGCTGATAGCGGCCAGTTTGCCGAACTTCATGTGTTTCATTGCGACATGTGATCGAGGACTCAGCGCTCCTTCAAGGATGATTGCAATCGAGGCAACACGCAGGAATCCTGTCAGCGAAGCATTCTGGTAAAATCTCGCGACGTATGGAGCTGCAATAACAACAACCATGGCAAGCGCGAAGCCACGGCTGAGGGCGAGCCACCACGCGGCGTTGACATAATCGTCATGATCGCCACTCTTGTGTTGAACCAGCCCTTCGCGAACACCAATATCGGTAAAAGATTGAATGACAGAGATTGCAGAAAGAATGATCGCCATGACGCCGAATGATTCAGGCGCGAGCAGGCGCGTGAGGATCATGTTGCGCCCAAATCTCGCTGCCTGGTCGGCGATCTGACCTCCGCCGATCCATACGCCGCCGCGGAATACCTTCGATTTCAGGTTATCGGCATTCAACACGAGATGTCCGGTACGCTTAAAGCTTGCGTAAGTGGACGAGAAGAAATCGATTGGGGATAGTTTCCGAAAAAAAGACATCGTGGGTCTCGCGCTCCGTGTACGAAGTGGATATTTGCGCACCTCGTGATCCGAAGACCCCGATGCGGTTTGCGTGATATGAGTCAGCGAATTCCCTGATTGAGGCGTGGCCAGAGGCGAGCGTAATTCTCACTCTTCCAGATCTGCGTTTGATGCATCGAGGCTCCCGATCCAGAAGACCTCGTGGACTCCACAAGGTCGCCGGGGTGGGGTCGAGCGGCTTTCATATTGACGCGTGAGAGAGTGCGTCGGCGAGAAGCTTGGAGATGTCGTCGGCGCGGGGAGCGATGAAGCCTTTGCGGCGAATCTGAACGTAAGCCTCCCTCAGACGTCTCTTGTACACTCCCATGTTCGACTTGGTGACCTCGAGGCACGTCGTTTGAACAGGCAGGGCATCGCGCCACGCCTGTTGAATGTACCGATAGCACTCGTAATATTCCTGCGGAAGCACACAATATTGATTAGCGTTGTGGATGCAGAATGCAGGAATGACATAGCTACTCATCCCTTTTTGCGCAGCTCGCAAGCAGATATCAGCTCCATAGAGATGGAAGTGAGGTAGATCGGGATCAAAACGAAGCCCTGATGACTTTCTGATGATTAAGACGATCTCATCTAGAGTTTGAACTTTGACTGGATGGGGAACAGGCGCACCAAAGATGCCGCGGCCTGGCGAATAGATGTAGCCTTGACCAACACCCGCGGCTGTAACACCAAAGCAGCCCAACACCCCCCAGTCGGGATCGAGCGAATCCATGTATTTCAGCGCGAGATCCAGATCTGCAAGCCAGTTTGCGGGAAAGATCATGTCCTGGTGGACAAAAACCACAAGATCGTTGCTGGCTGCATCGATGGCATCGTTATAGGCCCGGGATGCGGAGTTATAGTCCCTTTGAATGAGGAACTGGTGACGATTATCGCCGCTGAAGCACGGCGATGCCAGAAAGTTCCGTTTCAGCAGATTATCAGAACCATATGTAGGCACCGCGAATGTGAGCGGTTGCAAGCCTGATGTATTCATAGATTTCGACGAGTTTCGCGAGCTGGTGGCCGAAGCTAATGCGAAACCACGGTTCCCGTTAATCCAATGGGAGGATTGGGCGACTTGGATGTACTGTAAGAGACTGCTCCAACGTCCCAATTGCCGGTGGTGGGCCGCGCCTTTCCGGCGTAATCGTAGCAAAGCGCGCCAAGACCCGGATTCGGCTGACCATTGCAGATGGAGGTAAGATTGATTCCGGTCGCTCGCAAGGGCGATGTGGAAGACGGAAAAGCGGTCGAGGAATTGACCTGAATATCGCTCACGCTTTGGCCGTGCGCATCCGGAGAACAACCGGTTGCTTGCCATGGGGCGAAGGCGGAAACCCCCGAGTTGCCACACTGATAAGGAGAATTGCCGCTGCTACCCGGCGAACCATAGACGTTGTAGTCAATCGCCTTGAATGAATATCCGGAACCCACCGTGACGTATTGTCCCCAGCCTTGCACGGCATTGTTTTCATCGGACATGTTCAGTCCATAGAACTGCAGGGCCCAGGTATTGCTCCCGGTGGTCGGGCAGCCGAGAAACGTATTGTTGTACCAGCTTTCTCCCGGACCTGAAGGTGCGGTGTAGTCCTGGTTCACAGGCGCGGTGTTATTGTTGCACGACTGGATAGCTATATTGTTGAATACATAAAAGTTCGCGGGGTGGGCGACTTCCGTGAAGAGCATGATCGCCGTCGAACAGCACGGACCCCAGTCACCGAAGGACATATTGTTGTAGAAATAGTAGCCAAGCGAATCGGTCGACACGTTCATATAGTTGTGCACGCCATTGTGATGAAAGGAATCGCTGCTTGTATCCCAATTCGTCGTGTCATGGAAGTAATTGCCATAGATATAGAGGTAACGCGTGCCGTTGCCGCTGTTTTCGACCGCCCAGTTGTCGTGGGAAAAGTCGACGTTATAGATCTTGATGCTCGTTGCGGTCGTCCCTTCGATGCTGACCGCGTTCCCGACGTCGTGAATGGAACTGTCGTGGATTGAGATTGTGCCGGCGGCGCAGCCATTGCTGAAAGGGCACTGAAAGGCAAACGTGCCGGTATCCGCGCTGTCCGTCTGATCGCTGGTGCTGCTATGCACATATAGGTTGCGGATAATGAGGTTGCGAATCTCGATGTCGTGGCAGTTGACGCAGCCGTAAAACGCTTGGGTATTCGGATTCTGATACTGCAGGCTGGACCCATTTGCCGTTGCCTCAATGATGCCCGCTTGTCCCGTAGCATAGGAGGTTGGATTCGAGGCTTCCACGGTGTCGCAGGGGCTCGATGGGCCGCAGGGGATTCCGCCATCGAATAGCGCGTAGGCGAGTCCGCCAAGATTGATGACTTCCCCAAAGGAAACAGAAATGCGCGCGCCCGTGTCGAAGATGAACGTGACTGGGCTGGTGGAGTTTCCGCTTCCCTGCGGGCTGAACACGGGGCCTGTCGCCGCCGTGATCGCACCACAGATGTAGTTCACATCCCCCGGCGAATTAGTAATCCCATTGAAGGTTGCGGGAGTGATCGCGGTCTGACCGTTACAGGCCGTTCCTCCGCTAAACGCGCCCGCTTTCTGCGCAATATACCGAGTGGTTGCGAATGCCGGTCGCGGTTCCGCGAGAGTAAAGAGAATGGATCCCGCTACCGCAACAGCACAAACTGCCATCAGCTTGCTCATGAAGTCCTCACCTAGTGGCTGCGGCGTGGGAGGATACGCCGCGGAAGCCGGAGAATGACACTCGCCATTCCGCGTTTTGTATTGGGCGCTCCGCACGAATGACCGGTTGAAGCAGCAACAAATGCCACCAATCTCTGCTTGGAACCTGACTCAGGCGTCTCGTCCCATGTCCCGGGCAACCAGAAGAGTGACGAACGCCGGGGCAAAAGAATCTGTACAAGTCATACCCTTCCTGCAGCCATTCGCCGCTCGTGAAATATTGTACTGCATCAACAAATAGTCTGGTTTACCGCGGGACCATCAGCGCCCTGGGAATCTGGCAGCCAGTGAGCGGACCCGCTTGACGGCTAACTGCATCGACCCCACCCAGTCGTAGGCGCCGCGCAATTTCGCCTCAAGGAAGGGCTCGTCATCCAGATCGTTCAAGGGCACACGCTCGAGAAAGAGCGGATTGCTCGACCTATTTGCCCTGCCCACGATGGTACAAACGCCGTTGCGATATCCGGCTTTCTCAAGGGTCTCCTCGAGCGCCCTCTTAAATTCGGCGTCGACCTGAGGAAAGGCAAAAGGGTAGGCAAACGACTCCGTGGCGCGCCCGGTCTTGTCCTCAATGGTTTTCTTCGAATCTGTCAGTTCTCTGTCAACTTCGGTACGGCTTAGGAAGCGAAGCTGAGGATGAGTTACGGTGTGCGATCCGAACTCGATGCCGTGATTCTGCAGTTCCCGCACATTCGACCACGTGAGGCACTGGCGGCCATTGAACAGGGTAATGGAATCAGCGATGAACGCCGTCGGCAGATACATCGTCGCGCTGTAGCCAAATCGCTGCAGGATGGGAAATGCCTCGGTGTAGAAATCGAGGAAGCCGTCATCAAAGGTGATGACCACCCAGCCGGCCGTCCGGGCATCCGGAGCACTGAGCAGCGCGAGGGCATGGGCCGGAGTGCACGTCTTGTACCCCGAGCGATGCAGGTACTCCATGTGCAGTTGGAAGGTTGCCGGGGAGACAACGGTTCGATAGTAGCCATGCCTTTCGGACTGCTCGTCGTTCGCGACACTGTGATACATCAAGATCGGAATAGCCTTCTTTGTTCCCGCGAGCCTGCATAACGGCGACGTGAGATACAAAGTGGCAAACCGATCGAAGCGAAAGCTCATAACAGGCCGGAACGCGAAGCCTTGAGGGTTCTTGCAACGTGCAGCGCGAGATGCGGAAGGACGCTTACGCCGTCAACCCCACCTGAACAGACGGATTGATTCCCAGCTCCGCAGGCGCGTCCAAACTGGACAAAGTGAAGGACTGGATTTCATAAACCACCTTTGCCTGCTGTTGCGCGGTGAGCTGCGGGAACATGGGCAGCGAAATGATCTCATCGGCCAGCCGCAA
>Ga0181536_10008124_pt1 | contig 10170 bp, 12 predicted proteins | sample PEATcosm2014_Bin_41_FD_121105 | JGI IMG/M metagenome (GOLD analysis project Ga0181536, IMG submission 121105) | Peatland microbial communities from MTU Mesocosm Facility, Houghton, MI, USA - PEATcosm2014_Bin17_60_metaG | ecosystem: Environmental > Terrestrial > Soil > Wetlands > Peat | place...
CCCATCCCTGGCCCTCGGTGCGCTTCCGCGTCAAACACCCAAGGTGGGAGCCGTATGCGGGAATTCCGCCCGTACGGTTCTGTGCGGGGGGCGCCCAGTAATGGGCGTCCCTACCGCGATTTACTATCGAACGGCTACTGTTATGACTGATGACCTCACTGAGATTCTGGTGATTGAGTCGGCGCGAACAGCGTGAGCCGTACGCTGCCGAGATTCGGCACACCCGGCTTGCATACGGATGCGGCACCGGATCCACCGCATATCCGTGCGTGAGAACATTAGGCGAATCATTTGAATAAACTTCAGTGCCGTTAACGGTTGATTAACTATCGTGGTTTAAGTTTTCGAATTGAAGGAGGCGAAGGGGTCAGACCTGGCGGCAGCCGGAGAAACCCACCGAACCTCGAGACGGAGCCGCCATGCGAAGTGTCCGTCAGCCGGCCGGCAGAACGCTCAGGCATGACTTTCATTCGAGTTCGCGCGATGGCGCCGTTGGAGCGCCGCGCAGATGCAGCAAGGACACTCAATATGTTTACGTTCCTCAACAACCTTCATGCACTGGCCAAAGACGAACGTGGTGTGACCGCGCTGGAATATGGCCTCATCGCTGGCCTCGTCGCGGTGGTGATCGTTACCTCGGTGACCACACTCGGCAAATCGCTGAGTACGACATTCACCAACATCGCCGCCGCTCTGCCCTGATCGCGGCCACGGCGGCCGCCTGAGATGGGCGATCGCCACAACATCCAGGCAAGGTCTCGTGAACCGGTGACCGATCCCGCTATGTTGCACATGATGATTTTGTTCGCCGCGGCAACGGTCCTCCTGTTTGCCGCGGCGCACGACGTGGCCGTGCGCACCGTCCCCAACGGCATATCGCTTATCGTGGCGGCGGCCGGATTGGGCCTGCATGCGCTGGACGGACAACTGCTTCCGGCCCTGTTCGGCGGCGGTCTGGTGTTCGCCGGCGCATGGTATTGCTGGCGGCGGGGCTGGTTCGGCGGCGGCGATGTCAAGCTGCTCACTGCCTGCGTCCTGCTTGTCCCGCCCACGTCGGTGCCCGAATTGGTGCTGAGCACCGCCATCGCCGGCGGGGCAATGGCGTTGTCATACGTGGCCCTCGCGCGACTGCTGCCTGGCGGCGCCACGCCGCGGCCCGCCGGTCTGGTGCGGCGCGTCTGGCGCGCGGAGCGGCGCAGGATCCAACGCGGCCTTTCGCTGCCTTATTCCTGCGCGATCGCCGCGGGCGTGCTGCTGACTCTCTGCGCTCCCTTCGGCTAGAACCGTCATGTCCCTCCGTACTGCCCTGTTGGCGGCGATCGTTCTCGGTCTTGGAGGGCTGGGCATCGTCGCCTGGATCGGGCTGCAGCTTCCTTCGCAGCCATCAGTCGCCGCGGTGGCCGCGCCCCCAGCACCGCCCAGCACGAAGATCCTCGCGGCCGCGCATTCTTTACGCGCCGGCAATATGTTGAAATACGACGACATCCAGCCGCAAGAGGTGCTGGCGTCGGAGGTGCCCGCCGGTGCCCGCGCCGACACCCCTGAGGCACGGGCCGAACTGGTCGGCTCAATGGTCCGCCGTAGCCTCCTGCCGCGGGAGCTTCTGTTGCCGGCCGACGTACTGCGGCCGGGCGATCATGGCTTCCTCGCGGCCGTGCCGCGGACGGGGATGCGGGCCACCACGGTGGGCGTCGACGCGGTCAGTGGCAGCGCCGGGCTGATCTGGCCGGGCGACCATGTCGACGTACTGCTGACGCAGGTGACCGAGGATCAGACGCTGCCCGCTGCCCGCCGCGCCTCCGCCGAGACTGTACTCGGCGATGTCAGGGTCATCGCGATTGATCAACAATTGATGCAGGGCGCCACCGGCAACAGTACCGATCAGGGCGCCGCTCATACGGTAACGCTGGAGGTGACCGAGACGCAGGCCGAACGCGTGGCGCTGGCCGCGCGGCTTGGCCATCTCTCGCTCATCGTGCGTGCCGCTGACGCGCTCCCTGACTCGCCGGAGGACAGGCCGGAAACGACCTGGGGAGGAGATGTGTCGCCGGCGCTCAATCAGGGCCGTACCGCCGGACGGATCATGCGGGTCTACCAGGGAACCACTGAGGGCAAGGAGTTCCGGTTCTGATGACAGGGCGCCACCTGATCGTACGCCATTTCTGGTCAATCGTCTGGCTTTGCCTCGGCGTTGCTGCTCAGGCGCAACCGGCACCGCGAGGGGACGCGCCCCAGCCGGTCGCGCAAGGCATCGCTGCTACCATGCCGGCATCGTCGGCTGGGCTGGGTGTCGCCCAGGCGGGGACAAACCCAGGGGGGACAAACCCAGAGGGGACAAAGCCAGAGGGGACAAAGCCAGGGGGCGCGGCACCGAGCGGGGGGCCGATGGTCAGGCCTGGCCTCAAGGTCATGGGGCCCACGGCGGCCGCGCCACAGTCACCGGGCCGCGCGCCGCGTGTCGAAGGATTGGCGCTGGAGGCTGGGGCTGGCCGGATCGTGTCGCTGAACGCCCCGGCGGCGAGCGTGTTCGCCGCCGATCCGCGCGTGGCCGAAGTGCGTCCGGCCTCGCCCACATCTCTGTTCGTGCTTGGCATCGCGCCAGGACGCACCACGATCGCGGCGATCGACGACAACGGGGCGGTAATCGCTCAGTACGACGTGACCGTGCGGCCCTCCGCCTACGCCGCTGTGCAAGCGGAGAGCGCGATCGCCAAACTGCTGCCCGGACACGGGGTGCACGTGGCGACGCAGCCCAACGGGCTGGTGGTCAGCGGCACGGTGCTGTTCGCGGCCGAGGCGGACCAGGCGATGCAGACCGCGCGCGACTTCGCCGGGCCTGGCCAGACGGTGGAGAGCCGGCTCGCCGTGCTCGGCAGTCAGCAGGTGAACCTGCGTGTACGGATCGCCGAGGTGAGCCGTGCCGTGGTCCGCAATCTCGGGGTGAATTGGTCGGCGCTCGGCAATATCGGCACCATCGGTAAATTCCCGGCGTTCCCCGCTCTCATGCTGAACGCCAACGCCAACACCGCGGTCGGCATCTCTCCGTCGGCGAATCCGCTGAACCTGGGCGCCAACATTAATGGGGTCATCGACGCCCTGGCGCAGGACAACCTGGCCCATGTCCTGGCGGAGCCGAACCTGACCGCCATGAGTGGTGAGACCGCCAGCTTCCTGGTGGGCGGCGAGTTCCCGATCCCGGTCGCGCAGCAGAACAATCAGGTCTCCATCGAATTCAAGCAATATGGCGTCAGCCTGGCGTTCGTGCCGACGGTGATATCGGGCCGGCGCATCAACATGAAAGTGCGGCCCGAGGTCAGTGCGCTGACCTCCCTGGGGGCGGTACAGATCGGTGTCGGCAACAGCTCGATTCAGGTACCGGCACTGACCGTGCGACGCGCGGAGACGACGGTGGAGCTGGCGAGTGGACAGAGCTTCGCCATTGCCGGGCTGCTGCAGGACAACACGACAGTCGCCAGCAGTGCGCTCCCCGGTATCGGTGAGTTGCCGGTTCTGGGCGCGCTGTTTCGCTCGGACGCGTTCCAGCGCAACGAGACCGAACTGGTGATCGTCGTGACGCCGTATCTCGTGAACGGCATGTCCAGCCCAGGCCAACTGAAGTTGCCCACCGACGGGTGGAAACCGCCCAGCGATCTGGAGCGTCTGCTGTTGCTGCGGCAGAGCGCGCGCGACCCGGGGCAGGTCGCGGCGGCGCCGCATATCCCAGGTGACGCGGGCTTCGTGATGCGATGAGGAGGGCATGACGATGTCGCGTTCGACCGCACTGCTTCTGCTCCTCGTCGTCGCTGGCTGCGACCACATCGACCCATATCGACGCGCCGGCGTATGGCGGCCGAACGGCGCCAACGAGGCCAATCTGCGCGCGATGGTGGTGGTGCCGTCCGACCTGGTGTTGGCGCCGCCCGCCGCTCCCGCTGACGGTGGCCGGGCGGCGGCGGCACTGACCCGGTTGCGCCGGGACAACGTTCGGCCATTACCTGAGAGCGGGATCGCGCAGCTCGCGCCGGTCAGCGGTGGACCATCGGCACAGCCGGGTGCGGCGCCACCCTCGGGGAACGGCCAATAATGCCCCCCGACGACGCCATCCTCGCGGAGGCACCGGTGGCCGAAAGGGAACGGCCGGACCGGCCGCGTGTCATCGCCTTTGTCAGTGACCAGGAGACTGAGACGGCCTTGCGCGAGGGCCTGATGGAAGCGGTGCCGCAGGGGTTCGAGATCCGCCGCGGCACGGTACGCGTGGCAATGGCGGCACTGCAAAATATGCCCACGCCGCGGGTGCTGATCGTGGATGTCAGCGGCGAGGATCAGCCGCTGTCGGCATTGGGCGAATTATCCGACGTCGTCGAGCCGGACGTGCGTGTGCTCGTCATCGGCGATCGCGAGGACCTCAATTTCTACCGCCAGATGACGCATGGGCTGGGCGTGCTGGAATATCTCTATCAGCCGCTGATGCGTGACATGGTGGCACGCTATTTCGCCCCGCGCATTTTCAGCGGCACGCCGACGCCGGACGCAGTGGTGGGCGGGCGTGTCGTCACCATCACCGGTACGCGCGGCGGCACCGGCGCCAGTACCATCGCGGCCAACCTGGCCTGGCATTTCGGTGTCGAGGCGCGGCGGCACACGGTGCTGCTGGATGCCGATCTGCATCGGGGTACCGCGGCGATGCTGCTCGGCAGCAAGATCGGACCCGGCCTGCGCACCGTGCTCGAGGCGCCGGACCGGATCGACGAATTGTTCGTCGAGCGCGCGGCGCAGCCGGTGAGCAAGCGGCTGCATGTGCTGGCCGGCGAGGAGAAGCTGACCGAGACGGTCACTTACACCCAGAACGCCGCGGAGCGCCTGCTGGAGGCGCTGCGGCGGCGCTATAATTTCGTTGTCATCGACGTGCCCTGGTCGGCGTTGCCGCTGCATCGCGACCTGCTGATGATGGCGAATCACCGCGTGCTGGTGATGGACCCCACGCTGACCTCGGTGCGCGACGCGCTGCGCCTGATGGCACTGCCCAACGGCCCGAAGCAGCCGGGCCGCGCGGTCCTGGTCCTGAACCGCGAAAACTTCCCCGGTGGGCTCAACCGGCGGCAGTTGGAAGAAGGGCTGAAGATGCCGCCCGACGTCGTCATTCCCGATTTGCCCAAGGTGGTCGGCTACGCCGCCAGCATGGGCGAGGCAGCGATGGCGGTGCGCGGCGGATTCCGCGCCGGGATCCTGCAGCTGGCGCGCGAGGTGGCATTCGTGCGGCTGCTCGATAGCGGGGCGGCGGGGAGCACGCCGGTGACCGGTAAAACCGGACGGCTGCGCCGGTTGCTGGGTCTGAAAGCATGAACGGGTCGCCCACCACCTTTGGCCGGCGTAGCGCGCAGACGGAGCTTGTGGCGCCAGTGCGGGATGCGCCCAGGCCGGTCGATCCTCCCCCGGGCCCGGGTTCGGATCAGCCAGTGCCGACGACACAACTTCGCATGGCGTGCCTGGCGCAGCTCGATCCCGCCGCCATCGCCAATATGCCCCCCGACAGGGTGGCGGTCGAAGTGGAGCGTGTGCTCTGGGAGATCGCGACCGCGCGGCGGTTCCAGCTGAACGCCCGCGAGCAACACCAGCTCGCCGGCGAACTGGTCGACGACATGCTGGGCCTCGGCCCGCTGGAGCCGTTGCTCGAGGACGACAGTATCACCGATATCATGGTGAACGGACCGAACCGGGTGTTCGTCGAGCGCGGCGGCAAGGTGGTGCTGTCGGACATCCGCTTTCGGGATTCCGCGCATGTCGCCAACATCTCCCAGCGCATCGCCTCGGCGATCGGCCGGCGCATCGACGAATCGAGCCCGATGGTGGACGCGCGGCTGAAGGACGGCTCACGCGTCAATATCGTGTTCCCGCCGCTGGCGCTGGATGGGCCGTATATCTCGATCCGCAAATTCTCCCGCCAGCAGATCGATTTCGCCAAACTGATTGGTTACGGCTCGCTCACCCAGCCGGTCGCGCGGGTGCTGGAGGTGGCCGGCCGGTGCCGGCTGAACGTGGTCATTTCCGGCGGCACCGGCTCCGGCAAGACCACGCTGATGAATGCCATGTCGCGGCTGATCGATCATGGCGAGCGTATCATCACCATCGAAGACGCGGCGGAGCTGCAATTGCAGCAGCCGCATGTGGTGCGCATGGAAACCCGCCCGTCCAGTCTGGAGGGGCGCGGCGAGGTCACGCAACGCGACCTGATCCACAACGCGCTGCGGATGCGGCCCGACCGTATCATCGTCGGCGAGGTGCGCGGGTCTGAGGCGTTCGACATGCTGCAGGCGATGAACACCGGACATGACGGCAGCATGTCCACGGTCCATGCCAATACGACCCGGGACGCGGTCACCCGGATCGAGAACATGGTGCAAATGGGCAATATGGGACTGCCCTCGCGTTCGATCCGCCAGCAATTCGTCGGCGCGGTCGACCTGATTGTTCAGGTGGAACGCCATCGCGACGGAAAGCGCCGGGTCACGCAGGTGACCGACGTCTGCGGCCTCGAAGGCGAGACCGTCATCCTCAACGACATTTTCTCCTATCACGTGGAAGGCGAGACCCTCGCCGGCGGGTTGGTCGGCCGCTATCGGGTTAATCGCGCGCGGCCGAGTTTCCATCAACGCCTGTCGTATTTTGGGCTCGACCGTGCCTGGACCACCGCGCTCGAAGAGGCGGAAACGTGAGCCAGATATTGCCAATGGTGGCCGGGGCCGTTTGCGTGTCGGGCGCGGTGGCGTTGGGCGTCAGCGCGATCCTGCGGGAGCAGCAACAGCGCAGGCGGTTCCAGGAGCGGCTGGAACTGGTGGCGTCATCGTATGTGCGGGTCAATCCGCTCGCCGTCATGGGGCGCGGCGGGACCAATCGGTCGGCGCGGATGATGTGGATGATCGCGGCGGCGGCGCGTCTGTTCGGCTACGATCCGGCCCACGCCGAGCATTATCCGATGCGCTGGTGGGCCGTGCTTGGCATCGCCGTGGTGCCCGCCCGGGCAGGGGCCGAATTGGTGAGCCTCCTCGCCGGGCGATGGTCGCTGCTGGTCGTCCCGGTGGCGTGGGTGATGCTATGCCGCTTCGCTTTCGGTTGGAGCGAGCAACGGCGGCGCAACCTGCTCTACGCGCAGTTTCCGGACGCGCTGGCGATGGTCGTGCGTGCCGTGCGCGTCGGCATTCCGCTCGGTGAGGGTATCCACACCGTGGCGCGCGAGGCCATGGCGCCTACCGGGCCGGAATTCGCGTTGCTCTACGATCGGGTCGCGATCGGCGTGACACTGGAGGACGCGCTACGCGAGATGGCGGAGCGCAACAAGCTCCCGGAATACCGCTTCTTCGCGACCGCGCTCGCACTGCAAAGCCGGACCGGCGGCGGGTTGACTGAGGCACTGGAAGGGCTCGCGGACGTGATGCGCCGCCGCCTGGCTCTCAAGGCGCGCGGCCTCGCTCTGGCGGCGGAGGCGAAGACCTCGATCTTCATCCTCGCCTCGCTGCCCTTCGTCTCCGGCGGGGCGTTGGGGGTGCTGAATCCACAGTATATCGGCCGCCTGTTCAACGACCCCGGTTGCCAAAAAGTGTTGGTCGCCGCGATCGTTTTGCTGGGCAGCGGGCTGCTGGTGATGCGCGGCATGATCCGGAAGGCGTTGTCCTGATGCGTGCCATGACCCCTTGGTTGGTCCCCGTGTTGACCACTGGTTTCGCCGCGGTGCTCAGCCTGGCGTGGTTGCTCTGGCGTGACATGCGGCGCGCGGACCGGTTATCGACGCGGTTGCGTATGGTGCGGCGTGGCAGCGGTCCAATCGACCCCGAGCCGGGTGAGGGGCTGTCGCCGTTGCCGAGGATCATCACCGCGATCGGCGAAACCATCGCGCGCAGCGGGGCGTTGTCCAGCAAGACATTGGAGGATTTGCGCCGGATGCTGCATGTCGCGGGCTTCCGCGGCGGACATGGTCTGGGGTTGTTTGTCGGCACCAAGGTGCTGCTGGTCATCGCTCTGCCGCTGGCGGCGCTCGCCGGCACGTGGCTATCGCGCGTCAACATGCCGCACCCGGGCGCGGTTCTGGCGGTGGCGGCGGGCATCGGCCTGTTGGCGCCCGATAAGGTCGTCCAGCACCGGCGGAAGCGCTACCTGCGCGCGCTGGAAAACGGCATGCCCGATGCGTTGGACATGATGGTGATTTGTGGCCAGGCCGGGCTGGGCCTGGAGGCGAGCATCGAGCGGGTCGGCATCGAGATCCACCACGCTCACCCCGTGGTGGCCGAGGAACTGACGCGGACCGCCCACGAAATGCAGGTCAACGCCGACACCAGGGTGGCACTGCTCAACTTTGGCAAACGGACCGAGTTGGAAGGCGCGCGCCGCCTGGCCGGGATGTTGATCCAGTCGATGCAGTACGGCACGCCGCTGGCCCAGGCACTGCGCGCGCTGTCGGCCGAGCAGCGGCAGGAGATCCTGGCGAGATTCGAAGCCAAAGCGGGGCGGCTGCCGGTGCTGCTGACCCTGCCGATGATCATCTTCATTTTGCCGTGCGTTTTCCTGGTCGTTGCCGGCCCGGCGATGCTCGACGTGTATCGGACGATGGGGCGATGACCGTCGGAGCGATCCCGGACCAACCCAAAAAGGTGACGCAACGATGACGCTGAGAATGCCAGGCCATGGCCGGATGCATCGCGGCTGGTTCGCCCTTCTGCTACTCGCCGGCTGTTCCACCGGCAGCGCCCCGGCGGTGCGCCGTGACGCGCCCGGCGTCAACATCGCCGATGCCGCGCTGGACGGCGGTATGCCGGATACCGCGCTGAACGTGACCCGCTCGATTCTGCAGTCGAACCCGCGCGATGTGGGCGCGCTGGAGCGCCAGGGCGCGGCGCTGGCACAAATGAATCAACCCGATGCGGCGATGGAAGCCTGGCGGCGCGCCCTGGCGGTGGATCCGGCGTCAGCGCCGGCGCTGCTCGGCCTTGGCCGGCTGGAGCTGTCGCGCGGCAGTACGGCGGAAGCCGAGCAAAGCTTCACGAAGCTGCTCGTCGTGAAACCCGACGACAGGGCGGCGCTCAACGATCTTGGCGTGGCGCTCGACCTGCGGGGACGGCACGACGCGGCGCAGGCGGTTTATGAAAAATTGCTTCGCCTCGACCCGGGCGACCGGGCGGCGTCCGTCAACCTGGCGTTGTCGCTGTCGCTGAGCGGTCAGGCCGGGCGGTCGTTGGTGATGCTGCGCGGCCCCGGTTCGCAGCCCGACGCGACGCCGCGCGTGCGCCAGGACCTGGCGGTGGCGCTGGCACTGTCGGGCAACCCGAAGGAGGCGGAAAAGCTGCTCCTCACGGATCTTTCACCCGGTGACGCGGCGGCGGCGCTGGCCGGATATCAGGCACTGGATGCGACAACCAAATGACCGAGGCGGACAGGCCGACAAATGATCGAGGCAAACATGCCGGGCGGACCTTGTGGAACCGCCTGACCTGGGCCACCGGCTTGCTCGGGCTGGGCGTGACGCTTCAAAGACGCGCCAGCATCGCGGCGCTGCTCGGTGCCGCCGCCATCGTGCTGCTGGCCGGCCTGGCAGCGGTCGCGGTGGATCTCGGCACGGCGTATCTCGCGAAAGTCGCCGACCAGCGCGCGGTGGACAGTGCCGCCCATGCCGGCGCGCTTGCCGACAACGCCAGCAGCTCCGTCACCACGAAGAATTCAGCGGTCAACGGCCTCGCCACGCTAAACGGGCGTTCCGCCGGCGCGGCGGTCGCCAGCCTGGTCCCCTCACCCAGCGGCACGGTGGCGCTGGTCCGATGAGCCGGCACACCCACAGGGCGAGGCGGGGATCGCTGTTCCGGCGGCGCGAGGGCACGGCCGCCGTCGAACTGGCGCTGATCTCGCCGATGCTGCTGATCCTGCTCGCCGGCATCATCGATTTCGGGCGGGTCTATCGCGAGGAGATCGAACTCTCGGCCGCGGTGGCCGCCGCCGCGCAATATGCGCTGATCAATACCTCCAGCATCAATTCCACCAGTGCCACAAGCCTGGCCGCCACGCTCCAGCAGTTCTCATTTTGACCTGACGCGTTTGTCCTGACCACCGGAATGCCGTTTTTCACGAAACACTCATGGCCCGAGCGGTGGCGGCCGGCTGAAGGCCAAGGTTCCAAGAAGGTCGTCC
>Ga0181536_10008126_pt1 | contig 10168 bp, 8 predicted proteins | sample PEATcosm2014_Bin_41_FD_121105 | JGI IMG/M metagenome (GOLD analysis project Ga0181536, IMG submission 121105) | Peatland microbial communities from MTU Mesocosm Facility, Houghton, MI, USA - PEATcosm2014_Bin17_60_metaG | ecosystem: Environmental > Terrestrial > Soil > Wetlands > Peat | place...
GACGTCCCAGAGGCACGAGGTCATCCAGGAGCAACCCGTCCAGGCCGGCCAGGAAGCTCAACAACAACAGTGCCGCGCTCGCCATCTTGACCACATGTATCCCCAATGACAACACTCCGATGTAGATCAGGTAGTGGTACATGGCAAACGGCGAGCGGCGACTGATGCGCCGCACTTCGCTGAAGCGTTCCGTGTAGACCTTGATGAGGCCGTGATACCAGCCGACGCGCTGCGAGAACCAGCGCTGCAAGGCGCCCGGACCCTCCGTGCTCACCGCCAGCCGCCCGTCATAATAGATCCGCTCGCCCCAGCTCAACAGAATCACCGCGTTCTCGAAATCTTCCGCGTATACCGACAGGGAATGCTCATTGAGTGCCCGGGCCAACGCACTGCGGCGGTAGAGCGACACGCCGGAGGTGATGCTGAAATCCGCGAGGCTCTCCCGCCCAACGCGGAAGGCGAGCGCGTACTCGAACGCCTGAAACCGGGCCAGAAACCCATCCGGCTCGATCATGATGCGAGGACACGCCGCGGCTGCGCCGGATTGCTGGAAATGACTGACGAACTGTTCCACATCGATGGTGCTGCCTTCATCGAGTCCGCGGATGCGGATGTCCGGATCGATGACCATCACGGTCTCGATATGCGACGGCAGACGTTCCAGGAGTCGACGCAGAGCGGCGGGCTTACGCCGATTGACGCCGTCATCGAAACAGCGCCATCCGGCCTGACGCAGGCGTAGCACGGTATTGTCGGTCGAGCCGTCGCTGATGAGCCACACGCGATCCCGATAGGGTCCGAATGCGCTCATGAAACCGTCGACGTGATCCTCCAGATTGAAGATGGACGCGATGATCGCATACGGCGCGGCCGCGACGACGCGCAAGGCATCGGGCGGCAGCATGGTCGCCAAGTTGATCGAGAGATTTCGATTTCGACTGCTGTCGTAGATGCCCCCGACGGCACCCGTGTGACGCCGGCGCATGTATAGCCGTATCGCGAAATCGATCGCATCGGTGTAAACGATGAGGTTGGCTATTGCAAACACGAAAATCGAGAAGCCCACGGCTCTGGCGTTCGCCACCGACAGGAATATCCAACCGGCCAGCAGCGCGCATACCGCAAGCGGCGCGAGCACGGACCATGATCGGAAAATTCTCATTGGTTCCCTGCCGCGACTCGCGCCGCCGTGGGTCGCAGCGTGGGAAGTCGCGCGTACAACTCCGCGCGCACCTCCTCTTCAGCCGCAATGAGCTGTCCGCACTCCGCCATGACCGGCAATGAGCACAAGATCCACAGCAGCGAACGCACGCGGGACGGCAAATGCGCCACCTGTTTCTCGATGCTTGCCAGCATCGTCTCGAAGTTGCGCTCGATGCGCAAGATGACGTCGGCGACCGCGGGATCGACGGGCAGAATCTTTGCCGGTTGCTGCCAGGAAATGCTGGTGCCTGCGATATGCCGTTCAGCGTAGTGCGTATAAGGGAGGAGACTCGGATCCTTCGCAATCGCCGCTCCCGAAAACGGAATGACGTACGGGTACATCCCGATCTCGCAACCCTCACCCAGCCACCGGTACGCTTGACGCAAGGTCTCGGCGACATCTTCCAGAGCGGCATGCGGCGAGCTCAGAATGAGATCGAGAAAGGGGGTGACCCCGGCCGCCAGGGCCGCGGACAACATCGGTTCGATGTGACGGTGGATCTGCGCTTTGTTGAATTCGGCCAGCACTTTTTTCGAGAAACTCTCGATCCCAAATCCCAGCACCCGAAACCCCGCGCGCCGCATGGCGGAGATGCGCTCGGCCGACATCGCATCGATGCGATTCGTGCTGATGAATTGCAGGTGGGCGGGAATACGCCCCGCCTGCTTTGCGCCAACGATGCCCTCGCACAACGGCAGAATGCGGTGATCCCGGGTGAAGCTGAAAATGTCGTCCTGAAAGATGATGGTGCGCGCGCGCGGATGCGCCGCGATGATGCGCTCGATCATGTGCAGGCATTCATCCGCTTCGAGACGCGCGACCGACACGACGCTGGCCTGCGCCTCGTGCAGGAAGTTGGTCGAGGAACAGAACGTGCACCCCATCGGGCAGTAGTTGAGCGTGATCAGACGAACCGACCGGATTTCGGCAAGTTGCGCCTCGCGCGCGGCCTTCGTCGGCAGCGAGCCGACACGGTACGCGGCCTCCAGCCGTTCCCAGTACGCCGAGTACGGCATCTTTTCATACGGAGTGCTGTAGATCGCGTCGCGCAGTTCCAGCCGGCTCAGCGCACCCTGGGGTATGGACAGAATTCTTCCATCCCGGGTTCGCTCGGCCGTTCCAGTGATGCCGCCCAAGGCCTGGCCCGAGCGCAGTCGCGCCACCAATTCGAGCAGCGGGCGTTCGCCCTCGCCCAGAACCACCAGATCGAACGGACCCAATTCGAACATCAGCTCCGGACGAAAAGTTGCTTCCATGCCGCCGGCAACGATAAACGCATGAGGGGCCATGCGGCGCGCGAGGTGCGCGAGTTCCAAGTCGAATCGCAGCGTCATCCCCGTGGTGGAGACACCGATGACGTCCCAGCTGCCGGCCATCAACTCCCGCTCCAGTGCGCGCTGCGGTGCGTCACGGCAGCAGTTTGGATCGAACACGCGGGTCACGGTGCCTGCCGCTTCGAGTACGCCCGCGAGCCGCCACACACCCAGCGGCGGGGCTAGAAACGTGTATTCGCCGCAGTGCGGATCGTAGGGTCCAACGAGCAAAACGCTCGGCCGGCCCTGATTGTGGACGTCTATATTAGCTCCTCCGCAACAGCAGGCCCCAGGGGAGCAGAAAATCCCTCTGGCAGGGAACTCAGTCGCTATGTGAACTGGTTCTCACCAGAGTGTCGGCCCAGGTAGAGCGTCGGTCAATGCTGTATACAAACACACCCAGAACTATGTTGAATGCATTGCAACCGTCGAGTTGACATACGTCATCCCATTGATTTTGCAAAAGAATCGAGGCAAACATCGCGGCAATTCAGCCTGTAGCGAGCAATGTCCGCGGCTACGCTACGCAGCGGATGGACCCGGATGCGCCAAAGTCGCCCTCCCGTTCGTGATGTGCCACGACGGTACTGGATTGCGATATGACAGGGCCGAAGCCCGCTTTGGGGGCGAGCATTACACCGAGCTGCTGCTGCAAAGCAAGTCGTTCGAAGGCGTGGTGCAAGGGCTGGATGCGCTGGAGGCGGCGGGCTTCAAGTTGGGTTGCATTACCAACAAGGTGGCCGCCCCGAGACGCGGATTCTTCGCCGCCTTTACTCTTCCTCGGCGCCGTCCTCAAGCGAATGGCGTTGCGGGAATCCGTGCCAGGAAATCGCGTACAGCACTCTCGGTATCTGGGTTGCGTCTCGCTAACTCAGTTTGCCGAACCGCCAGCCCGTTGATAGAATGTGTATAAACTTGATTTAGGATACACACTATGCGGACGAACATCGTCATTGACGACAAGCTGATGAAAGAAACCCTCCGGCTCACGGGTTTGAAGACAAAGCGCGAGGCTGTGGAGCTTGGACTTCGAACCGTTGTGCGTCTTCGCAAGCAAGAGGAGATTCGGCGGTTCCGAGGAAAGCTCAACTGGCAGGGCGATCTTGATGCAATGAGATCCGACATATGATTTTGGTCGATTCCAGCGTGTGGATCGACTATTTCCGTGGCATGAAAACCTCACAAACCGACCGCCTGGATGGCCTCCTCGGTAACCAACTTGTCGCGATCGGAGACTTGGTATTGGCTGAAGTTCTGCAGGGCTTTGGTAGCGCTCGAGATTTCAATCAGGGCAAGAAACTGCTGACGTCGCTGCCAATCATTGAACTCGTCGGGGGAAATATTGCTATCCAAGCGGCCAAGAACTTCAGGACTTTGCGGTCGCTTGGCATCACCGTACGAAAAACCATCGACACTTTGATCGCGACGAGCTGCATTGAGAAGGGACTGATATTACTTTACAGCGATAAGGACTTCGATCCTTTCGTAGAGCACCTCGGACTGCAAACGGCGCTGGCGGGGAAATAATCCGACGCAAGGTAAAGGTGCGGGCCAGATTGAGATTGCAATAAAACAAGGGCTTGGAAGCGAAAAGGGCCTACCCTAGCGGCCCCCGCGTAAGGCGATGCGAGGGCGTAAAATAGAGTGAATGGCGAAACAGCGTGAAATCGGAACAATTTGGACTCGCGTGAAATCAGGAGAACGATTTGCTTCCCGGAATGCCTCAGCTCGTTAAGTGCACCCCGCGGTTGCTAGAATTTCTGCCGCATTGACGGTCACCTTAGCCGACCTGTTCGCCCTATACGTCAAGACGAAGAATTTCCATTGGCATATCTCGTCCGGTGATGGATCAAAGCGGAATGGTTGAGAATGGCTTGGAGAGTCGCGGCCACGGCGCCAGGCATACGGCGCTACAACAGCGACCTAGGGTATCCGGGCCGCGTTGGGAACTTGACTCACTTGACGCAGAGTCCGGTCACGATTTGGCGCATCGATGCGGCCGCCGGCCGCAAGCAGCAGCTTCACCGCATCCACATAGCGCTGGCCGGACGCCTGCACGACACCCAGTTGTGCCTGCTGATGCAGACGCTGCGCATCCAGCACCTGCAAGTATCCGGCGTTGCCCGCCGCATAGCCTCGTCTCGTAAGATCGAGCGATGCGCTCGCAGAATCCAGTGCCTGCCGCTGCGTGCGCAATGAGTCGGCGTCGTTCGCAAGCGACTGCAAGGTATTGGCGACTTGACTGAACGCGTTGAGCACGGTTTGCTGATAAGTGGCCAGTGCCGCTTGGTATTCGTCTTGAGCGGCTCGCCGCTGCGCCGTTAGCGCTCCGCCATGAAAAATCGGCGCTGTTAGCCCTCCCACGAGATTCCACGCAATTTCCGACGGGCCGCCACCAAGCAGGCCCTGCTCGCCGACCTGCGCAGTCAGCGTGAAATGAGGGTACATATCTGCGGTGGCGACGCCGACCGCCGCGCTCGCGGCATGCAGCTGCGCTTCGGCCGCATCGATGTCGGGCCGACGGCGCACGAGCTCGGAGGGCAGCACCATCGGCAGTTTCTCCGCAAGCCTAATGGCATCCAGATCCATTTCGATCGGTGTCCAGTCGGCCGGCGCCGCGCCGGTCAGGTTTGCCAGCGCATCTTGCGCCGCGCTGAGCTGCTGATGCAGCGGCGGCAGCAGCGTGCGATCGTGGTCCGCTTGGCTTTGCGCGCTGAGCACATCCATCGCGGACACCGCACCGGCCTCGCGCGCTGCGCGGATCAAGCCCAGCATGTGCTCGTCGTCCGCCACGATTTCCTCGACCACGCGTATCTGAGCGCGCACCGTCGCAATCTCGAGCAACTCGATGACGACATTGCCGCTGACGCTAAGCGCCACGGCTCCAAGCTCAGCAGACTCGTATTGCGCGGCAGCGCCGGCCCGGGCGACGCGCGCTCTCGTGCCACCGAAGACATCGAGGTCGTAACTGACTTCCGGACCCGCCGCATAGGCGGAGAATAACGGAAAATCCTTTGCCAGCGGACCTAGCACCGTGGCGCCGAAGCGGGTTTGCTGGACTCCGGCGGATGCGTCCACCTGCGGATACCAAGCGCCACGCGCTGCCCGTATGCGCTCGCGCGCGGCGGCCAGGTGCGCCTGGGCGCCGGCGAGTGACTGATTATTCTTCAGTGCCAGCAATACCAACCGGTTTACCTGATCCGAGCCCAGCAGACTCCACCACGCATCAGGGGGCTCTTCGCCCAAGGAAACCGGCGGAGCGGATTCCACCTGCGCCGGCGTTTGGATATAGGTGGTCTGCGGCGGGTCCGCGGGCCGCACATAGCGGTCGCCGGACGCACAGCCGCTTGCGAGCAACGCGGCAAAAAACAGAGCCGTCAGACCGATTGCATGCTCAAGGATTGAACGCGGATTGCTCAATGAGATTGCCCTCCTGCGGCGGCAGATATCGAGGTTTTGCGCAGAAACAGCACGGCCGCGAGCCCAAGCGCCAACACGGCGCCTTGCATGACGACGGTATCGCTGTATCCCAGCAGAAATGCTTGGTGCCGGATCCCGCGCCCGACTGCGACCACCGCTTCCCGCAACGTCAGCGCCGGGTCGCTGACACCATGCGCCTGAAAGTAGCCGGCGAGCTTCTCGAGCCGCAGGCGGGAACTCTCGCCGAGCAAAGTGACCTGCGAGGAAAGCACGTTGGAGTGAAATTGTTCGCGCTTGGTCAGGAAGGTCTGCACGACGGCAATGCCGACGGCGCCCCCCATGTTGCGCATTGCATTGAACAACGCCGAAGCAGAGCCCGCGAACTCGGGTTCAATGCCGTCGATCGCGATCGCCATGAGCGGCGCCATCGTCATCGCCTGCGCGACGGCGCGCACCAGGCTTGAGCCCAAGAATTCGGGACCGGAAAAATCATCCGACAGCGCCATCGCAAGCAAGCTTCCGCCGCTGAACAACGCAAATCCGACGATGACCAGCAAGCGCGCATCGACGCGCCGCATCACTTTGGGGATGAACGGGATCAGCAGCAATTGCGGCAGGCCGAGCCAGACCATGACTCCGCCAATCTGCTGGGAACTATAGCCCTGCATGCGCGACAAATATTGAGGCACCAGATAGATCCACCCGAACATCGAGAATCCAAAGACAAAATTAGCGCAGGTACCCAGGCCGAAATTGCGACGCGCCAGCAGCCGCAGATGCAGTAGCGGTGCGGAGCGCTTCAGTTCCACGTAGATGAAGGTGCAGAGACTCACAACGGCGACGACCGCGAGGCTCGTGATGAATGGCGAGCCGAACCAATCGTCCTTATTTCCTTCCTCGAGCACGGTCTCCAGACTGCCGAGACCGAGTGCCATCGTGAGCATGCCCAGCCAGTCTCCCTGACGCAGCAACTGCAGCTGTGGCGGCGTCGATTCGAGGGCGTACCAAAGCATCGCAAGCATGACGAGACCGGCGGGCAAGCTCAAGAAGAAGACCGACTGCCAGCCGAAATTGTCGCTGAAATAGCCACCGAGCACCGGACCGATCGAAGGCGCAAAAATCACGGCGACCGCGTAGACCGCGAGACCGACCGGATGTTGTGATCGCGGCAGCTTGGTCATGATGATGGTAAAGGCGAGCGGTATCAGCACGCCTCCTGCGATCCCTTGAGCGGCGCGGATCACGATCATCTGGCCCAGCGTCTGCGCAAATGCGCACGCGGCGGTCAAACCCAAGAAAAAAGCCGTGCTGGTCAGAAGATACACACGCAGCGAGAAGACATTCGCGAGCCAGCCGCTCAGTGGAATCACGATGATCTCGGCAATCAGATAGGACGTCGTGATCCACCCACCGTCGTCGATACCGGCGCCGATGCCGCCCTGGATATCCGCCAGCGAGGCGCCGACCACCTGGATGTTGAGGATGGCCAGAAATGCACCGATCGTCGAGCCGATGACCGTCACCCAGGTCTTGAACGATGCCTGCTGCGCGGCAGGCGCCGGCGCGCGCACGGTGCCGCCGTGGACCAGAGTATCCTCGAGGGGAGCGGCGGGAGCAAGAGTCGCTGTGGTGGACATGAGGCGGTCCGCTGCTTAACGCATTGCAATCGGTGCGCAGGTCGCAGTCGGCACCGCCGCCGCGTTCGGACCGGTGTCGATGACCACTTCCACGGACATTCCGGGGCGTAGTCGACCGATCAAGGCCTGGTTTGAATCCAGGCGAATCTTCACCGGGATGCGTTGCACGATCTTGGTGAAATTCCCGGTCGCGTTGTCCGGCGGCAGCAAGCTGAATTCGAGTCCGCTCGCCGGTGCAAGGCTATCGACGCAGCCGCGTAGTGCGTTGCCGGGGAAGGAATCCACGCTCAAACGCACCGGCTCGCCCGCTCGTACCTGCGTCAGTTGCGTTTCCTTGAAATTGGCCACGACGTAGACCGCTTGCAACGGTACCAATGCAGTCAACTGCGTGCCCGCCTGGACGTACTGGCCAACGCGGACGCTGCGTGCCGCGACGACGCCATCGATGGGAGCGGCGATCGTCGTGTAACCGAGATCGAGCGCCGCACGGCGTTCGATGGCCTGCGAGCGATTCAGCAGAGCTTGCGCCTGAGCGAGCTTCGCTGCGAGTACCTGCAGTTCGCGTTGGGCGGCGGCAAGCGCCGCCTGGTCTCGGGCGACATCGGCGGTACGCTCGCGCGCCTGCGCATCGGCTTCTTGTGACTGCTGCTGCGAGCCAAATCCGATACTGGCCATTTTCTGATAGCGCACGCGATTGAGATTTGCCAACTCCAATGCGGCCCGACTCGCCGCAACGCTCGCGCGCGCCTTGGCAACGAGCGTCTCCTGTTCCGCGAGTTGTGCCTGAATGTCAGCGGTCTCGGCCTGAGCGGCCTGCACCTCGGCGCGCGTCTGATCGAGCGCGGCGAGAAAATCTCTGTCGTCAATGCGCGCCAGCACCTGACCGACCCTCACTGGTTGATCATCGTCGATCGGAACCGCCGATACATAGCCGGACACCCGCGATGCGACGATCGTCGAATCGGCTTGCACGTACGCATCATTGGTAGATACGAGGAATCGGTCAACCCTCCAGTAGTGCGACATCCAGGCAACCGCTAGAGCAATTGCGACGGGGACAGCGATCGAAAGAAGGATGCGCCGCCGGAGCCGGGGCGTACTCCCGCGCAACAGGCTCAGGCCTGCACGCAGCCGGTTCATGGCCGTAAACGCCGGTATATTTGCCGCCGGTGAGAACTTGTATTGCAATTCCCCGCCCTCCCTCAGTAGTCGCCGCAGACGTAAGCTTTTACGTCGGTGGTTAGCCTATGGGCGAGGCGTGTGCCAAGCATTTCGGCTCACGGGCCGACGCGTTTCATTTGCAACAATGCGCCGCGGCATCGATCGGACATCGCTCAAGCGCCAACCGATGTGCTGGTCGTTCAAGGGGGCTCATTTCCTCCTTCAGGTGCGATGCGCGGTACTTGACGGTCGCGTCGAAACACTGTTCCGGGAATGGCACCCGCGATTTCGGCTAACACCTACTGCCGTCGAACTTCCCGCTATGTGACAGGGCGCCCCAACATTGAACCAGTCCCCGACACGGAACCGTTAAAAGCGGTGGGGGCAGGAGGAGCCTCCACAGCGGTTGCACGCGGCATCGAAGTGATTCATTTGAAATACAAAACCGGCGCGACGAAATAGTGACGCAAGCGCTCCATGCCAATCTGTCCAAAGCTCGAGAGATTCAGTACAAGTCCAGGGTGGGCCGCAGCAATCGATCGAGGAGGACACATGAACAGCTCGTCGGCCCGGTGGAGATCGGATGGTGTACGGATCATCCGCCCCGGGGAGTTCGATTCCAATATCGCTCAGACGCCGGGTTTGCGTCGCCTCGCCGCGGTGACGGCGCAGAACACGGGTGCAACGAAGCTCTGGGCCGGTACCTTCACAGTTGACGCAAAGGCGAAAACCGGCCCCCATCACCATGGCGACCTGGAGACCGTGATTTACGTGCTCAACGGAGTTGCAAGGCTGCGCTGGGGCGAGCGTCTGGAATTCGAAGCCGAGGCCGCCGCGGGTGATTTTATCTACGTTCCGCCCTACGTTCCGCATCAGGAGATCAATCCAAGCCCCGATTTGCAGCTGCGGTGCGTGTTGGCGCGTAGCGGCCAGAAGGGTCTCGTATTCAACCTGGAGATCGAGGGCGTGGAGACGCCTGAGCTGGTCCGATGGATCGACGACCTGCATGAATGACATAAACGACGAAATGAACGTGGAGCTGGTCGCGCGGAAAGACGAGGCCGCACGCTGTGCGGAGAAAAAGCAGCGCCCCTAAAGAGGTCCGCGACGATAGCAAGTCATGTCAGTATGCCGCGCCGGATGGAGCTGACAGCCAGGAGCTCGTTGGCCGACCTGCAACGCGTCATCCAGATCTCCCTTGGGTGGTCCGATGAGTATCAGCACCGATTTTGCATCCGCAATCATTTTATGGGCGCATCTCGTCCCGGTGGCCTGTTGATATTCGGGGATCCAGAGGAAATGACCCTTATTCGGTTTGCATTCCGACTAAAGACCTACTTTTCCGTTGAAGCAATTCCAACTCGAGTCCGCCCTTTGTCTGTGGAACCCAAAGAAGCTTGCTTTTCCATTTGCAGAATCACCGCGGAGAAGTC
>Ga0181536_10008131_pt1 | contig 10163 bp, 10 predicted proteins | sample PEATcosm2014_Bin_41_FD_121105 | JGI IMG/M metagenome (GOLD analysis project Ga0181536, IMG submission 121105) | Peatland microbial communities from MTU Mesocosm Facility, Houghton, MI, USA - PEATcosm2014_Bin17_60_metaG | ecosystem: Environmental > Terrestrial > Soil > Wetlands > Peat | place...
AAGCGCTTCCGCCGCAGAATCGCGCCTGGTATGAGTTATCCGGCGTCATTCCCTACGATAGCATCATCGACGTGGACGATAAGGGCGACGAGCATTTTGAAGGGCCGCACATCTATACAGTCCTGTCCCTACCGGAAACCTCATTCGGCTAGCGGGCAGCCGCGAATCGGGTGATGGTTGTTCCCGATGATAGATTTTTTCAGGTTGCTGGCATGCGCGCTGACGGGGCTGTTCCGGTCGAGAGCACGGCTTGAGGCGGAAATCCTGGTTCTTCGACACCAGCTCAATGTGCTCAGGCGCAAAGCGCCGAAGCGAGTGGTCTTCAATAGCCTTGACCGCTTGGTGTTTGCGGGACTGTATCGTTTGGCTCCTGGCGTGCTGGACGCTTTGAAAATCGTCAAACCGGAAACGGTGATCCGCTGGCACCGCGCCGGCTTCCGGAGCTATTGGCGCCGGAAATCGAGAGCACGCAGTGGCCGACCGAAGACACCGCTGAAGATTTTGTCAGCTCATTCGAGACATGAGTATTGTAAACCCTCTTTGGGGTGCACCGCGGATCCATGGCGAACTCCTCATGCTCGGCATTGATGTCGGGCAAACAACCGTAGCGAAGTACATGGTGAGGCTAAGGCGACCGCCATCACAAGGATGGAAGACCTTTCTTCGCAACCACACTGACGGCATTGCGTCGATGGATTTGTTTGTCGTCCCCACGATCTCGTTCCGGCTGTTATATGGATTTTTGATTCTCCAGCATCGTCGCCGCGTGATCCTGTGGATAGGTGTGACCGCGCATCCGAGTGCCGAATGGATCGCCCGTCAGCTCACCGAGGCATGTGCCTGGGCATAGGCACCGCAATAAATCATTCGCGATCGGGATAGGGTTTATGGCGACCTTTTGATCCGGCGTCTTCGTGCGATGGGCATCCGGGATCGGCCGATCGCACCGCGATCACCATAGCAAAATGGACATACGGAGAAGTCATCGGCTCGATCCGACGGGAGTGCCTTGATCATGTCGTGGTGTTCGGCGGGCAGCACCTCCGCCAGCTGCTGGGATCGTACCAAAGATATTACAATGACGCGCGCACGCACCTATCGCCGAACAAGGATGCACCAGCGTCGCGTGCAGTTCAGGCAGTTGGCCGCATCTTGGCCGTCCCGCACCTCGGAGGTCTGCACCATCAATACGTCCGGATTTGATTTCCGGTAGGGACAAGGGCGGCGATGCAGGCAAGGAATTGGCAGCTGATGGCGAGCAAGGAATGCCCCTTGGTCGCTCGATCACAAGCTGAGTTGCGGTTCGGTACGGAAATTGTAGATGCGCATCCAGTCGTCTAACGCGGCGCGCTGCGGTCGCTGGTAGAGCAAGCGTCGACTGGCGCCCAAGCCGATGCTGTGACTGAGTTCCGCCATCGCCTCCGTTGTCTTGAGCAGAACGGCGTTGCAGTCGAGAATAAGCGCGCCGTCGACTTCCTTGAGGTTCTCCCGGCGAATGATCGCGTTGACCGTCGCGCACGCGGCGAGGATCACCTCCGCGCCCTGTGCGGCCAATCGACGTGCTTCGCTGATGAACCGCTCCCGCATCTGGCCCGGGCTGCTGAATGCGTTTTGCACCTCGTTGAAATCGATTCCGAGGTCGCCAAACGGGATATGACGCGAGGCCAACCCGTACTCGAACGCCTTGCGATCGTAGTACTGCGACTGTTTCGCGTGGAATGCGACGCCGGAAAACTTGTGGCCGTACATGCAGGCCGCCAACATCGATGTCTCGCCCAGCCCGAAAATTGGAATTGGCACCACTTCGCGGGCTTCCTGCATCGCCGGATCGAGGAAGCAGCCGATGGCGACGGCGTCGTAACCTTTTTCTCCGGCCTGGATCATCTTGTTGAGAACGCCGCCCGGTGCAAAGCTATTCATAGCAACGACGGCATTGTATTGCAGGTCCATGGAGCCGTCGTCGACACCGTTGATGTGGATCTCGGTGTCCGGGCGCTTGATGCTGTCGAGATGCGCGGTCAGCGTCTTTCTATAATCATGCAGCCGGTGAATTGGGGTGCTGCTCTGCCACCATATTTTCATGATTCAATCCTCGACACTTCATCACTATGGGCACGTCCGGGTTCGACCCGCTATTATATTGCAACTAACTAGTTAGTCTATATAAATTTGCCTCCATTTCGGGTCCACTTTGGCGCAGTTCATGTCAGGCGACAGGAGCGGATAAATTCGCGTCGTATTTGCGGAGATCAACTCCATGAAGCTGGTCGGTGTGGCCCTGTTTGCATCAGTCACAAATGTACGTTCGATGATCGAGGCCATTGGACCCAGGCAGACGCGGCAAGGCCCATTATCGGCGATAAGGTACCCAACACCGCGTCGTGGGGGCACCGCCAAAATGGCGGTGTTCATTGCGCGAGCTTTCTCTTGGCGGAATCGGGTGTTAGTCTATAGTTGTTCGCTTTTCCATAGGTTGGGGGGCGATAGCGCTATTCATGCGGGGCGACGCCTGTCGGAGAACGCGCTTCATGGTTGCGGAGATCACGTTGATGAAACCTGTGCGCACCGCGCTCTTTGCACCCGGGATCAAAGAGCGGGTGATGACCAAAGCGCTGGAGAGCGGCGCCGATGCGGTCATTCTCGATCTCGAGGATTCGGTGCCGGCCGGGTCGAAGGCCGAGGCCCGGATCCTGGTAGCCAAGATCATCGACGGCATGGTCGGCGTGCACTCGGGCCCGGCAATCTATGTGCGCGTGAACGGCGCGACCAGCGGGCTTCTCGCCGACGACCTGGATGCGGTAGTGCGACCCGGCCTCGACTCCATCCTGCTCGCCAAGGCGGAAAACATTGAGGACGTGCAACGCACGGCCACCGTGATCGACCGCCACGAGTCGCAGCGCACCATGGACCCAGGTTCCACCGGCATCATCCTGATGATCGAAACCGCCTTGGGCGTCCATAATTGTTTCAACCTGATCAAGACCTGTCCCCGCGTCGCGGCGACCTGCTTCGGCAGCGCCAGGGACGGCGATCTGCAAACCGACCTCGGTTGCGCCTGGTCGATCGAGGGCACCGAACTGTTGTATGCGCGCTCCAAGGTGCTGCTCGATACCCGCGCAGCCGGCAGCCATATCCATCCGCTCGACGGGGTGTTCAGCGACCTCAATAACGAAGCCGGACTGATCGCAGATTCTCGCCTGTCGGCACGCCTCGGTTATATTGGCCGCACCGTCATTCATCCCAAGCAGATTGCGCCGGTCAAAAGCGCCTATGCCGTGCCCGAGGTTGAGGTCGCCTATTATCAAAAGCTGGTGGTCGAGTTCGCGGCCGCGGAAAAGGCGGGCACTGCCGCGATCGCCGTCGACGGAAAACTGGTGGACTACGCCATGGCCCACCGCGCCCGGCGCGTACTCGAACTCGCTAAACTCGACCGACCGCGGTGACCGGCCATGGACTTTTCCTTCTCGCAGGATCAGGAGGCATTGCGTGCGCACGCGAAGGAACTGCTCGATCATGTCTGCCCGCCGGACTATGCCGAGCGATGCGACAACGAGGCGCGTCCGCCACGAGAAGCGTACCGGGCGCTTGCCGAGCATGGATGGTTCGGCCTTGCGATTCCCGTCGAGTATGGCGGCACCGGCGGTTCAGCACTCGACCTAGCCATCCTTCTGGAAGAGACGGGCAAGCACTTCGAAGAGCTGGCGATGTGGCTGTTCCGTACGCTCACTTACGGCGGCTACGCGGTGTTGCAGCACGGAACGCCTGAGCAGAAACGGGAGTTGTTGCCCAAGATCGCCCGCGGGGAGCTTTCATTCTGCTTCGGGCTCACCGAGCCGGAGTCCGGCTCCGATGCCGCCGCACTGACTACCCGCGCGAAGGCGATCGATGGCGGCTATGTGATCGACGGACAGAAGGTTTTCACCTCGGGCATGGATATCAGCGATTATTGCCTGCTGGTGACGCGCACTTCGGTGGGAGCTAAGAAGCAGCACGGCATCACCAATTTTCTCGTCGATACCAAGCTGCCTGGAATCGAGGTCCGCAAGATCAAAACGCTGGGCCAGCGCGCCATCGGCACCACTCAGGTCTTCTACGGCAGCGTGAAGGTGCTCGCCTCGGCGATGCTTGGCGAGGTCGATCGCGGCTGGGAAGCGGTCGACTCCTACCTATGGTACGAGCGGCTTTGCCTTTCCGCCGCGCGCACCGGGGCGGCCTCTGCGGCGTTTGAAGTCGCTCTCGACTATGCGAAGAGCCGCAAACAGTTCGGGCGACTGATCGGTCAATTCCAGGCGATCTCGCACAAGCTTGCGGACATGAAGGTCATGCTCGATGTCTCGCGCACACTGGTCTACCGGTTCGCATGGCTGATGTCGCAGGGGACAGCGACACGCCACGACGCGGCGGTGCTCAAGCTCTATACCGGCGAGGCCTATAAGGCCGTCTCCGACCTTGGCCTGCAGGTTCTCGGCGGCTACGGCTACTGCATGGAATATCCGATGCAGCGGTTTTTTCGCGATTCGCGGTTGGCCGTCATCGGGGGAGGTACTTCGGAGATTCAGCGCAACATTATCGCGCGGGGCCTGGGACTTTAACCCAACGGCATACGCCGCTTGCGGTGCCGTTTACGCTTGGGTTTTCAGAAAGGCACTTGAATGTCGTATCCCCTCGAGGGCGTCAGAATACTGGAACTCGGCCAGATCATTGCCGGAACCTATGGCGGTCAGGTGCTCTCCGACCTTGGAGCCGAGGTGATCAAGGTTGAGGCCCCGGAGGGCGATCTCGGCCGAACCCCATCGGTTGCTCCCTACCATGGCTTGAGCGGATTGTTTCTCACGCTCAATCGGAACAAACAGAGTATCGTGATCAACCTCAAGAATGCGGCGGGGCGCCAGCTCTTCTACGATCTAGTGAAGGTATCTGATGTCGTGATCGACAACTTTCGCCCCGGCGTCCTCGAGCGGCTCGAGATTGATTACCCGACTCTAAATCGCATCAACCCGCGCATCATCCAATGTTCCATCACCGGCTTCGGTATCGCCGGAGAATACAAGGACCACCCGGCACTCGATATCATCATCCAGGCGATCAGCGGCCACATGTCAATCACCGGCGAGCCTGGACGTCCGCCGGTCCGCGTCGGCATTCCGCTCGCCGATCTCAGCGGTGGCATTTATTCATGCAAGGGGATTCTGGCCGCACTTTTCGACCGCGAACGCACCGGCGAAGGCCGCCAGATCGAGCTTTCGATGTTCGACACCATGCTCCATTTGTTGGGTTATATCGGCACCATGTGGCTAACCAACGGCGAGGTGCCAAAGCCACCCGGTTCGGCGCATGACTATTCCGTTCCGTGGCAGGCCTTCGCTAGCGCGGACGGCTTCATCGTCGTCGCCACGAGGCAGGAGAACTTCTGGTGCAAACTGTGCACCGTGCTCGAACAACCCGATCTCGCTAGCGATCTCCGCTTTACCGATAATGCCAGCCGGGTGAAACACCGCGATGTGCTGGTTCCACGTCTTGAGCAAATCTTCCGCACTCGAACGGTCGCCGACTGGCTTGAGCGGCTACGCGCCGCAGGGGTGCCCGCAGCACCAGTCAACAACGTCGACGGCGCCTTTTCCGAACCGCCGGTCAAGGAACGCGGGATGATCGTCGAATACGATCATCCGGAGGTTGGAAAAGTGCGGCTGCCCGGAAACCCGATCAAGATGTCGAAGATGCCCGGCACGATTTCCCGACCGGCGCCGAAGCTGGACGAGCATACCAATGCTGTTCTGAAAACGCTCCTGCATCTCTCGGAAAATGAAATCGCGGACCTGCGCAAGAGCGGTGCTGTCGGTCAAATGTTGCCGACTAAGAACTCAAACTCGATGAAGGAAATCGTGTGATGCGAGGGCTCTACTGGGAAGAATGGGAGATCGGCGCGGAATTCGAAAGTCCGGCGCGAACCGTTACCGAAGCCGACATCGTGATGTTCGCAGGATTGTCAGGCGACTACAATCCGCTCCATACCGATGAAGAGTACTGCAGGCAGACGCAATTCGGTGGTCGCATTGCACACGGGCCCCTTGTCTACGCCATTGCCGCGGGTCTGCTATTCCAGCTCCACCTCTACGATGACACGTTGATCGCTTTTCTCGGATTCGACAGCCTGAAATTCACCAAACCGGTGAAGCCCGGCGACACCATTCATGCCAGCATCAAGGTGCTGGAGAAACGCGAGACGTCGAACCCCGAGCGCGGGGTCATGAAGCGCCAGCTCCAGGTTCTGAACCAACGCGGTGAGGTGGTGCAGGAAGGCCTTCAGGCCTTCCTGCTCAAGCGCAAGGGCGCCTCGCAAACAACGCTCTGACCCGGAAGGCCGATTCGCTTGAGGATTGTCATCCAATTCAGCACCTCAACGAGATGCAGCGGTTATAGGAATGCCTAGCTGGCAAGTTGTGAAAACAGTGTTGTGACGAATGGAGCGGTGAAATGGGGACATAACTAAATTCCAGGCGCATGCTTAAATAAGCCGTGCCCAGGCTAACACGCACTTATTTGGCGCTAGAAAGATCGAGAAGCCGGCGGACCATGGCTACCCGACGTTTTGGAGCCGGAGGCAGCGCATCCGACTAAATGCCAAATAACACAAGCAATTAAGCATTCAACAATCGGTACGGAGGAACGCAACATGACAGGGCATATTTTCAGGCGAGCTGATGGGCGGCGCGTCTCGTCGCCTGAACTTTCGTCTCGCAACAATCCAGGGAAGGGACCGCGCCTCACCCGCCGGCTCTTTGGTCGTGCATTGATGGCCGTGAGCGCGCTCGCTGCTTCCCGGTCGATGCCGTTGAGTGCGGCGCTTGCCGCAGACCCGATCAAGATTGGATTCGGCATGGCGCAGTCGGGGCCGCTTGGCGGAAACGGAAAAGCCGCGCTACTCGCGATCGAGATGTGGCGTGACAACATCAATGCCAGCGGGGGGCTGCTCGGCCGGCCCGTCCAACTCATCTATTACGACGATCAGACCAATCCCGCATTGATCCCCGGCATCTACAGCAAGCTGTTCGACATCGATAAGGTCGACCTGGTGCTCGGGGGCTACGGCACCGCGGTGCAGGCCGCCGCCCTACCCATTGTCATGCAGCGTAAACAGGTGCTCATCGGCACCGGCGCGGTCGCAGTGAACGACAAGTACAATTATAATAAATACTTTCAGATGTTGCCTAACGGGTCCACTGCTCGCACTTCGACATCGGAGGGCTTTTTCCAAGCGGCGATGACAATGGAACCCAAGCCGAAGACCGCAGCGATTGTCGGTGCGCTCACTGAGTTCTCCCATAACGTGATCTTGGGAGCACGTGAGAATGCGGAGAAATTCGGTCTGAAGATCGTCTACGACGGCGGCTATCCGCCCAACCAAGTGGAATTCGGATCAATCCTCCGCTCGATCCAGGCGGCCAACCCGGAGGTGGTCTTTGTCGCTTCCTATCCACCGGATTCGGCCGGGGTCATTCGTGCTGCGTACGAGGAGAAACTGAAGACGCGCATATTCGGCGGCGCGATGATTGGCCTGCAGTATTCAGAGTTGAAGCAGCAACTTGGTCCAATGCTGAACGATGTGTTGTGTTATGAATTCTACGTGCCGGCGCCGACCACGAATTTTCCCGGCATCAAGCAGTTTCTCGAGACGTATCAGGAGCGAGCGAAAAAGGCCGGTGCCGATCTCCTGGGCTTTTACTTGCCGCCTTACGCCTATGCCGGCATGGAAATTCTCGAAAAGGCGGTGACGGCGACGAACGGCTTGGATGCAAACGCGATCGGCCGTTATATTCACGAAACGACCTTCGATACGGTGGTCGGCAAAGTCAGCTTTGCAGCCAACGGCGACTGGGCCAAGCCGCGACTTCTTTATGTTCAGTATCGAGGTATCGTTGGCAACGACCTCGACCAGTTCAAGCAGCTCGACACGCAAATCATCGTCGAACCGCCGGAGTTCGCATCCGGCACGCTCCACTATCCCTTCGCCGCGTCCAGCCAATGATCCGCTCGAAGTGCCCGTCGCACTTTGCGCGTGATCGACGTAGTCGGTGGAGTTCGTCACGATGGTGACATTCAATCTTCTGCTTAATGCCGTCGTCACCGGCATTCTGCTTGGGGGATTCTACGCGGCAGTCACCATCGGAATTACCATAGCCTTCGGGATGCTTGATATCGTGAATATCGCGCATCCCGTCTTCATCGTTATGGGCTCGTTCATCGCGTACATTGTGAACCGTACATTCGGCGTCGACCCGATTCTGACGGTCGTCATGGCATCGCCGCTGTTCTTTCTGCTTGGCGTCGCGATCTTCAGGTTCTATTACGCGGTATTCGAAAGCAGCGGAAAGGGATCGCTGCGCGGGCTCGCCTTTTTCTTCGGCATCCTATTTGTCATCGAGGTGACGCTGCTTCTTGCATTCGGCGTCGACTACCGTCTGGTTCAGACTTCGTACATCGGCCCGAACGTTGGTTTCGAACACGTTGATTTACCATTGCGCATGGTTATCCCATTTGTCGGATCCATGGCGCTGGTGTCGGGATTGCATATTTTCTTCAGCCATACCTTCGTCGGACGCGCGATCATGGCGGTCGCGCAGGATGAGTTCGCTCTCAGCCTTATGGCCGTCGACACCGTCGCAATAAAGCAGCTGGCTTTTGGCATCGCCATCGCAACCGCGGCGATCGCAGGAGGGTTTCTCATCGTCATCCAACCCGTAGATCCATCGCTCGGCCGTGAGTACATCGGCCGAGTCTTTGCGATCTGCGTGCTCGGCGGCATGGGCAGCGTAACGGGAACCGTCATCGCGGCGTTCCTCCTCGGGGTTGTCGAGACGATAACGTCCACGCTCTTTGGGCCATCATGGGCGCCGGCTGTTTCGTTCGCCGCGCTTCTGCTCACGCTCGCCGTCAGGCCGTCGGGCATCATGGGAAGGTGACGGAATGAGACGGATTCCGTCGTGGATCTGGCCGGTCGCAGTTGCCGTCTTCATCTTGACACTCAGCCGCCTGGTGGAGAACGAGTACTACATGTTTGCTGGCTACGTCGTTTTGCAGTACATCGTGCTGGCAAGTGCATGGAACATTCTCGGCGGCTACGCCGGTTACGTCAATTTCGGCTCGGCCGCTTTTTTTGCGATCGGTGCCTACGGTACGATCGTTCTCGACAAGTTGTTGGAACCGCCGCTCATGGTGGCGATCCTCTTCGGCGGTATCGTCGCTAGCCTGGTCGGATTGGTGACCGCCTATCTGACCCTTCGCCTGCGCGGGGTGTTTTTCGCCATCGCGACGTTGGCACTCGCTATTGTCCTGCAGACGCTGGTGATGAACTGGGAATTCGTCGGTGGACCGCTGGGGGTCTACACCATCCGTCCCGATTCGATTGCCGGCTTCCCGAGTTATGTCAATTATCTATTTGTCGTCATGCTTGTTCTCGCCCTGATCTCTGTGCTTGTGGCACGGGCGATCGAGAGATCATTCGTCGGCCGCGGTCTCGCGGCAATCCGCGACAACGAATTGGCGGCGGAATGCTGCGGCGTTCCGACGCTGCGGCTCAAGGTGTTTGCCACGATGCTCAGCGGGGGTCTAATGGGCATGGCCGGCGCGCCCTTCCCCTATTACATCACCTACCTCGATCCAAATTCCGCCTTCAGCATCGCGTATAGCATCAACAGCATCGCCATGCCTCTCATCGGCGGCATGACCTATTGGATTGGTCCGGTGATCGGTGCAGTGCTACTCGCAGTTATCCAACAGGTCGCAACGGTCACCATCTCGTCGGAACTCAACCTCATGATCGTCGGCGTGCTTCTGATCAGCTTCATAACGCTCGCGCCGAACGGCATTGTCGGCCTGTTCGAGAGTTATCGGCAGCAAAGGCATCGGTGCTCCAGCACATGACGACGCAAAAATCTCTCCTCGAGGCGATTTCGATTGGCAAGCGCTTCGGCGGCTTCGTCGCCCTCGATGCCGTCGACATTGCGATTTGGCCGGGAGAGCGGGTTGGGCTGATCGGCCCCAATGGCTCGGGAAAAAGCACCCTTGTAAACTGTCTGAGCGGCGCTACCAGCAGCGATACCGGCACGATCAGCTTCGACGGCCGCGCAATCGAGCGGTTGCCGGCGCACCAGCGGACGCGCCTC
>Ga0181536_10008132_pt1 | contig 10163 bp, 8 predicted proteins | sample PEATcosm2014_Bin_41_FD_121105 | JGI IMG/M metagenome (GOLD analysis project Ga0181536, IMG submission 121105) | Peatland microbial communities from MTU Mesocosm Facility, Houghton, MI, USA - PEATcosm2014_Bin17_60_metaG | ecosystem: Environmental > Terrestrial > Soil > Wetlands > Peat | place...
ACGGGGTCCGAGATCGCGTTGTTGACCTTCTCGATGATCGCCTCAGTGTGGATCTCGCTCCAAGACAGATGGTAAAGACCGACCTTCTTCAGCTTGCGTTTGTCGACAGTCAGAGGATGACCGCCCGGTGTATCCGGAATTTCAGTACTTATCGTGACGACGGCGTCAAAGCCATTCTCGCGCGCGACATCGAGATAGCACTCGACTTGCGGCACCTGTAGCCCGTTCCTTCCAGTCTTGACCTCGACGAGTGCAACCCAGGTGCGGTTGCCACGACTGATTCGGATCAAACCATCAGGGCGGACCTTCCGGTCGCCGAGCGCGAACTCCACTTCGACAAAGGTCTCTATTCTTCCGGCCGGTGCATCCATGCGGGCCGTAACTGCGCGGCCAAACTCCTTGACCGATCCGAGCACAGCCAGCAGTACGGAGGTTCCACGCCTCTCCTGCTCGTCTGCTCCAGTGATCCCGGTTACCGGAATAAGGCGCGCTGCCTGCCACTTCTGGTCATTGCCCGACATCCGATCCTCCACGACTCGAAGGCTGACTGAACCTCTCAGCAGCGGCTCATCGTCGGCTCCACGGTACCTGTATCGACACCTTGAGTGACGAACTCAACGGCGGCGACTCCGACCAGCTTGGCCAGAGCCACCCACGTCGACACGTGCGGGGTGTTGGCGACCCTCGTCGCGGGCGAATGTACTGAGGCGCTTCACCAATAGTTGAACGACCTAGGCTCGGTGCGTCGACGGAAGGAAGTGGAGTGTTTCAGAGTCCGAGCGCTTCTCCACCGCGAGCATCCGGACCAGTGAGGATGTCGGGTGGTTCGCGCAACAGGGCCTGGCAAGTCGCAGCGGGCATCTCAGTTGGCGTCGGCGTCGGCTTCTCGGTCCTGCTCATGTCTGTCGCCCTCGGTGTCTCGTACGACATTCACAACCGCCTGAACGTGCCCTTTTTTCACGTCAGTCCCGCTGCGGTTGCAGCAAGCATCGCCCGCATTGACACGATCCTCACTGCGCTCACCGCCGTTGTGGCTGCCGCCATGCTCACGGAGACGGCCGCCACTACCTTCACCGTCGGCGTCGTCCTCATGCGTTCGAGGAGAACGGAGATCGCAATAAGGAGACAGAGCGGCGTTCTTAGGTCCCGACTGGTCGGCGAGTTCGTCGTCGAGATCCTGAAGCCGGCGCTTGTCGGCGGTGTCATCGGCGAGGTCTTCGGGATAGGAATGGGGCTGCTGCTCCGACAGGTCACCGTCCTTCCTGTTCGCTTCACACCCTTCTCGCTTCTTGCGGCCTTCCCAGTCACCGTCCTCTTGGCGGTACTCGCGGCCTTGATCCCCGCTTGGGTAGCTGCCGGCAAGAGCCCGAACATCCTGCGTCGGGAGGGATGATGGCAGAAGTCGCTCCGCTTATTCGGATCAGGGATCTCGCCTATTCGTACCCGGGTGGTCCCGAGATACTTCGCATTCCGGCCTTAGACGTGAGCGGCAGAGGCCTGATCGCCATCACCGGTCCGAGTGGCGCCGGCAAGAGTACCTTCGTCGAGCTGCTGGCAGGCACTCTGCAGTCGGGATACCAAGGATCCGTCGAAGTTCTCGGATCGGAGTGGCGAGATCTTCGACGAGACGCTGACCGCCAACGTCATCTGCGCCGCATCGGCTTCATCCCGCAGGATTTCGGGCTCCTTCCGGACCGTACTCCTCGCCAGATGCTCCAGCAGGACTTGACCGACTCCGGAGTTCCTCCGGATGAGCATGCTGCACGTATAGAACGAGCGCTTTCCGAGGTCGACATGGGGGGCCTTGCCGACCAACGCATCGCGAGTCTCTCGGGGGGTCAAGGTCAGCGGGTTGCCGTCGCCCGAATGTTGGCACGCGACGTGGACCTCGTCATAGCAGACGAGCCGACAGCCAACCTCGACCCCGGCCTTCGCGAGACCGTGATGGGATTGTTCCGCAAACTGTCGGCGCAAGTGCCGGTACTCGTGGTCACGCACGACGCTGCAGTTGCCGAAGCCTGCGACCGCACCATCCTTCTGCAGGCGACAGCTGTCACGGGGCGAAGCGAGGGCGCATCCAGTCGCCCTCGAGAGCGACGTCGTCGCAAGTCGCGAACAGTGGTGCTCTCAACGATCCTTCTCCTGATCCTTGCCGCCACGGGAGGAGCGCTCTATGAGGCACACCGCCCGACGCATCAAGCCTCGTCCGGCTCGCACACGCGTACCACGCCTGCTCCCACGGTACCGCCAGTTGGGGTGCGCCTCCTCACCGTTGCAGCCAGCGAAACCTCCTCTCCGAAGTATCAGGTGAGCATCCCGTACCCGCAATTGGTATCGTCAGCCAATCCTGCGATCACGAAGATCAATCTGGTGCTTGCAGCGGCCGCTCAGAAGCCCGTCGACCCGTTCGAACAAGAGGTTTATAATTCGTCCAATCAAGCTCCGACGAACGAGCTATCGATGCTTGAAGGCACGGCCTCGACGAACGTACTCGACTCCTCGTATGCCTCGTTCTCGTTGAACATCTCTCAATTCGATGGTGGCGATGCGCATCCGTTTGCCACCGTGGAAACGTTCAACTTCGACGAGAAAACCGGCGATTTGGTCAGTCTGTCAAGCCTCTTTCAGCCGGGCTCTGATTGGCTAACTGTTCTCTCGAACGAGAGTAGAGCCCTGCTTGGCAAGGTGCTGCCGCCAGATTCGTATTTCTCGCCAGGCTCGGGCACAACGCCAGCCGCTGCCAACTTCGCAGCTTGGGCGTTGACTCCGTTTGGTCTATCCATTCAGTTTCAGGAGTACCAGGTGGCGCCGTACTCGGAGGGTCAGCCGATGGTCCTCATCCCCTTTGCTGCACTACAGCCGATTTTGGCTCCGAACAGTCCGCTAGAGGCGCTGGAGAAATCGCCGCCCTTGCGGTCCATTTTGCTCCCGGCCTCCGTGGCCCCATCCGTCGACGAGTGCACAACTCCCGTTCCGTCCGAAAACGACTTCGAACCTCCACCTGGTCCTCTGAGGTGCCCTAATGGCGGTCTCAACGTCCAAGCCTGGTATCTCTACGCCATCGGCACACCAGAATTAATCGGTGCTGGCCCGCGCGCGACGGTTGCAACTGTCACGCAAGCGATGTGCCGTGAATACCGCAGCTTTGGAAGCTATGGCGATGCTTATACAGTCTCGGCTGAGAAACTGGCGGCCTTGTACTACGACTGGCGATTCGGCGTGAGTGCCACCAAGAGATTTCCGGGTGACTGCTCCACTCTGAGGAGTGGCTAAATAGGACACCGCAGAGTTGGGCTCCCCCGCCTGTGAGGCAGCGCTGGGCTGAGTGGTCGTCTTCACCCCTCCACTCATCGAGGCATCACTTGCCGATGCCAGGGATCCCGGTCGACAGAGTTCGACTAGGAAGGCGACGTTCAGGAGACGGTTGTCGGCGTGGGGTGCTTGAGCTGGTCACCTCAAAGGTCGATAGTTCTTCACAGAGGCGTCGATGAACACCCCGGTAGGGAGCACGAGATGAGCGCCACGACGTGCAACAACGGTCATCCAATGGCAGCGGAGCACGCCTTCTGCCCTTACTGCGGGTCACCCCGGAAGCCGCCCATTGCGGGCGAGTTCCCGCCACCGCTCAACTCTCCACAAGGTCCGGGCTGGTGCCAAGCGAGCGACGACAAGTTGTACCGGTACCCGTCAGAAACTGGCCCCGCCCCGCCCGGGTCCGCTCTTAACTCGCCACAAGGTCCTGCCTGGTGGCAGGCGACTGATGGCAAGTGGTACCCGCCAGTAGGTAACCCTGCCTGGCCGTCTTCAAAGGCAACGAAAAACAAGGGGACTAGTGCGGTTGGCGTCATCGGTACTGGCGTCGCCATCTACGCGGCGATCGGTTGGCACACTGCTACGACCGCCTACCACGCCTATTGCACGGGCCTCGTCGGAGCCCTTCAGACGACGGCCGGCCAAGCGGGCTGCACCACTGAGCTCCATCGCACCGACCTATTCATGGCGGTTTGTCTCGTCGCTGTCGCAGTAGTCGCCTGGTCGCTCGTCAATCTGTTCAGACAAAGATCGTAACCATGAAACTCGGGTTATGGGGGATCCGAGCACACTGTCTTGCGAGTCGAGTCGTTCCACTTAGTGCGACCACACTTTGGTGCCCAGGAGGACGGGCCCGGCGCCGCGGCGCGAGCGCGTGACGTATCAATACAGGCTCACGTGGGGGCGCTGTCTCCTTCCCGTTGCCGTTGTCCGCGGAACGCAACTCTTCGGCGCTTCTTCGGGACGATCCGAGACGCTCGTCTACTTAGGATCCTGTTTTCTTCTCATCTCAGCCCAGGCACTGAAGCTTTCGGCAAGGACTAAGTCAAGGGTCTCACTGGCCTCTTTAGCTATGGTGCCACGATCCTTTTCTTTCAGCCTTAGGTCGAGTTCCATGTTTCGCTTCAGTTGCTCCAGCTGTGAGAGAGCGCCGCTTCGCTGATACCACAATTCGCGATGCCGAAACAGACCGTCCCACGCTGCCAGGGTTCCGGTCGCTCCCGCCAGACCTGTAGTTATGAATCCGATCCAGGGATAGTGCCAGATCGCGACTGCAACACCAGCAACCGCAATGAATCCTGAGAAGAGGGACGTAATCCACACGACCCGAGCTGCTCGGTGCTTAGCGATTCGTCGGGTTCTTGTGAAGTCGGAGATCTGGAAGTCGACGAGGAACATCATCGCCTCGAAGGCGTCCGCGTCGTCGGGAGGTGAGGGCGCAGACTGGCGGCCGGATTCTTCTCTCATCTTCTCGATCCAGCGCACGTCCGCGAGAATACGCGGCTTCGGTCATGCTCGTCAGAGCTAGGGAGGAACCTTCGAAATCGGAATGGCACCGCTGCGGCGGTGACGGTTTCAGGTCCCGCCCCTCTCTCCGCCCGGCCGGCCTTAGGCGGTGCCGCCCTAACTGTGCGCCCCTCCCGCCGTCTCCGCTGGGCCTCTGGCCTGGGTGGGTGCGGTTGCTTCCCTCTCTCGCGCCGGTCTCGGCGCCGTCGTGCCCTTGTCTCGCTTCCGGTCGTGCCCTCGTCGGCGGTTGCTGTCCCCCGTTTCGGTGTCCCTCCCGCGCTCTTGTCCCCTCTCTCCCTCACCAACTGGGCGCCAGGTGGACAAGTCGGGTCCGTGGCCGCAAAACTGCCGACTGCGCAGACACGCGGTGCGTAGTGCCTGGTGGTGGGCGGTGTGGATCGTGTCGATGGCCATCCTCCCTGGTTGTGGGCTCGCTCAACAATCCACCCCCGTGCTTCACTTCCGTGGCAGTCTCTGAGTCGACGGAAGGACGAAGGGTGCCCATCAAGTACATCGGCTCGAAACGACGGCTTGTGACAGTCCTTGGTGACATGCTGACCTCAAGCAATGCTTGCACGGCACTGGACCTCTTCACCGGCACCACCCGGGTTGCCCAAGAGTTCAAGCGCCGGGGTGTGACCGTGACGGCCGTCGACACTGCCCGCTACTCCGAGATCTTTTCTCAGTGCCACGTCGCTACGGATGCCAGCGCGGTGGACAAGGACGACTTACGAGAGGCAATCGAGTTCCTCAACGCCCTTCCAGGGTATGCCGGCTACTTCACCGAGACGTTCTGCGTGAAGTCCCGGTTCTTTCAGCCCTTCAACGGGAAGCGGATCGATGCCATTCGGGATCGAATCGAGACCGACTTCAAGGGTTCAATGCTCTATCCCGTACTGCTCACAAGCCTCATCTACGCAGCGGACCGGGTGGACTCCACCACAGGCCTCCAGATGGCCTACGTCAAGCAGTGGGCGCCGCGCTCGTTCAATCCCCTCGAACTCCGAAAGCCCGAGCTCTACGTCGGTCCTGGTCGGGCCATTCGGGGGGACGCCACGCAGCTCGTAGGTTCGCTCGGTGAGTTTGACTTGGCTTACCTCGATCCTCCCTACAACCAGCATCGCTACTTCACGAACTACCACGTCTGGGAGACTCTCGTGGCCTGGGATGCTCCGGAGCACTACGGGGTGGCCTGCAAGAGGATCGACTCCAGAGACCCCTCGACCAAGAGCGTGTTCAACCAGAAGCGCGATATGCCACCGGCGCTGCGCGACGTGATCAAACAGGTGCGGTCCAGGGTGGTGATCCTGTCTTACAACGATGAGTCGTGGGCGACCCTAGACGAGCTTGTCGAGTGGTGTTCGGTTCATGGCTACGTGGAGACGCTTGCCTTTGACTCGAAGCGTTACGTCGGAGCCCAGATCGGGATCTACAACCCAAGTGGGGAGAAGGTCGGGTCCGTTAACCGACTTCGGAACCTCGAATACGTTCTGGTAGCTGGCCCGGAGGACGTCGTGCGGAGGATCGCGGAGCCCTACGTAGGCGTGAGCTGCCTCGTAGCGCGCCAGGCTTCACTATTCGCGTAGCCTTTACCTTGGGCAGCGCTTGGCGCTCATGGCTATCGTCCACGTATGGCTCCAAACCCTCAGGAGCTGCAAAAGCTCCTCACTGAACGGCAGTGGTACTTTCTGCCCTATTACCGGGCGCTTGTGGAGCGGCACCGAGAAGGGATCCTGGCAGCCGACGCAAAGGCCCAGATAGCCCAGCAACTACTCCAAGATTTCGACATCAACATTTTCGATGCGGAACAGAGTGGACTGAATCCGAGTACGCAGGCGTCCAGGGCTGACCAGTGGGCCAACAACCTCGTTTCCAACCACGTGCTTGACGATTACATGCTTGTGGTCAGGAGTACGCGCGCGATCCTGTATCCGGGGGTGGCGGACAACTCGGCAGCGACACCCCCGCCAACTTCAGCTTCTCTAACCAAGGGCGAGATCGACGAGCTCAACGTACGCAGACCCGTCACGATGGAAGCGAGCACGGGTTCGCGCTCCAACTCCACGTTTCAGCGTTCTCTCCAGCTCGCGGAGCACGTGAGGGGTCTAACTGGACACAAGTGTGTAGTGAGCAAGGGCTCATGCTGCTCGTTCCAGGGTCGGGACGGCAAGCCGTACGTGGAGGTTCACCACATCGTTCCGATGGCGAACCAGGGTGGCGTCGCGGTCAACCTTGATCGCACTCAGAACATGGTTCCTCTTTGTCCGACCTGCCACGCCGCCCTTCATCGTGGTAGCGCACAGGCCGCATCTGCGGTGCTTCAGCCGGTGCTCCAATGGTTCCAGTTCACGTACGGAGCTACCTTTCAGGGCGCGAACAACGACCTAGGAATTGACGTCAGCGAAGTTGGTCTTCTCGGCATGTATGGGTTGGCGACGGTTTCGTAGTGCGTATTCCGACGATTCCTGGCGGTCTTCGGGAACGACACGTCACGAACGCTCAGCGTCAGGTGCATCAACGAGCGTGTGCAGCGCTGCTTACGGCACCAGTACCCGGCGTCCGGTCTTGATTGAGGCTGAGGCCAAGCTCGAAGCGTTGCGTTCGGCGACATCTACCGAGTGACGGCCGATCGACGCTGTGCCTTACAGCAGCCGCAGCGCGGGAGCCCTGTCTTTAGGAGACATTGGCCGAGATGTCGACGGTCACAACCGACCGTGCGGCCACAGTGGTCCCTGCGATCGGCAAGATCGAGACGATGTGGCCGGGCGTTACCGAGGACGATCGGAGAGTGACGATCTGCACGCTGAGACCCATTCCCGAGAGCTTCGCTACACCGGTCGGCGTATACATGCCGACGACGTTCGGGATCGTTTGGGCGACCCCAGGACATGGGATCGCCTGGGATTGACCGTTCGCCACGGTCGACTCCGGCACGCACGACTGCGTTGAGGGACTCACATCGAGGGGCACGAAGCCGACGCCCGGGTAGAAGTGTCCAACAAGAGTCTTGAGATCGCTCGCGTAGACCGGCTGAACCTCGAAAGGTGTCTGAGGACCGACGTGTGTGCCGCTTGTCGCTGCAGGAAAGAGATCCGCTTTCGGCAGGTAGCCGACGATCTTGCCGTCCTTGCCAACGGCCGCGACGAAATCGGGCACCTTGCTGATATCGGTCTGACCGTTCACGATTGCGTCGTTCGGCACTGGTCCCTTCGTCGGCAAGGCCGAGACGAGCAGACCAAAGCCGTTCGTCGCGAACGTGACTGCTGCCAGCGCAACGACGAGCATCGTGCTGCTGGCGAGAAGAACGCGGTGGCGGGAGGATCGAAGCGAGCGAAGGCGTTCAACTGCCGCGGCCAACAGGATCGTCAGCGCAAGATGCAGCCGCGTCGTCTCGCCGGCATCTACGAATTCTTGGCAGAGGTCGGATAGCTCTTCGGCGTAGCGCTCTCGCCAGGCGCGAGGGTAGAGGGCGGTCACCAGGGCAAACAGACGGCGGCTCATGTCATTGCTCCGGCGATGCGATCGAGGCCGATCTCGGCTATCCGTGCCGACTCCGAGAGCTGACGGCGAAGCACCTCGAGTCCGCTGGTCGTGATCCGGTACGGGTGACGACGCGCCTCGGCGGGGAGCGCTTCGACCAAACCGGCCGCCTCCAGCTTCGACAAGCAGCCGTACAAGGTGCCGGGCCCGAGTCGCACTCCGGCAAACTCGCGAACGTCCTGAATCAGCGCGTAGCCATGCTTCGGACCCCCAGCGAGGCTGGTGAGCACGAGAACGCTGCGATCGGATGACCCGCGAACTTCGTTCGCTGCCATAAGACGCGTCTCCCTGGTTCCCTCCATTCAGGATATATCGAACTTGGAGTTATTACAACCGCACTCCGCTCGAGCCGATTCCTACGTCAGTCAGCCACTCGGCTCGATCCCGTGGGCGTTACTCTCAATGTGAGGCACGACGGAGGCACGAGGAAGGGTGAGCGGCAGGACCGACCTCGGGGCACGTCTAGGACCTGCGATGACGGCTTGCATCGGCGTCACGGCAAGGGGCGTCCGGGCATCGCATCACACGTTACGCACAGAGTGCCGGCGACGACCGCCCAGGCGGCGCGCTTCGGGTATGCCGGCGGCTGGCTTGGGCGCCTGCTCAACACGTTCGCGGGGTAGCGCGGCGCGGCCTGTACGGTGAGTCCCATGCCGGACGCCCCGCCTCGCCCCGAGCCGTTCGCCCCGCAGACCGCCCCCGCGGCGCTCGAGGACCTCCGCGCGCGGCTGCGCGCGACTCGTTGGCCGGACGCGCCCGAGGACGCCGGGTGGTCGCTCGGGACCGACCTCGCCTACCTGCGCGAGCTCGTCGCCTATTGGGCGGACGGCTTCGACTGGTCGGCGCAGGAGGCGGCGCTCGCCCGGTTTCCCCACTTCCGCGTCCGCCTCGATGGCCTCGGGATCCACTTCGTGCACGTCCGGGCCGCCGCTCCGGCTGGGCCGGTCCTGCCGTTGGTCCTCAGCCACGGCTGGCCGGACTCGTTCTGGCGCTACATAAAGGTCATCCCACTGCTCACCGACCCCGGCGCGCACGGCGCCGATCCCGCCGACGCGTTCGACGCGGTCGTGCCCGACATGCCGGGCTTCGGGTACTCTGACCGCCCCACCGGCCCGCCCCCCGACTCGATCGCCGTCGCCGGACTGTGGGCCGAGCTCATGGGCGTCCTCGGTTATGCGCGCTTTGGCGCAGCGGGCGGGGACATCGGCAGCCACGTGAGCCGCTACCTCGCGCTCGACCATGCCGACAGGGTTGTGGCCGTCCACCGCATCGACGCGGGCTTGCCCGTGTTCACCGGCGACCCGGCGGACCTCGCGCCCGAGGAGCGCGCCTGGCTCGAGGGCGCTGCGGCCTGGGGCGCGACCGAGGGCGCCTACGCTGCGATGCACCGCACCAAGCCCCAGACCGCCGCCTTCGGGCTCACCGACTCGCCGGCCGGGCTCGCGGCGTGGATCGTGGAGAAGCTCCGGGCGTGGAGTGACTGCGGTGGCGAGGTCGAGCGCCGTTTCACGAAGGACGAGATCCTGACGAACGTCACGCTCTACTGGCTCACGGGCACGATCGGCTCGTCGATGCGCATGTACCGCGCGAACGCCGCGATCCCGCCCGCGCAGCTTGCCCGCCGGGTCGAGGTACCGTCGGGCTTCTCGCTCTTTGCCGGCGACATCGTCCGCCCACCCCGGGCGTGGCTCGAGCGTACGGCGAACGTCGTACGCGTTACCGAGCCCGCCCGCGGAGGGCACTTCGCGCCGTTCGAGGAGCCCGAGCTCTACGCGGAGGAGCTGCGCGCCTTCTTCCGCCCCTAC
>Ga0181536_10008136_pt1 | contig 10158 bp, 5 predicted proteins | sample PEATcosm2014_Bin_41_FD_121105 | JGI IMG/M metagenome (GOLD analysis project Ga0181536, IMG submission 121105) | Peatland microbial communities from MTU Mesocosm Facility, Houghton, MI, USA - PEATcosm2014_Bin17_60_metaG | ecosystem: Environmental > Terrestrial > Soil > Wetlands > Peat | place...
GACATCCTGGTGAAAATCCACGAATACGTAGAAGCCGTAGTCACCGGCGAGCCGGCACAACTCGGCGAAGTAGTCGAGGTACGCGACGTCGTAGTCGCGCGGGCCGCGATGCTCGACGGCTTCCCAGGTGGTCAACAAGCGCAGGCAATTGAAACCCCACGCGCGCAGGCGCGAGAAATGTTCGCCGGCTTCGCCAATCGGAAACGGACGGCCGATGAAGGAGGCCTCGCGATGGTTGGCAAAGTCGGAGGGAAAATTCGTGCCGCCGTCGGGGTAGGGGACCTTGCAATCACCGCCCAGATTGACGCCGCGCAAAATAACCCGGCGCCCGTGTTCGTCGAGGAACCATCGTCCTTCGATGTGCAGCCGCGACAGGCCAGTTTTTGACATTCGATTCACTCCGTGGTGCGAGGGTGACGCAATGTCCGCTCGCCCGTCAAGCTGCACAAGCATATGGCCGCGAGTTGGCAAGAGAGCGAGATAATTCCGAGCCTGTTCGTCTCCAGCGCCGGCGGTCTTCGATGATCGGCCGCTGGCTCTTTAGGTGTTTGCGATCAATTGACTATTTGGCGACGACGGCTCACGCTGGCGGCGTAACGTTGACTTAAGGCTCATGGCCAATTTTCTCAACAGCGCGCGCGAGTACTTGGAAACCGCGCTCAGGCATGTAAGGTCGGCGATTCATCCCTTGAGGCCATGGATTGCGCGCGCCCGGGGGTTGGGCCGTTCGCGCCGGGCGCGGAAAATCGCGGTGATCGTTGTCGCGGTCGTGCTGTTTGCGGGCCTGACTACTTACTTCGCGGTTCCGCCGGTGTTGCGGCACGTCCTGACCGGCCCCGTCGCGGGCAGCATCCATCGCCAAGTGAGCGTGGGCAAAATCCGATTCAACCTTTATGCGCTGAGGCTCGACGTGGACCAGCTGCACGTTGGCGAGCGCGACAGTCCGCAACCGTTCGTCGATATCGGGCATCTGAGAGTGAAGGTTTCGTGGACGTCGATTTTCAGATTTGCGCCGGTAGTCGGCGAAGTCGTGGTCGAGCGGCCGGCGATACATATCGTTCGGGAGTCGCAGCAGCACTTCAACTTTTCCGATCTGCTTGAGAGCGCGCCGACGCCGGAAAAATCGAAACCCGCTGCGCCGAGCGCGCCGATGCGATTCGCGGTTTCGAATATTCAACTGCGCGATGGCGAAGTGACATTCGACGATCAGCTGCTCGGCAAGCAACACAAGGTCGAGAAGATTCAGATCAACGTGCCGTTTATCGCGAACCTCCCCTCCGACGTGGACGCGTCCGTCGAACCGCTGCTGCAGATGGTGATCGATGGCAGCCCGATCCGGATTGCCGGCGTGGCCAAACCGTTCGGGGCGACACGCGATTCGGTAATTGACCTGAAACTGCATCGGCTCAACCTGCCGCTTTACGTCAGCTACGCGCCGATGAAGCTGCCGGTGAAAATTCCCGATGGGAAGCTCTCGGCGGATGTGTACGTGCATTTCGTGCAGGCGGAATCGCTGCCGCTGATTCGTTTGAACGGCACGGTAGCGCTGGATCAGCTCGACGTTCGCGACACGGCGGATGCGCCGATCGCCGCACTCAAACACGCCGAGGTGAAGCTGACTGACGTCGAGCCGCTGGGCGCGGTGTTCTCTCTGCGATCTATCTGGATCGATGGACTGCTCGCGCATGTCAGGCTCAACCCCGACGGAACCAACAATCTCACGTCGATAGCGAGCGGCAATGCGGCGCCGGCGAGTCCTCCAGCGCAAGCGGCGCCGGCGGGCAACGTGACGCAGGCGGCGGCGCCAGTTGCGGAAAAATCCACGGCGAAATCGCCAACCGATTTTTCGGTGGACTCGTTCGATCTCACGAACAGCGCGGTGGAGGTCCAGGATAACAGCGGCGCAAAGCCGGCGGCGGTGGCGGTCGATGCGCTCGGAGTCGGGCTTAAGAATTTTCGGACGATAGGCGGAGTGCCCGCGTCCGTCACTGTTAACGGTAAGATTCGCAGCGGCGGCACGATCGCGCTCAAAGGCGCGCTCGATCTGGCGGATTCGCAGGTTACGACGGAGGTGTCGATCGATCAGATCGACTTGCCGGCGCTGCAGCCGTTCGCGCAGTCGGTTCTTGCGGCCACGATCGCGTCGGGCAAGCTGAGCGCGAAGGCCAACGTACAGACGCATTTCGCGAGCGATCATTTCAACGTGCACGCGGAGCCGGCGACCGTCGCAATCGAAAATTTCGAGATGGATATGCCGCGCGAACGCGAAAAACCGGTGCTGTGGAAAAGTCTGAGCGTTGCGATTGGACAGTTCGACCTGGCGGCGCATCAGGCGACGGTCAGCGAGGTGCGCAGTAACGGGATGCATCTGTTCGTTCGCCGCGAGCGCGGCGGGAAATTGAGTCTCGCCTCGCTGATGCGTGGCGCGCCGGCGCCGCCGCCACGCAGCAAGCGCGCGACCGCGCGCGAAACGACGCGAATGCCGCGCGAGACCAGGCGAATGCCCCGCAAGCCGGTGCAGGCTGCGGCGCCGCCGTCGCAGAGTTGGCAATATCAGATCGCGTCGGTCGCGATGGAACAGACCGATGTCACCTTCGAGGACGACAATGCGCCGCAACCGGTCAAGGCGGCCGTAGCACCGCTGAATCTGCATCTGAAAAATGTGTCGAGCGACTTCAGCAAACCTTTTGCAGTCGATGTTGACGGCACGCTGAATCGCAAGGGCACTTTCAAAGTCACCGGCACCGCCGCGATCGCGCCGCTGAAGGCCGATCTGCGCGTCGCAACAAAGCGCCTGGACCTGGCATTTGCGGATCCATACGTCAGCAGCAGGCTGAACGCGACGATCACCAGCGGGAACCTGACGATGGACGGCGCGGTTGGCCTGGAGCAGGCGCGCAACGATTTTCTGGTCAGCTATCGCGGCGACGCATCGCTCGGCAGCGTGCGGATGCTCGACAAGCTGACCAACGCTCTCTTTTTCAGAATGAACGCGCTCAACGCGAGTAAAATTGATTTCGCTCTCGGAAAAGGTCCGCCCAAGGTGCATGTCGGCGAGTTGGCGCTGTCGAATTTCTATTCGCGCATCATCCTGAACAGCACCGGCAAGTTGAATCTGAAGGACATCACTGCGAGCCCGCAAGAAGCGCCTACGTCGCTGACGCGAGCCACCGGAGCACCGGGCTCGAAGGGTGCGGTTCCAGTTGCGCCGACATCGACGCCGACTCCGGCTGCCGCGCCGAGTCCGGCAGCTGCGACGGCTCCTGGAGCGGCTCCGGCGGCATCGCCGAGTCCTGCAGAGCCTTACGCGGGGCAGCCGATGAACGCCGACATCGAGTTGAACAAGATCACGCTCAAGGGCGGCAAGGTCGATTACACGGACAACTTTATCAAGCCCAACTACACGGCGAACCTGACCGACATGGAGGGCAAGGTCGGCGCGTTCGGAACAAAGTCCACATCGCCGGCGGACGTTTCACTCGACGGGAAAATCAACGGGAGCGCGCCGATCAACATCGATGGGTCGATAAGCCCGCTCGCGCCGACTGCGTTTGTTGATATCAAGGCGAAGGCAAACGGTATCGAACTGACGGGCCTCACTCCGTACTCGACCAAATACACCGGCTATCCGATCGTCAAAGGCACGCTGACGGTTGATGTTCATTATCTGCTGGACCAGGGAAAGCTGACGGCCGACAACCATATTTTCATCGATCAACTGACGTTCGGCGATCACGTTGAGAGCCCGGATGCGACGAATCTGCCGATTCGATTCGCTATCTCACTGCTCAAGAATTCGAAGGGACAAATCGACCTGCGAGTGCCCGTGTCGGGGTCGCTCTCCGATCCGCAATTCAGCATCGGCAGCGTCATCCTGAGCGCGTTCATGAACCTTATCGTCAAGGCCGTGACTTCCCCATTCACGCTGATAGCGGCGGCGTTCGGCGGCAGCGGCGCGCAGCAAGATCTCGGCTATATAGAGTTCGCGCCGGGCTACGCGACGCTGACGCCGGATAGTCAGAAGAAACTGGATACCGTCGCGACGGCGTTGGCGGATCGAACTGCCTTGAAGCTCAACATTTCGGGGCGTGTCGATCCGGCATTCGACAAGGATGGCTGCCGCGAAGCCTCACTGGAGCACAGCATCGAGGTGCTCAGACGCAAGGACCAGGGAGACAGCGCGGACGCGAATACCAAAGCCGCCGCGCTGTCGACGGCGGACTACAACAAGTATCTGGCGCGAGTTTATAGCGCGGGAAAATTTCAGAAGCCGCGCGACTTCATCGGGTTGGCAAAGACAGAGCCGCCGGACGAGATGAAGAAGCTAATCCTCGCCAACACTCCCGTGAGCGATCAGGATCTTCAGCATCTGGCGCAAGCGCGCGCAAATGCGGTGCGCGCGTATCTGAGTACGAAACAAGTGGATGCGGCCCGGATGTTCGTGATCGCGCCGAAGCTGGACGCCGCCGGAATCAAGGATCAGGGCAAGACGACGCGCGTCGATCTATCACTGGAGTGATGCGCGCCGCAGTGCTAGAGCGAGCCGAAAATGCGATCGGGGATCGCGTCCCAGGCGCGGCGCTCCTGGTCGCGAGGCGCATCCTCGAGTTTGGTGTTCGCGCCGAAGACCATCGTTGGCCGGCGCGCCTCGGTATAACCCGTCCAGGTACCGGCACTCGCGCAGCCTGGATCGCCTGATCGTGCGAATGCCAGCCATGCGTCCTGCATCTGGACTGCCAGCTTTTCCGCGGCCGGGCCGGTGCCTGCGAATGCGGTCATCCCGGGCAAGTGATTGGTGCCGAAGACGAAGCCAAGCTCGAGGGCGTGGCAGCATCCCAGCGCGCCGTGCATCGCGGGCGACGGCCACGTGAAGAGATAACTGAAAACGCGCGGATCGTGGCGTCCCTGCACTTGCGCGAGGCGCACGCCGGGGATGCGGAAAACTCGGTCAGTCTCGATTGCGGTGAACAGTTCGGCCGGCGTCACGGGCTCGCCACGCGCGGCTCGCGCCTTTTCGTAAGCATCGATGAGGGCATCGGCTGCCGGAGCCGTCAAGTGCCTGCTGATACGCTTGCCCAGGCCGGCGCGGTCGAGCTTGTGCAATGAAGGATCCATCAAGGAGAACAATTTCCACTCTTCGAGCATGGAACCGACCATCACGGCCACGCCCGACGCCGAGCCGTCTGCCACCATCTCGATCGCGGCGCGCGGCGCCAGAGTACCGTCAGCTACCGGCTGATACGCCATCCCGAGTTCGGGATCGGGCGTTATGCCGTCGTCGAGGAGAGTGCCGGTGAGCAATTGCGCAGGCGTCAACGCGCGGATTGCGGCGGCGTCGCCGGGATGCACCCCGAGCTTCGACAAGACTCTCTCCGCCGTGCGATTCGCGCGCGCGACGGGAGCGCCGGTGTGGCTCGCGCCACTTTGCGCTATCGCTTTGTGGAACAGGCCGCGCGCAGAGGGCATCGCCAGGATAGTTCCGACGCTCATGCCGCCGGCTGATTCACCGAAGATGGTGACGTTGCCGGGGTCGCCGCCGAACTCGGCGATATTGTCGCGGACCCACTGGAGCGCCGCGACTTGATCGAGAATTCCTTCGTTGCCGGTCGCCGGAATCTTGCCGTTGGTCACGTCGGCCAGGCGGAGGAAGCCCAGCGGGCCGAGGCGATAGTTGACCGTGACGACGACCACGTCGCCGCGCCGTGCGAGAACCGAACCGTCGTAAAGAGGCTGCGAGCTGGAGCCGATACTGAAGGCGCCGCCGTGAATCCAGACCATCACGGGCCGGCGCTTGCCATCGGGCGCGGGAGTCCAGACGTTGAGGTAAAGGCAATCCTCGGATTGTTCGCCATCAACCACGATCGCGGAAAGCGCGCTAAGCATCACTGCGTTCTGATGAGCCACCGCGCCAAAGCGACGCGCGTCGCGCAGCCCTGTCCACGACTCGGCCTTCTCGGGCGCGAGCCATCGGCGCGCACCAGCGGGCGGAGCCGCAAACGGCACTCCTTTGAAGACGAATAGTCCGCCCTGGTCGTCACCTTCGAGCTTGCCTTGATGGATCGAAACAGTCGCGCTCATGTGGATGAACCTCGATACGAGAATTGCGGGGATTCTCGCAGAATCCGTGTGCAGCTCACAAACCCATCATAGCGTGTAATGCACGTTGGTGAGTTGCTCGGACACTTCCCAAAGCCGGGCCGCGGCCGCGGTGTCGCGAGCAGCCGCACTACAACCGACTTTGACCGGATGTCCCCACATCTCGCCGATACCGTCAGGGCCGATGTAGTCGCCGCCGTGGACCTCGGGCGCAACTGCCGCATACTCGGTAGGCAGCGCGCCCATCGCGGCGCTTTGCGCGAACAGGCTGTTGCCGACTGAGAAAAGAGATTCCATCATCGACGATCCCGACATCCGCGGTCCCGCGGCTTGCAGATTGGTCGCCGCATAGCCGGGATGGCACGCGACGCTGAGCAGTTTTGCGCCGGATGCGTCGGCTCGCCGCTGCAACTCGAAGGTGAACAGCAAGTTGGCGAGCTTGCTCTGCCCGTAAGCCATCCACTTGCGGTAGCCCTTCTGCCATTGCAGATCGTCGAATCGAATTTTGCCCATGCGATGCGCGCCACTGGCGACGTTGACGACCCTTGCGCCTTCGGTGGCGAGCAACCGATCGAGCAGCAAGCCGGTCAACGCGAAATGCCCCAGGTGATTGGTGCCGAATTGCATCTCGAAGCCGTCCACCGTGAGGCGGTACGGGATCGCCATGACGCCGGCGTTGTTGCAGAGCACGTGCAGCGCGGGATGCCCCCGATGGAACGCGTCGGCGAAGCCGCGCACCGACGCCAGGTTCGAGAGGTCGAGTTCCATCGCCTCGACCCTGGCGCCGGGCGATGATGCGGAGATCTGAGCGGCTGCCGTTCGAGCCTTCTCCGGGTCGCGACAGGCAATGATGACATCCGCCCGCTTGCGCGCGAACTCCAGCGCGGCTTCATAGCCGATGCCGCTGTTGCCGCCGGTTACGACGATCGTCTTCCCGGAAAGATCCGGCATGTCATCGGCGGTCCACTTCTTTTTTTCGGGCATAGCGCGCGTTCCTCCCAGTCGGCTGCACGAAGGCTATCACGGGATATGTCCTTGGTCACGATGGAGAAACATCGCCCCCCCCGCCCCGCCCCCGCCGCAAAAGCGCATTCACTAATTGAATGTGAAACCCACCGTGGGTTTCACACTTCCTTGGGCAGGGGTGACCCCTGCACCCACCGTTAATCGCTAAGTCGCGAGGCCGCGCCTTAGCTCTCAGGTTCATGGCGTGAGAGCGAGATCCGTCCCAACGGGCAGGGGTGGCCCCTGGCCGTGGCGACGGCAGCGCAGTATTAGGCCATTGGCAGGGGCCGCGCGCGACAACGGAGCGCGGCCTTAATACTGGGTGCAGGGGTCACCCCTGCGGTTTCACATTCAATTAAGTGAACGTGCCTTTAAGCGCTGCGAGCGCCGCGATCTGCGACATATCCACGCACTCTTCCAGCGCGTCGGCGATTCGATCGAAGGCCGTGCGCCGATTGGCGTCCGCGTCATCCTGCGCGGCGGATTTAAGCGCGGCGAGTCCTTTCGAAGTCCGTATCTCGTCGAGAAAGCTTCGTCGAAAGCCGGCGGAATCAAACATTCCGTGAATCGAAGTGCCGATCACTCGTCCATCGTCTGAGCGGACACCCTCAAGTTCGTTCACCGCGTTGGAGTCCCTGTGCGTCAATCTGAACAGTGCCTGGGAAGCCGCGACGGCGGTGATACGCCCGGAGTGAATCTCGTAACCGGAAACGGGCAGCTTTGTCGGGATATGAATTGCTCGGATTCGATCGGTGATTTTTTCGGCCTGAAAGGTGGTTTCTATTTCGAGCAATCCCAACCCAATCGTTTCAACCGTATCGCTCTCGACCCGGTCGGCGTCGATGACGCGCCGTCCAAGCATCTGGTACCCTCCGCAGATTCCAAGCACCCATCCACCCGCGCGACGGTGCCGCACGAGGAAGTTCTCCCAGCCGGATGCGCGCAGCCATTTCAGATCGGCGACGGTGTTCTTGCTCCCCGGAATGATCAGAACGTCAAGGCGTGGCGCCATGCCTGGATCGCTCAAGTAGTGAACGGCGACATCCGGTTCATCCTCGAGCGCTTCGAAATCCGTATAGTTCGAGATGCTCGGGATGTGTATCACTCCGATAGTCAATGGCTTGTCGCCGGGACGCGTCGCGATCCCGTCCAGCATGGCGGCATCCTCTTGCGGTAATCCCAGCCTGTGCTGCCACGGCATCACTCCGATTACCGGGATACCGGTGCGTTGCTCGAGAAAGCGAAGGCCGGGTTCCAGCAGCTCTTTATCGCCGCGGAACTTGTTGATCAGCACTCCCTTGAGGCGACGCCGATGCTCCGGCGCGAGCAGCTCGACTGTGCCGACGATCGAGGCAAAGACTCCGCCCTTGTCGATATCCGCGACCAGCAGGACGGGCGCGTCGGCCAGTTCGGCGATTTCCCAGTTGACGATGTCGCGATGGCGCAGATTGATCTCCGCCGCGCTGCCCGCGCCTTCGATAACAATCAGCTCAAAATCCCGCGCAAGGTTGTTATAGCTACTGACTATCTCAGGCCATGCCTCAGTACGATACCGCTCATAGTCATTTACGCCCATCTGAAACCGCGCCCGGCCCCGAATCACTACTTGGCAAACCATGCCGGGGCCCGTTTTCAACAGCACGGGATTCATGTCGGGGCTCGGTTCGAGCCCGCACGCTTGGGCCTGCACGGCGTGCGCGCGTCCGATCTCGCCGCCACCGGGGCAAACCGCCGCGTTGTTCGACATGTTTTGCGATTTGAAGGGCGCTACCCGGACGCCGGCGCGCGCGAACGCACGGCACAGCGCGGTGACAACCACGCTCTTGCCGACGTCCGACGCCGTGCCCATTACCATCAAGCTCCTGGCGCTCAAAACCCGATTCCTTTTGAAGCGACGCTCACGGAAGCCATAGCATCCGCGATGCTATACACTGTTTCAATACAGCTCCGGTTCGTGGCGACCGGGCGCAGCCGGCCTGCTGATCGAACGCAACGGGCGGAAATGGAAGAAGACAGAATATGACATCTCTGCATGAAGTATTGAAACGGGCGGAAGCGGACAAAGTTGCCGTCGGTCACTTTAATTTTTCGGACCTGGCCGCATTCAACGCGATCGTTGCCGCCGCGCGCGACAAGCGACTACCCGTGATGGTGGGTCTATCCGAGGGCGAGCGCGAGTTCACCGGCGTCCGACAGGCCGCCGCGTTGGTGAAGGCGGTTCGCGACGAATACGACTATCCGATTTTTCTGAACGCGGACCACACTCACTCGATCGCCAAAGCTGAGGTGGCGGCGAAAGCGGGATTCGACGAAATCAGCTTCGACGGGTCGGCGCTCCCCTTCGAGGAAAACATCGCCCAGACGAAGAAAGCGATCGAGGCGATCAAATCGATCAACCCTGCGATTCTTGTTGAGGGCGAGATCGGTTGGATCGGCGCGTCGTCGGCCGTGCTCGACAAGATTCCGGAGGGTGTCGGCGTTTTGACCACGCCGCAGGAGGCGAAGCAATTCGTCGATGCTACTTTAGTTGACGTGTTGGCCCCGGCGGTCGGCAACATGCACGGAATGCTCGCGAGCATGGTTCACGGCGACGTGCAGAAACGGCTGAATATCGAGAGGATCGCGGAGATCAAAGCCGCGGTCCGGATTTTCATGACATTGCACGGCGGGTCGGGCACCAACGACGGCGATTTCAAGAGGGCGATCAAGTCCGGCATGACTATAGTCCACGTCAACACCGAACTGCGGCTGGCATGGCGGAGGGGAGTCGAAGCAGGGCTGGCAGCGGAGCCGAACGAGGTGGCGCCCTACAAGATCCTGGCGGCTGCGGTCGAAGCTGTGAAAGAAGTGGTTAGCTCGCGGCTCGAGCTATTCAGTTCAAGGTAACGGCCTAATCACTGTTTGTCCGTCGGTAGATTGACAAATACCGCGGCCGTAACGACCGTAGTCCATAGACCGTCGCGATCGCCGATTGCGGATTGCGTGATGTTTCGCGTCTGAACGATTTTATCGGACAGCTTCCATACGTCCTTGCGTTCGTCGTAACTGACGTTGGGA
>Ga0181536_10008137_pt1 | contig 10158 bp, 9 predicted proteins | sample PEATcosm2014_Bin_41_FD_121105 | JGI IMG/M metagenome (GOLD analysis project Ga0181536, IMG submission 121105) | Peatland microbial communities from MTU Mesocosm Facility, Houghton, MI, USA - PEATcosm2014_Bin17_60_metaG | ecosystem: Environmental > Terrestrial > Soil > Wetlands > Peat | place...
ACCTTCTTTGTGTTGCTGCATTTTTTTCGCGCGACCGAAGCGCAGTTTCATACCGGCTGGTTTGTCGAATCGCTGGCAACCCAGACGCTGGTGCTGTTCATCATCCGCACATCGAAAAATCCATTTCGCAGTCGCCCTAGCGGTCCCCTAATAGCAACATGCCTTGCGGTTGTGGCGATCGGGATGTATCTACCGTTCAGCCCGGTTGCGGGCGCGCTCGGCTTCACGGCGCTGCCAGCAGGATACTACAGTTTTGTTGCGGTCGCGACGGGCGTCTATCTCTTGCTGGTGGAAGCTGCCAAACGACGCCTCCTCGGCGGGACTTGAAGCGCGACGTCGAAGTTCGTTTGATTGACTAGATTCGAGCTACTGCCCTGTCAGGCGGTCCCCATGTATGAGTCAACGGCCATCCATGCAAACTGTAGATGATTTTGTAGCTGCCGAGAGACCCGAAGTCTCCAAAAAGGTCAACTCGCTTCAATCTTCAACAAGGTCCCGGGCAACAGCTTGAAACAGAAGGGGTTAAGAAATGGGTGCTTTCCGGGAACTCCGGAATCTCCCTGGGGCGCAAGGGCGGCAGTTCGAATCCATTGAGCGCCCCCGGCGTGGACTCGGAATCTGCGGAGAAAAAGTTGTGAAGGCGCTTTCCTGGGGAGCCACAACTTCAGTTTTCAAACTCATAGGGTGCTTTTGTTGACAGCATCGCGGCGCCTCGAAACCGCGCTGGTATCCCAAATATTTGGCAGATATTGCAGTTTTGGCAGCGCTGCGCGAGGTTCGGCGGCCCGGCGAACTGCGAATTCGGCACCTCTCAGCCGCCTTGGGCGGCAAATCCTCCGTTTTCTCCCGATGACAGGTTGCGTTTGTTGGCAGGTACGTCAATCCCGCGTCCCAGGTTTGACTACAACGAACAAGGTACAGCGGCGGCAGAGTCGATGCCAGCATCCACTGATAACGTGGAGTGACAAGCGCAACCCAGGCAAGGTCGAATCCGAGGGAGCTACGCACAAGAAGTTTATGACGGCCGGGCCCACGGTGCCGCTAGCGCGAGTTTCTGGGTTGCGATAAGAGAACCTTCTCGCAAGTCAGAAATGCTGGTCTGTTTCGGAGACGCTTATCCGACGCTTTTCGATCGCGCCAGGGTTGCCCCTTCGGCCGCTATAATTAACAGATGGCCGTAAAGAAAGCTGGCGCAAAGATTGTCGAAGTAAAGGCAACCGTGGCTAAGCAAAGGGGCTGGCGGATTCTCAGCTTCATGCTGGACTCAACGACTTTCGACCGTATCGCATTTGTAAGCCGTCGCGATGACGACAAGGACGCCGGGTATCAACGCAATCTCTCAAGGCCGGGGACGTGTGCCCAAGGAACTTCTGGCGTGCGGCCATGTCCATCTCAGAGAGACTCGCGGCGGTGTGGCGAAAACAATGCCAGTGAACCCACGGGCACCCAATGGTCTTCCCTGCTTTCTTCAGGAAACGCGCCGCGACATTGTGCGCGTCCACCGGTTCCCCTGTGCTGCCCCGGAAGACTGGGTCGTCGCCACCGCCAGTGAGGTCACGCTCTCGCATCTCGGTCAGAGCTACCCACGCGGCCGACGACAGGGGCACCATCCGGCGCGAGCGCGGCGTCTTCGGCGCACCCCAGGCCCGGCGCGAATATGTCTGCACAACGGCAAGCGAGTACGCCGGAATTAGCGCGCCATCTACGGCGACGAATTGGTCCGTCATATTCACGTAACGCCATTTGAGGCCAAGCGCCTCGCCGATCCTTAGCCCAGCCCCCGCCAGCAGCGACACCGGTGGGCGGTAGCGTGGGTCCATCGCCGCGACCAAGAGCTGAACCTGTTCCACGGAGAGGGAGCGCGGCGGATCGGCGTCTCTTCCCGTGGCACCGGACGCCCTCAGTTGGGAGGTCCCCGCGCCAGAAGCCTGTCATCTTCGCGTGTCGAAACACAGCGGAGATCACGTTGCGGACATGCGTGACCGTCTGTTTCGAGAGTCCGGCGGCGGCCTTCGATGATATCAAAAGTTGTATCCTTCCTGGCGTAATGTCGCGCAGTTGCGTGTCCCCGAAGGCTGGCAGGATGTGGACGCGCAAAAGGTAGTTGTAGTGCTCCTTCCCTGCTGGACGTAATGCCTGGATGTGCTCGGGATCGAACCTTGCATCAATGAATTGCTTGAACGTCGCCATCTGCTGAGGCACCGCCGCGACGGCGTTAGCCTCGGCAACGACTCGGTCAGCTTCTACACGCGCGTCGTTCTTTGATAAGCGTTTCGGCCCAACTGCAGCGCCTACCTTCTCGGTGGTTGGGGTATACGCTAGCACCCCGTCCGCGCCCACGACGTGGCGGCGATACTTCACCACCCATGACTTTCCGCGCCGCGCGAGTGAGCCGCGCTGCGTGCCTCTCTTCTTCATTTGATATTCTCCAGAGCCCAAGTTGGGCTTGGTTCAGATTGTACGCGACGACGGGGAAATTGAAAGCGTTGCCGTGCGCGTGGCTTGCTCTTTTTTGACGCAGGAAACCTGTGGGCTCCCTTCCGCGCAGTGATTGACATATGATGGCGCGTAGAACTCCGCGCGTGTCGCGGTGAGGAGTGTGAAATGCTGCTCGGTGCGATGTTCGCGGCCCTTGGGGTCTACCTCCTGTGGGGGTTCAATTTGCATGCAGTGCTAACAGGGTGGGCCGCGCTGAAGCTTTATCTCGGCCCGGCATGTTTCTACACGGCTTACCTTTGTTGGAGAAAGTTCTGGGAGATCCGGCAAGGGCTGCATCAGTGGCCCGATCCTGAAGGCCGTTTCTACGACGAATGGATGAAGCTGCCCGCCGACAAGACGGGGGCTGACTACTACCCGTGGCTTGCTCAGCGAAAGGGCTGGCAGGAACCTTGGAGGACGTGGGTAAAGTGGGATTCTGAGATCCGCAAACAGGCAACGCCGTGGCGGCAATGAAGCGCTGCCCCACCCTCGCCCCTCACTGAGCAACTTACGCGGGGCGCGTGGCTTGCTGCGGGGTGTGCTTTGCTGGCTCACCGTCGGGGCTACGCCCGTCCGCAGTGTTCATGCGGCCCTATGTCGCGGCGCGCTAGACGGGGCTTGTGGAGCGCGCGCCGTCGGGCCCTATTGGACGGCCAATATCTTGTACGTCTCCGAATCGAACTTCTTACCATCGAGGCTCACGGGCCATCTGAGCTTCGCCTTGTCGCCATCAAACTCTGCCCAAATGTTGTTCACTAGTGGTACGCGGCAACTCCGTCGGTGGGCTGGGCCACTGACGAACTGGTACTTACTGTTGCAATTGACCACGGCGATTCTGCCGTCCGGCAATTGAAGGGAGAGCGTTGCGCCTGCCGCTTGGAAATTCCCACTTCGTGCCGGGGTAACTGTCCCGGTGGTCGTCGTGGCACCTGCGCAATTCGTTGTGTTCGCGGTGCTGGTGCAGTTCGCGTTGGCGTTCGAGGTCGTGTTTACCCACCCAGGCACAACGTAGCTGTAGCTTGTTTCGCTATCCCGTCGGTCAAGCACCTTGACGTAGAGATTCTCTGCGCCATACAGACAGGGCGAGAGTAGGGAGAGAACGATGATTGCCGCTTGGGTCCTGCATTTGGGTTCGTCCATGGGAGCTTGAGTATACAGGATCGAGCGTCTTGTCGTGCCGGGAGTTTAACAGAGCGAGCAACCCGCCTCACTTAGCCACTTACGTGCGGCGCGTTGCTTGCTCTCCGAGGCGGTGCTTACCGTAGGTGGTGCTTTGCTGGCTCACTGCGGGGCTGTGGGCGCCCATGACGACGCCGCGGGCCTTAGGGTGGCAGCGCGCAAGCCAGTGGGCTGTGGGCCAGCGCGCCGCTCCCCCCGCAAGAGGGAATTTCAAGACGCTCCGCTGAAGTCCCCCTTGCGCATCCCCCCGGGCCTCGCGCGACTGCGATAATCTGACGCAAGATATGTTCGAATATGACGTGGCGATATCATTCGCCGGCGAGCAGAGGGCTGAAGCCGAGGCCATCGCCGAATGCCTTCGGCAGGCAACGATCAAAGTCTTCTACGACAAATACGAACAGGCGAACCTGTGGGGAAAGGACCTGTACGAACATCTCTCCGACGTTTACCAGAAGAAGGCGCGTTTCTGCCTGATGCTGGTTTCGGCCCCCTACGCTGAAAAAGTCTGGACAAGCCACGAGCGCAAGAACGCCCAGGCTCGCGCCCTCTTGCAGAAGGCAGAGTATATTCTTCCCGTCCGCTTCGATGAAACCGAAATCCCAGGCCTGCCGCGCACGGTGGGCTATCTGCGGTTTCAAGATCATGGTGTCCATGGAATCTGCGCGGCTCTCCTCCAGAAGCTCGGCAGCACTGCCGGTCTGCCCGTGCCGGCGCAGAAGACCCTCGCGCCTGAGCCGCCTGAATTCTGGGATCAGCGGAAAGCGGTGGCGGACACAGAAATCCAAAAGCAGATATGGACCAAACCCCGCTGGCGGATTTGGATTCATCCGATCGATTTCAAGAAGGCTAGGTTTAAGACCGCAGAACACTGCCGAGAGTTCATGATCTCGTCCTATGTGGTCGTGCGGGGGTGGATGCCGTATCCGTGGTTCTCCACCGATGCTCTTCAACCAGGTGATGAGTGGGTTACTGGCGAGATCGACAAATCCGACGGCAGAATGAGGAGGCTGGAGCGCTGGACCCTTTTTCGGAGCGGTCAATTCGTTCACAAGCGCGCCTTTGACGAAATCCAGGACCTCGGGGACCACATTCACGTTCTGGAGATCCTCGATACCGTCACGGGAGCCTTCGAACTGGCCGCTCGCATGGCGCGCCGCGGCGTTCTGTCACCAGAGGCCCAACTCAAGTTCGAATTGTATAGTGTCGCTGGCCGGACTCTGACGTGGCCACAGGATGTATTTGGCAGAAGTGATGCGCTTGGCCAGGATTGCTGGTCTCAAGACGAAAGCTTTACCGTCATCAGGCAGGAATCGGTGGCGGATCTCGAAGCGCGACCGCGCGAACTCGCACTCGATGCCGCCATCGAAATCTTCGCAAAATTCGGGTGGCCAGACCCACCGAAGGACCAACTGGCCGAAGAACAACGCAAAAGATTCGGCACCTGACGACAGGTGTCTCTTCGCTTCATGTCTCGGGGAAAAGGGTGGGAAAGAGAACTTCAACCGCGTGCTGCGGAAAACGAAGTGAGACCGGCCCTTTCGGCGTTTCCGATCCGAGGATACCGTCGTCAACGAGGCTCGCCAGTAAATCGCGCGCCGATCTTTCCTTGAGACCAGTCACTCGCACCGCATCGCCGCGCGGCATTTCCCCGCGCTGAAGGGTCTGCTCCAGCAACGGAAGTGCGCCGCCCTTCAAGCCGCGCCGCTCGACGTAGAGGCGTAACCGGTCAATCAGAGTTTCCAGCTCGAACAAGCCGCCCATGAACCGAACCTGATCGATACATACTTTGAGAAACCACGTCGTGAACTCTGCGAGCGCGCGTCGCGAGAGATTACCGCGCCCGTCCAGGTCTCCCTGCCGAGGTGAGTCCGCGTGGTCCATCATCCGCTTGTAGTCACCGCGGCTATTTAGCCCACGCGCAAGTCCGCGGGAGACTGACCATAGGCCGTGCGCGCCGATGCCGGCCCGGAGTGCCATCGCATGGCTCATCAGCCTGCTGACGCGGCCGTTCCCGTCAAGGAAAGGATGAATGTAGTTTAAGCGGTGATGCGCGGCGGCAATCGCCATGATCCGCGAACCCATACCCAAGGGCTCGAAGCGGTAGCGCGTTTCAAAGTGGCGCATGAACGCGTCGAGGTGAGCAGGCGATGGCGGCATGTGCCGGCCCACACTGACTTCCTGATCAGCCCCGGTGCGAAACTCGCCCGGTATCATTCGGATCGTCCGCTCGTTCGCGGAAATGACCAGCATCGCCTCAGGAACATTATCATAGAAGGACTGATGCAGCCAGCGGATGAATGCAACCGATGCAGGCTCCGGCAAACCATCAGCGGCGTATAGACGGTCGATCTCACGTTGCAGGCGGATATGCGCGCTCGCCTCAAGCTGGAGGTTGCGGCGGTCTTCGGTTGCTTCCAGCCGATTTTCCAGCGCTCGCTCGATTTCCCGTGGCGTTGTATTGTGCCCTTCGATAAGATTCGAGTAGTAGCAATTCATGACGCGCACCAGTTCTGCAAGGCTGGCTGCCGAACGCGGATGTAGACGGGCGCCGAGGGTTTGCGAGGCTGCGGAGAGGTCGGCAACGAGATCGAGGATCTCGGCCCCGGCTTCGTCGAGGAGGCACGGCTCGATCTGGCTCGGGCTTTCGGTGGCTGTCATAGATGGACCTATTTGCCGATCTTTGTTTCTGAGAAGCTATTGAAAATATAGCAGAAACATACACGAAAGACCATCATTTTGCCGATCTTCCTGCCGATCTTCAATCCAACGGCTAACCCGCTGAACTGAATGAGATTCTCTGCCTTTGGGGGCTTATCCCCTGCCGATCATCGAGTTCGTGATTGGTCAGGGATCTAAACTCGATGCCTTCGAAGCAGCCAAGGCTGTCAAGTTGATCCGGCAACAGGAGAGGGCTTTCGGGCGATCCATACCCTATCCGGCTACTCTTCGACGGCGATAACCGAGGCATCCGGCCCGCGAACGCCGTTGCTTCTGTTTGATCACCGCCACATATATCTAGCCCTCGGCGGAGCGGTCACCTTCTCGGAAATCGTCGATCGAGTTCGCCGACATGCATCCCAGACAGGCGAATCGTATCTGGCCCCGGAAAACTTCAACGGATAATACCCGTCTCGCACACGCAACTACGCCTCCCTTTTTCGCCTCCCGGTCCGCCCATTCCATGACCTCGCGGTGATCGACGTGGCACCTTCGATCCTCGGTTCTTGGACTGGTCGGTCAGAGACGCCCCGTCGCCGAAAGCGAAGGAGGGGGTCGGCCCCCTTGTTCGTGCGGTACACGGGAAACCTTTTACATAAAAATTTTTGAGAGGGCGCGCCGTGTTGGGTTGGATATGAAAACCGCCCGCCGGTTTTCGTCGAAGGGGGGCTAAACGGGATGGTGGCGTCCGGGGATCTCCAAACCGCGCGCTGCACGCGCATGGGGCGTGGGCAACGTGGTGGCGCGTGGGTCAGCGCCGCTTCAGCCAGTCACGCAACAAAGACTCCACGAGTCCTGAGAACTCATGGGCGTCGCTCCTCAGCAGTTTGACCTTGATTTCGGTCATCAGTGACCGTGGGACGTAGAGTGTTGTTTGCATATAGTCAGGATCGGATCTCTTGCCGCCGGGCGGCCTGCCCATCCGCTTCGACCCAGGCGCGGCCTTCGTGCGTGCTCGGTTGGTCTTCTCGCCCATCGTGCTGCCCCCCCTATGCGACGGCCTCGTGCAGACTGTTCTTCAGGATGTTGTGAACGGTGGAGGCGTGCCACGTCCCATGTGTCTTGGTGGCCACGCCCTCGGCGTTCAGGGCTGACGCGATCTCACGCAAGCTTCGTCCCTGGGCCTTCGCTGCGAACACCCGGCGGATGGTCGCCTGCTCGGCTTGATCGGTGGTGAGCCGCGAGCCACAGCGTTGGAAGCCGTAGGGTGTGTGGTTGAACACCTGACCCTCACGCTTCTTATGTTGAAGGACTGCCGCAGTCCGTTCGCCAATCGCTTCACGTTCCCAAGCCGAGACGCTGACCAAAATGTTCAGCACCAAGCGCCCGGCCGCTGAATGGGTATCGAGGGACTCCGCAACGGACACCAAAGCGACCTTCCGATTTTCAAACTGCTCTAGGAGTGCGGCCAAATCCTTCACGCTGCGAGTGAGCCGGTCCAACTTGGCGACTATAACCCTATCGATGGCCTTCCGGTTCACGAGGTCCAACAAGTGTGTCATGCCGGGACGGTCCAAATTCTTCGCGGACTCACCGCGATCAACGATCACTTCGGACAGATCGACCCCCTGCACGACCGCCATGGCCCGGACCTTATCCACCTGCACTTCCAGGCTGAAACCCTTGTCCGCTTGCTTGTCCGTACTCACTCTGACGTATGCGACCGCTGCCATGATCCACGCCCTTTCTGGACATCTGGAGATTCAAATGTACAGTAGCTTCGAAAGCATAAGCAAGGGAAAAGCGCGCGCACGGGACGTGAAAAGTGTCCAGGCAGGGTCAAGGGTGTACAGTTCGTGAGGAAATCCAAGGTTACCTCGCGATTTACCTTGCTTTCCGGAGCGACTCCGATTAAGGTAGGACTTCCGAATCTCTAGATATTCGAGGCTGGGACCTACAGGAGTGGCTTTGCCTAAGGAGAGGGGTAGTCCTAACGCTTCCCACGACGCAGGGGGTGGGGCGCACTTCCCGCGCCAACCAAGAACCCGGAACTAAACCCACTTATCGGCGGGTTAGGCCAAAGTTCTGGTATTAACACCGATGAAGTTCCAGTACCCAAAAACTGAGCGAGGCCGCCACCCAGCGCCTCGATCAACTGTGTCTGAAGCGGGTTAAAGGAGAAACGTTGCCTGCTGCCTGCTGTGGCGGGTCCGTGAAGTCGAATGAACCAAATGAAACGAGTTGTGTCGATTCTTGTCGGATTCTTGTGTACCGTCGGCGTAAAGGCCGACGACATCCCGCTTATAAGTTTCAGCACCGCGTATACCGCTATTAACGGCTTCGCCTACGATCCGGTAACTCAGACTTTTTACGGCCACCCGGGCTACGGTCTGCCTATGTCAGAGCCCGTCCTGGCGTACAATAGCGAGGCGAACTTTGCCGCGAGAAACTCCTCAGGTTCCATAACGCTTCCCAACTCTTCTTCTGTCTATGGGCCAGTCTCTGCGCCGACCGGGACATACTTCGTAGTGAACGACGGCGTACTTTACGGTCGACCGGATGCAAGTAGCAACACGATCGACATGTGGAATGCGACCACCGGCGCCCTTCTGGGCAGTGCTACGTTTGCCGGGATCGGAGGGACGAATGGTGAAAACACGTTCGATTGGGGCGGATTTTCCGGTTTAAACTTGTATAACGACAACGGCTCGTTGTACATGCTTGGGAATACTGACACCAACTGGGACATCCTCTCACTCGCGTCCGATCTGTCCGTAACCCGAACCCTTGTGACAAGCCTCCCCACCACCCTCGGCTATGCATTCGTGATCAACGGCGAGTTGTTCGCCAGCGGCAGTTACGATTCGAGCACCATTACCTATGAGGTCAACCTCGCAACTGGCGCGGAAAGCACGGTGGATTCGACCTTCACCGGAATCACCGATCCTTACTATAGCGACATATTCTACGACTCCAGCAGCGACCAATTGTTCGTCTGGAACACGTATTCTGATACGCTTTACGACACGAGCAACGCCTCTGTCCTGTTTAACGCGCCTGCGAGTGTCCCCGAGCCATCCTTCGGTCATTCTTCTGCTAACCACGCTCCTGGCAGTAGCATTCGTGGCACGAAAACGAATTGCACAGGGCCTCTAAGTCCGATCACTCGAACGAGCCACCCCTACTACTTCCAGCGCCGAACGTATTGCCCAGCGCCTCGCCGGATTTCCTCCAGCGGGGCGTTTTGATAAAGCCGAAGATGTGGGCGGAATTGGCAGGTCCAGTGGGGTGGGTAAACCCAAACGGGCTGGGCATCGTTAAGTAGGTAAGCAATCCCCGTTCCGACTGCGGGCGCTCCCCTTTCATCCCAGAAAGCGCGCCCGCTATTTCCCTAATTCCGCTACGCAGTCAAAACCTCCGGGCCGTCCCACCGACCGCAGCATCGGGGAACTTGGTGAGCGCCGGGATCAGCTCGCGTGCCTCCGACTCGATGCGCTCGAACCTAACCCGCTCAAGTGCTGCGAGGTGTTGGGCGGGGCCATCCTCCACCCAGGCGCGGGCTTCTGATGTTGTGCCGCCCCTGTTGGGCCGCGCACGGATTTGATCATAGGCTGCCAAGGCACGAGCGATGCGTAAGGCGTCGCCGGTATCAGGATCGCGATTCAACCTAAATGACAAAAACTCGCGGGACATCCCCCTCTTTCGCGAGCAGTGCGACCGATGGGGATTCTCCTCTAACCGATCAGTGATTCTCTTCTGAAAGCGATCACTGTTCTCCGGTAGCCGATCAAGAGATCGGAGCGAAGCGACGCTGGCTTTTTCAGTCTGCCTCAAGGTGATCGC
>Ga0181536_10008140_pt1 | contig 10154 bp, 7 predicted proteins | sample PEATcosm2014_Bin_41_FD_121105 | JGI IMG/M metagenome (GOLD analysis project Ga0181536, IMG submission 121105) | Peatland microbial communities from MTU Mesocosm Facility, Houghton, MI, USA - PEATcosm2014_Bin17_60_metaG | ecosystem: Environmental > Terrestrial > Soil > Wetlands > Peat | place...
ATCGAAAAAATATCGGCCGCTACCTCCAGCCCCACTGGCCGCGTATCCAGCACCGCCGGCTTTTCCGGTTGTTTCAGCGCAGGATCGAGATCGTCGGTATCCATCAGTTGGTTGGTGAAATAGGGCTCCCAATCGCGCAAGGCGAGGTAATGTTCCTGATCGAAGTTGCCGGGATTATTCGCTCCCTCGACGATCAGAAAGCCGAACATGCCGGTATAACTTCCGCGGTGCAGATCGTCCATCGACATAGTGTGGGTGTGGTACCAGCGGGTGCCGGCCGGCGTGGGCGTAAAGCGATAACTGCGGCTCCCGTGCGGAGGCACCGCGGGAGTGCCTTCTTCCTCGGATCCGTCCACCTCGGAGGGAATGAGCAAGCCGTGAAAATGCACAAACTCCGGCACGTCGGTGTCATTGACGACGTTCACCGTGACAGGCACGCCCTCCTTCATCCGCAGCCGCGGCCCCGGCGAGATACCGTTATACCCGATGGTGCTGAGAATGCGATTGGGCGCCAATTCGACGGTGATGGGCGAGATTTGCAGCGTGAAATCGGTCTTGGCCACGTCTTGCGGGCCGGTTGGCGCGAGAAAGGATTGCGTTTGCTGGCCCACCAGCCGGCTGCCTGCCGCCGCTACACCGGCAATCTTGAGAAAGTCGCGTCGTTGCATGAGAAATACCGCATGAGAAATGCTGTCGATATGGTATCGCCCGCATCGCCTCGGGCAAACGCTCGCTGCTCTGCCGGGCGCACGCGCGGATGGCTCTCAGCTCCCGCTTCCGCCGGAGACCGCCCGTCCAAGCGAATTCAACAGGCCCGAGATCGTCGCCGCGATGCGCTCCCGGCTCACGGACTCAGGCAGAGGTATGGATAAGGCTGGACTGTTTGTCCGGGCGTCCCGCGTGAACAGGCCGGACAACATGGATTCCAATCGGCTGCCCCCGCCGTCACTTGCGATCGACTCGATGAATTTGACGCCGGCTTCAATCAAAGCGGCCGCGGACGCCTCGATGTTTCTTCCCGCCGCTGGCTTCAACGGAACGGGCACAGCCGGATCGACCGTGGGTTTGGGCCTGGCCGGTTGATCGGCGAAGATTTCCTTTACCGCCTGTAGAACAGTCTTGCGCCCGAGCTTTGCAAAGCTGACTTCACCGGTGGGCGAGTCGAACACTCCCGCAAACAGCGATTTCTTCAGGCGCAGCGTTTCCCACACCCGCTCCTCGATGCTGTCGGACGTAAGCATGTGGATCACGTGCACCGGCCGCGTCTGCCCAAGCCGATGCACGCGCCCGATCCGCTGCTCCAGCCTTGCCGGGTTCCATGGAGGCTCGAAGTTCACAACCGCCGAAGCGGCCTGCAGATTCAGCCCGACGCCTCCCGCATCCGTCGACAGGAAGACCTTGCACTGCGGATCGCTCCGGAACTTTTCGATCAGGGCCCCGCGCTGACGGGAAGGCACGCCCCCATGAAGCGAGACGAACCCTATTCCCAACCTGCGCAGTTCCTCGCCGGCCAGATGCGTCATGCGCTCGTACTCGCTGAACACCACCACTTTGCGGTCTTCTTCGATCGCCAGTTCCCGAAGGATCTCGCGAAACTCCCGCAGCTTTGGCGAATGGTGCGTCTGCTTGTCGAAGAGAAATGTCGAGTTGCACAGCATACGCATGTTCTGAATGCAGCACAGGACGCGCTTCTGATCGATCTCGGAGAGCCAGCCCTGCCTCTCCCATTTCCGCATGAGCGCGGCGAGGATGTCGCTTTGTTCGAAATACGGCTCAGCCTGCGCGGGAGTCAGCGGCACGCGGAAGATCTGGTCGGTCCTCTCAGGGAGTTGCTTGAGAACCTCCGCGCGGGTACGCCGGAGCAGGATCGGCGCAAGCTGGCCGTGAATCCGGTCCAGCCCGCGATAACCCAGCAGGTGGCCTTTTTCGTCCTCCATCCGGTGTTCGTGCAGGAAGCGGAAGGCGGGCCCCAGTCTGCGTCCGTCCACGAACTCGACCACGGAAAAGAGTTCCTCCAGTTTATTCTCGATGGGCGTGCCGGTCAGGACGATGGCGTAACGGCTCTTCAGTTGTTTGATCGTCCGCGCCGTTGCGGTGGCCCAGTTGCGGATGCGCTGGGCTTCGTCGAGGATGATCAGGTCCGGCCTTAACTCATGCATGTACCGCACATCTTTGAGGACCAGTTCGTAGCTGGTGAGAGTGAAGAACGCCGGAGAAGCATAGAGCGCCCGGCGAGCGGGCAACAAGCCGTCGATCACCTGCGCCGGGTGTTCCGTGAACTTCTCAATTTCCGTTTTCCACTGGTATTTGACTGAGGCGGGCGCAATTACCAGCACCCTCTCGATCCCTTTGCGGCGGCGCAATAGTTCCGCCGCGGCCAGCGCCTGCACGGTTTTCCCCAAGCCCATATCGTCGGCGAGAACCACTCGTCCGCGGCAAGCCGCGAATAAAGCACCCTGCGTCTGGTACGGAAGAAGCGCGGTCTTCAGAACGCCGGCGGTCGGGTCCTGGCCGCGCTTGATCCTGGCGAGCAGCTTGTTTTCCAAGTCCAGGCCATCGGCCAGCTCGTTTTCCCACTCGACGTATTCCAGAACGTCGCTGTAAACGATGGCCCGGTCGTCCGCGTTCCGGAACGCTTCCAGCACCTGGGCGAACTGCCGGTATTGTTCGCGCGGCAACAGTCCGGCCGGATCGAAGTATTCCGCGGCGAGGGACCGCATGGCGGGCGACGGTGAAGCAGGCAAATGCAACCGCACCTCCAACGTATCTCCATACTGAAGCGACAGGGAGGCTCGCGTGCGCTTATACGCGGCAGTCTCGAGCGCCTTGCGGCGTCGCTGCCGCAGCCGCAAGAGCATGGCCTCGATATGCTTGCAGGTTCCCAGCGTGTTGACGGCGAAGTCGGGGCAGGAGCAGTAGTTCTCAAACAACCCCGGCCCGCGTACGGCGACGCGGTAGATTTTTCCACTGCCGGATTTGATTTTGTAGTCGCCGTAAGCGCTTCCCGCAGGCCGCTCCAGGACTCGCGCCACCGCGCCGCCCGCCCTCGCTTGCCGCTCGCCGATTTGCTGTTCAATTAACATGGGGCCGCCATCTACTGGAGCGTACAATACTGGAGCGTAAGACAATGACCAAGCCGCGAAAGCGCCGCGACCCGATGGACAGCATGATCGAGTCCGCCCTCCAGCCGGGATACTTTGTCGCCTGGAACGAAGGGTTTTCCTTTGTTTCCGACCTGAGTAGTCTGGAACGTGAGATCGCGAAACTGGTGACTTCCGATCCCGCGCGGGCGGTCGCGCTGTATGAGACCTTCCTCGCCGCCTGCGACGCCAAGGCGGACGAGGTCGACGACTCGGACGGCGAGTTCGGGACGTTTGCCGGCGGCCTTTACGGCGGATGGATCGCGGCGCGGCAAGCGGCCGGCGCGGATCCCGGCGAGACGGCCCGGCTCCTGCTGGGATGGATGGACGACGACTCGTACGGTTTCTGCAACGATTTGGAGCGTTCGGCGGTTAAGGTCCTGAACAGAGCGGGACTGGAGGGCTTCGAGGCGGAAGTGCGTGCTCGCTTTGACCAGGAGTGCGCCGCGCTCAGCCAGGCGAAACGCCCCGCCGGACCGAATCCCAACTACGCCCGCGACCGCTGGAGCGGGATGCTGAAGGCCGTCTATTCACAGCAACGAAACGTCGCGAAGTATATCGCGTTGACCGCACGGACGGAGCTTACACAAGCCGATTGCCAAGCCATCGCCGCAATGTTCCAGGCGAGGCGCAAATTGAACGATGCCCTTGCCTGGCTGGACCGGGGGCTCGCAATGGAGAAACCGAATGCGTTCGGTCGCGGCGTCAGCTACAAGCTGGGCGAGATGCGGCGCGCCCTTCTCGTTAAGCTTGGCCGCGGGGGAGAGTCGCTGGACTCGGCTTGGGCGGAGTTCGAGGCGCAGCCCGGAAGGTTCACGTATGAGGAACTCGTCCGCTATGTTCCCAAAGCTGAGCGCGGGGCGTGGCACAAGAGAGCGATGGAGGCGGCGGAGCAAGGCGACCTGGACTCGGTCATCGAGTTATGGCTTGGCGCGAAGGAGATCGACCGCCTCGCCGAACGATTGGAACGTACCAGCGACGCGAAGCTGGAGAGTTTGAGCCATTACGTTACCGAGCCCGCGGCGGAGCGTCTTGCCAGGACCCATCCGGGTGTTGCCGCGAAAGTCTTCCGCGCTCTGTGCATGCGTATCGTCGATGAGGGCAAGAGCAAATACTACGATGCGGCTCTGTCGAACCTTGAAAAGGCTAAGAACTGCTACCGGAAAGCGGGTCTCGACGCGCACTGGCAGGCGCTGATCGCCGAGATCCGCCGCGACCATCGCCGGAAATCGGGCTTTATGCCGGGCTTTGAGAAGATCGTCAGAGGCGCCGGAGCGAGCAAAGAGCCGTCGTTCCTCGATCGGGCGCGTGGGAACTGGGCAAGCCGGGCGAGCCGGACCAAGGCGTGACGCTTCCCGGTGGGACTCTCCGGCAGCGCCCTCCGCTGTCGCAGGTCGTCGGCGCCATACGGCGAGACCTGCAAAGGCGTTCCCCTGTCGACGCTCAGGAAGATCAGCGCAGCGCGGATCTTCGAAGATCCAAACGTGATCTTATACGTGGGTTGACAGTTCACGCGGTCGAGCAAAAACATGACGAAGAAGAAATCCGCATCATCCCGGCAGGAAAGGCGAATCTCCGCGAGCCGGCTCTTTACGAGTCCCCTCACTGAACGCCGGCGACGGGAACTGAAAAATGTGGCGGAACTGCCGGATTCCCAAATCGACTACTCCGACGCTCCTGAAAGTACGCCGAGGCCTTCAGACATTCGGATCGGGCGTTTCTACAGGCCAGTGAAGCAGTTGGTCGGCCTTCGGGTGGACGCCGATGTTCTCGCCTGGTTTCGAGGGCAGGGGAAGAAGTATCAGACCTATATGAACGAAGTCCTTCGACGTGAAATCAGGACAAACGCACGAACGCGGTGAGCTGGCGAGACTCCGCTCTCTGGTTTCACCACAGAGTACCCTCCGCTGCAAACGCCGCCGCGCTTCTGATACGCTTCAAGACAGATCGAGGTAATTATTCATGAAGCTGGTGCGGCCTATTTCCGCCATTCCCCTCCTGCTGTTTTCGCTCAGCGTCGGGCTGTTTGCGCTGCAACAGGGAGGGCGCCAGCGGTTCGGCCGCCAGCAGAATTACTACTCCTACGGCCCAAATGTTCCCTCGGAGTTTTATTGGAGCCGCCTGCAGTACAACACCCTTTATGGCGGCGGTGGGTTTCGAGGCTTCTACGGCGGCTGGTCGCAGGACTATCCGAAGGCCGACAACGATTGCCTGATTGCGTTGCGCCGCTTGACCCGAATCAACTCTCCGTCGCCGCTGAACGTTGCCGATGTAGACAGCGATCATCTCTTCGACTATCCCTGGGTCTACGCCATCAACGTACAGAGTTGGACGTTCACCGACGAGGAGGCGAAACGCCTGCACGACTATCTATTGAAGGGCGGCTTCCTCATGGTGGATCATTTCCACGGCACAGCAGACTGGCAGCATTTCATGGCCGGCATGCGCCAGGTGTTGCCCGACGCGCAAGTCGAGGACCTTCCGGATGGCGACGAGATTTACCACGTCTTATACGATATCGACGAAAAGTTTCAGATCCCCGGCGAACAGTACGTTTCGAGCGGCATTACCTACGAAAAGGACGGCTACGTGCCCAAGTGGCGCGCCATCCGCGACAAGCACGGCCGCATCATGGTGGCGATCTGTCACAACATGCATCTCGGCGATGCCTGGGAACACGCCGATGAGCCGGACTACCCCGAGAAGTTTTCCGGACTCGCTTTTCGCATCGTGCTCAACTACATTACGTACTCCATGACGCATTAGGCCGTCGGCCGGCAGCCTGCTATCCCATGTTCGAATTTTTCTTTAAGTATCCGCGTTCCGTGTATGCACGCGGCCAATTCTCCCTTTTGGGTGCGTGGCCAAAGTGGATGCTCGTGGTGCTGATCCTGATCGCGGCCGCCGGTCTTGCCTGGCTAATCCGCTCCCGCCTGGCGCAAGCCGCGCCGGTCATGCAGGGTTGGCGAGCCTGGATAATTTGGGGCTTGCAGACGCTCCTCGCCGCCCTGGTGCTGGTGCTGCTGTGGCAGCCGGCCATCACCGTCGCCGAGCTGAAGCCGCAACAAAACATCATCGCCGTGCTGGTGGACGACTCCCGCAGCATGGCCATATCCGACAACGGGGATGCCGGTGTCACTCGCCAGGCCCAGGCCGTCAAGGCGCTTCAAAACGGCGTCCTCGACAGCCTCAACCGCGGGTTTCAAACGCGTCTTTACCGTGTCGACGACGTGCCCGCCCGTATCGACAGCCTCAAGGACCTGCAACCCAACAAGCCCTCGACCCGCATCGGCGACAGCCTCAAGCAGTTAAGCGAGGAGACTTCCGACCTGCCCATCGGCGCCGTGGTGCTGCTCAGCGATGGCGACGACAACGCCGGGGGCATCAGCGCGGACGCCATCAGCGCGCTGCGCGCCCGCCGCATTCCCGTGCACACCGTGGGCTTCGGACGCGAGCGCGCCGCACATGACGTGGAACTGGACGATGCCGTCGTTGCTCCCCGCGCCCTGGCCGACTCCCGCATTGCCGCCAGGATCACCCTGCACCAACGCGGATACGCCGGCGCCAAAATCAATCTTACGGTTCGCGATGTTAGTTCGGGCCAGGGAAAAATGCTTGCGTCGCGTCCAGTCACCTTGGGGCCGGACGGCAACCTCCAGACCGAGACTCTGATGTTCGATATCGGCGGCGCCGGCGCCAGGACGCTCCAAATCGCGGCGGCTCCGCTCCCCGGCGAAGAGAACACGGCCAACAATACGTTGACCCGCCTGGTGAATGTCGGCTCCGAAAAGCGCCGCATCCTGTATATGGAAGGCGAACCGCGCTGGGAGTACAAGTTTATCCGCCAGGCGGAGCAGGACGACCGCATGGTGCAGATCGTCTCCATCGACCGCACCAGCGAAAACAAGATCTACCGCCAGGGAATCGCCGATCCCAAAGAACTGGCCGACGGCTTTCCATCGCGCCCGGAGGATCTTTTCGTCTACCAGGGATTGATCATCGGGTCTGTGGAAGCCGGCTATTTCACTCCCGTCCAGCAGGAACTAATCCGCGAGTTTGTGGATCGCCGCGGCGGCGGGCTGCTGCTGCTCGGCGGTCAGTTTGCGCTGGCGGACGGCGGCTGGAACGCGACGAACCTTATCGACCTGTTTCCGACCACGCTGCCGCTCCAGGCGGGCACTTTTCATCGCGAGGCCGATCCGCGAAACGGCACCACCCATACCACTGCCGAGTTGGCGCCCGCCGGCGTGGACAGCATTATTACCCGCCTGGTCGACGACCCCGCCGCGAACGCCGCCAAGTGGAAGAAGCTGCCCTACCTGATGGACTATGAAGATCCCGGCACGCCCAAGCCGGGGGCGGCCGTGCTCGCCAACATGATTACGCCCGAAGGCAAAACGCTGCCCTTGCTGATCACGGAGAACTTCGGTCGCGGCCGAACCGCGATTATGGCCACCGGGGGCAGTTGGCGCTGGCAGATGAGTTCGCCGCTGGGCGACACGGCGCACGATTTGTTCTGGCAGCAGCTCCTGCGCTGGGTGGTTTCAGATACGCCTGGCCATGTAGCCGCTTCCGTCCCCGCGCAGATGCTGCTTGACAACGGCGCCGTGACTCTGACCGCCGACGTGCGCGATCAACAGTACAACCCCGCTCCGGATGCGAAGGTCGAAGCTCATATCCTGGGCCCGAGCGGCGTCAGCGCTCTGGTCGAGATGACGCCGGTGCCCGACAGCCCCGGCCAATTTCAGGCCGTGTGGTCCGCTCCCAAGGTTGGCGCGTACCTGACCGAGGTCACCGCCCAGCGCGCCGGCAAAGAACTGGGCCGCGACGTACTAACCTTTCAGCGCATGGACGGCGTAGCGGAGAATTTCCATACCGAACAGAACCGCGAACTGCTGGAACGCCTCGCCACCCAAACCGGTGGACAATACTGGAAGCCCGCCGATCTCGGCAAGCTCGCCGGCGCCATTCCCTTTTCGGAGGCCGGCGTGACCATGCGCGAAACCAGGGATCTGTGGGATTTGCCGCTGGTCTTCCTGATCCTGCTGCTCCTGCGCTTTTCCGAATGGTGGCTGCGGCGGAAATGGGGCATCGTTTGAATAGCCTGCAGTTTTACATTCTTGTGGCGATTCCACTTGTTGGCATCCTCGCCAATACGGGCTTATTCATTCACTTGAGCGGCACGATGAACAGGCGGTTCGCCGGGTTCGAATCCAAGATGGATTGCCGGTTCGAGCGCGTGGACGCGCGATTCGACACGTTGGTGGGGAAGATGGTCGAGATCGATAACCGCCTCACTCGTGTCGAGGACCGGATGGGATGAAGCCGTAACCTGGCGCCGGTGCTTTCACAGTGTCGCGTCCATGCGCGCCGCGATTCGCCGCCAAATCCGCCGGTGCCATTTTTTTTCGAGTCCGGCAGCCAGGCAAATTACTCCAAGTTGCCGGCGAAGGCAGAGCAATTTCGCATCTCATGGGCATCGGCGTAACAACGGAAGGGCAACAGGACGACTTGCGCTGGCTGGCTCTCTGCGCTCAGAAGGGCCGTGAGAGCCCTGACCCGAGGACGAAAATCGGTTGCGTCATCGTAGGTGCTGATAAGAGCATCCTCTCCGAGGCTTGCAACTCCTATCCGAAAGGCGTTGTCGATACTATTCAGGACAGAGCAGAGCCTCCCTTCAAGTACCTATGGATTGAACACGCGGAACGCAACGCGATCTATCTTGCGGCTCGGCACGGGATCTCGACGGAAGGATGCAGAATGTTCATCGAGCTAAGCCCCTGTGTGGATTGCGCACGGGCGATCATTCAGGCCGGGCTCGTCGAAGTCGTCATAAACCACGACCGCGCAGCCGAATACAAAGGCGAACGCTACTCGGGCGAGCAATCAATGGCTTTGGAAATGCTTGCCGAAGCTGGTATTGCAGTAAGGTTTGTCAGCCCACTATCGATAGCGAGCCAAATGGAAGATGCATCAGTCGAGGAGCGATAACCAAGAGGGCATCTAAGAGCGTGGTTGTTTGAGCCTGAGGTACTCGGCCCACGTGATCGAGGTCCCCGAGGGCTTCTTGATAACTTCGTCCAAGCGACTGTTATCCAAGTCTTCCAGATCAACGTTGAAGACGCTCAAGGAATTGTCTTTCCACTCATCGCGTTTGTCGTTATGAGGACGAATAACAGCCACTTCTCTGCCGTATTCGCTGCCGATCATTTCAATAGCAGGCCAGAAATCGTCGTCACCACTCATAAGAACAACGGCATCACAAGGTGAGTGAATATCATGACCTTTCCGAATCCTTGGCGCTGCCGCGGATCGAGGCAGGAGCGCGTCCCGGATCATCCCTATGGCTATATTTGTGTCGGTCCTCTTTTCCACGCGGCCCTTTTGCCTGTCTTTCCTGTGGTATGCCTCAACGACCACAACCTTGCCGCCCGTGCCGTGCTCCAGTGCCGCGAGCCAAAGATTTCGACGTTGGATCTCACCGGGGCTCATCTCGGTATCATCGTCAACTTTCGACGTGTAATACTTTACAGCGCCGACTGCATAGCGGTCTTCAAATGCGCGGGCAGCGAGCCGCTCGGCAAGTTTCGAGAAATTGCACCACCCCAGACCAAGTGTTGCCGGTTTGTTAATTGAGTAATAAAAGTTGTACCCATCTATGTAGACGTTAACCGTCTTGAGCGGCTGCCCTGGCTTGAGCACGCAACGATTATACGCTTTCAAGCGCTCCGTTCCTCCGCCAGTCTTCAAATCGAGAATGCGGCGCGAACGCAAGCTTGCACCCGGCTCCAATCCTGGCTGCTGAGATGGCCAATCACCGTCAACTCCGAACGGTGGATTGTGAGCACGTATGCCCGGAAGTACGATGGCGACCGAAGCCCGGCAGATTGCCATTCATAAAGGAGACAATCTGTGGATGCCAGCGGCTTCGGAACCTTGGTGGTCAGGATGCCGAGGAGAACATCGGGTCGTTCAACAAGGTAGGTGTCGCTTGCAATCACCACCGCCGGGCGA
>Ga0181536_10008142_pt1 | contig 10151 bp, 8 predicted proteins | sample PEATcosm2014_Bin_41_FD_121105 | JGI IMG/M metagenome (GOLD analysis project Ga0181536, IMG submission 121105) | Peatland microbial communities from MTU Mesocosm Facility, Houghton, MI, USA - PEATcosm2014_Bin17_60_metaG | ecosystem: Environmental > Terrestrial > Soil > Wetlands > Peat | place...
CAGCCTGACTCTGTTCGAGAAAACCCCCATTTTACGGGCACTTCAGAGGATCGCCTCCCAAGACGAGTTACCATGCCTCGGCAACCAACTGAATCTGTTCAGCTTATAGCCGGACAGCAGTGACAATCAAACGTTCGAGAAGATCGAAGCGCATGGAGCAGAGCGATGGTTGGACTAACTGGCGCAGGAACTGAAAAGCCTAACTTATCGACCTCTCCCGGTGCGGCGGGTTTACATACCGAAGCCCGGGGGACAGCAGCGTCAGTTAGGAGTGCCCGCTATCCGCGACCGCGTGGTCATGACGGCCGCAGTGTTGGTGCTCGACCCCATCTTCGAGGCCGACTTATAACCGGAACAGTACGCCTATCGGCGAGGCCGCAGCGCACTGGGCGCAGTTAGACGCGTCCATAAGCTGATGAACACCGGGCATGGTGAGATTGTTGACGCAGATATTGCCGGTTACTTCGATTCTCTTCCGCATTCCGAGCTTCAAAAATCGGTAGCTCGCCGGGTGGTTGACGGCGCCATGCTTCATCTTATCAAGATGCGGCTGAAAGCGCCGGCGGGAAGAAACGGATGATCGTGGAAAGAAGCATCGGAGTACGCGCAATCGGGATGAAGGTCGAGGGAGCCCACAAGGTTCTCCGATCAGCCCGCTGCTCAGCAATCTTTACATGCGCCGATTCGTGCTTGGGTGGAAGAAACTGGGGCGCGAAAAGCGTCTGGGAGCGTACATCGTCAACTATGCCGATGACTTCGCGATCTGTTGTCGCGGCAGGGCGGAAGAAGCTCTGTCTTCGATGCGGGTCATGATGGCGAAGCTGAAACTGACGGCGAATGAGAAGAAGACGCGGGTCTCGAAGCTGCCGGAAGATAAGTTCGACTTTTGGGTTATACGTTCGGCCGCTGTTACTCGACTAAGACGGGACGTGTCTATCTTGGCACGGTTCCGGCCAAGAAGCGAGTGGTTCGCATCTGTCGGGCGATCGGCAGCGAAACCGGGCATCATAGAACCCTGTTGGACCAAAAGACAGTGGCGGCAAAACTCAACCGAATGATGCACGGTTGGGCCAATTACTTCTGCCTTGGTCCTGTCGGCAAAGCCTACCGGGCAGTGGATCGCCACGCTTGCAAGAGGCTGCGTCAATGGCTGCGTGCCAAACACAAGCTGGCAGGGCGGGCGACCGGGCAATATCCGGAAGCGACTCTGCACGATGCGTTTGGACTTATCTGCTTGACCGAACGGACACACAGCTTTTCGTGGGCGAAACCGCGATGTTCCCAACGGGAGCCGGATGCGTTAAATGCGCCTGTCCGTTCGACGAGCGGGATGTGGAAACGGGGCATGGCTTGGATAATAAGTCACCGGCAAACGAAAGAGCCGGAAACAGATAGGCCAGACCTAAACTACCGCGCCACATCTCGACTCTACAAGTCATCCATTTGCGTCTTTTCTGCATCTAACGATATATACAGGGAGAGTGCAATGCGCCAGATAACATTTGCCTGCCAGCCAAGTTTTGAAAGCATGCGCGGCCCAGCCGCCGGGAGCAGTTTTTGCAGACCATGGAGACCGTCGTTCCATGATCAGAGTTAGAAGCACTGATCGAGCCGTATTATCCCAGGGCAAGCAAGGGACGCCAAAAGCCTGCCCTGAGCGCAGTCGAAGGGGTTGGTTAGGCATCATGCTGCGCATCTACTTTCTGCAGCACTAATTCAACTTGTCGGACCCCGATGCCGAAGATGCGCTCTACGACTCGCCCGCGTTGCGCGGCTTCGCCGCAGTCGACCTTCCACCCCACGGATGAAGACCTATCCGCGGGGACCCCGGCTCCCACCCCACAAACGAAAATCTGTCCGCGGGGCCCCCCGGCTGGGCCGCGCCGCCGCGCCCGATGAATCGATAATTCTCAACTTTCGCCACCTGCTTGAAAAGCATGACTTATGCGGCAAGATATTCGATACGGTCAATTTGTATCTGAACAGCAAGGGCATTCGCATAACTACCGGCACGATTGTCGATGCGGCCTCGGTGCACGACAAGCATATGCTTTCCGACTTACTGCATGGCGACGAGAAAAAGGTTTGCCACCCCACGGATGAAGGCCTATCCGTGGGGACCCCGGTCTGGAGCGATGCCGGCTATCAAGGGCAGACCGAGGCCGTTCACAAGGCCGCTTCCAAGGCGCAAGATATGACCAATCGACGTGTAAAGACTAAGCATGGAGTGGATGAAGACGGGAAGCGCAGGAATCGGACTAAGTAGCGAGTTAGATCCAAGGTGGAGTGGCCGTTTCGCATCTTGAAGCGCGTTTTCGGTTATCCCAAGGTGCGCTATCGCAGCATCGTGAAGAATCGCCACCGGCATCTGGCTGCCTTCGCGCTGGTCAACCTCTACCGACATCGCAAGAAGTTATCTGGCATGATAACTCCGCAGTTGATCCCGCTGGGGCGTAGTGTCTCCGGAGACCGGGAAACGGCCTTCGGAGAAGCCAAACGAGGCCGCATAATCCACATTTATCCTTCACTTTGCCGCCCCCGAAGAAAATTATCGCCTGGGGAACGCCGTCCTCGATACGGCGCACAAAAACGCTGGGTTAATCAGAGCTTTCGTAGTTGATTTTTTCCCATGCGCGCAATACGGGGAACCGCAATCAAAGTAATGGCAAAGAAGAAGATCGAGGCGGCAATAAATTCCAGATGCCCTTGGCGCAGGTCTTCAAAGAGCAGCTTCGCCGCTACCAGCGCTAGCGCGGCGTAGCCAAGTCGCGTCAGTTCCACGCGCTGCCAATGCGAGCCGCTGAAGGCCAGCGCAAGAACCGTCGCGCAGATTGTCAAGGTGCGGATGAACGCGAGGTGATGGGCGCCAGGATTCACGCTCAAAGCGGTCACCCACGCCAGTCCTTTCACCAGCAGCGCCGCTACGGCGCCGATCGCCAAAGCGGCCGAGACAAGATGAAGAAGCTGCTGGCTCAATGCCTCTCCCTGGCCGGACTTGCGCGCCGCGTAGCACAGAACGGCACATGCGGTAACCAGGCAAACGCTCCATGCCGGCGCGCCGGGGAGCGTTCCGGCAAGCGCGTGGAAGACATATTCCAGCAGGCCGGATGCGACTGCGGCCGCCAGCAGATACACCAGGCCGTGGAACTCAAGAGTCCGCCGGTTCAAGCTAACTCCCAGAAACGAGGCCGCAATCGCGGCCATGACTAGGCATGGGGCCACCCAGGAGGTTGGTAGGCACAACCCGCTGCCCGCCAGAAAAAGTGCCGCGCTCCAGGTGGCGAAGACCCGCTCATTGCGCCGTTCCGGAGCTTGGCGGAAGCAAGCAAAAACGGCCGCATAACCCGCGGCGGAAAAGAGCAGGCAGAGCCCCCCCAGCGCGAATGCTCCGCCGCGTGGCTCGAAAGAGAGCAAACTCAAAGCGGCCAGCAGGAATGCCGCCATCGTCTGGACCGTCTCGAATGCGCCGATCTTCCATTTGAGGAGCATCGTCTTGAGGACCGCGCTCGCCCCATAAATAAGGAAAAGAGTGAAAGCGGGCACAAGCAATGCAGGCGTCCCCAGGATCGGGTAATCTCCGCGCTCGCTTTGCGGGCTGGAGTAAATGTAGAGCAGCGATCCTATCGCTACATCGGCAATGATCGCCACCAGCGGCCTCACGCTCAGCCCATGATTGCGGAGTTCCGCGTACTCGCAGAGAAGCGCCATCAGCAGGAGTGCCGAGGTGAAGGGCGTCATCTCGCGCGTCGCAAGCGATAATGCAAAGGCAACTGCGGCCGCGGTAACAATGGCCACCCAGAAGATCGATGTTAGATTGCGCTTCCAAGCCAGCGCATAGGCCAAGCAAACGTACGCGCCCAGCACGCCCGCGCTCTCCACCGCCGTCAATACCTTGAAGCTCAATGTAAGTTCCCACAGCATGGGAGCCAGAATCAGGGCGGAGGTGCATGCATAGGCGATGGTTGCAAACCATGCCCCGGCGGGCATCCGCGCGGCTCCTGCCAGCCATAGCATTGCGTAGGCGATGGCTAGGGCGGCAATGGCCGGTTTGGGAAGCGAAGTCGATTCCGTCACGGCGCGCAGCAGGTAGGCTCCAGCAATGCCGAGCATGGCTTTGCCCAGCACCGAAAACGCTCCCCCGGCCAGCGCGAAGGGAAGCGCTTCGGCAGTTTGCGGCGGACACACATCGAGCGCAAGCGGCGTACTGGGCGCCTCGGAATGATGCTCCAGCAGGTAGACACGCCGCTCCAGGGTTTCCAGGCGCGTGGCCAGCCGCTCCAGGACATCGGGAAGATCGTTCATGAATTCCACCCAACAGGTAGCATTCTTTCCGAATAAAGCCTGTCCAGCTCTAGTCCGCCGCCGCGGCTATGGGTACGTTCTTTTCAGGCCACGGAGGCAGCAGCTTCACCAGCGCCCACAAAAAGAAGAGCGGGAGAATGGTCAGCGCGACGGCGACCAGCAGGCCTTCGCGCGTGACCAAGCCCATCTTGTAGGTCGTGTATCCGAGAAAACTCTTGGAGAACAACTGCCCGCCGATAACCACGTTCCAGCGCATGGCAAAAATGCCGATCAGGGTCAGGCTTCCAGCCGCGGCATAGATCCGCTTGCGCGCGATCTCCGGCAGCTTCACCACTTGAGTTATACCGAGCAGAAAGATGGGAGTAAGCGTGCCCAAACATATCTGGAGCACGATTTGCGAAAAGTAGAGCTGAGTGTGGACCATGAAATTCAGGCTGCGGAACGACTCATCGGCTTCGTAGATGCGGTGGATCAGGTCGAGCATCTCCAGGCTGAAGTCTATGATGAAAATATAGAACAGATACATCGCAATGCTGTCAACGCAGCGTATTTCGATGGTTTGCTTGCGCAGCTTTGTAATTGCCATGTAGAGCAGCATGACCGCGGCGATCCCCGATACCATGGCCGAGAAGATGAATACCACCGGCATCAGCGGCGACGACCACCAGGGATTGGCCTTGATCGAACCGAAGATGAATCCGACATATCCGTGCAAAAGAAAGGCGGAAGGAATGCCGATCAGCGTCACAATCCATCCCGCTCGCTCGTCGATGGCCAGCGACCGCTCGCTGATGTTATTGGACCCCAGCGTCATCAGCTTGTAAATCCATCGTGTCCATTTCCCCGCCGACTGGGAGAACAGCACAATTTCGCGCCGGTAGTCCAGCCATATCTCCAGCACCAGCACCGCCATCAGATACCACAGATATACGTACCCAAACATGGCCATGGCCGAGGTGCTATGCGGAGTGAAGTACATCTCCGGCGAACGCTCCGGGTGGCCCAAGTGCAACTGCAGAGGCAGCGGCGCAACCAGCAGGAAGGCCAGCGCTGTCAGCAGCGCCAGCCGGTAAGTGGGCTTGATTGCCTCTACCCGGAAAACACGCTCCAGCGAAGCCAGAATAAAGGCGCCGGCCACCAGACCCGTGATGAAAGGGTACAAAACAATCAGTACGCTCCATTCGAGTCCGATTTCGTTCGGATACATGAAACCTTCAACACCGCTCATAACCCCTCACCTGTCTTTCGATAACTCCCTATCCCCGAAAGCCGCTATCGCACCGAACCATCCAACTCGTTGTAGAAGACCTTCGCTCCGGTGGCCATCTGCGGTTTCAGCACCTGCACGTTGTGCGTCTTCAGGAACTCGTGAATCGGGTCGTTGGGATTCTTCAAATCGGCCAATTGGCGCGCCCCGGTCGGACACGCTTCGCAGCAAGCCGTCGTAAGCCCCTTGGTAATTCGGTGGTAGCAGAGCGTGCACTTGTCCGCGACCTTCTTCTGGGGATGAATGTAGCGACAGCCGTAAGGGCAGGCTTGCACGCAATAAGCACAACCCAGGCAGTAAGTCTGGTCCACCAGTACGACGCCGTCCGGAGTTACAAAGGTCGCGCCCACCGGACATACCTGCGTGCAGGGCGAATCCGCGCAGTGGTTGCACATTTTCGGGACAAAAAAATACTTCCCTTCCGTATCCGTGGCAACCGGAAATCCTTCCTTGCCGCCGTCGGGCGAGATAACTTCGGGGTCGATTAAGGGGTTGGCTGAAATGACTCCGGAGTTGGCCATAAGCCAGTCCGACCTGTGGTAGCGCTCCACCCAGGTGCGGAAGTGTCCGTCCGGCACGTCGTTTTCCGTCTGGCAGGCCCGCACGCAGTTGCCGCAGCCGATGCACTTGGGAATATCGATCAGCATACCCCACCAATGGTCGCTCAGCTTGTAGTTAGGCGAGGTTTCCGGAGTTCCGGCCAGTACGGACTCCCATGCTACCGCAGCCGCCGGCAAAAGAATCAGCATTTGACGCCGGGTAATCTTCATTTCGCGCCTCCCGCATCCATCCCTGGGCTATGCGGCTTGTGGCAGGTCTCGCAGGGCAGCCCCGTGGAGTGGCTGTCCGGCTCAACCTGGGGAAAGTTCTTGGGTTTGGCGGCGCTGGCCCGGTGACATTGGGCGCAAAGCACGGCCGTATCGGGAAGTATCGGCTTCACCGAGGTCGGATCGTCGGCATGACTGAGGAAGAGCGGAGTTGGCGGAGCCGGTGGAACGATCATGGCGACAACGCGCTGGTAGAGGTTCAGCTTGGGCGTCTCAGGATTGGGCAAACGCTGGATCAGCGCCCCGTGGCAGGCTTCGCAGTTTACGTGCGCATGCTTGCCGGTCTTCTTCATCTCCGCCGCGTCGGTGTGACAGGCCTCGCAGGTCTGATGACCGGCAAACCGTGCCGGACGCTCCCCGATTTCGCCGATGGCCGCTCCCCGATAGTGGCCATATTGCCCAAAGCTCTTGGGCACAATATAGTGGCGCGCCACCAGAAAGATCACAAAGGCAAGAACGAACAGCCCTGCGAATCGAAATAAATGCTCCGCATCCTTTAAGACACTCATCAAGCCCACTCCTTAACGGCCCTGCCAAGAGGCTGCGCGCAGTCGCCTGCCTGTGATCTGGAACACTTCTCACAGGTTTTACCCTACACGGCTTTCCCTTACGTCGGTATGTGAGCGGCATCACATAAACTCGCGACGTGCTCGATTGCAGGTTGAATTTTTTCCTGGCGCAAGTCGCTCATCTGCCACCGTGCGCCGGGAAGCGTTACGATGGAATTCGGAGCACGGAATGCCAAAAATTCTCGATGGCGTGGCGATTGCAGCGGCAATCAAGCAAGAAGTGGCGGAAGAAGTAAGACTGCTGGCCGCGCAGGGCCTCCGTCCGGGGCTGGCGGTGGTGCTGGTGGGCAATGTGCCCGCCTCGCAGATTTATGTTCGCGGCAAAGCGCAGACCTGCGCTGAACTCGGCCTCTACAGCGAGATTGTTACTCCGCCCGAGTCGGTAACCACCGAGGAGTTGCTCGGCCTAGTGGAGGGCCTGAACGCCCGCGACGAGATCGACGGCATCCTCATTCAGATGCCTCTTCCGGCGCGCGTCGATACGAAGGCGCTGCTCGATGTCGTCGCTCCGGCCAAGGATGTGGACGGCTTGCACCCGATAAACGCGGGCCGCTTGCTGGCGGGCCGGACGACGCTGGCGCCCTGCACACCGGCCGGGATCATCGAGATTCTTATGCGCAGCGGTATTCCTATCGCCGGCCGGCACGCCGTGGTGGTGGGCCGCAGCGACCTGGTGGGCAAGCCGGCGGCCATGCTGCTGCTGCACCGGAACGCCACAGTCACCCTCTGCCACTCGAAGACCCGCGACCTGGGCGCGATTACCCGCCAGGCCGACATTCTGGTGGCCGCCATCGGCCACCCCGGTTTCATCGCCCCGGAGATGGTCAAGCCCGGCGCAGTTATCATCGACGTGGGTATCAATCGCATTACCGACCCAACGGAATTTGCCCGCTTCTTTGCCGGAGACGCCAAGCGCGAGGCAGCCTTTGCCAAGCGAGGCTCGACCATCGTGGGCGACGTGCATCCAAAGGCATTCGAGCTGGCCAGTGCGTATACGCCCGTTCCCGGCGGCGTGGGTCCGCTGACAATTGCAATGTTAATGACTAATACGGTGCGCGCTGCTAGAGTTAGGAGGGGTATATAGATGCTAAGAGTTGGCCTAACTGGCGGTCTAGGCAGCGGCAAAAGCACCGTTGCGGCAATGCTGCGCGGGTATGGCGCGGAGGTTATTGAAGCTGATGCGGTGAGCCGGACGCTGATGGAACCCGGCCAGCATGTCTATGCGGCTATTCGGCGCGTCTTCGGTCCTGAGGTCGTCGGCGACGATGGCCGCCTGGACCGCGCCCGTCTGGCCGAGTTGGCTTTTCATGGTGAGCGGCTGAACGAACTGAACGCTATCGTGCATCCGGCGGTGATCGAAGTTCAGCAGCACTGGATGGATAAGGTCTTCGAGCACGATCCGGCAGCCGTGGCGGTGGTCGAATCGGCGCTGATCTTCGAGGTGGCGCGCGATGCCCACGCCCGCAGCGAAACGGAGACCGTGTTGGCCGACTGGCGGCGGCGCGTCGACCGCATCGTAGTGGTCACCGCGCCCGACGAACTGAAGATCGCCCGCTATGTGGCCCGCGTCTGTCCCGTAGGCCCACGCCGCAAAGATGCCGAGGTCGATGCCCGCACCCGTCTTGCGCTCCAGATTCCCGATGCCGAGAAGGCCCTTGAGGCCGATTATATTATTGAAAATAGTGGAAATATGGACGATCTCCGCGCCCAGGTGATCGATATTTGGCGGCGTTTGAAGGGGGAGAGCAACTATTTGGCCGCTGATGAGTCATTAAAATAGAGGCAGTGGCGGCGCGTTTTCCCCCTAGGGAACCTGCGCGCGCCTCAGCCGTATGCAAGAAGGAAGGTATTCAGGTCCAAAAGCTATGAGAATGCGCCGGGTTCTTCTGGTTGTCCTGCTGGTGGGTGGATTCTGGTTCCTCACCACGCATCTTCCCTCCAATATGGGCAATCTATCTCTGCCCCATCTGTCGTGGACGCGCATGAGCGGCTCCCCGCTCCAGCTCAGCGAGGCCGAGGCCGCGCCCGCCTACGACGCCGAGGAGCAGAACAATATCGCCATCTACAAGCGGGTCACGCCCTCGGTGGTCAATATCACCTCGACCTCGCTGGTCTTCAACTTCTTCTACGGCGCGGTGCCGCAGAAGGGACAGGGATCGGGATTCATCCTCGACAAGGCCGGCCATGTGCTCACCAACTTCCACGTGGTCGAGAGCGCCAACCGCGGCATCAAAGTGCAATTGAGCAATAAGCGCAGCTACGACGCCAAAGTGGTGGGCACCGACAAGGTCCATGACCTTGCCCTGTTGAAGATTGATGCGCCCAATCTTGAGCCGGTCACGCTGGCCGACTCCGCGGGGCTTTCGGTGGGACAAAAGGTCTACGCCATCGGCAATCCCTTCGGTCTCAGCGGCACCATGACGCGGGGCATCATCAGCTCCATCCGGTCGATTCGCGGCTCCGAGGGCGCGCCCATCGAGGACGCCATCCAGACCGACGCGGCCATCAATCCCGGCAACTCCGGCGGTCCACTGCTCAACTCGCGCGGCGAGGTGATCGGCATCAACACCATGATCGCATCCAACGGCGCCGATCAAAGTTCCGGCATCGGCTTTGCCATTCCCATCAACACCGCGAAGGCGGTGCTCTCCGACCTGACCCGCTACGGGCACGTGAATCGCCCCTCGCTGGGCATCGTCTCCTACGCCATCGGCCCCGATCTGGCCGAGCAGATCGGGCTGGCCGCGGATTCCGGCGTTCTGGTGCAGAAGGTGATCCCCGGCGGCGCGGCCGAGCAGGCTGGCATCCATGGCGGCAACCAGCAGGCCTACGTGGGGAATACGCCCATTCTGCTGGGCGGCGATTTAATCGTTGCTATTAACGGCCATGAGGTCACCGATCCGCAGGACATCAGCTCCATCATGGACAAGCATCAGGCCGGCGACACCATCAGCGTCACCATCTATCGCGGCCGCAAACAGATCACTCTCAAATTGATTCTGGGAGAAGCGCGGGGAGTTGACGCTTAGTCAACCTCTGATTAGTAACTGATGTTACGCAGTAGCCCGCAGTTGAAGAAGCTGGTCGTAGGCGGATCGGGAAGCGTTGATGAGCAGCTTGCGGCAGAGGGCGAAGGGACTGAGTTTGTTCTTGAGGCTGAGGCATTCGAGCTTGAAGGCGGCGCAA
>Ga0181536_10008143_pt1 | contig 10150 bp, 5 predicted proteins | sample PEATcosm2014_Bin_41_FD_121105 | JGI IMG/M metagenome (GOLD analysis project Ga0181536, IMG submission 121105) | Peatland microbial communities from MTU Mesocosm Facility, Houghton, MI, USA - PEATcosm2014_Bin17_60_metaG | ecosystem: Environmental > Terrestrial > Soil > Wetlands > Peat | place...
CGGGTGGATCTGGGAGTGTGCCACCGCTCTTGGGTACGACGATAACGCGGTGAGTACCCCCGTGGATCAGCCTTCGATTATTGGCCAGTTCCCCGGGGCGGCCCTGCTCTATCGACGAGGCGACGTCCAGACCCAATTGGCGGTGCGCAACGAGGTGAACCTGAACCGGGCGTCTCAGAAGGAGTTCCCGCTGATTTCCCAATATTCTACCGGTGAGAATCCGCCCTACAGCCCGGCCTATGATCCCGCCACCGGCACGGGCCGGTTGGATCCGCTGGCGCTGCTGGCCGGCCGTGTCGAGTGCGATTTCGTGACGCAGGATGAGTCCAATTACGTGGCGCCAAACCTGTTTGCCTGCCTGGACGCCACCAACCAGATTGTGGAGTCCTTGCCACCGCCCGGCGCCACGAACGGCCAACTCGAATTGAACTGGAGCAACGGCGTTTTCCAGGTCAACACCCCATGCAGCCAGGGAGCGTGCGGGTTCCTCAACTCGACGCCGAGCATCGCCCTGGATGATGTCACGATCTTTTCGAGCAATCAGTTTGGCGCGGTTTTGGTCGTCTCGATGGACGGCCTGCCGCTGGCCCAGTCGCAGAAGATCCTCGTCCAGGCCATGACCGAGGACGATCCGTACGGCTGGGAGGACCAGGACGCGGTGTTCACCAACAACAGCGTGGTCTATACCGGCAAGCAGATCGTCTCGATCGGTCAGCCGCCCATGAACGTGGTGAATATCGCCGGGGCCGTCACCCTCAAGGGCCTTGGCCAGGGGCGATCCTTCCGCGTGTTGGCACTGGACGAAAACGGCTATGCCAGCGGCGCTGCCTCCAGCCACGTTAGCGGCGCTGACCTGCAGGTGACATTGCCGCCTAACTCCCTTTACACGATGTTGGTGGACGTCGGCTCGTTCGTGTCCCCCGCGCTCACCAACCAGCCGCAAAGCCTGACCGTGGCCCCAGGGAGCAACGTAGTGTTCAGCGTCAGCGCCACCGGCACCCAACCCTTGATTTATCAATGGCAGTTCAACGGCGCCCCGCTGGCTGGGGCGACTGACCCCAGCCTGACCCTCGCCAATGTGACGGCGGCGCAGAATGGAAATTATTTCATGGTGGTGACCAACCTGGTTGGGAGTGTGACCAGTGCGACGGCCGTGCTTACGGTAACCGCGCCGCCGGTAATCACCCAGCAACCCCAAAACCAGGTAACCAATCCGGGCGTAAACGTGACGATCAGTGTGACGGCAGCCGGCGCCGGCCCGCTGGCTTACCAGTGGCTGTTCGACGGAACCAGCTTGGCCGGCGCCACCGCGCCGAGTTTGATTCTGACCAATGCCCAACCGGTCCAAGGCGGAGTTTACTCGGTGATCGTCACCAACCAGTTCGGCTCCGTTCTCAGCTCGAACGCGGTGCTCGTGGTTGGGCTGCCCTATGGTTACACCGATGTCGATGTCGGCAAGCCCAGCCATCACGGCTCTGCCACCATTGGGTTCGACACCGCCGGCCAGGAGCTCATCACCGTCAACGGTGGCGGCAATGACATTTGGAACGCGAGCGACAACTTCAACTTCTATTACACCAGCCGGACCGGCCCGTTCGATTGCCGGGTGCGGGTCCGAAGCCTGACCGGGCCGGATTGGTGGTCCAAGGCCGAGCTCATGGCGCGGGAGAGCACCGCTGCCGGAGCGCGTTTCTTTGCGAATATGACAACCCAGACTAACGGCCAGAACCAGATTTGGGTTCAGTGGCGCGATACGACGGGTGGGCAGGCCGCTTCGCCCAGTTCGCCCACGCCGACGATAAACCCCAACTACCCGGAGTGTTGGCTGCGGCTCCAACGCGTGGGAAATGTGCTCTACGCCTCCTACAGCGGCGATGGCACCAACTGGAACCGCTATTACACCTGGAACACGGCCACGCTGAGTGCCGGACACTTTGCCTCCACGCTATCGGTGGGCCTGGCGGTGACCGCGCACAATGATACGGACACCAACGGGGCAACCGCCGTGCTTAGCGACTTCCAGTTTGACCCCATGATTACGAGCCAGCCCCAAGGGCTGACGGTCGTGGCCGGGAACCAGGCCATACTCGGCGTGGCAGCCACCGGCGCAAGCCCTCTGTCTTACCAATGGTGGTTCAACTCCGCCGCGTTGACCGGGGCGACCAATGCCACCCTCACCTTGACCAACGCCCAGGCCTCCCAGGCGGGCACTTACTGGGTCGTCGTGTCGGACGCCGCCGGGAGCGTGTCGAGCGCCAATGCGGTGCTGACCGTGAACAGCCCGGCGATGATTGCCCTCCAACCACAAAGCCAGACGGTGACCGCGGGCGCGACCGCACTCTTCACTGTGGTCGCCACCGGAGACGGCCCTCTGGGGTATCAGTGGCAGTTCAATGGCGTCGACCTTTCCGACGATGCCTCGGTCACCGGATCATCGAGCGCCAGCCTGACGCTCCTCAATGTGCGGGCGACCAATGCGGGCAGCTATCAGGTCCTGGTGACCAACGCCTACGGCTCCGTCACGAGCGCTCCGGCCACGCTGACCGTGCTCCCGGCCACGCCCGCCGTGATTTGGTCGAACCCTCCAGCCATCACCTACGGCACGGCCCTTGGTCCCAGCCAACTAAACGCGACCGCTACCGTGCCGGGGACTTTTGCCTACAGCCCTGCCGCCGGCACGGTGCTGAATGCGGGAACCAACTCGCTGTCGGTTGTGTTTACCCCGAACGATGCTCTGGACTACGACAGTTCCAGTGCCAGCGTTGGTGTGGTGGTGCAGAAAGCGCCGCTCACCGCAACCGCCGGCAGCGCCACACGCATTTATGGAGCTCCCAACCCCGTCTTTACGGGAACCCTCGTGGGATTGGTGAACGGGGATGCCATCACGGCGGTCTGCACCTGCGCCGCCACGGCAACCAGCCTGCCGGGCTCCTACCCGATCGTCCCCAGCCTCGTGGACACGAATAGTCGGCTGGTGAACTATGCGGTCACGCTGGTCAATGGGACGCTGGTGGTGACTGCGGCAACCCCGCCCACCCTGGCCAGCATAACGCCTGATATAGGGCTCACCAACGGAGGCGAGACCATAACGATTCTCGGCAGTGGGTTCGAGAGCGGCGCAACGGTCGCCTTCGGAACCAATGCGGCGACCACGGTCGACTTCATCAACTCGACCAACCTCACGGTGCTGACTCCGCCGTCGGTTCCCGGCATCGTGGACGTTGTCCTCACCAACGCCGATGGGCAGGTCGCTACGCTGACCAACGGCTTTACCTACGGCCAGCAGCCGTTCATCATCTCGCAGCCCACCAACCAGACCGCCCTATTCGAGACCGCGGTCGAATTCGCTGTGCAGGCCGGAGGCACCGGCCCGCTGGACTATCAATGGCAGTTCGACGGCGTGAATCTCACGGACGGCGGAGCGATTACCGGCTCGCAGAGCAATCTCCTGGGGATAGCAGAGGCCGCAATGGGCAACAGCGGAAGCTATAGTGTGGTCATGACCAATGCCTACGGTTCCGTCACGAGCGCCCCGGCCACGCTGACCGTCCTGCCGGCCACGCCCGCCGTGCTTTGGTCCAACCCTCCACCCATTATATACGGCACGGCTCTTGGTTCCAGCCAACTGAATGCAACCGCAACTGTGCCGGGGACTTTTGCCTACAGCCCTGCCGCCGGCACGGTGCTGAATGCGGGAACCAACTCGCTGTCGGTTGTGTTTACCCCGGACGATGCTCTGGACTACGACAGTTCCAGTGCCAGCGTTGGTGTGGTGGTGCAGAAAGCGCCGCTCACCGCAACCGCCGGCAGCGCCACACGTATTTATGGAGCTCCCAACCCCGTCTTTACGGGAACCCTCGTGGGATTGGTGAACGGGGATGCCATCACGGAGGCCTACGCCTGCGCCGCCACGCCAACCAGCTTGCCGGGCTCCTACCCGATCGTCCCCAGCCTCGTGGACCCCAACAACCGCCTGAACAACTACGCGGTCACCCTCGTCGATGGAATGCTAACCGTTACTCCGGCCGCTCCGCCAATTTTGCTGAGCGTGACACCCAATACTGGCTCGACCAGTGGAGGGGACACCGTTACGATCCTCGGGACGGGGTTCGAAAGCGGCGCAACCGTCACCTTCGGCGCGACGACGGCCTCGACGGTCGAGTCTATCGACACTACGAACCTGGTCGTCCTCACGCCACTCTCGGCTGCCGGCTCAGTGAACGTTGTCCTCACCAATGCAGACGGGCAGAGTGCGACTTTGACCAACGGCTTTACGTACGTGGCACCGGCGGGCACATCCCCATCCCTCGCCCTGCAGCCGACCAACCAAGTCGTCGGCCTGGGAGCCGGGGCGGTGTTCGCGGCAACGGCCGCAGGCACACCACCCTTGACCTACCAGTGGCAGTTCAATGGCACGAACCTCGCGGACAATGGCCGTATCTTCGGCTCCAGCAGCAATCTTCTCTCCATTGGAAGTGCTGCCCTGAGCGATGCAGGGGCCTATCAAGTCGTCATCACGAATGGGTTCGGCTCCGCTACCAGTGCCACCGCCATGCTCACCATCGTAGCGCCACCGCGGCTCGGAGCGACAGAGCAAACTGGAGCCACCCTCACCTTCACCTGGAGCGCAACGGCCTGTCAGCCGTACCAAGTGCAGTACACGACCAACCTGAGCCAACCGGATTGGGTCAACCTGACCGTTGTCACCGCCACCAACTCCACCGCCACCGGCTCCGATGTCCTGAGTTCCGCCGCCCAACGCTTTTATCGGGTCATTTGGCTGCCGTGATGCTGCACCAGGGCAGAAGTTCCAGGGCTGGATACTCGAGGCAGGTGCGGAAGCAATGCGCCGTTGGCCGAACTGGGGTCGTGCGGCTACGACGCCGACAACTACTCAAAGTGTTTCTACCGCAGACGCAAACGCCAAGACGAAAACGGCTTTAACCTTAGCCGGAATTGCGATCAGCGGCGGCAGCAAGCTGGCGGGTAACGCGCTGCTGGGCGCGGCCAGGACGCTTCCAAGCGTGGGCTAACTCAAGCAAAAACGTTCCTGAACTAGCTGGACCTTGTCTTTCTCCTGACCTCCCTCAGAACGGTCGTCAGGAACAAGAGAGCCCGTTCGCTGACCGAACCGGGGAACAATTTCGCAAGCCGGGCTCGCAAAGTTCGAACTTTGGCGAGGCGGAGCTTGAGAACAGCGGCTGCCAATTCGAGGTCCTTTAGCCGGCCTGCGGCCAGCTTGCTGGCCAGCAGATCGTGGACGTCCAGGCAAAAGGCGGTAATTCGGCCAACACGGAGCTGCTTTACTCGCTTTTCCCATCCCTCGGGCAAGCTGGCGATTTCGGGCGTAACGACGTCAACGTAAAACCCGTGCTTTCGTGCAAAAGCCGAATTGCGGCCCAACTTGCGATCGAGCAGGGCCGCTGCCTCGGGGTGGGTGCGGGGGTAGAGATAGCACTCCTGGGAGAGGAGCACTTCAGCCGGAGGGCGTTTTGAGTGTGCGTGGATCGCCTGCGAGCCAATAATGGAGAACTCGCGCTCATGGGCAACACGCGCTGCGGCCTTTAGCGCGATTCTGAGTTCGTACTTTTTCACTTGCGCCGCGCAGACCGGCCGGACTTGGGAAACAGCCCCATGAAGGGGCTCGACTGCCGGAGACGCCGCGCCATCGGAGTATCACTAGCCAGGAAATCGGCAATCTCGTTGGCCGATAGACTATCCAGAATGTGCTGCCACTCGACGAATACTCGCCTGGGGCGTTGGCCATCGCGCGCCTTCCAGCGGCGCAGGTTCGCCTGCGCCAGACGTAACAAGCCAGCGTCTCTGCGCAGTTGGCGCGCCAGCAGACGATCCTGCAGCTCGTTCTTCAAATCAATGTCCCGGTGCGAAAACCGCATAGCCGTTTTTTGGATAATAAATCAGGGGCGGATGCCTTGTGCAATGCTTATGATTTGCGCCGGAGACGGAGGCTCTGGTGGCGGACACCTGGCAAATGCTCGGGCCGGGGTGCGCGAACTTGCCTGGCACGCCGTCGTCCGCTAGGATGATCCCATGCTGCGGCCGGGACATATCCGATTGCCGAAAGACGAAGCCGCCGAGGCCAAGCGCGCGGCGGGCTTCGCGCGCAAACAGCGATGGAAGGAACTGCCTGGCAACTCACAAGCGAATCAAACACTGGGCCAAACACCACTTTTCACAGCCACCGACATGAGGGTTCGATTCCCTTCACCCGCTCCATTGCCCTGCAAGGACTTACGCAAAAGTGCAAGTAAAGTGCAAGTAAAGTGGCGGTCGGTTGAGCATTTCCGCTCGTTCCCGGGGAGGCACGCCGCGCAGGCCTTTCCCCCGACAGTGGCACCGCCCGGCGAGATGGGAACCAATTTGCATCACTTCCTTTTCGTTGACCCGCGGTTCTTGTCCGACCTTGAGATACGAAAGAAAAGCCTGCGATGGCTTTCTGAAGGCTCCGACCGGCAAGCTGCGAGTGGCCGCCCCTGGCTGCGCCAAGGTTCAGCGAAAGGGTGCTGACAGTTAGCTCGCCTTAAGCTATCCTTCCGGCATGAACGTCGCTGAATTGCCAATCCGCTTTGATCGCGAACAACTCGCTGAGTTTTGCCGGGCTCGGGGCATCCGCAAGTTGTCGCTGTTCGGATCAGTCCTGCGTGATGACTTTGATCCAGGCCGCAGTGACCTCGACGTGCTGGCGGAGTTCAATGCGGGCGCTCTGGACGGAGTGGGCCTGCGCTACTTCGCCTACGGCGAGGAGTTGTCCCAACTGCTTGGCCGCAAAGTGGATTTCTGCTCCCGGCTCAACAAATACATCGAGGACAAGGTCCGGCGGGAGGCGTTCACTATCTATGAGCAGTCATGACCCGAAGGTAACGCTCCGGCAAGTTGCCGATTTCGCGCGCCAGGCCCAGGCGCTTTGCGCAGGCAAAACGCTGGCGGTGTTGCTGACCGACTGGCAGGCCTTGCTGGCTTTTGAGCGAATTATGGAACTCATCGGCGAGGCGGTAAAGCGGCTGCCCACCGAATTGCGCGAGAAATATCCGGTTGTGGAGTGGAAACTCATCGCCGGAATGCGAGACCGGCTCGGTCACGGCTACGACGACATCCGGCATGATGTGTTATGGAATGCAGTGCAACAGGAGATTCCTGGTCTGCTTGCCACGGTGGAGCTTATGCTCGATGATCTGGAGCACGGCGGCAACCCCTAAGCCGCTCTACGTCGTGCGCCCGAAAACCGGCTGACGGTTTTCCTTGCTCATGTTCACCCGCAAGGATATGACTTGCTCTTAACTGCCTCCACGAGCTGCCGACTCGTTTTTCCGGGCCGGCGACCTGCGCGCGAGGAACCGTGGAGCAGGGGCAACGTGATGCGGCCATTTAAGGCATTTAAGGGCTGGTGCTGTCGGGTGATCGAGTTTTCCAAATCACTTGACGGAGAGGTGAATTGTGCCTGGCTCCAAACGACGGGCTTCCTTCTTGCGGGCCTGCGCCGGCAATGGGGATTTGCAGGTGGGGCGCCTGCGCCACAAATGCCATGAGCGACGTCACGCAAATTCTCGAAGCTCTGGCGCACGGGGATCCCACCGTTGCGGATGAACTGCTTCCGCTGGTTTATGACCAACTGCGCCGCCTGGCCGCCGCCCGGATGGCCCAGGAACCGCCCGGCCAAACCCTGCAACCTACCGCCTTGGTGCACGAGGCCTGGCTGCGGCTCGCCGGGGCCAAGCCCCAAGGCTGGAATGGCCGCGAGCATTTCTTCCGGGCCGCGGCCGAAGCCATGCGGCGCATCCTCGTGGATCGCGCGCGCCAGAGAGCCGCCGAGAAGCGCGGGGGCAACCCCCACCGCACCGAGTTGTCGGATTCCAAGGTCCCGGTGTTCGTCGAGGATGACCAACTGCTGTCGGTCAATGAGGCGCTGGATGAACTCGCCCGGCGCGATCCCCTGTCGGCGGAGCTGATCACGCTGCGCTATTTCGCCGGGCTGAGCATGGCGGAGGCGGCGGGGTCGCTGGGGTTGCCGTTGCGCACCGCCGAGCGACTGTGGACCTTCGCCAAGGCGTGGTTACGCCAGGAGATTCAGGCCGGCGGCCGCTAAAATACTTGGCGGGAATGGTTCGGGAATTCCGCTTTTCCACCGGAAGCCCATTTATGGACGTGAATGCAGGTCCGTCGTTGGCCCGAGAGCGAGAGATTTTCCTCGCGGCTCTGGAAAGGCCGTCTCCCGGCGAGCGGTCGGCGTTTCTAGACACAGCTTGCGGAGACGATGCGGCCTTGCGCGCCCGTTTGGAGTCGCTCCTGCGGCACCATGCGGAGGGTGATTTCCTGGAGGACCCGGCGGCCGAGTTGAAGCGGATGCCGCCGGCCGATCCCTCGGTTGGGGATGGCGTCGGGACGGTGATTGGCCGCTACAAGCTGCGCGAGAAAATCGGCGAGGGCGGCTGCGGGGTCGTCTATGTGGCCGAACAGGAGGAACCCGTCCGCCGGAAGGTCGCCCTGAAGGTCATCAAACTGGGCATGGACACCAAGAACGTCATCGCGCGCTTCGAGGCGGAACGCCAGGCGCTGGCCATGATGGACCATCCCAACATCGCCAAGGTTCTCGACGGGGGGGCGACCGAGACGGGCCGGCCCTACTTCGTCATGGAACTGGTGCGCGGCATCAAGATCACCGACTACTGCGACCAGAATCAACTCTCGACGCCGGAGCGGCTGGAACTGTTCATCAAAGTCTGCCAGGCCGTCCAACACGCGCACCAAAAGGGGATCATCCACCGCGACCTCAAGCCCTCGAACATCCTGGTCACCGTCAATGATGGCGCGGCGGTTCCCAAGGTGATTGACTTTGGCATCGCCAAAGCGACCGAGGGAAAACTGACGGACCTGACGGTCTATACCGACCTACGCCAGTTCATCGGGACACCAGCCTACATGAGTCCGGAGCAAGCGACGATGACGAGCCTGGACATGGACACGCGCAGCGACATCTACAGCCTGGGCGTCCTGCTCTACGAGCTTTTGACCGGCCACACGCCTTTCGACCAGAAGGACCTGCTCCAGGCCGGCTTGGACGAGATGCGCCAGATCATTCGCGAAAAGGAGCCCGCGCGCCCTTCGACGCGGTTGAGCACGATGCTCGAAGGCGAGTTGACCACCACCGCCAAACATCGCGCGTCCGAGCCGCCCAGACTCCTCCATCAGGTGCGTGGGGACCTGGACTGGATCGTGATGAAGTGCGTCGAGAAGGACCGCGTCCGGCGCTACGACACCGCGAACGGGCTGGCGACGGACTTGCAGCGGCATCTGGACAACGAACCGGTCGCAGCCCGGCCTCCGAGCACGGCTTACAGACTCCACAAGGCGTGGCGACGCAATAAGGTGGTGTTTACGGCGGTGGTGGTGGTGGTGGTGGCATTGGTGGTTGGCACTGGCGTCAGCACCTGGCAGGCGGTGGTGGCAACACGGGCCAGGACCGAGGCGCTCCAGGCCAGGACCGAGGCGCTCAAAGCCAAGACCAAAGCTCTTACGGCGCAGATGGACGCGGAACGGGCTCAGGGAAATGAGAAAACGATACGGATCGAGGCCGAACACCGACTCTATGTGGCCAACATGAACATGGCCCAACAGGTTTGGGAGGAGGACAACTTCGGCCGGCTTCGGCAATTGCTGGAGGACACCCAAGATTCTCCGTATCGGGGCTTTGAGTGGTATTATTGGCAAGGGAAAACTCACTTGGCCTGGAAGACGCTCCGAGGCCACCTGAATGCAGTATCATCCGTGGCCGTCTCCCCGGACGGGCAGAGGATTGTGACTGGCAGTTGGGACGACACGGCCAAGGTGTGGGATGCGGCTAGCGGCAAGGACCTGCTTACGCTCAAAGGGCACATTGATTGGGTGCGTTCTGTGGCCTTTTCCCCGGACGGCCGGCGAATTGCCACTGGTAGTGATGATCGGACGGCCAAGGTGTGGGATGCGGCCAGCGGGAGTGAAATGCTCACGCTCAAGGGGCACACTGACCGGGTGTTGTGGCGGCCCGGGGTTTCTCGTGGGCGTTGAGGGCTGACGTTTCTTTCTTGGAGGGGTGAGGAGGTCTCGTGTTCGCGCAGACAATCTGGCTTGATGTGTCGGAGATAATGGGGTTCTC
>Ga0181536_10008145_pt1 | contig 10149 bp, 9 predicted proteins | sample PEATcosm2014_Bin_41_FD_121105 | JGI IMG/M metagenome (GOLD analysis project Ga0181536, IMG submission 121105) | Peatland microbial communities from MTU Mesocosm Facility, Houghton, MI, USA - PEATcosm2014_Bin17_60_metaG | ecosystem: Environmental > Terrestrial > Soil > Wetlands > Peat | place...
CTGGACCCAGTCGAAAAACCGGTGGATGCGCCGGGCATCAGCCGTTTCTCTCATTGTCCCTGCTAAACACGGGAAGTTCCTCAAAGAGTCCATTGAAATTGCCGACCTGCTGCTAACCGATACAGACGACATGGTACAGAAAGGGTACGGATGGTTACTGAAGGAGGCAAGCCGGAAGCACACTGACGAGGTATTTGCCTATGTTATGAAAAACAAGAGGCAGATGCCCCGGACGGCGCTGCGGTACGCGATTGAGCTGATGCCAAAGGAGCTGAAGGCAGAAGCCATGAAGAAGAGTTGGTAATTTCGGTTTTTTTCCCCATAGAACTTACTTTCTTTTGCGAACTATAATCGCGCTAACGCCAGCGACCGCGCTAAGTCGCTGATGGATGCATAGAGCGAAAGCGAATAGCGGGCGCTGTACAGAAGGCGACATTGTTAAGAAACCATGCAGTCCAGACTGTTCAAAGGACTCTATCTGGCGGGCGAGGTTTTGGATGTGGACGGGGATACGGGGGGCTATAATCTGCAAGCGGCATTTTCTACAGGAATGCTGGCTGCTAGGAGCATCAAGAGCGATTTTGACAGAATTATCGGCTAACAAAGTGTTTTAGGTGGCGTAATACTTTTCTTGTGTAATACTAATAATCCGGTATGTCTGCAGAAACAGAAGCAGTAAAAACTGTTGCCGGACTTATGGCGCTGGCAGCACGGACCGCACCGAAAGCCGTAGGACTCGATTCAATCACTGTTGAGATCGTCACGGGCAAAGACCAGGAGAAGATCGCCGAGAAGATGATCCAAATCGCTGCCGAAACCGATATGGACTTTTTTCGGATCAACGGTGAACAGGTCAAAGTCAGTGATGCAACGTTCCTCATCGGAGTAAGCGGCGAGAAGCCACTCGGACTGAACTGTGGTGGATGCGGGTACGCAAGCTGCAAGGATATGGAAATAGCCGGTGCAGCTGCAAAGGCCAATAAAACGGATTACAAAGGTCCGAACTGCGTGTTCAAGGTTACTGATCTTGGCATTGCTGTAGGGTCAGCGGTGAAAACTGCGAGCATCCATAACGTGGACAATCGTGTCATGTATACCGCCGGCGTTGCCGCAATGAAACTCGGGATGTTCAAAGGATGCAGTATGGTGTGTGGGATTCCCCTGAAAGCCTCGGGGAAAAACATCTACTTTGCTGCTGCGATCAAGCATTAAACACGATCTGGCTCTCCCCCTTTCTTAGGGCCTCAGAGTTCTGTTCAGGGCACCGAGCGCTAGCGCCTCGAGGAGCGTTACGGGAGTACCTAATCGTGCAGTAGTTTATGCACAAAGCTCTAAGTCTCGCCAGTGTCGCATGTATGTGTCGTAGACGTCCTCGGGAAGGGGGTGCTTAAAATGTTCCCAGTCAACGCCAGTCATCCCATGCGCCAAGACATATTTGCGGTTTGTCGCATCCCAGCCGATTATATCTCCAAATTGTTCAGCGAACTTGCGGAAGTCACTTAACCACATATGTGCCTTGCTTGAGTCACGAACACGCGGAAGCGGGATTCTCTGTCGTTCTATCCAGATTGTGCTCGGTCGTAACCCTGTATACGAAGCAATGAGCGTAAAAGCCCGGTAATTGCGTATCTTTGCTGGATCGGTGCCACCTTCTTCCGCAGCGGAGATGCGCTCAAAAACTGCGCCAATGTCTTCGCGAGTGATAATCCTCTCTGTAAGAGCCTTTTTGACTTTCTTAGTCTTCGGTCGTTCAAGGAAGAGTTTGAAGGACACGTATCGTGGATCGACGTTCGTTTGGGCCAAGAAATTGAGATGAGATATCCGGTCACTTTTTCTTTAAAGTGGCGCAGTGTCCCACAATATATAACAGCTCGGTTGATGCTGACGGCGCCGCGGGAGTCTAAGGAGGCGTTTTATCCGGAACAACTTCTGTACCCTTGCGCCCGAGCGTTGAAGCGCTAATGACGTGAAAGCGTTCATGCGGGGCGTTGCGGAGGGGGCTTATCGTGTGCCAGATCGGTGACAAATCTGTAGTGGTGCGGTTTGTAACATCAGATTCGTGGCAAGGATCGTGAGTGTGATTTTGCAAAGAGGCGACTTAGAATTGAACCCTCGAAGTCTTCTTAGGTCCAAAACTTCGCTAATAAAACACGGTGATTTGTCAGCTGCGTGCGTGAGACAAACAACTCCAAAAAGAATAACGGGCACAGAAGGCCCCCAAAGTCTGCTAAATCGACGTTCTTTGTCGACTGGCCGTTATTTCATCGAATCTGGCCAAGAGCTTGGCCGTGTTCTTAGTCGATTGGTGGAAGAATGACGAAAGAGGGATCTCGACAGGACATGCGTCCTCGCACTGACCACAGTCCACGCAGTCGGCAGCCATGTGTGCCGCCCGTGTATACTGCGGCTTCGGCGAAGGAAGCATACCACTCTCGACCCAGCGTGGCTCACGGCTCTCGAGCTTGCAGTCATCGCACGTGCACACAGGACACGCCTTCCAACAGCCTCCGCATTTTATACATTTCGCGAACTGCTCGAGCCAGAACTCCTCGCGCTCCTTGCCGCTCAGGAAGTCACGCGCCTGCCACTTGACCCCAAGCTTAAGCATCTTCTTTTCGATGTTCGCTCGGACCTCAACCCCCTTCGGAGTCGGATCCTTCGTCCTCAGTGCACCGGCCTTGACGGCGTCCTCGAGCAGTTGCGCCCCAGCCGTAGAGCAGACCTCGACAAACGCTGCCTTTCCCGCGTCAGGACCGATGACTCCCCAGTTCCCGAACGCAAGGTCCATCGTTCGCGGGATTTTCTCCTCACAACGGCGGCAGTTCGCCCGTCGGCCGTACCCCTGCTCTTCAAGATCGTCGATCTTGAACTCCTTGCGCTCGTGATCCTTCGTCTCTATGATGAAGTTCCCCTTGACAATCTCGCACTTGACGACGTCCATCGGATCGGTTTCGTAGAACTTCTGGATCATTTCCTGGGCCTGCATCGGAGGGAAGGTCCCCCCGCAGTTGAGCCCAATACGGACGAGGTTGTTAGCGCTCAATGCTTCTTTTCGTATCTGCACTTGCATAGCGAGCGCATCACACCCCACGCCAACAACGGCGAGCTTCATGTCCTGAGCGCCGTAGAGGTACTTGAAAAGTACGTTTGACTGAATGACCGGAGCGCAGTGCAGCGACCCCGATAGCTCAGTAATCCTCGCCGGATCGGTAATGAGCGTCGGCACGCCGTCATAGATGTCCGCCCCGCGTTTCATCGCGAGCACGCCCTCGACAACCTTGTTCTCAAGCAGGTACTTCAGCGTCGCGGTAACGGCGCCGCCACACTCACCTTTCTGCTGAATGGCAATGTCGGCCGCTTGCGCGTAGAACATATCCCCTACTTTAACCATTTTTGTGTACCTCCTCACGCCTTCTCAAGCGCCGCTTTTTCAAGCGCCACAGCGCAGTACTTCAGCTCTGGCATCTTTGACATCGGGTCCAGTGCTGTGTTCGTCAGCATGTTCGCTGGGCCTTCGCTGAAGTGGAAACTCATGTATAGCACGCCTTTAGGCATATCGCTCGTTACGCGTGCCAGCGTTTCAGCCTCACCGCGGCGACTTCGAAGCCTTACGCGGTCACCTTGTTGTATGCCATGCTCTTTCGCATCTTCAACACTGATCTCAACATACCCAGTTGGGACTTCACGGTCAAGCGTTGGCGATCGCCTCGTCATGGTTCCGGTGTGGTAGTGGAACAAGACCCTGCCCGTCATGAGTTCAAACGGGTACTCGGCATCGGGCAGCTCCGCAGGTAGTCTGTCTTCAATGCCAAAGAAGTGCCCTAGCCCGTCGGGCAACGCGAATCTCTCTGTGTGGAGAATCGGCGTTCCGGGATGTTCTACCGTTGGACACGGCCATATGAGGGCTTCGGGTTGCTCGAGCCGCTCATAAGATATCCCTGCGTACGAAGGCGTCACCTTTCGCATGTCGTCAAAAACGTCTTCGACACTTGTGAACTCAAAGCCGTCTAAGCCGAGTTTGTGAGCGAGATCCGTTAAAATTTCCGAGTCAGCTTTAGCCTCGCCTGGCGGATTAACTGCCTTTCTTATCCGCTGCACACGGCGTTCACCACTGGTAAACGTGCCGTCCTTTTCCGCGAAGCACGCGCCCGGGAGTACGATATCGGCGAGTTTCGTCGTCTCTGTCGGGAAGATGTCCAACATCACAAGAAAATCGAGTTTCTCAAGTTGCCTGCGGACGTGGTTGGAATCTGGGAATGACATCATCGGGTTTTCACCCATGATGACCATAGCCTTTATCTCGTCGCCGCATGCGTCTATTTGCTCGGTCAGGGTTAACCCATATTCGGCAGGAAGTCCCTCGACGCCCCACGCCTTCTCCATCTTCTCGCGATTCTGAGGAACTTCGCATTTCTGATAGCCGGAGTACATGTTCGGATAAGCCCCCATGTCGCAGGCGCCCTGAACGTTGTTTTGACCTCTGAGCGGATTGACGCCAACCCCAGGTCTTCCGATGTTTCCGGTCAACATCGCAAGATTCCCGAGCGACATAACGTTATGCGTCCCAGTTGTTTGCTCGGTAATGCCGAGGCAGTAGATGATTACCGCATTTTTAGCGGTTGCGTATTTCCGCGCCACTTCTTTCACTAACTCAGTAGGCACTCCTGTCCGAGCTTTTACGTCTGCGTACTTCTGAACCGTCGCCTTTAGGTCTTCGAATCCCTTCGTCCGATTTGCGATGAAGTCCCTATCGTGCAAGTCTTGCGCAATAATCCAATACATCATTGAATTAAGCAAGGCAATTTGAGAGGAGGGCTTGTAACGCACGTATGTATCCGCCTGCTTCGCCGTCATTGAGTACCGTGGATCGCAGACGATTAGGTGCGCCCCCTTTTCTTTGGCCTGGATGATCCTTCGCGCGGCGAGCGGATGCGCTTCTAACGCATTTGAGCCGATCATGAAGATGCAATCCGCGTTCAGAGCGTCTGCAAATCCATTTGTTGCTGCGCCCGAACCGAAGGACAACGAGAGTCCTGCAACGGATGGACCGTGACAAATGCGCGCGCAATTATCGACATAGTTGGTCTTGAATCCGACCCGCGCCAGTTTTTGCATCTCGTAGCATTCTTCGTTCGTGGTTCTGCACGACACCTGAAACGCGACTGAGTTCTGGCCGTTTGCTTCGTGAATTGTCTTTAATCGCGAAGCAACAAGATCGAGCGCTTCGTCCCAGGTAGCCTTAACAAACGCGCCATCTTTCTTGATCAACGGATTCGTGAGCCTATTCTCATCGTGCACGAATTCCCAACACGAGAGGCCTTTAGGACAGAGTTTTCCCTCATTCACGGGAGTTCTCTTCCACGGCTCAACTCCGACCAGCTCGCCGTCCCTAACTACCAGGTTAAGTCCGCAGCCGACTCCACAGTAGGGACACGTTGTCGGCACGAATTTTATTTCCACGCGTTATTCCTCTAAATTCAATCTGATTCAAACCTAAAGAGCAGCGACAGAAGCTAATGAATAGGTAAATATTTTGCGCCAAACTATAAATTCGCTATGACCTAATCAAAATAACGTGCTAGGAGCCACGAACTGGCGAAAGGAATACGCAGCGAGGCCGGCCAGTGGCAGGCACGAGCGGACCTTAACCGCCTTAGGTAATTATTCGAGGGATTGCTAAATAGTTCAGTACACTTTTCGTTATATTTGCACTCGGCGACGAACCCGAGATCAAGAAAAATTAACGGGCCTCCTGAGAAGCTTCAGTTCCCTTCAGCATTCGACGAATAGGCTGTGGGGGCACGTCTAGGCGACGGGGTGGAGTCTATGCACAGCGTTAAGCCCAAAGACGAGCACCCAAGTGACCTCAGCAGCAGGGATACTCACAAACGCGATGCCAATCGAAGCGAGGAATACAACAGGAGGGACTGCGTTCCTGAGTGTGGTTGAACGGATATGCTGAGGGGTCAGCATCTCTGCCACAAGCCGGCGATTGTGCGAGGCGTATAACCAGAGCAAACTCAAAAGCAGACCTGTGATCGCAAGCGTCGCTGCATAGAGGATCACAGCAACCAGCTGGCCGCCGTATGCGCCGAGCACGCTCGTGGGAAACGGTATCAGTGCGACGAAAAGCAGGAAGAAAATATTGAGCCATGCGAGCCTCATGTCGTAGCGTTCGATATAGTGAAAAGTGCGCTGATGCGCCATCCAGTAGGCACCTATCACCAGAAAACTGAGCGTGTAGCTGAAGAACTTGGGCACCGTGGCAAGTAGTGCCGAACTCAATCCAGTCGCGACATAGCCCGGTTGTGTCGCTGGGAGCGCAACATTCAGCACGAGGAGCGTGATCGCTATCGCAAAGACCCCGTCGCTGAAAAAAATGAGTCGATCTAAGGCTCTGCGCTCATGGTAAGATACCTGTGCCGGCGGAGCTAACATCTCCTTTTTGTTGGAAATTTTGACCACCTGCGATCAAGCCATCCTTAAGGTTCTACGTGCCTCGGAATATATGTAGCATTGTGACTGCGTTCAGTACCATGACATCCCAATACTAAGCAGAGTACATTGAATTCCCGCCCCTTCTTAAGCTTCTCCTACTCGCTAGCCGCCACTCTGTCCATCACTCCTGTTCTCGCGTGAAGACGGGCCTCTTGGACGACTAAGTCAATTCCCAAAACCCCAGGACAAAGATGAGCCGGGAATCCAGCCTCCTGTGAACCACCAGACAAGAATAAGCAACGCACTTACCGCGATATAAATACTGACGCGGTTAGCGAACCCCACTTTTTCCTCCGCCAGTTTCCCGCTTGTCTCATCAGTTCTTCATCGTTTGTGAACATTTCACCTCCCACAGTCGACAACGATAGCACTGCCACCACCGCTCTTGAAACTAATGAGGCACATACTCTTTTGGATGAACTTGCCCTATCTCGCGGTTGTTTGCTGGTTGTGCTGATCATCAGCCACGATTCTCGTTTCGGATTGCAAAAAAAATCAGTGAGCTCGGCCGGATTCGAACCGGCGACCTCCGCCGTGTAAATACGCGGGTCGATCGGCGCTTGTTTCGGCCTTGTCAGATTGCCGCGAAACTGCAAGAAGGGCAAGCGCCCCTTCGTGAACAGTTTGATAGATTCGTGTTGACAGCCCTGCAAGCTTTGAGAACGTGTGGGGTAGTCGAATCGTTGGGTAGCTGTAAGCGGCTTTTGCGCGGTGGAGCGAGATTTTGCAGTGGTGAATCTCGAACAACTGGCGATTTGATATCGCCACATCGGGATGGAGATACGGGTAATGCTCGGCGACTAACATAGTACGTGCATAGCGGCGCTGCACCCTTAATCATTATCATTCAAGTTTCGCGACTAATCATAAATTTCACGAAAGCACCCAGTCAGCCTAAAACGCTACTGCTTGACGCATGACGCTCAAGCGCGTTTGCCGTAAAGGTTGGCAGCGGTTCAAATACTGGCTGCGCAGCACCCCAAAGAAGAGAAGCCCACCAAGAAAGAGGGGCACCAGTCAAGCGGCTGTAACGAAGGCGGTGGAAAAGGGAAGGGCGATCGAACAGACGTCCGATCGTTCGAACGTATTCATTTTTTGACCATTTCATAGTTTGAACACCAAGCACAGTTTCTACGGTCACACGCAAACCGGAGCTTTTATCGTATCTTATGAATACAAAAAGTCCTGTTTAGTCGTTTTAACGGGCCCGCTGGGATTTCCTCTTTGTCAGGATATTCAAAATGCGTCGTCAAAAAACAAATGTAACCCAAAGGCACCCGATTGCATCCGATGTTCAAACAACGCTCAGGAGGACAGTCGCGCCGGCCGCAACACCTTCGACAGCGATTGCTCTTCGTGAGGTGTCCAAATACAGCCAATACGGCTATGGAAACTGGAATTATGGTTCAGGTCTCCCCTACGAGAGGCGGCTGGATATTATGCCGGCTACGTACAATAGTTCAGCGGTTACTAAAAAAACAAAACTTTTGAGTTTCTTTACCATCTCAGACATCCATATCACCGACAAAGAATCGCCCAATCAGTTGATCTATCTTCAACGCCTGCACCCCACACCGATTGGGGCCGCTCTACATTCAGGGATTATGCCATATACAACGCATGTACTCGATGCCGCCGTCCAGACGGTCAACGCCCTGCACAAACAGAACCCGATTGATTTCGGCCTCTCTCTCGGCGACGCCTGCAATAGCACTCAATACGACGAACTCAGGTGGTTTATCGATGTCCTGGACGGCAAGATGATTACTCCCAGCTCCGGCGCCCATCTCGGAGCCGATACCATCGATTATCAGAAACCTTATACAGCGGCAGGGCTGGATAAGGCAATTCCCTGGTATCAGACGCTCGGCAACCACGATCATTTCTGGATCGGTTCAATCCCTGTGGACTATAGCCTGCGGGAGGACCTTCGGCAGTCCTACATCACCGATGAAGTCTTCGCCACTGCAGATGTCCTCAGCGACCCCAGAAAAATTAACAGCCGTGATTACTATATGGGCGTGCTCGATGGCTCGACTCCTTACGGTGACCTTATCAAGGCAGGACCCGTCGGAAATTTCAGCAGCGCTCCGAAGGTGGTAGCCGATCCCGATCGCCGTTCACTTAGGAGAACGGAGTGGATGAATGAATTTTTTGAAACGTCATCAAGTCCAGTCGGTCACGGTTTCAACTTGTCCGACGCCAATAATGGATTTGCCTGTTACAGTTTCGTGCCGAAGTCAACAGTCCCGATCAAGGTAATCGTGCTCGACGATACCCAAAAGGAAGACGACGGCTCCGCCGACATCCACGGTCATGGCTTTCTGGACCAGGCGCGTTGGGCCTGGCTTAAAAAAGAACTTGCAGATGGCGACGCGGCAGGACAGCTCATGATCATCGCTGCGCACGTACCGATCGACGTCGAAGTAACTGCGCCTAATTCCGAAATGGGTTGGTGGCTCAATCCTCAAAATGCCGTAACCCTGCCGAATCTGATTGCGGAACTTCAAAGCCATCCGAACTTGATCATGTGGGTGTCTGGGCATCGTCATTTGAATACCGTTAAAGCCTTTATATCGCCTGATCCGGTCAATGCTCCGGAAAAAGGCTTTTGGCAGGTTGAAACGCCGTCGCTCCGGGATTCCCCGCAGCAGTTCCGGACTTTTGAGATTTACCTCAACAGCGACGATACCATTTCCATCGTGACGACCGACGTTGACCCGGCAGTCAAAGAAGGTACGCCCGCGGCGACATCGCGCAAATCTGCCATTGCGACAGCGCAGATCGTCAGGGCGTGGGATTTCACAACTAAGCATAATCCGACGAACGATCCAACCATCAAGCCCATGCCTACGGGTTCATACAACGCAGAACTGGTGAAACAGTTGAGCCCTGAAATGCGGGCCAAGATGCGGAACTATTGAAAACCGATAAGCAGGTAAAAGAAAAAATAGAGCCACTGTCGTCTTTTTCGCCTACGGCGACACATAACTGCTCGTAGATCGTTAGCGAGCACTGAATTTGCAGCACAACGCCCGGTGCATCACCCGTTCCTGTCGGGAGCCTGCAAGTGTCGAGCGGAGGCACATTGTGGCAGCCCTTGACCACGGACGCGGCGAGATACGCAGCTCAGGTATGTGGTAATGTACGGGGCGGTCTACAGCTACTGCCTCGGCAAGGCTCACCGCCTTGAAGGATCGTATTTGCGAACGTTTGCGCTTGAGCTAAAAGAACAGCTTGCCCAAACCATCGCTGCGTTTGTCACATTGATTCTAGCAGAGCCGCGTGGGCGCCTAGACGCAGAAAGTGCTGCGGAGCCACCTCTCCGCTAGATCATTGACGTGCTGCAGCAGGTGATGTGCACACACGACGCAGAGAAGCTGGCGATTTCTGTGCTGGAAATCTACAAGGGGGAGAGTTAGCCGAAGGGCGATCACCAGACTGAGATTCGCCGCGTAAAATAGAAAGATATATAGTGATGGAGTAAGCTGCCCATAACAATAACCAGTGACAGTTGAGTGAGCCTAATGCGCATCGAGAATCGTCCTCTCCTCGGGATCCTCCTTTTTGTAGGTGCGGCGCAGTTCATTCTCATCGTAAACATCGCCGAAGCGCTGTATCCCGGGTATAGCGTGGCGACCAACGCCATAA
>Ga0181536_10008146_pt1 | contig 10148 bp, 11 predicted proteins | sample PEATcosm2014_Bin_41_FD_121105 | JGI IMG/M metagenome (GOLD analysis project Ga0181536, IMG submission 121105) | Peatland microbial communities from MTU Mesocosm Facility, Houghton, MI, USA - PEATcosm2014_Bin17_60_metaG | ecosystem: Environmental > Terrestrial > Soil > Wetlands > Peat | place...
ATGGCGGCTTTCGGCGGCGCATGGGCGATGCCGCTATCGCGCAGCAGGATCTCGGCGGCGTGCAATTTGCGGCCGTCGCCGTGGATAGCGAGACCGGAGTCGTGCGCGTCGAGCGCGTCGTCGCGGTGCAAGACTGCGGTCGACCGATCAACCCGCGCCAAATCGAGAGCCAGGTGCAGGGCGGGGTGCTCATGGGCATGTCCTTTGCCCTATTTGAGGAGCGCATCCTGGATCGGCGCTCGGGGCGCATGCTGAACGCCGACCTCGAGCATTACAAGATCGCCGGTAGCGGCGAGGCTCCGCAGATCGACGTCGTGGTGCTCGAGGACTATCGGGCGATGAGCGCGACCGATGCCTATGGAATCGCCGAGCCTTCGAATATTGCGACGGCTCCCGCGATCGGCAACGCGGTCTACAACGCGATCGGCGTGCGCGTCCGATCGCTGCCGATGACGCCGGCCGCGATCCTCGCGGCGCTCGGGCGAGTGCCGAAGGCGCAGAACGCATGAACCGCTTTTCGTGGCTGGGTGCTCGATCGGTGGCCGAAGCCGCGGCAGCGGCATCCACGACGACCGCCGCGGCAATGTCGACGGCGGACGGCGCGATCGTCGCTGAGGGCTCGCTCATCAAGGCGGGTGGAATCGACGTGCTCGACTTGTTGAAGGAAGGATTGATGGCCCCCGCGACACTCGTCAGTCTCTCGAGCGTCGCGGAGCTCGACGCCATCGCCGAGGAAACGGGCGGCGCCATTCGCATCGGTTCGATGATCACGCTCGCCAGGATCGCGGGCCATCCGCTGATTCGAGAGCGCTACGCTGCGCTCGCCGAGGTCGCGGGGAGTTCCGCGAGCCCGCAGATCCGAAACGTGGCGACCATCGGCGGGAACCTGCTGCAGCGGCCCCGTTGCTGGTATTTCCGCTCGTCGCAGTACCACTGCTTGAGGAAGGGAGGGGACCGCTGCTTCGCGCTCTCCGGCGACAATCGATATCACGCAATCTTCAACAACCGGCCCTGCGCGATTGTCCACCCGTCCAGCGCGGCAACGGTGCTCGTGGCGCTAGGAGCAGAGGTCGAGCTGGTCAACGCGGACGGGAACCGACGGCGTTTGCACCTCGAGGAATTCCTCGTGCCGCCGTCGGGAGACATCAGGCGCGAGAATCAGATCAAGCCGCGCGAGGTCCTCACAGGCGTGCACCTGCCGCGGCCGGGAGCCGATGTACATACGGCTTATCTGCGGCTCGGCGAAAAAACCGCTTTCGACTGGCCGCTGGCCGACGTCGCAGCGACGCTCGAGCGCTCGCCGGGTGGACATTGCCGGCGCGCGATCGTCGTACTGGGTGCCGCGGCACCTGCGCCGTACCGCACGGTCAGCGCTGAAAAAGCGCTTGCCGGCCGGAAGGTCAACGAGGATGCGGCGAGCGCCGCAGCTCACGCAGCCATCGAGGACGCCACGCCGCTTTCCGGCAATGCTTACAAGCTGCCGTTATTCGAAACGCTGATCATGCGGGCGATTCTCGCCGCAGCCGGCCAATGAGGCCTTCCGCGGCATCCGTGGTGCGAATGGCGCGATGACTGAATTTGGCGAGCGGCTATTCGCCGCAGGACATCCTGGTGCGCAGCCCCAGGCCGACTATCACCCCATCCGGCGGTCGTGAGCTACGAACGGCTCAACGACGGGGTGGCGCTGCGTATCTCCCCAGGCCGCACGTAGAGCTGCGACGTCGATGGCAACTACGACTCCATCCCGGGCCATCCTCTCCAGCGTGGCGGCGGCGCGGGCCAAAGCGGCGGCGGCGACGTTGGCGGCTGCGCCCCTGATTGCGTGGGCGTGTGCCGCGACTGCCGCAGTCTCCGCACGCGTTACGGCCGCCAGCAGGGAGACTACCTCGTCATCGAGCGTGTTGACGAAGACGCCCAGCAGCTCGCCGAGAACCTCATCTCTCGATGCGCAAGAGCATCCGCTGGCTGTCAATGTCGCCGACCTTCAACGCTATGACTTCGCTCACGCGAAGCCCCGCGCCATACGCGACCGACAGGGCCGTGTGATGCTTGAGCGTGCGGGCGCTCTCGATCAGGCGGCTTGCCTCCTCGCGGCTTAAGACCACCGGCAGCGTGCGGGCCACGCGAACGTGGCTCATCTTGCTCATCAGTTCGGGACGCCTCAGCGTCACCTCAAAAAGGAACGTCAGTCACGTGATCGTGGCGTTGAGCGTAATCGGCGAGACGCCCCGATCCACGCAGTGCAGCTGGTACCGGCGCAGATCCTCATCCGTGGCCGTGTCGGGCGAGCGACCCCAAAGTATCCGGCGAAGTGCCGCAGCACGTCACGTATCATCTCGAGACCGGCTTGGTGCCGCCGCACTATCGAGAGGCGCTGGCGACAAGGCTGATCAAGCATGGCATCAAGGCCAATCGCAATACCTTCGAGGTTGCAGCCGCCTTCTCGAACCAGCAAGGCCTAACACCGCGCGTCGTGAAGATCGACGAGATCTTCGCGCCGAGCGCAATGAGTTCGTAGAGGTGCATTCCGAAGCATTCGCCGATGGGATCGACAGCTGCCTGCGACTCTTGGGTTATCGGCGCGGAGTTTCCTATCGGTTTACACGTGCAGTATGGCGCTGTTCATTCGTGCACGTATCTTGTCAGTCGCCGCGGGTTGATCGATGTCGCCAGCCATGAAACGCGACCAGCGGTTATCGCTCGAAACCGCGCGGCCGAGCATCGCCAGCTCCATCAGATAGGCCGCCATGTGCTCGATGAACCATTGGAAGTTACCCGCGCGGACGGAGGCGAGCTCGGCATCTGGGGCGCCGTTTAGGTAGTCGATGGCATACGGTACCCCTTCGCGCACCGCGAACTCAATTGAATTGCATTCGTAGCCAAGCGAATTCACGATCGCCAGACAGTAACTGTTCAGGCGCTCGCAGACTTTAGGGCTCGGTGCGTACTCAACCTCATATCGGCGCTCATGCGGATTGCGCGGCTCGTACGGCATGATGCGCACGTATCGTTGGCCGATCACGTAACAGCGGTAGTACTCGCTGAACTCGATAGCCTCCTGCAGCAACATCGCCATGGACCCGGTCTGCTCGTAGATCTCAAAGAATTCCCGCTCGTCCTCGATACGATAAACGTGTTTCCCGCCCATTCCGACGTTGGGCTTGAGGTAGGCCGGGAAGCCAACATAATCGAAGGCGGCGCGCCAGTCGATTGGATAAACCAAATTGCGCATCGACGCACTCGAAGTGCCGGGCGGGTGGGTCTTGGTTGGAAACACGACTGTCCGCGGCACCGGGATGGCCATTCGTTGCGCCAGCGCATAGCTAAAGAACTTATCGTCGTCGATTGTCCAGAAGGGGTTATTAACGACACGTGTGCCCGACAGCATCGCGTTCTGTAGTACCGAGCGGAAAAATGGAACGTCGTGCGAGATACGATCGAGGATCACGTCATAGCGCGACCACTCGGCCATCTTGACCGCTCCGACCAGGACGCTTTCGGCCCGCATCTCCCCGCCGCCGCATGCGTTGATGTGCTCGACGAGCGCGGGCGGGAATGTCTGCTCCTCGCCGAATAGCACGCCGATCAGCTTCATTACATGCGCCCCTTCATCGTGCAGCCCCGAGCAAGAATGCCAACGGGACATGCAACCGCTCGCGCCAAGCGCGCTCGGAATGCTCGGCTCCCGGGAAAACGCGGGTGATCCAGTCCTTTCCCTCGGTATACCCCAGTCGCCGCATAGCATCGTCCATGCGGGCCTGATAGGGAGGATACTTCGCATCGAGGGTCTCGGTCCCATGATCGAAGTAGAACCGATGCGCGCCCGGCCTTGGCAGCGCGCCGGAGAAATAGGCGACGAGCACGCCGTGGGCTGCCGGCCAGTGGGTCGAGACACAGCCTGCCCCGGCGAACACCGATGGCCGGGCCGTGACGGCGTAGAGCGAGATTAATGCGCCACGACTTGATCCCAGCGCAAATGTGTCCTCGCGCGCCGGAGAGGTCCGGTAGGTCGCATCGACGAAAGGCTTTACCTCTTCGGCCATAAACCGAAGGTAATCGTCCGCCACTGGGTTATTGGCAAAGGCCGTACCCGCCTGCCCTATCTCCGTGTGGACCGCGGTCTTCGGGAGATATTCCGTGCCCCTGTGGCGGGTGTTCCATATGCCTACAACGATCACCGGTCGGATCTCGCCGTTCTCGATTATTCCCGATACGACCTCGGCCACGCCCCAGGTTACTCCCCCAAAAGACACCGCCGGGTCGAATAAATTCTGGCCATCCTGCATATACAGCACCGGGAAGCGCCGGTTAGGCTCTGCCGCATAGGCCCGCGGGAGCCATACCTCAACGGTACGCGCTCCGACATAGCGCGAGCCGAAATCCGGATGCCGCCTAATTTCCCCGACATTCGAAATTCCATTGTTTAGTGTCATTCTTGGCGCCAAGGTCATAGACAGATAGAAAGAATGAACGCTCTTTATTTTGATCAACTCGTAATAGCTGAACACCCAGCGATTGCCCCACAATATTTTGGATTAAATCGCATCACCCAAGAGGGAGTCTATTCGGGCGTTTACGTACGGGGACGAGGATTCCACATATGTCAGTCTGATGTTGGCGCTGCAGCTTAGGAACCGCTCGGGCGGCGACGCTTCCAATGCAGAACTTTCAGTAATGGATGGCTTCTCCGGTGGCCGGAAGATCAGCGATTTTCCCGGGCGCATAACGGTGGCTTACATAAAAAAGTGAATGCGGTAATCGATGAGGAAGGCGTGGTCCGATTGGTTTACCGTACTCGTACGCGGAACTCCGGTGCGCGCGCCGAGCGATAACGGTTGGACCCAGGCGGCTGGCAGAAAAAGAAGGCCAAACGCGAGAAGCAGCGCCAGCTGATCCTGGCGACGCTGACAGCCGCAGGGCGTGAACGTGTGGGCGCGGTGCTGCCGGCGGCTCATCTGCCACAGACGCTCGCGGACGTCGCGCGCTATTGCGCCGGCTCGCTGCCATCCCGATGGAACTACGCACGATCGGTTGAGTGATCTTAGCGCGCAGTCGTTGGCTCGATGCAACGCCACCGCAAAACGCGCCGCATGCCCTGGGGTGAAATTTGGCAGCAACGGGTCGTCGTCGTGCCTTAAAAAACTCGGACTATGACCGATTGCGCTTTGCGAGGTTTTCTTGGTTCCTCTTTCAAAAAGAACGAATCTTTCCTGTTCCTTTTCAGCGACGATTGCGAGCGTCTGCAATCACGCGTCGGTTCAAGCCAGCTCTTTGGCGGCGTTTTGTCCAGCGATGCGACCGAACGCGAGTATCTCTGCAATATTACCTCCGCGGGGCCGTTCTATGCCACCGAAGTGTGGCCGTGTGGTCCCAACACCCAGGGCGGACCCAGATTCGACCCTCAGGGCACGGTGCTCGATGATTGCGTGAAAGCGCGGACACTATGGGCCGCTGCTGCATGCGGGCTGCGAGATCTATGAGCGGCAGGACGGGATCCTGCATTCCAAGATCGTGGATAGCGCGCTCATAATCGACGATCTTCGAAAGGACTATGGCGAACGTCGATTCCAAGCGCTAGGCCTTATCGGAGGCCGATTGCATATGATGGTATTCACGCCGCGCGCCCAAAGGGCGCATGTGATCAGCCTGCGCAAGGCCAACAAACGCGAGGTGAAACGATATGAAGCGCAAGCCTAATCCGGGGAAGGTCGATCGCGAGAACCCGGCTTGGACGAAGGAGACCTTTGCACGCGCTCGCAAGGCGCGCGAGGTGTTGCCGGAAATCTTCGGTGCCGCAACCGCAGCCAAAATGCTGAAGCCTCGCGGGCGACCGAAGTCGGGCAGGGCGCGTACATCGATCTCTCTGCGTTTGCCACCGGAGACATTGGCGCGCTGGAAGGCCACGGGCCCTGGCTGGCAGACACGGATGGCTGAGGCGCTGTCGAAAGCCGTCTGATCGAACAGTCAACTGTGCGACTGGCTGGCAATGCCGCCAAGAGCATCAGGAGCCGGAGAATTTTCGCACCTATCCGTACGCGGCCCCACGTACCACGAAAATTCACACGCCCACCACACTTGAGTGTTGGCGTGACGCCAAACCGCTTGTTTTCAAGCTCCAAAAGCAACGCCCGTGTGGGTTCGATTCCCATCGCCCGCTCCACTTTTCGTTACCTGGCGTGTCCCTACGTTGTCCTGTGACGCGCCCGAGCTCATTGTCTAGTTCCCACAGTCTCAATGCGGCTACAACCGGTCTTTGGCGACCAAATGTGCACAGCCGTTTGATCGATTCCGTGGATCGGGCCGTCGGTCTAGCTCGTTCACCGTGGTCTCCTCCGTCCGTCACCACCCCCGAGGGACGGTCTCGTCGGGCAGCTTTCGGACGTGTGCGTGCGAAGGCACGCGGACGCAGCAGCGGAGCAAAAGCCGAATCTAAATTTCTTTCGGCGTTTGATGCACTGCTTGAATATTTCATCTACCCTGCGGTCGGGGACCTCTCACATTAACTAAAAGCCGGAGAACAAGATGGCTAACTATCTGACGGTCATTCATGAATGCAAGGATTATCCGACCTGGAAAAAGGCATTTGAGGCGGATGCGCCGAATCGCGCAGCGGCCGGCCTCACCGACATCCATGTTTTGCGTGAGTACGACAATGCCAATCTGGTGGCACTTATGTTCGGGGTAAGCGATGTCGGTCGCGCCAAGGCATTTGCCAGGTCGCCGGATCTCGCTGCCGCTATGAAAGCGGCGGGCATCATCGGAACCCCAAGAGTGAGGTTGCGACACGGTGAATACAATCGCGGGTCCGCTGCCAATTACGCCACAATGACGCTGACGGTTCGTGACTATGCGACCGCTCTCAAGGCTTATGCGATGGATGCGGCGGACAGGAAGGGCGCAGGCCTGACAGACCTCGCGGTGCTCCAGCTGGACGATGATCCGAACAACTTGCTCCTCCTGTGGGCGGCTAGTGATGTCGCCCGTGCAACAGCGTTCTTCGATTCGCCCGCGTTGGCCGCACATATGGCCAAGAATGCCGGTGTAGTGGGTCCCCCCGAACGGCACTTCTGGAAGGCCTGAGGGCACACGGGTCGGATTCGCGAGTCGGCCGCTCGGGCGCGGCGGCCGGCCGTTAGTCTCTCAAGCGCAGACTTTCAGCGGCCTTCCTGGTTCAGTCCATGCGGGACATGATCGAGTGCACCACGACGAATGACGTCTTGTCACTCATCCCATCGGTGCCGCCCTTCGCCTCTGCCGCCATGAATGACAGATTGGCTATCGCGTACGTTTCGCCCGAAAGCCGCGCTTGTCGTCCAGGATGGATCAGGGTGCGGCAATTCTGCGCCAGCTCTGCTTGCTTCCTCGTATTATCCGAAATGAGCTTGCAGACATGAGCTACCTTAATCATTTGTCCTCCGAGTAGGCGGGAGCTTGACGCTCCCGCCTACTCGGAGCGCTTTCGACCCACTCCAGTCCGTGGTCAGAGGCAGCTTTCTGCCAATACAATTGGGCACAAAGGCGAACCGTTTACTAGTACGGATTCCTCGCTTATGGGCGATCTAGAAAGGCACTAATGATTGGGTTCAACCACTCGGACCGCCCCGAGAACGTCGCGTGGTCCGTTCCGGGCAGCACGCACAGCTTCGCGTCGGGCAGTGCATGAAATATCTTGAGCGTGTGCTCGAGCATGATCGCATCGCGATCGCCTGAGATCACCAGCACCAGCTGAGTGATTTTTGCCAGCAGCCCCAGGTTCAGTTCCGCTTCCGTGGGAGACGTGAGCCACAGGTGCGCAAGTTTTTCATCGATCGTCGTGGGCTTGGGGTTCTGGGTCGCCCGCAATTCCTCCAGATCCTCTGGTCTCAGACCCTCGGGAGCAATGTTAACGCCGCTGATGACGAGTCGTCGGACCAACTCAGGATGCCGGACCGCGAGCATCAGTGCCAAAATACCGCCGTCGCTGAATCCCACAACATCAACATGCTGGAGTTTTAGCATACTCAGCAGTTCAGCGGTATCCTCCATCATTGCGGTGTAGCTCAATGGTCCTGGTACGTCAGGCGTGCGTCCCTGGCCCACCTGATCTGGCGCTACGATATGATGATGTTCCGAAAATACGTCTAGTTGACGCACGAACGAGTGCTCACCCGAGTCGCCTCCGCCATGCAAGAAGACCAGCGTCGGGCCACGGCCGCGCACGGCATAGTAGATTTTGTGACCATGAATATTGGCCATATTCCACTCGGTGGGCTGAGCCACTCCGCGAACTGTGTCGGCCCGTACGCAAGTCAGCCAGAGCCCCAGCAAGGCTATCATTCCGCCATTCGCCAATACGCCATGTCGGAATCCTTGCCGGCCTTTCGTCCAACTCCTCGCCATCACTGATCTGATCATTAGCTATACGCTGCCGTGGTGAACTCGATTCGAAAGCGCGACCTAGGTCGCACGACGAAGATAGTAACGGCGATCTTCTTCCTTCGGGTAAACAGTATACGCTGGCGGCAAATATTTATTTTGGGGCGGCCCACAGTTGCCCGTTGCGCTCAATTCTCGGTTTCGACCCGCTGCTGCCGGTCGCGACCGTCGCCTTTGTGGAACGCCAGTTTATACTGCTTCCCCAGGGATTTATTCACTGGTGGCGATTCACACATCCCCAGGATTGCGTGAATGTCATTAGTCGCGAGACCAATTCGCACCTCTCTTACAAAAAGGGAAAAGTCTCTATGCGCCTACATTAAACGATGAACTTGCGTGGTACTTGTAAGCCCAAGTCTTCTTAATTAAGCACTGACTGCATCCTTCGCGATCTATCTTCCATGAATGAGTCTGCAAAAACGTCAGTGGAGCGGGACAAAACTTCTTGCGCGGCGGATCAAACGGGGAAGCCCTCAAAGCGTTCGCTTCGAGGGTTGGACTGGCTGAATTTCTTTCTCGCTGACGTTCAGACGGGAGTCGGGCCATTCCTCGCGATCTATCTTGCCGGCTATGGGTGGAACGAAGAACGCGTGGGGCTCGCGCTCACCGTGGGCGGAGTCGCCGGAATCCTAGCCCAAACACCCGCAGGCGCCTTGGTTGATCAGGTCCACCATAAGCGCACCCTGATCGCCGCTGGGATCGGTGCGCTGGCCTTAGGAGCGCTGCTTATCGCGTTCGTACCGACGTTTTGGTCGGTCATGTCGGCACAGGTCCTGATCGGCGGTACCTCAAGCATCTTCGGCCCGGCCATCTGCGCCATCTCGCTCGGAATCGTCGGTCACCACCTGTTCGACGCCCGCCAGGGACGCAACCAGTCGTTTAACTCTGCCGGCAACGTCGTCGCCGCTGTCTCAATGGGCGTACTCGGGTACCTCGTCTCCAATCGCAGCATTTTCTTTTTCGTTGCGGTTTGCACGCTACCGACCCTTTTTGCTCTCCGCAGAATCCGTCCCGATGAGATCGATTACGAGCGAGCGCGCGGCGCAAAGGAAGATGCGGTCGACGGCAAACCTGTTGGAGCAGCCGTGCTGTTGAAGGAGCGTCCCCTGATCATCTTTCTGATCTGTGCGGTGATGTTTCATTTTGCGAACGCCGCAATTCTGCCGTTGTTAGGGGAAATGCTGGCCAAGGGCCATGGACGAAGCTCAATGATGTTCATGTCAGCGTGCGTCGTGACCACGCAGTTCGTCATCACCATAATCGCCGCTTGGTCCGGACGAAAGGCGGGTTCGTGGGGAAGGAAACCGCTGCTCCTGATCGCTTTTGGCGTACTGCCAATACGGGCGGTTCTCTACACACTCACCAGCAATACGGTTGCATTAGTCGCGGTCCAGATTCTCGATGGCGTTGGAGCAGGAATATTCGGCGTGGTCTCAGTACTCGTGATCTCGGACCTGACACAAGGTTCAGGTCGATTTAATATCACCCTTGGAGCAATCGGTACGGCAGTCGGCATCGGCGCTGCGCTCAGCCAAACGATCGCGGGTACGATTGTGCATCATTTTAGTTTCGACGCGGGATTCCTGTTCCTTGCCGCGATCGCGGCAACGGCTTTCAGCATTCTCTACCTCTTCATGCCAGAAACACGAGACAAAAGCTTTCTCAACGAGCACCCATGAGCACCATTTTTCTATTGATGCTGTCGAACGTCTTCATGACCTTCGCTTGGTATG